>LXOW01373046.1_pt2 | contig 44891 bp, 63 predicted proteins | sample 1368591 | NCBI WGS metagenome assembly LXOW01 (sample SAMN04884650, study PRJNA319009) | bovine gut metagenome | isolation source: Cow rumen | host: Bos taurus | place: Italy: Legnaro (PD) | collected 2014-07-09
ACAGATTTTAGCATAAAAATGGCTTGCGAGAATTGGCTACAATCAATTTTCTAAAGCAAGTCAATGATGTTAGGGGGTGTTTATATGGAAGATTTTTTAAATGCAGAGATTGACTTTGTTATAGAGGAAGTTTTAGAAGAAAACATTGAACTTACTGAACAACAACGTCAAGAGATAATTGATAACATTACTAATCACTATGACTATGTTTGGGAACAATTAAATAATGCAATACAAAATGAAATTGACAAAATATTAGAATAAGGGGGTATTTTAAGTGAAAACACTACTTGCAGTAGTTGTTACTATTCTTGTTATGTTGCAGATATTTTATTATGCGTTGATTAATGCAAGAGTAAACTTTGGGTATACCANNGGAAAAGTAAAACATTTACACACTACTACTCTATTAAGGGTGGTAGTAGTAAGTGCTTTATATAAGTGCTTAAGAAAGTGAGGTGAATAATTTGCAACGTATAAAAATACCTAAAAAAGTTATACCTATGTTGGAAAAATGGTTTAAAGAAGATATTAGCAAAGAGAAAAACGTACCACATACTTTTGAAGAGGGGTACTTGATTCTTGAGGGTGCTGATATTTTAGACGAAAATGCAAAAGAAGAGATAAAGTACATTGCTAAAAAGACACACGCAATATACAGAAACGTTGAAACAATGTATAAAACACTAAACGGAAATGAAACAATATTGTACTTTAAATTCTTAAGTGACAATGAGTTATACGTTGAACGTTATGCTGATAAAATGTTTATTCAAAAGGGGAAATATCATATTGACGGGTTGAAGTATCTTGAGTTGAATTCTGTTAGTCTTCTTTGGAGATTACAAGTTGAACTTATAGGCTGGGTTGACAAGACAATACAAGAATATTTGAAATCAAAAACTGATTATTGTGTAGCCATGCTTGTAACGGCTCTATGGTATATCGCAACAGCTAAAAGCACAAAATATATTCACAATGAGGTTGCTTTTCCTTTAACAAGGCAACAAGAAAATAAGAAAATAAGAATCAAAGAAATTAGCACTAAAAAGATAACAATACCGATTTACGATTTAGGCAAAGCNNAGAGGTTGGACTTATTCTCATGCGTTCAACGTAAGAGGTCATTTTAGACATTACAAAAGTGGCAAGGTTGTATTTATAAAATCATTTACAAAATGCAAAGATTTAGAAACAAAAGATAATGAAATAATAATAATGCCAAAAGATTAAGGGGGTGAAATAATGAGCTTGGAAAATTTAAGAGCAGAAATTGGTAACAGCAGATACGCTTTTCAACTTGAGAAAGACATACACGGTCAATCTTGTTGTTGGCGTATTGACTTTGAGTGTAAAGACATGTGCGACAATGGAACACTTTGGGTTGAGGGTGCTTATGGTAATATGAAAATCTACAATAAATACCACAATGCAAGCCCTATCTACCTATTTAGTGAGNNTAACTAGGTGGTGCGACATGTTCGGTGTCACAAACGAAAAGTTTAACTTTATTAGCGATAGAGTTAGAAGAAAAATGTTTAACAAACACGCTGACAAGATTATTGATTTAAAGGGGGTGTAAGTTATGTTTAGAACAAAACTTATAACATCAAAAGCAAAAGATTACAACCAATTTGGCAAGATACTTGAAGTTGGCGGTGAAGAAGCAGCAGCAGATTACATTAAGTCACTCGCTTCGGTTTATGGTGTTGGGGCAAAATGTTTTAGGTGTGGTCTGCCATTACTAGAAACTGACGTTAAAGGTTATCATAGTGTGTGCTTAATGTGTGACGAAAATTTTTATAGTTTTGAGGAGGTATAAATATGTATGTTGTAACTTGGTACAACCATGACGATTACGAGGTTGGCATTGTTGGTGTTACAAAAGACTGGTACAAGGCACAAGAATTATTGCAACAAGAAAAAGAACGCTTTTTAGAAGAGTATGGCGGAAATGTCGAATCCGAAAGTGTAGACGGAGATTATTGTTCACTTCTTGGAGAGCAAGACGAACCTTGCGTTGAATTGGAAATACACCCTGTCGAAGACATTGACTAGCTTGTTGACAAGTGATATAGTTGCTATGAGGGGGAATGTAAATGAAAGACGAAGAGAAAAAGCAAGAGATATTAGATTGGTTAAGAGAAGTGACCGAAAGAACACAAATTGTTAATGTGCTTAATGAAATGGAAATAAATAGGGCAACATTTTATAGTGGCAGATATTCATTGGATCGTATGCTAGATGTTAAGAAAGAACTTCAAAAAAGGTTAAAGGAACTTTCTAAAGGATAATCTCACGCACGAGAATGGCTTATAATCGAATTTAAGAAGAGAGGGTATATCGTTATACCCCCTCTTTTATTCTGTGTCAATATACTCTCCTAACCTTGTTGCAAGTTGTCTTAAAAGTTTACTCCTGTCTTCCCAAAGTTTGTTCTTGCCTATACACATAAGGTCAGCTTTAGCTATTAAATCTCCATGCTTTGCGATAGTTTCGTCATAGATTTCCCTTTCATATCCTGATAATGATTGCTGAAACTCTAGGATAGTTTTAATCTCGTACTCTATTTTTTTCATTGCAAATTCAATCTGTTCTCTTCGTATTGCCTTATTAGTTACCATATCACTTACGTTGTACTTCGCTTTAGGTACTCCGTCAGCAACCCCTGAAGAGCTTTCATCTAATATTTCTTGTCTACGTTCTTCCATTTGTTGCAAGTTTTTCCTTAACAAGTTTAAATTTCTGCATTTCCATAAGACGAATGTTCTAATAGGTCTATCCATACAATCACCTCAATTTCGTGGTCGCCCACAAATTTTATCTATACGTTCTCGCACGTATTTCTTGTATCCTATTGTTTTTGTGACGTTATCATAAGCTGTGTATATTTCTTTCCAAGTACATTTTAGTTCTGTTGCAAGTTCTTCAAGTGATAAGCTTTCTTCATTTGCTACTATGTAGCCAATCTGTTCAAGTGTAAATCTCACCTTAAACCTCCCTTATCTCTATCTTGTGTACATACATAAGCATTTTCTTCTTGAGCTTATACACAGGGTTTTGACGTGTTGCATCAGATTTTACGTCTTCCACAACTACTTTTCCGTCTTCCTCATACACAAAGTCTGCAACGTATGATATTTCTCGTATCGTCTTTCCAAAAAAGAAAAAGCTAGGTTGTAATACATACTTAACTTGCCTTTTGAGATTGTGTATCTCTCCTGCCTTCTCAAGTTGTTCTAATTCCAAAGCTCTCTTTGCTTCTTTCTTGCTATCATAAACTATTCCGTTTACTTCTGTTTTAACATTGCCGTATTTGCTACGAGAATGGTCTACAATCGTTTTTTCTTCTTGTGGTATATTCTTTATAGTCTGCTGAGATTTAATTCTATTTTGGTGGCGAATTACGTCATCCATAGTCCAATTAGAAAACAACGTACCCATACTTTCTCCTATCGTATTTTAATTCCATAATCTTCTTCCATTTGATGCACTATCGTGTCATAGTCTTGAGGCGTTAAGTGACCGCTTCTGTAACTATCAATATTGTTGTATACCGCTTGCATGATTTCTCTTATTCTTGCTTTACTATATCCAGTCTTGTAAGACAAAGTGTAAGCTGTCATGTAGAATGTAATGTCAACAACATTTCTCATGCCCATTGTATAGCCCTCGTCATAAGCTTCTTTTCTATACTTCTCCATTATTGATTGAGGACTTACTCCTAGCTTTTGTTCTCTTCTTCTCTCTGCTCTATTCATTAAACAATTCCCTCTCTATATATTCCGTAATTCGATCAAGGTTCATCTCTAACTGAAACCATACGTCTTTCTTGTATTCTTTCTTTCCCCACAAGTCTTGTATGGTGTACTCCCACTCGCATTTAGACCAGTAATGCCACATTAGATTACTCTTAACCGCTTCTTTGATGTCTTTGCCCTTCTTCTTTGCTTTCTTGACATCTTCTATCATGTCATCTCGTATTACGTTAAACGTTTCAAGCTTGCCAGTACTAAAGTCAAAGTAAAAGGCATTCCAAACAAGTTCTTTTTTCTTTCTCATAATCTCACCTCGGCATATAGAATACGTTGACTGCACCTGCACGTTCAGCAATTTGTTCAAGGATGTTTGCTTGTTCTTGCGTGTTAGGGTATGTTCCTAAGTGTGTTGTGTAAACGTCTCCACGAGCTACATACTCGATTGTGTCGCCACTCTCATCAAGCTCTTGCGATATCATAGTAATCCTATCAAAATTAACCAATTCGGTTCTGTCTTGGTTAAGTATTAGCATTTAGTAACCCTCCTAGCTTTCGTCCAGTACCACATATTTTTACTCTTTAACTAGAGTGCAATTATAACTACTTGTTAAATACGTTTTGCCGTGTTTGTCTTTAATTTGAATTTGCTCACCTTCATAATCTTTCCAGCTCTCAATCTCTATTTTTTGAAGCTCTCCGCCAATGTTGATGTATGCGTAATTAAATGTATAGTCTAAGTCAATCATCTGTCTATTGCACCCAGTCAAACTACACACTACCCCTAACGCAACAATTATTCCTATTATCCATAGTATTAGCTTTAATAATGTTATTCCTTTATTCATCATATTCGTCTCCTTATAAATAAGTCGCACAGCCTAGCTCTGTGCATGGGCTAAGTTTTTTCTTTGCAGGGTGCCTTGAAACCGTAACTTAATACGTTAAAACCGTTGCTGGTTATGAATAGGTTTACTTTTTATCCTACTCTGCAACGCCGACCGCACAATTACAGTCCCCATTTCAGCGTCACACTACCATGGGAGGTAGCCAAGAACCCCTTTTGTTAACGACTTGAGGGCACTCTGTCGAGTTTTAACGTCTTTTCTTTGACGTACTCAATAAAATTATTGTTTGAACCTCTCGTCTATCGCATAATCTCCGTTCTTCCAGTTCTCGCACCTAGGGAAATCCATGATACTTACGGGATACGGATAACCTTCAAGCCTCTTTTGGTTTCTCCTGCAACTTGTTTCTTTACAATCTTTGAAAGAACAAAATGATATATCATAGCTTCCAAACATTACTTCTCATCTCCCTAATAATTCTTCCAAATTCTTAATTGCTTCTAGCGGTGTATTGCCTTTGCCAACTGGTACTTTATTATTTGTCCAAAAATCATAACAACTCACATCATCATAAAATATTTGTGGTGGTATTTCCTCTGGCTCTAAATTCCAAGCGGTATATTCCCCACCTGAATAAAGACCATTATATCTGTCTTTAGTGATTGTTAATGGATACAATTCGTTCATTTTAGCAACTCCTCTAAATCTCTCCTAACTTGTGTTCCGTTGACATCATAAAGCCATCCAGCTTTATATGTATCATCGTCAACAATGTCTCTTGCATATTCCCCTATCTTTTTCAGTTTTTTAGCTCGTTCATCATTTTGTATTAGTTTTTCAATTATTTCTTCTCTGGTAGCTGTTTTTAACCAATCGCTTAAAAATTCGTATCTTAATGCTTCATGCATCTCCCAGCAACTCCTCTATACTATATTCTTCTCCGTTCTTTTATGAATTGAAATAGGTGGTTGTATTCGTCAAAATCACTTACGTTGTCCGTGTGCAAATCAAGTTTTTCATACTCGCCATTTATTTCTAAAACTCCATAATTATCTCTACGTATCTTTTGCCAATACTTTGTTGGTATATTCCTCAATATAACTCTTTCATCTTCTGTTAGCGTTGGTTTGCAAGTAGAGTTAAAATATTTGATTGTGGCTTGTTCTACATTTGCGACATTTAAATCGTTTTGGAATATAATGTCTATCTCTCTTGCTATCTTTTCAACATCTGCTCCATCTTTTAAATACTTTTCAGCATTTGTCATCTTCAAACCACTTCCTTACATTATCACTAACACCATTTAATGGGCTTTCATTTGCATAAATATTTATTGCATTTACTATATTATCAACACAATATTCTAATTGTGCCAACTTACCATATATGTAGCTATCGTCTAGTCCACTTATGCTTTGTATTTTTTCACAAAGTTCATTACATTTTTTGCTGCATTTGCTCATCTTTCTTAAACCCCCTGTTATAAAACTTTAGTTGCACCATAAAATTCCCTCCTGCAAGAGTAAACTCTGCCAACTCGTTGTTTTCAAAAGTTTCTATTACTTTATCCGTACTCATAAAAGTTAGTATTGCTTTGTCGCATATCTCTCTTACTTGTTCTTTTTCTGCGTTAGTCATGTGCTTCCTCCTCCAAACCTAGATATTCTCTTACCTCTCTCATCTCTTGTGAGTGTAGGTCGTCATATAGCTTGTTGTACTTGTCCTGTGTTTTCTCTTTAAACTCTTTCCATTTACTCTCACAATCTTCGCAAAGATCTAAGTTTAATGCCCAATCATAATAAACTTGATTAAGTCTTCTGTCTTTCGGCTTCATCTCTTTCTTGCATAAATCACAATATGTTTTAGTCATTGCAGTTCCTCCTGTCTATCGCATCTGCTACTAGCTTGGCATAACTATCCCACATAAGCTTGGAATACTCTGCTCTGTTTACCCATTTCCAATGGTTTGGCTTAAATATAGCGATACGACCACCAATTATGGTTGTGTCTTCTCTTTCCTCTATGGAACGTTCTTCCCATCTTGATATATTCTCTGCTTGGTTTCTTGAGAATCTATATCCTGTCTCTTATACACATNNACGTTCTTCCCATCTTGATATATTCTCTGCTTGGTTTCTTGAGAATCTATATCTCCCCATTAGCAACTTTTTATATCTTTTTCTAGTCATTGTCTTCCCCCAATAGCTCGTCTAATCCTACTTCTCTGCCTATTCTTAGCTCCTTGTATAATCTGTCTTTATCAAATGTACCAATAACTCTTTTCATGGCTGATAAAGGTTCTGTTGTTAACATGCTCACTTGATTTTGAGGCATTTCTGCATACACGATAACTTTTGCTAGTGCTATGTCATCTTTGTTCTCTACGATTACGTAGTCCCCAATACTTGGTCTGATGTCCCACATATCGCTAAAGAAGTATAATTTGTCGTTGCCACCTAAAATCTTGCAACCATATATGCCTACTACAGTATCATTTGTAAAATCGCTTAATTCTTTATCGAATGCTTGACCAAATTCCTTAGCCCATTCTCTAATATTCATTCCTAAACATCTCCTTTGCTTTTTCTTTGTCTCGCTTGCTCTTGTATGTTCTATTGCCTAAGCACCATGGGCATTGGTTCGCTGCTCCACCTGGACGTCCGCCATGGTTTCTACATGTCCTATCAATTCGTTTGCAGTATGGTTGACCTTTAGTACCATACTCTACTCTATGTTCTTTGCCATGCTCAATGGCTTTTCTTAAGCTCATTTATCTTCTCCTCTAATCCTTCTATGCAGAGTTTCATTTGAACTCTGTCGTCCTCTATATCTTCGAGCCTCTCCATTTCTTCTACACATGTCTCAAAATGTTCGTACAAAATGTTGTAGGTTGCAGCCTTTGGTAGAAACGGATCAAGCTCTTTTATTTTCTTTAAAAATTCTTCTTCACTCACGTGTATCATCCTCGCATATATTCTTTAGCATTGATACGTCATAGATTAAGTCTCCAAGCTTCTCTAGTAGGTATCTTCTGCTAACATGGCTTGTATGTGCTTCAGTCATAATTGAATTGGCTAGTTGTTGGCTCTCGTCTGCGTAGAACCTTATCATATTCAAGTTTTCTTCGTCCTTTATCCAGTCATTCATCTTTGTCATCCTCCTCGATTAAGAATATTGTGAATCCGCCTTTGTGTTTCTTCTCTTTCCACCTCTTGCAGGTAGCCATCCATTGTAGGTGGTTTCTTGACTTGCCTGTTCTTTCAGCAAGCTCATCTAGTGTTCCAAGGTCTATAAAAGTATCGCCCCTATATATTGCATACTCTCTTACATCTCTCATACTCAGATACTCCTCTGTTTCTGCTCCATTGAGCTCCGTACAAATCAAATTTTCCAAAGCATTCTCGATACAAAACCTTGTTATCAACTACCTTCTCAAATAGCTCAAAATCTCCGTAGTCTTTAACAGGTCTGTATCCTTCTCGTATGTACATATCGTATTTTGGACGTGTTTCGTAAGTCATATTTTCTTTAATTGACATTTGTATCTCCTACTTCAAGCTTGCTATTATGTCACAAGCTAATTCTTTCGACATCTTATCTCCATTCTGCCATACAAGATTTTTTGCAAACTTTATCTGTTTCTCAGTCGCAGGTTGTCTTGCACTTTCGTCTGTTACTGACACAAAGTAGTGTGTGCTATTTCCTTGTTGTGTTTTAAACCTCTCCCCACAGCTCTTGCATACAGCTTTGATATGTGGTCCTGCCCAATCTAAACCAAAGTCTGTGCAACCGCAATTACTACACTCTATCATTTCTTCCTCCTTAGCCTTATCTCATATTCCGTTTGATTATCCACTATGCAATCCCAATGGAGTATGTCTTCCCTCACTTGTTCAAAGCTCGGGTCATGTGGTGGTACAATCTCCACCGCTTCCCCATTCTTGTAGCCATATATGTGCTCGTACTCGTTTTCGATATAGATTTCATCAAACTCCATTTGCATAGTAGTACCTCTTTTCTTGGTGTTTTTCTTCCGAGAAAGTTTTTGTCTCTGGATGAAAATACAAGCCTATAAACCCTTGATAACCATGTCTTCTGTTCTTGCATGTCTCGATGATGTTATCAAATTGCCCAAACCTGCTTACTGCCACTTTGTCAAACTCTTGTAGCCTGTTTTTGAAATCTTGGTTTACTCTGTGCACTATAAAAACATTGTCTACAGCATTCGTTAAATCTGCACTACCAGAAATATCTTCTTTGCGTAGAAAACCTGTTACTTTTCTTGGGTGCATTACGATGTGTATGTGTACGTTTAGTTCTTTGGCAAGTGAAGCAAGCATTTTCGCAAACAAGCTCTGTGCTTCGTACTTGTCCTTGTCTAAGCTCCTTAAGTCTAGTGTCATTAGGTTATCGAGTATTATTACCTTGCAACCTTTAGACACAGCATAACGTATTGCTTGTATCATTTCGCCTGCTTCGGTTGTGTACTCGTTCTTGTAAAGCAACATGTACTTGCTTAGCCAAGCTGATGCCAAATCTGCTATGCGTTTTTCTTTTATAACCCAAAAGTTTTGGTATTGTTTCAACCCGTCTTTGCCCACGCACATTTTGCATGCCATATCTTTGATTGTGCTGTCTCTCATTTCGCCTGAAAACAGCATCGTCTTTATGCCTTGGTTTGCAAACTCTAAGCACTCTTGAAGCAAGAAGTTTGACTTTCCACTTCCGTTTACACCACTCCAAACGGATACTTCTCCAGGTGCAAATCCACCGATGTTCTCATCAAGAAAATGAAATGCTGACTTGATGTATTTCACGTCCTCTTCGCTTTCCTCTTCAACATCGATGAGTGTTGCAAATCTTAGCGAGTATGTCTCGGCATCAATCTCTGCCGCATCATGTTTTAACGTTGGTGATTCGCTGTAATGTGTTCCGCCTTGCAAGGCTGTTCGGCTAGGATCATACACCTCTCGTGTGCCCGCTATTGCTTTGTCTATTACCATCCCAAGCCATGTATCATTGGCTCTTCTTGAGTTGAACTTGTCTCTCACCAAGCCACTCATTCGCATAATCTGCTCTATCTTGTCTCTGTCGTTAGCACAATAAAACGCAAGCATTGAGGCTAGTGCTAAAGTGTTTTCGCTGTTCTTCTCTACAAGCCCATTGAAGTATGTGTTGAACTTGTCTGCGTTTCTTGAGTGCCTTATCACGTTTAGGATTTCCCCAACCTCCAAACTCGAGCATGTTTGAATTGGTTGTTGCATCGGCTCTTCCTTGTGGTGTTCCGTATACAGTTTCTCTAGCTCCTCTTGATAGTCTGCCACTTCCATCGGTCTTATGCTGTTGCCTGTCATTGCACAGTATCGCTTTGACGAGTATATCTCAATCTTGTCTGTCTTTACTGCTGTTGGCACACCACCTTTGCAGAAGATGTGTACTCCAGTTCCAGATTGCGATAGCTCCATGTATGTATCTCTAAATCTTGCTAGAATCTCTTTGGCAAACTCTGAAAATTTGCCATTCTCAATGCAATGGTCTAGGTCGATCATGGTTATTGAACCATCTAGCGGAAGCACAAAACCAATGCCAAACTCGCCTTTGTTGTTTATCGCTGTCTGGAAATCAGTCCACGTTTTTGGCTCTGTTGACATAGCATTCTTCTTGCTTACAGCCTGTATTGGTATCTTGGTTTTGCGGACTTCTCCCCTGTCATTAGCTTTGTCCTCTAGTTTCCACAAAACCCAGTTATTAAGCTTTTTCATGCTTTCAGGTATGTATTTTTTTGTCTCCATCGTATACACTCCTCATCAAGTAAAGCCTTGTATTTCTAGGCAGCTTGTCTGCTTTTCGCTTTGCAGAGCTTCTTGCAGATAGCTCTCAAACTTGCCAGCAAACAGAGTGTTGGGTCGAATGTATGGTCTCATCTTTGGGTTGTTTCCCCACTCTGTTACTTTGCTGGCTATCACTTTTTTGAAGTCGTCTACAGTATATCCTTCTCTGAGTCGTGCTCTTATGTGCTCTTGTGTTGCTTTGGTATTTGCTTTATAGCTACAGCCTGACTGTATATTTAAAAAATCAATAATCTCGGTTNNCTTCGTAAGAAGAATCATTATCATTATCATTAAGCTTGTTTTGCTTGTTTTTGCTTGTTTTGGTTGTTTTAGTTGTTTTTGAAGCATTAGAATTTCCCTTTGGTGCTCCGCCTCTTTTGCCTGAGGCTCTACGTTTTTCGCAAATCTCGTCATACTTCTTTTGGTCAACAAGCATTTGGTTGTTTATGAAGTTAAATGCAATCTTGATGTCATTTTCTAAAACAACCTCATTTCCTAGTTGTTTTTCAAAAATCGCTCTCATGAGTCTGCCAAGTTGTTCGTTATTTAATTCTTTAATTGCATCATATTGCGATAAATAAAAAACAAAACTATCTTTCATTTGTAAATGTTCCTCACAATCTCTAGTAAAATTGGTTGCCAATATCTTTTGTTGCTATGAACCTCCAAATGGTGTGACTTACATAGCATTACTAAATTAGAGGGTTCATCAATCAAATCTCTTCGCTCACTTCTATAACGTACATGATGGGCTTCCAGCCATGATGCTCTGCCACATAATACGCATACTCCTCCGCAAGCTTTAAATACTTTCTCATAAGTTTCTTTACTTACTTTGTACGTCTTCTTCCTCTTTCTCTTCTCTTTCCTCTTCATAAGGTAAATTATTATCATCAAGAAATGCCTTACACTTCTTGCATGTTTCCGACAATAACTCATTAACTTTTCTATGATGCTCGTTAAGTATTTTTGCTATACCAATGTATGTATTGTGAGTATAACTATCTAACTCAACTTCAAGACACTTTTGCTCTATTGCTATGTGCATTTTCTCTTTTGATACGTCTATTCTTTCTTGAGATATTCCGTCTTCTTTTATTGCATCTTCAGCTGCAGCTTCAAATAAAGTATTCATTATTCTTGTTATAAATTCTTTCTTTTCCATAATTATCTTCCTCCTTAAAATGGTAATTCTGAGTCAGGGAACGTACTTCCACTTGTGGAAGNNTCCACTTGTGGAAGTATCCTCTTTCTTTGGTATGATTCCAATGTCATCTTGGAAAAATTCAGTTACCGTTACTTTCTTTCCTTCTTTGTTATCATAGCTCCTTGTTTGGAACTTGCCTAATACTATAACCTTAGTACCTTTGTGAATATTACTTTCAACTAGGTCTGCTTGGTCTCCCCAGGCTACTACGTTGAACCAATCTGTTAGTGGCTTGTCCTTGTCTTTAGAATTAGCTCTGTATACTGCTATGCTGTATGTAATCACTTTTGTTCCGCCTTGAGTTGTTCTAACCTCAGGTTCTTGACCTACATTGCCTTTTAAAACTGCTAAACTTGTCATTATCTTCCTTCCTTTCTTGCATATGCTCTTTCGATAAATTTTATTGTCAAATTAGTATCAGCTTTGTATTTTTCTATTGTCTCAGACAAAGGTATAGTTGCTCCTTTGGTGTATGCACATGCCATAGCTGAAGGTATTATTTCTTTGTCTTCTTCTCTAAGACTTTCCAACAAGACTGATAGTTCAGCCGATATTGTGCTGAAATATCCTTGTATGGATACTTCTCCGTTATTTACTCTTATCATGTCTCTCTCCATTCTTTTAATAAACTTTCAATTTCTTCTTTCTTCTTCGTTGGTATGCCATTTTCTATGCAATCATCTACTATGCAAGATAGCATAAAACTCATCTCTTCTGTGTTGTATGAGCTTGAACCATAGTATGCTAAGATGTTAGTGTATCCGTCTAATTTAGATTTAGTTTTGTCAGTAACCCAGCCTAAGCCATTGTTTTCCCAACATTCTACAAACCTATCCACAGCATCGTTTCGGATTGGTATTACTTCAAACGGACCACAACGTCTTACATATTCTTTGTACAAGTCTTCTTTAGGTATCTTCAATTTTGCCTGTAGTTCTCCAAGTAATGCCCAAGCATATCCGTTAGCATTTAGTCCTCTCTTTTTCTTAGAAATGTTGATGCTTATGTCTAACGGCTTATCGAAGTATTCTTGCATTTGTAGAGCTTCTAATTTCTCATTAACAAGTATAGTAAGCTTGTCTTTCATAAAATTAAAATCTTTATTAATGGCTACGAGTTTGCCAGTAATCTTCATTTAACCAACTCCTTTAATTTCTTGAATATAGGAGCATAGTCTTTAACTTTTATGTCTGAAGATTTCTTATATCCAAATTCTGCTAATACTTTCTTTCCTTCTTCAGGGTTGATTGCTAAGTCTGTAATTGTTTTTAACTTAATATCATCAATCTTCTTTTCGCCTACATCTTCTTCAACAACAACACTATCAAACATATCATTCTCAATTATGTCGAAGGCTGACATGTATAGGTATCTCCTTGAATACGTCTCAGTTCCTCCGTAAAGCCTGAACACGGTTACAGCCTTTTAGTTCTAGCTCTTCTATAGGGCTTGTGTAATAAAGCTTTTCCTCAGGATTTTCTGAGTTGATGATTGTCAATGTTGCAGCTTCTTTAGTAAAGCTAATTGCTGTAAATAGCTTCAACTCTGTGCAAAATTGGATAATAAACGGTGTGAAATCTGCTAATTCATAGTAATCATAACCAGCAAATTTGTTATGCCCGCTTTTCTTAATGTTAGCCTCAAGAAGCTTTAACTTAACTTGCTGAATTTTCTCATAGATATTCATAGTCTCCTCCATTCTTCAATAAGTTCTCTTTCCCTAAAACCATTATCTAGTCTCAGGTCTTCCCAGTATGCTGAAGCTTCGTCCTTGTAGTACTCTTCAAAAAGCTCTAACTCGGTATCGACATCTTTATCATAGCCTTCAAGCTCTTCTGCCACTTCTTTGGTGCATTCGGCTATAACATTCTTGACTCGTTCTTCTGCTGACATGTCGTATCGCCACTCAACGTTTTCAATCTTCTTGTCAAAGTACTCGTTGATTAAATCGGTAATCTTTTGTTTAAGTTCTTCCATATTTTCCCTCCTTCTAAATAGACTAAAGGGCATACACCACAAATGATTGAGCAAAAAAAGTTGTAGTTTAAGGAGTTCCAATGGGGAGGAGTTGTGTGATGTACACCCTTTAACCTATTTGCGTAAAAGCCATGCAGGAGTACAACCAAGAGCACTAGCCAAGCTTTTAAGGGTTTTCATGCTTAGATGAGAACGCTTGCCTTTGAGTAATGCTCCTATGTGCATTCTTGATACACCTGACTTTTCGGATAACTCTTTAATAGTCATTTGCCTTAGTACCATCATGTCATATAGATTCTTATCCATGCTCATTCCCCCTTAATTAAGCCCCCCACCACTGTGACTATATTGACCGCTTTGGGTACATGCTCATTTGTGAGTATGGTTTTTAGAGGGGCTTAATTAAACAGGAATTTTAAGCACAAAAATAGACGATAGCCTTGTGTGACTATCGTCTATAAATCTATATGGCTCCCCTTGTAGGATGCGAATTTTTATGTTTCATTTTAGATTTATCAGCTTAGTCACAACGGTTGATTTTTCTCTTATTGAGTACAATTTACCATATACAAAAACCAATGTCAACATTTGTTTTAGAAAAATTTTTTCTTGACAAATCTTTGTTTAGGTGCTATTTATGTAAAGCTAAAGGAGGAGGCTAGATGGGCTTTTCAAAACGTGGCAAAAACAGCTACAGGTACGAATGCCAAATTGATGGGAAAAGATTTTCAAAAACCGTTAAGATATACGATAAGACAAAGCCTGAGATTAGGAGAGATTTTGAAAGGTGGAAAATGGAGCTTGAACAGGGAGCCATTTCAAATAAAAGGTACACTTTTGAGGAACTGGCTGAATTGTGGCTCAAAGACTACTGCGAGAACAGCTACAGCCCTATCGTAGTTAGTGGATATAAGAGGATCCTAAACAACTGGATTTACCCAGAGTTTGGGAAGAAGTATATGGACGTGGTTACACCAATTATGCTAAATAACTTTATTACAAAGCTTAAGAGCAGCTACACCAAATATACGTCAAGAGAGAATAAACCGCTTTCTAATGGCACTATTTCTAAGATATATGAAGTCGTAAAAACCGTATTTGGCTTGGCTTTCAGGAATAATATCATTATGCTAAACCCTTGCGACAAGGTACGTTTAGAACTCAAAAAAGAGGTTGATGAGAGTAATCACTACTGGACCAAGGAAGAATACCAAAGGGCATTATTCTTGCTTCAAGGAGATAAGACTGGGAATGGGCTTGTTGTTAAATTTGCTCTTATGACTGGGCTTAGAAGGTCTGAAATATTTGGTCTTTCTTGGGATAACTTAGAGGAAAATAAACTATATGTTAAGAAAACTAGACAGAAAGTGAATAACAAAATGGTAGAAATGCCTTGCAAAACCCTCTCGTCTATTAGATGTATAACCATACCCGATAGCCTTGTGGTGGAGCTTAATAAGCTTAAAAAGCAACACCCTGGCTCTACATATATCTTTGAGCATATCGATTATGACAATGCTACAAAGTGGTTTAGAGATTGGGAACGCAAGCAGAATCTACCATACATAAAATTCCATGACTTGAGGCATACACATGCTACCTTGCTTTTACAGGAAGGTGTAGACGTTAAGACTATATCTCAAAGACTGGGGCATTCTAATATCACAACAACCTTAAATACCTATGCTCATTCGGTTAAGGAACTTGATGAAAATGCTTCTGACATCTTTGAAAAAATATCTCAGATTTAATTGCAAAACACTACCTCAAGTAGTAATATATTAGTGTCAAAGTACACCGTGTAGCTTGGTGGCAACACGGTTAAGTTACTTCCACCCACCTTGGTTTTCCTTGGTGGGTTTTCCTATTTAAAAAACGAGAAAGGAGTAGATTTCTCTACCCCTTCACCTCGCACTAATNNTCTTTAAGTAATTACATTCTACCACACAATTATTTTTTGTCAAAGGTTCCTGCACGATCTAATATAACTAACATTCTTATCATATCTTCAGACAAGTTTAAACCACTCTCAGTTCCTTTAAGTAAGCCACTATGGCACAGCTTTGTAATCGTCTCTCTTGAATATCCAGGCACTTCATCTAAATTATTATATCTCATATACTCCTCCAAATTCTCAGGGTCTGGGAGTATGAATAGCCCATGCCCTGTTTTATCGTCTCTTCCTTCTTCTTGCATGTCTATACAGTTATCTTTTACTAAAGTTAGCAATTCTGAATTAGTTAGTTTTCTTCCAAAGTTTTTTAGGCAATAGCATTGTACTAACGCACACATTCCTGCGAATACAGGCGAAGCACAAGATGTACCAGTAAACTTTCCGTTAGATGTCTTAAACCCCGTAAGGCTCATAAAATCTAAGTCTCCGCTTATGCTTGAATATCTTGCTCTTGTTACCTCTTCCTTGTCTAATTCGCACGCACCTATAGAAGCCCACCATTCGTCTTTGCTTAAGTTAGTTGCCGAACTTTCTCCCTCGTTTCCTATTGCACAGCACAAGAGTGTCCCACCATCGTAGAGCTTCTTTGCTTTTTCTTTACGTGGCTTGTACTTGTCATCATAGAAGAATGAGCTTGTTGTGTAAATATCTCCTGCTTGTGCATCTCCATAATCAACCTTTAGTTTTATGGTTGCTTCAGGGCACACTTCTTTTAATACCTCATACACCATGTTGCCATGCGTGGTTGTGTCTCCTTCTCTTGAAGCTATTACTATTCCTTCTCCTTTATATCCCAATTCGTGATACTTGATTATGCCTAAGAAATCAAGTTTATCTTTATTGAGTATTACTGGTGTTAAGAATAACTCTTTCTCTGCTTTTCTACGTTTCACTAAGCCTGCTAACGTAACGTTTCCTGCACCTTTAACGTATGCTTCTATGTGTTCTGCAATCTCTTGTTTTGTGCGTGTTTGCGATTTAGTTAGTTTACTAAGATTTCCGCTACCACAGTTATATGTGAATGATACTAGAGCATCAAACTCGTTTTGGTTTAAGGTTAGGTAGTTACAGATACGTCTTACATGTGCTTCGTATGTTAATAGGTCTGACTTAAGAAGCTCATCTGCTCTTGCTTGCGTTATAGTCATACCCTGTGTTACGTCAGGTCCGTAATGTCCCCAACCGATAGTCCAGTATTGTTCACCTTGTACAGGCTTATATGCTTTAAGTCTGCAACCTTCAAAGTTCTTTATTAGGTTTATGCCATTTTCTGATGTGGTCATATTGCACCTCCATTTTAAATATAATTGCCCCACCGAAATTACGATAGGGCATCTTTTCACGGTTTCCTATTCTTGATAATCCGCTTCATCACCGCTTGATATTCATAGCTCCAATAATAAAGTGTGTGTACAAACGCATGACATTCCAGACAAAGCAAAGCTCCATTTTCGTAGCTGTTATCAATGGGTTCGTTATAATACTTGCAAACTGCTTTTGGCTTGATATGATGCCAGTTTATCTGGTTGTAGGGAACTTCTCGTCCACAGAGCATACACCGAAGTCCATTCTTGGTAATGAGTTTCGCTTTGGTCTCGTGCATAGAATGTCTCTCCTTTCTTAAATTATTAAGATTTATAGTTAAATAGGATTTCCATATATTTATCAACAGTTGCCTTTTCGCTAAATACACCTTCCAATGCTTTTCTTCTTGTTTCTTTCAAGTTGCTCTTAACGTTGTTTTCCTTATCTGCTTTATGATAGCCAAGCTTGTCTAGCTCTTTCTGCCTTGTTGCTGTGTATGCTTTGTAGAACTCTGACATTTGTGTATCTGAGTTTTCAGACCACTTCTTATAGATTGTGGAATTATTTTGCAACGAGTATGCACTATAAAGGTCAGGAGCTAACCACTTCATTGTTGCCTCTGTAAATCTTACTAAGCTTCTTGTGTCGATTGGTGTGATTGTTCCTAAAGCCTTGATAACGTTTACAGTCTTCTTGGTCGGGCTGACTCCTTCTTTGCCTAAGCCTGTAATTGCATCTCCCAATGTCTGAAGCCCGTTCATAAATGCTGTGTCAGGCGTTGAGAAGTCGAATGAGTATGCACCACCATACTCTGCCTTTGACATTAAGTATGTTGCTATGTCATCTCCTACTAATGTTGGTGATAATATCGATACAATAAACTGAGCCCAGAATCTGTCCTCATAAGTAATCTCTTCGTCACCAGTACCTCTTATTGTGTCTCTAGCAGCTCTTATTAATGCTACAGCTATACTTGAAGCTACAACACCACCTACAGATTTTAGCAATGTGTTCATGGCTGATTTTGTGCCTTCGGTATTCTTAGTCCTTATGTTATACATTAAGTCTAGTGTCGATTGTGCTACGTTGTTAAACATCTGATTTGCTGGTGTGCCAAATAATGATAGAGCTCTCATTAGAGTATTATTACTTCTAAACATATTCGATCTATTTACTTGTGAATATTCTGGTTGTGTTTCTGAAAGAATCTGTGTTAGGTTTGAGCCTAGTCTCTTAAAATATTCCTCACTTCCAAACTTAAGGTTAGGATCTAACGATAATACATAAGCTTGCATACGAGCGATAGCTGTTACCGCTAAATCATCGAATAGTTGGATTCCCTTAGCACCAATCTTATCATTAATGCTCTTGCTAAGTAGTTTGTTCAAGCCTGTCATCTTGTAGTCTATTCCTCTATAGTCTAGGAATGGTGTAGCCTCCGCAATGAACATTCTAAGCAATTCATTTTCCGATACGTTACTTGTGTTTAAGCCAAGCTCCTGGTAGTAATCCTTTATCATGCTGTTTAGCTTAAAGTGGTTGTTAACAGGGTTAACCCCTTTTAGGAACTTATCCGATGTGTAATATTTCAAAGTATTAAAAAAGGACATTGGTTGTGTTAACCATGTCCCAATATTAAATGTTAATGTGTTTGCTGCCATGAAACTTCTAAACGTATCTATATTCTTTGTGTTTTCCAAGCCTACAATATAACGTGTTAGTTTGTTGTAGTCCCTCATAAAGTCTGAGGTTAAGTAGTTGATTGCTTTTACAATCTGTTCCCCACTAGGTGTCATACCATTTAATATGATATTGTTATCTCTTAGTGCTTCTGCATATCCGTAGAAGTTTGCTACACTATTTACCGAACGGTTTAGAACTTCTGCAAGGTTCTCAAGATAGATTGGCTCGAATGAGCTTACTCTTTCTTGTAACCAACCAGGGTTTAGAAGATAGTTTAGTGCATCACTATTGCCAGTTGTTAAGCCCTTCATTATTGCACCTGTAGCTTCTCCTTTAGTCCAAACATGGATTGGAAAGTAGTTATCTACTGTAGCAAGATCATACCCGAATATCTTGTTTGATACTTGATTAATTAATCTGGTCGTATGCTTAAATATCTCTTGCGATGCTTGCACAAATGCCTTTTCTTCATCGGTTAGTTGACTAACAATCTGTTCTACTTCTGATTGAGATAGTCTAATCGTCTTTCCTCTGTCGTATGCTTCTTTTCCTTTACCTCTTCTGTAAAGCTCTTCGTTGGGTACTCTAACACCTTCACCATTTTTGAATTTAACTGTTGTCACTCCGTTATCGTCAGTCTCTACACCAACGATACCACCACTAATGTGTTGCATGTTCTGATCGTTTAGAAGGTGCATAGCCAAGCTCATCATCATGGAACGTGGGAGTCTTAAATCTACACCATTTATTTTTACACCTGTGTTAGTCCACTTTGAATCTACAGCAAGTGACTTCTCTAAAGTCTTAGTCCATTTTGTAGAGCCGATAAGTCTATTAAGCCCTCCGCTCTTTGTTCTGAAATCGTTGAGCAAGTTGTATACATCCATGATAGCTTGCTTCCTGCGTATCTCTCCGTTTTGAAGATTGTCGTTTATAACCATCATAGGTGTCTTAGCATTACCACCCATTACGGCTTGTATCTCAGTCTTTAGTGTCATGAGTGTGCTTGCCATAGTTTTGTTTGTAAACTTCTTTATAAATTGTCTAAATTTTTGTCTGTCTTGTGCTACTTTTTCCTTCTCTAAATCTTCTCCTATAGCTGTAGTTGTTGGCTCAAGTTGTTTAGTTCTCTCCACTTGCAAATTTCTAGCTTGGAACTCTTTGACTTCGTTCCTCAATGTTGTAAGCTCGCCAAGGAAGCTTTCAGCAAGTTCTTTGCTTCCATTAAACAACTCCTGCAAGCTCTCTGTGCCTTTACCATAGATGTCTTCTCCGTTATAGTTCATAATCTTATTTCTTACACCTTTAGAAAGGGCAACCTTGCCAAGAAATTCCTTAGCGGTTGCCGATGTAAGAAGCCTCTTCGCAAAAGTAAGGTTTGATTGTTGCCTAGAGCCAGCCCAGATTTTGTCATACGCATCAATCTTTGACTTAAGTTCTTTAGGTAATTTCCTATACACACTTCTGCTACGAAGCTCGTTTATTATTTTAATAGATTCATCTATTGCTTTATTAACTCTTTGAGACTCATCATAGATAGATTTAACCGTTGAGTATGCTTGGTCGATTGTGTCTCCTGCACGTCTTAAGCCTATGAATAAGTTTTTGTAATCTCTGCCATAGGTGATTCCGTCAGCATGAGCTTTTCTTTCAAGTTGGTTCTCATACTTAATATCAAGTGCTGCTTCTGAAAGCTTGCTGTATTTCTTGCCTTCTCTAACAAGTTGACCTTTCATCTTTAGCTCTGTTTCTCTACCAGTCTTATGCATCCTGTTGCTCTCGCTTTGAACATTTCTAATCTGTTCTCTTCCAGTAGATTTAAGCCCTTTAATGATACGTTTCAAGCCTTTATTTTCATACTCAAGCTCATCAATCTTATCTTGTTGTTTTACAATCTCGTTGCGTTGGTTGTTGATCACTTGGTCTCTAGGGTTCTTTTCTTTTGAGAACTTTGTTTCATTAGCTCTATCGTTTTGTAAAACACTTCTTCTTTCGTTGGCTTTTGTTGTCTTCTTAGAAGCTTCAATATCTCCTTTTGCCATTCCACTTTGTCGTGTATTACTACCAGTTCGTTTTCCACCCATTCTTCGTCTGTTGTAATCTCTAATAAGTCGTTGCATATCTCTTCTAGCATCTTCATTATCTCCTTTGAAATCAATAATCTTATAGTCAATGTTATCTATTGTTTCTTTAACATCTTTTGGGATGTTTCTATCTTTAATGTTTTCTATGCCAAAAATATTACCTTCGGAAACAAACCAGCCGAATTTCTCATTTCTTGCTGCGGCTTTAGCTGCTGCCATTGAACCATCTTTTGTGNNTCAGAAGTAAAGTTCTTATAAAAGCCCTCATCTGTGGTATATCTCAAATATTTTTCTTTTTCAGGGTCGGCATATATATATGGTGCTAGATTTGGATGTTCTTGCAACACCTGGGCATTTTGCTGTTGGGCATCATTTTCATATCCATGCCCGACTTCCTCATATTGTACTCCATTTATTAATGACGTATTTTTCTTTATACGACCAGGAGAGTATTTTTTAGCACTAAACTTAGTGCCAGTTTCAGTAATCTTCCCATCATCTACAAGGTCTCTATACATTGCTTCTATCTGTGGTGTTCTTTTTATGTTTAGAGCATTATACACCGTTCCAAGCTGTTCGGCAATCATTTGTTTTACTTTTACAGGTGTGTCATTGCCATTTTTCTTCATCTCTGCATATTTAGTTTCTATTGAGTTTGTTGGATTAGCACTTATGGTTTCTAACACTCGCTTCTCTAGTTTTGCATCTTCTAAAGTTTCATCACCTAGATAGCTCTTATTATTAAGATTATACTCTGATACTCTTGTGTTATTTCTTTCAGCACCGAATACGTTGCTTGCCACCTTATTGCCTAAGTCTTTCAAGTTCTCAAATAATGTTCTTGTCGTATCTTCGGCAGATTTGATATTCTCGGGCTTTGTCATTGTTCTTCCAATGTAATCTCCAAACTCTTCTTCTCTATCATACTCGCTTACACTATCGTCAAAGTTCTTTGCTTCTACAAACTCATTATATAGGTCAGGATACATTAATTTATAATGATGCCCTATTTCATGGTATGCAGCAGCCCAAGTATCCATTGTGTTTGAGCCTACATTTATGTAGATGTTATTTGATTTAGGGTCTGTGAATCCATAGTCAGTTTCTCCTTCTGAATCAACATTTACAAACACCACTTGCTTGCCAGTTAACTTCTCTACAGTACTCTTAATATTTTCTTGCACTTTATTTATCTCTGGAGTCGCTTCTACAGAACGGATTGCACTATTGTCTGCTTTTGCTTTCTCAAGCTCGCTATTAATTTTGTCTGTGCCTTTGTAGTTTGTTTCAACCTTCTTAGCTTTGTCTAGGATTTCTTGTGTTGTTAAATTCTCTTGGTTGTTAACATACCCCATCTCTTGTCTCATCAAATCCATAGCACCTTCAGTAGCTCCATACTGTGCTCCTGTTTGTGCTACTTGGTTTGCTACTAAATCATTATAAAGTTTGCTTCCTGCAATCTCTCCATATACGGTATCGTATATCTCATTATAGTTCTCGTTTACACCCCACCTTGCATCAGCAGAAATGTCTTGTATTTTCTTTATCATGTCTGCCTTCTGCTCATTGGTTAAGTAGTCTGCTCCTCTTATGGTATTTATTGTGTTAGTCTCTGCTGTATTGATTTGCGAGATTAGTACTGGTTTGCCCAAGCCCATAAAGATTAATGAAGGACCTAGAGCACCGATTGCATCCTCGTATGCACCCGTGATTAAATCTTCAGCCTTTATGTCCTCTCCACCTAGGATAGATTTCTTAATAACAGGGTCTACTGCTGCTGTGATTACCTCTTCTAAAGATTCACCACCAACATCAATAAACCCTGCAAGTAAGCCTTTAACAACTCTGTTTCTTACATTGTTTAGGCTATTTGAAGATAGCTTGCCCAATATAGAGCTTGTTGGTCTACCCACCATTACAGATAGCATTGTCTCACCACCAATAAGCTCTGTTGCAATTTCCGCATAAGCTATCGCATTAGCATATAGGTTCGCTTGGTACGAGTTTGCACCTGAATCTATTGCTTCAGTATACGTTCTTCCATACACAGAAGTAAACATTGGGGCTAGGGCTGCCGCTTCACCTATTTTAGCAGAAGCAGCAGTTCCATACCCAAGTTCTGCACCAATCTGACCTCCTGCGATACCTGCAAGGATTGGGATTGTCATATCACCTATAGTATAACCTGCATCTAGTGCAAACTTGGCTAACCCGTCATAAGCAAGCTCATTTAATTGGAGTTGCCTATTTATGTCTTGTTCGCCCTTCTTGGTGTATTGGTCTCTATACATATTAAGTAAGTTGCTCTTAACACCCTCTACCTCTTCACTTGTTAGGTCTCTATTCTCTCCTACCAATGCGTTAGAGAATTTTCCGTTTGTTGCTCTGTTTACTAAGTTTATTGCTGGTTCAAAAAATTCGTTGTTGGTTGCTTTTGCAAAGACAGCATTTTCTAAACCTGTAACAAATCCTTGTGTTCCTCTTAATGTTGTGTTTTTTAGATTCTCACTTAAATCTACAATGTTGTTGTTAGATTTTTTTATATCACTTTGGATCATATTCGCTAAGAACTTATCTTTGTAATAATCTTCAACGGAGCTCTCTTGTGACATTCTTTTTGTGACATCATTATAGCTATCAAGAAGAGTATTCGTGCTCTTGTTTTTAACATCATACGTCTTCTTAATAGTATCAATGATTCCATTTTCTTCTAGTGACCTTTTAAGCAAACTCGAAGTGTCAGTTATTCCTTGCGTATTAGAAACAATATCGCTTGCTTCAGGCTCGCCAGATGCCTTAATCTGTGCGTATTCTTTTTCAGCCTTTTCTTTAGCTTTTCTAAACTCTTCTATAAGTTGCTGGTTCAGATAGCTTTGTTTAATGCTTTCTTTGGATAGACCTTTATTTTTTGACAAATCAGAAATAGTTTGTTTCCTTAATGCTTCGTCCATTTCTATCCTCCTTCTTATTTTTTCTTAATGGTATCGTATAGGTTCTTTCCTGCCTTGAGTGTGCTATATATGCTTTGCCCGATTCCTATTGGTGGACTTGATAATATACCAACACCTTCTATTGTGCCTTTGCCGACATCAGAATTAATAATATTGTATGCACCAGTTCCGACCTGATTAAGTTTTTTCTCTGCTTGTTCTCCTAAGGCTAGTATAGAGTTTGTTCTGAAGTCGTCTCTGTATTTGTCGCCTTCTTCTTGCTTAATGTCTGCTAAATAAGTAGATACAACTTCCGCAATCAAGTCTCTGTCTTTGCCAAGTTTTTCATTTTCCTTGATAGAATTAATAATTTCATTCTCTGCGGTTTGCTTTAGCTTCGTATAGTTATCTAGCAAGTCGCCCTTAGAATAATCGAACTCTGGAGTTGCCTCTATCTGTTGTATAATGTTTTGATAAATCTTTGCAATCTCTCCAGAGGCTTGCTCGTATCCTGTGTTTGCTAATAATTCAGCCTCTTTATCAGCAACAGCTCGTGCTTCGTCAAGTGCAGTCTTTGTTGTTTCGTAATTGTTTCCAAGCTTGCCATATAAGATTTCATTTATTTCTGGTAGCACAGCTTCTTCAACGTATGTAGAAAGTAATAGTGTATTTCCATAATCAAGATTTTCTCTCTCAATTTGATTTCCGTAAGATTCCATTAGAGGATCGTTCTTCTGAGTCGCTAAATTTTTGCCTAATTGCGAAACCATTGTATTTCCTGAGAACTCTAACTTATTATCCTTAAAGAATTTTTCTTTTTGCGAGTATGTGTAGTCTCCTGAAATTAGGTTTTGCATTTGAGTTGCTGTTTCTTCTGGGAAGCCAGCATTAGTTAATGCAGTCTTAACGTCTTTGGTTATGCCCGTGTTTGTTGTTGACTTGTTATTCTTTGCATTTGCTAGTGCTAAATCATATTGGAACTGTTGTTGTTTTAATGCTTTATCATAACCAAATTGTTGTTGTTTTAGTAAACTGTCATAATTGTATGCTGNNACTTCCAAACATCTAGTTCTGCTTGCCTTGCCATCTTATCCATATCAAGCTCGTTCTTGTAATCTGCTAGTACCATGTTTTGTAATAAGCTTCTGTTTTCTTTGTCTAATTCTTCTTGTAATTCTTGTAAGTGTTCTCTTGCATTTGGAGATAACGTGCCAGGAGCTACACCTAATAATGCTGCTTCTTCATTGTTAAAATAACCTCTTGCGTTTGCCATGTCGATAGCAAATGAAGCTTCCTTTCTCTTCTCTGCGTTTGCTTCCCATTGAAGCTCTATCTGTGATTTCCACATGTTGAACTCTGATTGTTCAAGATTCATTAAGAAGTTTGCTGTTGATTGTAGCAAATTGATGTTTTGCCTTAGCTCATCTTTCGCCATCTTCTCATACACAGGAACAAGCTCTGCCACAGCTTTCGTGATTGCTGATGTTGTCATTGAAGAGTAATACATTCCTGTTGCATTCATTGTTTCTTTTACTCTGCCTACAGCATACCCTTGTGCAATTTGTAATGCTGAATCTGCATAAGGATTGTATTGAAAGTTTAGTAAGTTTCCTGTTAGTTGTAGTATTGTGTTTGCAATTTGGTTTATTCCATCTCTATACTGATTCTCCCAGTTCATATTTAACTCTTGTTGTTTTAATTCATATTGTTGTTCTGGTGTTGAAGCTTGCGTTGGTGTGTTCACAGAGTTTAGCCATTGTTTCTGCTCTTCTAAAATTTGGTTGGCTGTTTCTAAGTCACCATTCGCTAAAGCTTCATTGTATCTCTTTGAGTAATCATTACTCATGTTTTGTATTTTGTCTGACCTCTGCTTTGCAAGCTCATTAATTTGCAATGAGTAGTCTTGACCTGTTAGTTCGCCAATCTTTACTAATGCGTTGATTTGCCCCTGTATGTTATCTGTTGCGACCATATAGTCATAGTCTCTTTGTGCTTGCTCAAGTGGATTTGTTATAGTATTACCAGCCACAGGGCTTAGAGTTGCATTAGTGCCTAATGTTCCAGTCGTTGTCTTACCTGTATTTTCTGAAAGCGAACCTAGCGAGCCTATGCCTGTTGCTGTGGCATTAGCATCCTCAGTAGATCCAGTTGCATTAGCTGTTGTTATCCCGCTTGTTGGTTGTGCTGCTACCTGAGTTGTTTGTGTTTGAGTTTGTGGTTGTGCAAACAATGCCCTATCTACATCAATCCTAAACTTTCCTTGCTCATCATATTGAGGTGTTGTTGATACAACCTTGCCATCAGCTATATATCCTCCTGCTGTTGGTACCCAGCTTGCATATTTTGGAGTATTATTATCCATTTTCAACCTCCTATCAGTTTTGCCCACTCGGATAAGGTCTCATCTACTGTTTTCCTTATCTGAAAGTGTCTATTTAAATCATTAGAGAGATGTTCACTCCACCTCTCTAATGTTTCATCTTCGCCACTATATAATCTATACTGGCTTCCATATCTTGAGCGAAGCCATCTGCTCCACTCTTCTAAAGTTCCTTTTTCGTATATCCTCATGATACTCTCCAATTCCTCTTCATTAAGAAGAACTCTGCTTTTCCTTCGCCTGTTACAACTATTGAAAACGCATTAACTCTTTGCCCATACATTTTAGGAACTATTGCTCGTTGTTGTTCAGAACGTACTGTATCATAATCTGCTATGTTTTTGTTTTGCGTTCTGAACTCAAGCTCACCAATCTTAACATACCCTTCAAGCTGTGCTTCATCAACCCATGGGATAGCATCCCAATGTGATTTTGCAGTCCAAAGGTCGCCAAGGTATACGTTTGCATCAGCTCTTGCTTGGAACCATATATCTGAGATACTCTTTCGCATATCTGTTCCGTCAGCACCGTATACACGAGTTTGGAATTGATACTTGATTGGTACTTCCTCTAGCTTATTAGTTTCAAAATTATAAAGATAGTCTGTATCAAAGCCTGTGCCTGTTCTATACTCGTATACAATGTCTCCACCATTTCTTGCCATGAATACCATTGCTTCGCCAGGCTCTGATTTGTTCTCTGTGATAGATGTAAAAAGACCATCCTCAGCCCACCATATCTTGTTATAAATGTCATATACAAACACTACATTATTGTAGTTAGTGCCTACACTTACGTTTAAGAATAGCTTTGTGTTTGTAGCACACATCTGTGTATGAGGTCCTAAGTATGAGTTGCTAAACAAGTTATCTATTCCACCTGTTCCTTCTTCTGTCGGTCTTGAAATCATGTATGTGTATGAGCCAGTATGCTGATACACCTGCTTGTCATTCCCTAGCCAGAAAAGATAATCTGAACCTACACATATACACTTATTTGAATATGCTCCTATGCCATTGTTTAAGTCTACCAACTGAAACTGATTTGATAGTGTTGTATCTGGTGTGCTTCCATAAAGTAAGTGCATTGAGTTCTTGCAGAAGATATATAATTTATCATCAAACGACTTCATACCTACAACGTCACCTAAAGCATTAGTAATCTTGAAGTCGCCTGCCGATACAGAATAGTCTGGCAACGAATAACCCGTTGTTCCATCGATTGCCACGTCTGTTTTTTTAATCTCATCTTGCGAAACTTTCCATAGCACGTTTGTGCCATCCCCAACGTATTGGTATTGCCAATAATAGTTTTGGTCTGTTGGTGATTCTTTAAGATAGATTACCTCTTTGCTTGCGTTTTCTGGAGTTGGCAAGCTAACAACAACTTGGTATTGTGTGTGCTCTTGATCGAAGTTATCAAAATCATAAAGAGCACTAAACGTTACTATCCTTGTTGTTGGATTTGCTATAAACAGTCTTCCTTTGTGAAACTCTGGTATGCCATAAATATCATCTGATATAGGTTCAAATACATCTGTGCTGAACGTGTACTTATATTTCATCTTCTCATTCATAACATATAAGAAATGTTCTTCCGCTTGCCAACAATGGCAGAAATATATGCTGTCCGTTCTTGCACCAAGCTGACCTAAGATGTCTCTGCTCATGCCAAGCTCCCCTGCTGACCATTTCTCAAGCCACATGTTATCGTTGTCGCTAAATATGAAAAAGAAACCAAGCTCACTATCGCACCACATATTAACTACATCTTGGTCTGCATATGGGTACGCTTCGCCAGTAAAGTATTGTGCAAGCGATTGTCTTGTCGGTCTTGTCTCCATCTTTGGTGGTTGTACCATTGTCATGTTCATTACGAATGGCATTTGGTTTGGTTCTAAGAAAGCCTTATCCACATAGGTATTTAATCCACCTGTGAATAGGCTTACATCATTATCAAGCTTTCCACCAATGCGGTCTAAGTAAGGTCTTACCATCTTGCACCACCCCAGCCATATCCGTGACCATATCCATATCCGCAACGTCTTCTGAAGTAGTCTCTTGGTCTCATGTTATCTTTTACATGTTGATAGTATGGTTGGTCAGCATCCTTATCACGTCTTGCTTCTAATAATAGATTGTTATACTGTTGAGCAAATACGTTATACATATCTATGTCAGGATTAGATCCACTCATCGCAAGCTTCATACATACAGCGTATTTTAGAATTGGTATGAATTTATCCTTTACCTGTAAGTCGTCATCCATGTAAAGCATCTCGTGTGGTTTCTTCTTGTAATAGATTGTTATGAAATCCGTGTTTGTTCTTGGTGTTGGATAAATTCCAATCCTCTTATTATCCCATGCGTTATAATATCTGTTTCCCGTAAGTTCTTCTGCATCTCTAGCCCATACAAGTCTAACAGTTCTTCCACCAACTACTGGTGCGTTTGGTACCCAACCTGGGTATACTGGTCCACCTGGAAACTCTCCAAACCAACCATACCCATGTGGATTACCTGTAAATTTTTCGTCATCAAACATTTTATGCACCTCCTTATGTAATTGGGTCTTCAGGGTCTGGAACTACTACTGGAATTGCAATTAGAGTATCTTCATAGAATACTAAGTCTCTGTAATCCCCAAGCTTTGTTGTACCCGTTTCGTCATATGCCTCTAAGATTTCATATACATCTCCTAAAGGGTCACCATAAGGTGCATGAAGCAATATAAATGTTGCTCCATCTTGCAATGTATAAACTCTTTCTTCATCTTCCGAGAACATCTTAACGTGTAAGATTGATGTTCCGCCTTCAGGAGCGATTGTTATTTTAAGTTCGTTCTTTCTCCATGTAGCAGTAACAGTTGTGTCTGTGTATACATCTATAGCCTCGCCAACATCATATAACCTTTCTGTCCCATCAACACCCCAACCAACAAACGTCTTTCCTTCTGGTGGTGTAAACGTGCAAGCTGGAAGCACGTATTGTGTTCCATAGTCAACTACTTCTGGCTCCATTTCTCCCGTACCTGTATTTGCATCAAACATTACTGCACAAGTTCTTTGCTCTGGTGGTACTGGTCCTGGAGGTGGTGGAGGTGGAGGTCCATAAGGTTTTCTTGCGAATGTCCTTACTACCTCTTGTATGTCTCTTAAGTCACAGTCTTCTGGAAGTGCATACTCTTTCTGACCTGGTACTGTTGGGAATGAAAACATCTCGTCTATTGCAATATCGTGATAGATTTCTTGGATTGTCTCATTAAGTAAGTCTCTGAAATCTTCTGGTATCAACCCATCATTAGTTTCTTCAGTAACATCAACAGCTGAAATAAACCCATTGTTAGGGTATTGCCTGTTGATTGCTCGTATTAATTTATATACTGGGTACATCTTACACCTCCTCCACAGTAAGCCACGTTGTATCAGCATATACTATGTCTCCATTTGCCATACTAAGTTGCATATATAATGCAGTCCCGTTTGTTACTGGCAATACATAAGTAGGTATCACTATTGTGCCTTTAGAACTTGCAGACATAGTTATTGAAATTTCAAACACTTTTGTATTGTCGCTATACAACGATAGCTTTGAAGCTCCTGCTGTATCTGCGTATATGTTTGCTATACCAGATATTTTTACTTTAGAAACTCCTGTGCCAATAGTAATTCCATTGTTTACAATAGAAATACCTGTGCCAGAGCTTTCACTTAAAGTAAGAGGTATAGGGTAATTTGTATCGCTTGTAGCTTCATAATCTTCATTAAGCACACCCGTAATAATGCTCTTTGAGCCACCATGTGTATCAACATACTCTTCTGTTGCAAGTTTCTTTGAACCTGCATCTTTATTCGTGCCTGAAGTAGAACCAACATATACATCACCAGCGAACCATCCGTTACCACTCCAGTCCAATGTGTATGCGTTAGAACGAGATTGCACTTGCCCTCCACTAGCAACTGAACCGTTGCCTGCAATATGTAGGTATGTTCCTCTTGCATCAGAGTTTTCTGTTGTGGTTGTATCAATTATGTTTGCTTCTCCCTCTGTATGTTGGCTTCTCCCTTGTGCTACTGTGAATAATCCTTCTGCATGTGCTTGACCATTAGAAGTAACCGAACCCCAACCTTCGGCATGAGACCTATGACCTCTTGACTCTGTTGTACTTCCTTCTGCATGAGATGTGCCACCAGAAGCTGTGGTCTGATGTCCTTCTGAGTGAGAGTTTTCACCAGAAGATGTTGTTTGATAGCCTTCTGCGTGAGACCTGTGCCCAGAAGCTGTTGTGTGAGAGCATTCTGCGTGCGATGTAATGCCAGAAGCAACACATCCGTCTCCTTCAGCATGAGATGTATTTCCAGAAGCTGTACTTTGATAGCCTTCAGCATGAGCATTAAAAGCAGATGCTGTTGTCCCATATCCTTCTGCATGCGAATACTCACCACTTGCAGTTGCAAAGCCTTGTGCAAACGATAATGTGCCAGATGTCACAGAGTTAGAACCTATTGCCAAAGGACCTGTCATTGTATCACCAGCTATGTCTACAAATTTTCCATCAGCCTCTGTTTTTGTGTAATAGTTTCCGTCACCATTGAACCAACCAAATTGATGTATCTCGATTTCCTCGCCAGTTCTTACGTTAATAATGTGAGCATGTGGATTTCCCATAAAGATGATGTCTCCAATGTTGATTAACTCGCCCGTGTATATGAACCTTCCAAATGGAACGTATAAGAAGCTTAGCCCACGTCTATGTGCGTCATCTATCGCTACCTGAAGCGGTCCATAGTTATCTGTTCTTCCATCTCCAACTGCTCCATAATGAGTTATACTCATCATGCCAAGCACCTCAAAAAAGAAGTTTTGTAATTCTCTTAAATATATGTTGTCTCCATGTACCATGTTGTCACTTATCACTATTTATCACCTACTTTCGTTTTTGTTAAGTCGTAAGTTCCACCTGCACATAATGCAGAGAATAAGCAAGCAAGTATACTAGATAATATGCTCTCTTCTAAACCTACGAAGTAAACAAGTAGTCCTGCTATAATTCCTATTGTGATATTTTGAAATGGGATGTATTTTTTCTTAACCCATCCAAACCTCTTTGAAAGTTCTCCAAAGATTAATGTCACAAGAGCAGTAACTACCATTACAATTTCATTCATGCTCATATTAGCATCCTCCTTTTCTTCCACCTTTTTTCTTTTCGATAAATTTCATACTTCTTCACCCCTTTTATAAAAATATGCCCTAAATCTGCATTTTTAGGGCATGGTACAATATAGCACCACTTCTAAAAATCGATTCTAGGGCATGTTTTGTGTGTTCTAGTTTCTAGCCTTACAGCCATAAGGCTTTCAACTCACTTATTTCATTTCTTTTTTAAAAATCCTATCATCGTTGCCATATTTTAAATATCTTAACGAAAATGTAGCATATTTTATGCCGATTTTTCTAACCCAATCTGCTTTTGTGAGAGTTTCTCCATTATGTGTTATATAAACAGACCTAGTTGTATTATTGGCTTGCTCTGCCATAGTAATCCACCTGCAATTTGACGGCTCATAATTTCCATTCACATCTATTCTATCTATGCTCAAGCCTTCTTTATATCCGTTGGCAAGTGCCCAATCTCTGAACGATGTGAAACTTTTTGACCATTCCTCACAAACTTTAATTCCTCTTCCGCCGTAATTCTTATAGCTTTTGTCTTTTGGGTTGTTACATCTTTCTAACATGTGTATTCTCGTTTTGTAAAGCTTTGTTCCTGTCATACCATGTATATAATGAGAACGGATATGTTGTTTGCAGCCACAACTTTTTGTTGCACCACTTTTTAAATGTTTTGCAGCTACACTTTTTATTTTCCCACAAGAACATTTGCAATCCCAATAAACTGGCATGCTTTTCTTTTTAGTTCTGCCAATAACAACAAGCTCTCCAAAAGTTTTGCCAGTCAAATCGACTAAATTATACATTTGTTTCTTTCCTTTCAATTTTCTTTACAATAGCTTCATAATTTCTGTCAGCTTTGTCACTAACCTTATCGCAGCCTACCTGCAATAAATCTAAGGTTCTAGCGATATTTTCATTACTTATTTTAAGGGTTTTAACTACTTCCTTTATTTCCTCTAGCAAAGCTTGATTTCTCACTCTGTCTTGATATGTGTACCATAAGAAAATTATTGCAATAACAATCAATACCCCATATTCACCAACAAGCTTCCCTAATTCAACTAAGTCCATGTCGTCACCTCCATGATAAGCATTGTGCTTGTGTTGCCAACCGCAGATAAGATTTCTGCAAATTCCATTCTGTTCACCTACCTTTAAGTGGAATAAATCCGCCTTTTTTATTTTAACAAATTAATCTGCTATTTTTGTATATTCAACAACAACCTTAAAAATACCATAGCCATGAGAAGAACCAGATTGAAAAAAGATTTTGCCAGATGAAGCATAATAAGAATATGCGAAATCGGAACTTCCTTTCCAATATGGAACGGGTGCTATATTTCCATAAAGGTCAACTTCTTTAACACTTCCATGTAATGAAATAATTTCATCAAGAATTGAAGTATCAAGAAAATCAACAGAAGTTTCTCTATTAGTTGAAGTTGTAGTTGCAGTAAAAACTCTTCTATAAACAGGTTTTCCATTCGTCCAAGTTCCAACAACTTGTTCAGTTGTTGAATAATGTTCTTTAGTATCAATTTTATATTTCGTATTGTCAACTTCAAGTCCTGTTAATTCTGCTTCAGTTCCTGCAAGTGTTGGATTTGCATTTACTTCAGAAACTTTATATTTTGTATTTCCAACTTGTAATCCTGTTAGATTATCTTCAGTTCCTGCAAGTTCAGGATTTGCGATTACTTCTGTGCCACCGCCACTACCAGCTTTCTTGCCTAGTAAATAACTCATTACGTCCATTATTCGTCACCTCCAACCCATTCTCCTGTCTCTTCATCATAGAAAAGGACATCTTCTGTGTCCATCTCTATGAATACAGAACCGTTTGCAATCTTAATACTTTTATATGTATCAGTAGGTTTCTCGTCTCCTGATAAACCTCTGAACTCAAATAATCTGTAGTCTCCTACACGATTTTGTATATTCTTTTCGTTTTCTACTGTAATCATATTCTCACTCCTCTCTATCCAACAACTATCATATCCCAAAAATAACCACGGTCATCACCCGAACTACTTGAGCTATCCTTTGTGTATTTAAACGTTATAGCTTGCCCGACAACTAATGTTCCAGACCAAGAACCAGATACCGTACCGCTTATTCCGTTAGCAATAGTTGTACTTCCAACAGTAATGGTAAGTTTGTCATAGCCACTCTCGGAAGAAACTCTATAGTTAAAGCTTACATTCAAGTTATACCTTGCGGTCAAAATCGTTTGAGCAGTTGAACTATTTACCCCATTGTTGTTGCTTCTATAAAGTCCGCTGCTGTCTCCTGTAAAATAGTAGCTATTATTAGACACAGTAAACCAGTCATTTATCGTTAATGGCGTAATAAGTTGTTGATTTGGGAAAACTTGTCTTGCCTTTGAAGTATCTACAATGTCAGGTTCGCCTGTAACATTTCCTGCTGTAAATATGCCTGTTCCTTTATTGTAGTATGCTTTTTGTTCAACTTTTTCCCATAAACAAGCAACACCTTTGTCGTCTAGTACTGGAACGAAATCTCTTGTTAGGGTTACTCCATCACTATATACCTTACACCAATGTAATCTGTATGCCGCCAAATCATTTGGAGTACCATTATCGTTGATAGCGAATAACCATATTGTACGAGGGCATGAAAACGTTACATTTGTTGCTGTCATCGTTTGATTTCCAATGCTTGCCACATTTTTGTTTTGAATTACAAGTGTTTGATTGGTTATGTCTGTGCCACTTGGGAAAGTATAGGTATTGCTTCCAAAGTCAAACAGATACCTGTTGTTGCTGCCAAGTTGCATATGTAATCTGTCTGATGAGTCCCATGCTGTTCTTCCACCAAATATTCCTTGGTATGCATTTCCTGATGGTGGGAAATTAGATATTTCCATCTCAACCTTAACATTATTAGTTGCCAAGACACCAGTATCAATATACTGAGTTTTTGAGCTTCCAATGTATTCTATTGGTGTGTATGTCGCTCTTACTCCAACGTAGCCTTTCTTTATTTCCCTAGATTTTAAAACTTCAATATCGGGCTCACCAGTTGCGTTGCCTACTGTAAATGTGCCTGTGCCCGCATTATAATATGCTTTTTCTTCTACCTTCTCCCATAAACAAGCAACATTGTTATTATCAATTACAGGAATGTAGTCTCTTACTAATACATCATTATCATAAATTTTAAAATAATAAAGTTTTAAAGTATCAGCTGAAATTGAAATTCCACCATTATAATTAGTTGCTCCAAAAATTAAATCATTAAATTGAGATTGAAAAGTTTGGCTTGTGGCTGTTCTAGTTTCATCATCAATGGTAAGAATNNTTCCTAAAGCGTTCATGTTATAAGTTTCGTACCAAAGACCATAATAAGCACCAAATTTTCCAGTATCACTTATATCAACACCAAGAAGTTTTCGTGGGTAAGCATTAGCACCACCACAAGAACCAAAAAGAAATGCCCAAGCTCTATAATCATCAACTTCAAATTTTGCCACAATTCTAGTATTTTGGTTATGTTTAAATTCTGTATCAATATACTGTGTTCCTGAACTTCCGATATATTCTACAGGGGTATAGGTTGACCTTATTCCTATATAGCCTTTTTTAATTCTTCTTGCCACATCTTGAGTTACTGGTGTGCCTGCTGTGCCATAACTAAATGTGCCAGAGCCTTTATTGTAATAATATTTGCTCTCTACTAAATCATATAAGCATGCTACGTTATTGCTATCTAATACTGGAATAAAGTCTCGTACCAATGTTCCGTTGTCATATATTTTGCAAGAGTACATCTTGATTATTGCTGCTTGCTGAATACTGCCATTGTTGTTACCTGCAAACAACCACATCGGTACTGGAGATGTAAATGTTTGCACGTTGAAAGTTTTTACAAGAGTATTATCAAAATAAGCAAGATTTTTGTCCAAAACGAACACACGCCTGTTGACATCTTGATACGTATTAGGCACATCATAAATTTCTGTGCCATACGCAAACCTATATCCTGCATTAGAACCATCGCCATATTGTTGGGAGATGTAATAAGCATTATTTTGAAATGCCTGCCTACCACCTGCAAACACGTTAGAAGTTGTGCTTGACGTGCTTTGCACATCTAATTCAATTTTTGTTTCTTGATTTGGCTTAAATCCTGTATCAATATATTGCGTCCCAGAACTCTCAATGTATTCTACAGGGGTATAAACAGTTGAGTTTATACCTACATATCCTGACATTTATACCACCTCGCTTATAAGTAATAAAAGTAAAATTCGCCTTCTGCTAGTGGTGATACTCCAGGGGTTAAATCAGTATTGCCATATGTTATTGTTGTTCCGCCTCCACCTTGTTGCCATGTGCCATCAGCACACAAGAACTTGCCATCATCTGCTGTGGTTGGAGCTGGTACTAAACCTTTTGCTCCTGCTACTAATCCGTCAGTTCCTGTGAATACATCTTCTGTTGCTAACTTCTTGCTTCCTGCATCCTTATTTGTTCCGCTTGTTGAGCCTACATATACATCTCCTGCAAACCAAGCATTACCTGACCAATCAAGTGTGTGTGCATTTGATTGATTAGAAGTTGAAGTTCCGTTACCAGCAATATGAATATAATCTCCCTTTGCGTCAACATCTGCTCCCGTAGTGTCCAATATGTTGTTTTCTCCCTCAACATGCTGTGACCTTCTTTGAGCAGTGGTATAAAAACCTTCAGCGTGTGACATCGTACCAGAAGCTACATTGTTTACCCCTTCAGCATGTGAATATGAACCCGTTGCAAAAGTAGAATAGCCTTCGGCATGAGTATCTTCTCCGCTCGCTACACAATCCTCACCTTCGGCATGAGATGATATTCCGCTTGCTGTTGTGCCATTTCCCTCAGCATGTGCATTATTAGCTGTTGCACTTGTGCCTTGGCCTTCTGCTACTGACCTTGCACCTGAAGCTATGTTGTTTGTTCCTACTACCAAAGACCTTGTTCCTACTGTTGAATTTTGTGCTCTTGCTCCTATTGTTACTGAAGATGTGTTTACTAGAGCACCTGTCATCGTGTCTCCAGATTTTGATACTTTACCTTTTATTTCTGTATCAACTTCTTCCATAGTTTTGTAACGAGTTGAAACTATAGAATAAGGATATGTTGTTGCATCCGTGAAATTCATTATTAGGTAGCCATCTGCTGGAGTTTGTAGTTCTATATCGTCTAATACTGCATCAGCGTCAGCCTTTGCTATAATATCTCCATTGTCATCATAGAAAGCCCATAGCCTTGTATTAGCTGTGTCACCACCTTTTCCGCTAACTAATATCATTTCATCTTCTAATACTTGAAACTTAATGCTAGAAAAGTTTGGATAAGCAGCGGTATAGCTGTTTGCTAAGTCATCGGTTGTGGCAGTAAACGTTCCGCCTACAACAGATGATGTTTTATCATTGACAAGTTGTAACATACTCTCAACGAATTGCATTTCAGAGTCTTCAGCAAATTGTGCATCTGCTTCTGTTTTTGTATAATAGTTTGATAAGTCTACTTGTGTTGAACCTATAAGCTCCCACTCATTATCGATATAGATATACTCGTCATAGTAATCGTTACCACTTCCATCCTCTTTTGCTAATAGATAGATTGTTGTTGTTGAGATGTCCTCTATTGGAAGCTCTTCTACAACCTCTATACTAAATCTTGGTATAACACTAATAAGTTGATTTACTTGTTCTTTTGTGTAATAGTTTGAAAGTGCTGTATTTAAATCGTCAACATACACGAAGTCAGCTGTGTTTGCCCAGTCTATGATTGCGTCTACTGTACGGTCTAAAGTGTCTATATCTCCAGCAAGCAAATTATCCGAGTCTTTTCTGTCTTGAATTTCTTGTGCTAATCCTCTTCCTAGCTCTTCGTCTGCTTCTCTTCTTGTGCGAGCTTCTGCATCTATGTTTCCTTGTAATGTTTCGTCAGCAGAAATCCTATCTTCAGTTTCCTTTGTTAAAGCATCGTTAAGTTCTTTAAGCCTTTTATAAAGTTCTGCCTTTAATACAAACTCTCTTCCAGGTATACCAATGAGTCTTAATGAGTTATCTGCAAGTGTCTCTTTAAGTTGAGGATCTTTGCCAAGAAAGTAATTTCTTAATTCTTCGATGTTTCTCATTTTTACCTCCTATAAAAAAAGACCCCGCCAACCTTTGTAAAGTCAGCGGGGTGTTGTTTAATTACGCTATTTTAGCTCCGTATAAACCTCTCCAATCTGTATAGCCTACGCCAAATCTAGCAAAGCCATAGAAATAGTAGTCCATAGTTTTTTGGATTCTTTCATAACCAAATTTTGCTCTTTCTCTCCAGTAGAATACTAGGTTCTCATAAGAGCTATCTTTTAAGAACCAGATACCACTATCAAGATAATCCATTCTAACAATCTTCATGTTGCCAAGAACGTTCTTGTCGTTCCAGTTGTTTCCAGCAACTTGTGTAGAATAGAAAATTCTTTGTGCTGTCATCCATAAGTCTGGAGAAACAACAAGTGTATCAGGTCTTACTTGTAGTAAGTATCCTGTCTCATCAACTTGAGTTGTTATCATAGCTGTGATAGCATCTTGCATGTTGTCGTTTGTCATAGCTTCTTTTCCAACAGCAGCAATATTAGATACTGTTGCAGTAGAGCCTGCAAGTGGGTGGTTGTTTGCAAATAGTGGCACTCCATCGTAGCCTGCTACTGTGAAACCATCATTGATAATTCTTGCTGCTTCGATTTCGCAAACCTTTCTTAAGCCTTCACCAAGTTCAACAGGTCCGCCTCTTCCTTCAACTCTTCCTTGCATAGCTGCTTTCTTATTATCCATCCAATACTCGTGAGTGATTGTGAAGGAGTTGTCATATCTACGCATGTAGATTGTAACCTCTGGTCCTTCAACTTTTTCGCTCTCATTGAATGTATTACCTTCATTGTTTCTTCTCCATGGTGGTAATGTTCCCATATGTAAAAATCTTTCATAAGCTCTATCTGAGTCAAGAACTTTGAAAACTTTGTCATATTGTNNTCAGCATAGTTCTCTCTATTTAATGTAGCCATTATCTATCATTCCTTTCTATATATTAGTCTGTCCACTTAGCATATAAAGTTGTATCGGCTGTAATTTTGTCGGTTGTAAAGTCAAACTCTGTTGTTAATGTGTCTTCTTTGTACCAACCAGCAAATGTATAAGACGCTTTTGTTGGGTCAGCAGGTTCTGTTACTTTTGACTCATTCCAAACCTTTTCACTTGCTACATCGCTTCCGCCATTAGAATTGAATGATACAACCCATACTGATGGAACTATGAATGTTGCATCGCTATTTATTACGGTTGTCCCGTCAGCACTCCACTCTAGTCCTTCTACTGTTCCAACAATAGATGTGTATACTGTGCTAAGTGTTTTACCTGCTCCTACTTTTTGCAAGCAATCATAAGTACCATCATCTGCAAGTGTTTCAGTCTCAGCATCTCCAACCTCAGGTGTTGCTACTAATGAAGCAGAGTAGCCAGATTTATTTGATACTGTGATTGTATATTCAACCTCTACTGGTTCAGGTCTTTTTTTTTCATTTGGGTCTAAGCCAGAAATTTCGCCTGCATCATCATCGTCAACTTCTGAAGCATACTCTGTTCCTTCAGGTTGTACGATTGTGAATAGGTAGTATGGAGCATCTAATCTCTCTACACCAAATAGGTCGTCATTCTTTCCATATACGCCATCGTCACCATCATAATGTGTGTCGATTACTTTTTGATAACCGTTTACTACGTCTCCAATATCAGGTCTGTCTTCACCTTCGCCTAAGAATGCTGCATAAACGATTGCAGGATTAATATCTAGGAATAATAGACCTTTTGCTAAATTATTTCCACCATGCGAAAATCCGATGATTTGAACTCCATCTCCTACAGTTCCTTCAATTTTCTCAGCAACTCCGTCTGTAACACCATAGAAAGCATTAGCATAAGCTTCATCGCCTGTGAACTTGTAGTATCTCATGATAGTTCCAGAACCATCGATTGATTTTAATCTTTGATATTTCATTTTTTTCACTCCTTTATAAATTTTCAATGTCTTCTATAGAGAATACTTCGTTAGGTTTTATATATCTCTTGTGTACTTCCTCTACAGTTAGACCAGTCTCACGAGCAATCTCTTGCTCACGTTTTGTGTATTTGCCACGCTTAATAACACCTTTTTCTTCGGCATGACCTATGTCTACTTCATCTGCCTTCTTATCATTATTTAGAAGTTTCTGCTCAAGCTCCACTTCCATGTCTTTCTTCATTTGCGAAAATCTCGACTTACCTACTGAGGCAAAGTATGCTTCTTCCATACTTAAGCCTTTTCCCATAAGCTCTTTGATTTGTGGTTTGTAAACATCGGCATCCATAAACAAGTCATCTTTCTTAAGCTCGGCTAACTCTTTGTCAAAGTTCTCTGCTTCTTCCCTTGCTTGAGTTATGAGTTTATTCTTAATGATGTCGTCTCCGAATACATCAAGAAGTTTCTCTGCTACGTCCTCATCTACTAAATCTCCTTCAAGCATCTTCTTCTTATAAGCTTCCCTCTCTTTAGAGATTTGTTCTTCTTGAGACTTAGCATTTTTCTCAGCCTCGATTTGAGCTTTAAGTTCTCTTAATTCTCTTTCAGCATTCTTTCTTCTTGCTCTTTCAGCAGTTAAAGCTTTGACTCTGTTATCACCCTGCACGGGCTCCTCGGTAGTTTCGGTCTCGTCAGACTTACTTTCTTCCTCCTCCGCAATATCAGTATCAGGTGCCTCCTCATCAACCTCTTCTGCTTTTTCTTCGGTAGTTTCCTCTTCTTCTATAGAAGTCTTACCTACTAAATCGAATTCTTCATCATCTTCTAAAAACATAACTTTCCTTTCCTCACTTTTTAGCCAGGTGTGATACCTCGAAACATTTTTAGCCAGGTTTTGTCCTCAAAACATTTTTAAGTCTTTTGTGACTAATTGGCACCTCTTGCTGGGGTCGAACCAACATCAATGGTTTTGGAGACCATCGTTTTCCCATTAAACTAAAGAGATATAATTTGCCGTTGACGGTCTTGCACCATCTTCTCAGAACCTCCTATCGCTCTGCGTTTTTCTCCCCGTTAAACTAAACGGCAATATAAAACCAAGGCACGAATTTATAGTCCTCTGCCTTGTGAAGACTTTGTCATAGTAGCTATGACTGCCTTTGTCATTATTACTTGAAAGGAAGAAGCCATCGCATAGATTTCCCTACTAGATGGCATTAAAAACCCACTACGCAACATAGTGGGAAAATACAATAGGCGTTTCCACCTAGAAAGTGAGATGTCCCTTACTGGATTTGCACCAGTTGGCACTGGAATGCCAGTACTATACTTGAGACATAAAAAAACCAGGTCTTCCCTGGTTTCGCTGCTTGTACTGTGAAAGGACTACAGCTATGTATTGTATCTCACTCTTCGTGAGCTACAACCATGGTTGGGTCATAAGCTAACAATTTCTCTGCTAATTGTGTCTTGCCTTCTGTTACACTTATCTTGATTTTTCTTCTTCTACACATTGCTCTTAACTCTTTTGTTGTGAATGTTGTTAGTGTCTTTATCTTCTCATCTTTGTCTAGGATTGTTGCTAATACTGTTTGCTTCTTTATTTCTTCTCTTTGCTTTAATGTTGGTAATGCCCCACCTTCTTCAATAGCTGCATGTACTGCTTCTATTGCTTTGGCTTCTGCTTCTTTCGCTAGTTGTGCTTCTTTTTCTTTCTTTAACTGTGATAATGGTACTCCTTCTTTAAGGATTATTAAGTCGATTACATTTGTTTCGTCCATAGTTGTTCTGCTGTTGTACCTTTGCTCTATGCATAAGTCATACTTCGCTGTACAGTCACAATCTACTTCTTTGAAGAATCTCACTCTTCCACCATAAAATTCTCTGTCCTTTGTGTTTGGTCTTAGTGGTGGAGTAGCAACAAACTCTTTCCCGCAGACTGGGCATTTGTTTCCTTTTCCTGCTAACTTCATACTATATTCCTTTCTCCTTCCATGATAGATAGTGTGTTAGGTCTTGGGTTTGCTACTGCTGTCGCTCTTTGAGTTGGTTGGTTTTGCATCTCACTTATTCCCTCCATATTACCCTGTGGGATTTGTGGTGTCATCATCTGTGCCCCCATCTGAGCCATTTGCATATCTAGCATTTCTGATTGGTATGCAATCTGCTTCTCCTCTAACTCTATTACACTATTATCTACAGTCTCTACTGGTAACTTAATATACTCTATCATTAGCTCACGAGTTTCCTTCTTTGATAGAAGTCCGCCTTTGTAAGACTCAAGAATATAATTAAATGCTACAGCCTTGTTTGAAGGTAAACCTGCTCCAACTTGGATGTTGAAGATTAGCTTTACCTTTCTCTTCTCCTTTTCATTAAGCATAAACTTTGGTGGTTCTTCGTCTGGGTTTTTCTCTTCAAACTTCTTTATGAATTGTGGAGTTGCAGGCTTCATCATTGGGATATTCTTCAAATCTGAAGGGTTGAAGAACTCAAACTCATCTTCATCTTGGAAGAACATGCCTACGTTCCAGTAGTTCAAAGCTAAATCAAAACAATACCTAAATACATTGTTTAATGTGTCTTGTAGCATTGTCTTTCTTGTATCGGTTGCTACATTCGCAGCCTGAGCCAAGTTCAAACTCTCAGTAGCAGTACTTACTCCACTCTGCCTTATACCCGCTTGTTGGTCTGATACTCTACTTATGATTATTCTCTCTTGCATAGCCTCTGCTCTTCTTTGTTGTATGAAACTTGGCATGTTTGGTGGGTCTAAGTATTTCATTCCATTAATATCATGGGTTGGTACTACTTGACCCGCTGTGTTATCTAACTTATCTATTTCTATACCTGAAGAAGTGCTTACAACTTTGATAGGGTTTCCTATTAGTCTCGCATTTCTTCTTAGCATATTTGTATAGTCATCAATCTCATCTTGGAGTGGGAATAGTAATGAGCAGATTGACTTACCCCAGATTGTGCCTTCTCTTTCCATGTCTATTGTAAAGAAGTATGGGTATCTCCCATCATCTGTGAAGTAGTTTGTGTTTGGGTCTGTCTCTGAATCACTTAAAACTATTCCACAACCAGAAAGTTGGATTAGTCTTAGCTTTCCACTCTTTGTGTGAGTCCAATATAATATATGTAAGTAATGGTCTCCTGCTATGTCATAGTTTGCTGAATGGTCTTCTCTGAATACGAAAGCATTATCCATTGGGTTATACCCTGGTGCTATCGCCCATGCTCTCTCTTTGCCAAACTTCTTCTCTGCCCAATAAATACTCTTTGGGATTGTCTCTATTATGAACTCTGCTTCTTGTAAGTCATCTATGTTCACTATGTTAGGATCAGGGAATACATACGCAGGATTACATACCTTTATCTCAGGACATCCAATCTTATCTATAAGTCGCTTATTGTACATTACCCTGAATATACCTGTGCCAAACTTATCTTTCCTTCTCTCATGCCTCTCAATCTTTCTTGGTAGGTGATTGGCATCCTTTATTCTGTCTAATATTAAACGAGCCTTAGATACATACGGTTTATCCGCAGGCTCATAAGGCTTTAATTCTATGTCTATGTTTTGGTCTACCATTGAGGCTACTAATGTCTCTACACATGTGTTTATAATATTGGTGTTGCTTCCAGGATCATCATAATCCTCTGGCTGACCAAAGTCTCCAGCCCAGTACCTCTCTGCAAGCTCCATCTCCGCAAATAAGCCCATGTTGTCTTTTGCTTCAAACGCAGCTCTATAGTTATCTAGTAATGTCTGGGTTTCTTTCATCTCTGGAGAGCCAAAGTACTTCTGTCTATATAACCACAACTCTTCTGCGGTCTTTGGTCTTTCTTCCCATTCTAAGTTCTCTCTATCATTTAAATCACCTAGAATAGGATCATCTAAGTCTAATCTTGACTTATACTTCATCTTCCTCATCTCCATCTAGTATCTTGCCACCTGGCATTACTGGTCTTAATTGACCTCTTGTGTTTGTCCTATACCCTAATGGGTCTTTGAACTTACCTGTGATTTCTCTTCTTGGATTTGCCTTCTCTTCTTCAATTTCCTTCTTATTATATATAAGTAAACTTCCTTCTATAGCGATTATGAATAGTAGTAATACTTTGATTATCTCCATACTCTTCTCCTATCTACACTATCATGCTTCTTTTCTGCTACTTGCTTCTTGCCTATGAAATCCTCTATCTCTGTTGGGGTGTAATTCCTTAAGTCTCTTTCTTCTCTTATCGTCCTTGATGATGGTCTTGAGATTAAGAAATATCTCGCACTATCTAAAGCATCTGTTATCTCATGTGGCTCTGTTGCCATGTCCTCTATGTTCTTGTCATCATACTGGGCTAGTGGTAAGCATCTTATTATGTTGGTGCAGGTGCTAAAGATTAGCCATTTTGGTTTCTTATCCTCTGTCGGCATCATGGCTTCTCTCATTACTTGCCAGCCTACTAATCTTGAATTCTCTGCTTTCTGCCAATAAATCCTCTCATTTGCAAATATGCCTGCTATGTTCTCACCATGTATCGCATCCCCAGTACCTCTGGTTTGCCACATGTCTGGTGAGCCTACCCAATACTCTATCTTCTCATCATAACTCATCATGCTCTTTATCATGTGTGCTACATCTCTTACTGATGTTTCTTTTACATGTAACTCCCTATATGTGTAAATGTGTCTCCCATCTACTGCATGCCACAAGACATCACAATAGTCCTTGAAGCCCCAGTCAATCGAAACATACTTCTTCCATTCCTTTGGTATCTCAAATGGCTTTATTACATGCGTCTTCTCAGTCCACTCGCCAAAGAACCTTCCTTCAAATATGTCCCAGTTACCATATAGGAATGCTTGCTTCTCATTCTCTGGTAGGTTCTCTAGTCTCTTTACATACGCAGGGTCATTCTTCATTAGGACTTCATTATCGTATACAGTAGCAGGTATGAACTTTATGTTTATCCCATACGTCTCATCATGGACTATCTTCTTCCCATACTCTGTAGGGATTATGTATGTCTCTTTTACCCATAAGTGACCTACGCCTCCAGGGTTACAGGTGCCTCTAAACTTTGGTCTAAATCCCTTAGCCGACCTTAAACAGGTTAGTAATAGCTGTACTTCTTTTTCTGTATGCTTTGTTAACTCATCTATGCCTATCCAATCTATATTCGATCCTTGATACCTTCTCGCATCATCCTCATTAGATACAAATGAGAAGCTTATGGTTGTGCCATTTAGTAATCTCGCTATGTGCTTTGACTCATTATACTTATACAGCTCCCCAGGTATGGACTCTTTCCACTCCCTTATTACATTCTGCTCTAGTGCTGTGTATGTCTCCCTGAATATAAACATGTTCGCTCCTGGATGCTCCATGCCCCACATGAAGGCTTCCCATACTAAGGCACAGGTCTTTCCTCCACCTCTTGCTCCTCCATATACTACATAGTCTTCTCCACTCTTATGAAACTCTGCTTGTCTACTATTTGGTTCATACTTTAATACAATCTGCTGCTTCATGTTTCACTCCGTTCCACGATATTCCGCTTCTCGGAATAACATTCAACTTTCTTCCACTTTTCTTCCTATATATAGGTAGAAAAAGGGAGTTACCCTTTTTTAAGATACCTCCCCAAAAGATATATGAATCTTTTTCTATTTCTCTTCAGGTCTTGGAACATTGCATATGATGT
>LXOW01203972.1_pt1 | contig 44832 bp, 23 predicted proteins | sample 1368591 | NCBI WGS metagenome assembly LXOW01 (sample SAMN04884650, study PRJNA319009) | bovine gut metagenome | isolation source: Cow rumen | host: Bos taurus | place: Italy: Legnaro (PD) | collected 2014-07-09
GCCTGCTTTCCCAAGGCGATGATTACCCTCGACCGTTTCCATCATCAGCAGTTCTGTCTAGAGGCATTGCAGGAATTACGCATTGGACATCGTCGCGAGGTAATGACAGAGGTGGCTAACGCCAGAGATGACTTCAGGGCTATGATTAAAGACCTGATCAAAAGCGGCAAGCCTCTTGTAGATGCAGAAGGCAAGCCAATCCGTAGCAATGCCGCATACCATCCTGAGAGGCTGAAGAACAACGAGACAAAGGCAGAGCTGCTCATGCGCAGNNAGCATCAAAAAATGGTACGCAAAAGTAGGTGAGTTTGACAATAAGGCTTTCAATGACATCGCAGCTGCCATGTACGACAGAGAGGATGAGATTCTGAACTACTTCGTGAACAGATCAACCAATGCCTCTGCAGAATCCCTCAATGCAAAAATCAAGGACTTTAGGGCTCAGCTAAGAGGTGTTATTGACAAGAAATTCTTCATCTTCAGACTGGTCAAGATTTTCGGTTAATCCACGCGCTTATACAGGTGACCCAGTTTATCCTCGCAGAATTGTAATAATACCTGTTTTGCCCTCTCCGGGTTGTAAATATTCACCACACGAAATTGTATCAAATACCGACTTTCCCCCTCGATGTTGTAAAAAATCGATTCGTGAATATGGTGTAACGCGCTGATTTGTCGTAAGACGGTCTCGCGCATGCGCGTAAGAAAAGGGTACTCTTAACTTACCGTAGGTTCTGGAGAGAAGAAGGGTACAGGTACTCTCCACTTCCCTCTCTCCCATTGTGGTATGGTACGGTCTTACGGGACGTTAGGTGACTACGCATAGCGTTTGCTGTCCCACAAGCCCAATAGGCCTTTAAAAGGAGAAACGTAAGGTAAGACGCATCTGATTCAGAAAACTCACGAATGATGATTTGGATCACGATGGTAAGCCTTCGGCTATACTCACGATTTTTGTAGTCTAAGCGACAGTCGTGTCGTGACCCTCCCTTTACGCTATGGGGATCGATAATCATCCAAAGTTTTCTCCTAAAACCTTGGCGGTGTCGCCAAAAAGGTGTATCTTTGCACCAAAATAAAAATCAAATTCGTGCCACAAGGGCACGTCTGAAGGGTGGAACGTAGACGATTTTGCCAAGTTGCACTCCATTGCAGAAATAACGATGAAGAACGGAAACTCCAAATTCAACGCTATACTTGCTGTCGTACAACAGTAAGATGACCATTCATACCAGGGTGCTGAGTAGTTACTTTTTCAAAAAGTTGCCAAAGGTGACAAAATTGCCATTTTTATCCTATTGGACACTGACAAAAGGGTGTCATTTGACAATCCACTCAAATAATCCAGCCGAATCATTGTCAGGTAGGGTAACCTCAAGCCGCAGCGCCTTAGTTCTGACGGGAGTGAAGTGGACTGTGCTGGGCGTTCCTACATGTGTAGGATAGCTGTCAGCACCCTCGACGGGCAGCCACTCTCCAGAGACTGTCTGGTAGAGGATACGCCACGCCTTAGGAACGTCACAGCCTCCCCAGGGCTTGTCGCTGAACCAATAAACGTGTGACGTACTCACCTCAGCCTCTTGCGGGAACTCGTAGCCGAGCCACTCTGTTGTGCCATTCTTCGGCCACCAATGGGTGTAGGGCACGCTGCGGTCGTTCTCGTCCTTTGGCACCAGACGGTCGTTGATACTCGACAGGGCAGGCACCTTGCTCGAGGTAGAGACCTTGCTCTCTGATGCCAGCGTCGCCGGCTGCGAGGGATTGGTGGCGTTGAGGTCCTGAGGCACCCAGACGCGCATCTTACCACTGCCGCGATGACACCATGCATAATAGGGGATGAGCGTCAGCGTCTGATCCTGAGCCTCCAGTTTCCCCTGTTTGTTGAACTTTAGGGTCTGGGCATCGGTGATAAGTGTCTGGACAGGTGTCCCGGCTATCTCGCTCTTGCCAAGACGGAACTGAGGATTCTGATTGATAAGCGCGCCCATGATGTCGAAACTGTTGTCAGGATGCTCGGCACAATACACCAGCGGTCCACGCTCTATGGCCACCATGCCGCGATCGGCAGTAACCTTGTTGTTGGCACGCACGGTGCGTGGCTCCATGTCGAAGTGCAGCTGCACCTTATCGCCCTTCTTCCACTTGCGGCTGATGGTATAATAGCCATCTTCGGTAACGTTCGCAGCAAGCTCCTGGCCATTCACCAAAACGGTATAGCCCAGACGCTTGTTATCAGAGTACTGATAGAGATTAGAAGGAACGACCTGATTACGAACCCAACCGGGGATGCGTATCTTCATGGCAAACAGTCCGGCAGCGGTTTTGTCGACAGTAATGGTGATGTCGCCGTTCCATGGATACTCCGTCGTCTGGCTCAGCACCACCTGCTTGCCCGCAACCTTTAGATTGCTCTTATTCGACAGGAACAGGTTAACATAAACGTTCCTGTCTTTCACAGCATAGATATAACCGGGCAGCGAGGGAATGAAACGGCAGATGTTGCTCGGACAGCAGGCACAGCCGAACCACGCCTGGCGCTGGTGCTGACCCATCGACTCCAGGGGGTTGGGGTAGAAGAAACCGTTGCCCTCGAGCGAGACGCCGCTGATGAGACCATTGTAGAGCGTGCGCTCCAGTACATCGTAGTATTTCGACAGGCCGTGGAGCAGGAACAGGCGGTAGTTGACATAGACATTGCCGATGGCGGCGCAGGTCTCGCAGTAGGCACTCATGTTGGGCAGCTCGTAGTTTTTGCCGAAGGCCTCACCGCTGGCAGTAGCGCCAATGCCTCCAGTGATGTAAAGCTTCCTGCCAACAATATTGTCCCAAATATTATCAATAGCCTTGATATAGCTCTCATCGCCTGTCAGCGCTGCCACATCGGCCATACCGGCATACATATAGGCGGCACGGACAGCGTGGCCTACGGCCTCAGCCTGATTGACAACGGGCAGATGACTCTGGCTGTATTCGTTTTTTATCTCCGTCTTTCCGCGATAGTCGAGCAGGTACTTGGCGAAGCCCAGATATTTCTTCTCGCCAGTAGCCAAATACAGACGGGCCATGGCCATCTCGGCAATCTGGTGGCCAGGGACAACCGTTATCTGACCTGGATTGGGACCTACCTCCTTAATGCAGACGTCGGCATAGCGGCAGGCAATGTCGAGGAATTTTCTTTTTCCCGTAGCCTGCCAGTAGGCTACGGCACCCTCAACCATGTGGCCGAGGTTGTAGAGCTCGTGCGAAAGGTCTTCCTCCTTCACCCAGCGGCGGTCGCCAGCCCAGTGGTGCGGGTCGGCAGGATTCTGCGTACGGGCGGTATAGAGGTAGCCGTCGGGCTCCTGGGCACGGCCGATGATGTCGATGACCGAGTCGCAGTAGGCCTCCAACCGCTTGTCTGGATAGGTCTGCAGGATGTAGGCGGCACCCTCGAGCGTCTTGTAGGGGTCTGTATCGTCGAAGGAATAACCCACGCCATTGACTTTAAACACCTTTGAGGGGTCTGCCAAGTGGGCGGCAGCATTTTCAAAGTTCTTGTAGCGCCCCTCGCTCTCACACTTCGAGAAAGCTAGGGGAATCGTCACCGTGCGACTGGCTTCCAGACGCTGGCCCCAGAACGTGCCAGGGGCAACCTTCACAGCCGTAAACGGCACGGGAGTTATCGGATAGCCCTTTTGCGCCACTGCGTGGCCAAAGGACAATGAACAAAGAATGAATGACAGAAATAATTTTTTCATATTGTTTATGTTTTAGTTGTTATCGATATTTGCTTGTCTTACGAACTTCATCACGAAGCCGCCGCCGCTGGCCATCTTCACTGTCAGCGTTTCATGGCTGTGATGCAACTTGGTATCCAGCCGGTAGTCCTCGGCGTTGTGGTTGGCATTAACGCCGTCAGTAAGTAGGGTAGTGGAGTAGGCTCCCTTGCCAAGGAAGTCGAGTGGCAGTTCTATGCTACGACGGTCCCAGTTGGTCTGGCCGCCCACGTACCATATATCATCTAAGCGGCGGGCGGTGACAATGTATTTCCCCATCTCGCCCTGCAATACCCGCGTCTCGTCCCACTGGTCGGGAATCTGGGCTATGAATGAGGTGTAGCGGGGTTCGCGCTCATAGTTGGTCGGCGCGTCGCAGAGCATGGTGAACGGCGAATCGTGGACGACGTAACAGGCTGCCTGGTGACAGCGAGTGCCCATCGACACGGGGTTCTGATAGCACTCCACCCAGTTCTCCTTTGTGCCGTTGCGCATAGCACCCGGAGTAAAGTCGACGCTGCCTGCCATCATGCGGATGAAGGGGAACGTCACATCATAGAGCGGCATGTCGGTATCACGTTTTGCCCAACGGCACTCCTCCATACCGAAGACACCCTCGTAGTTCAGGATATTCGGATAGGTGCGGCTCATGCCCGTTGGGGCAAAGTAGCCGTGATAGTCGAGAAACAGCTTGTTGGCAGCACACGCTTTGGCAATACGCTCTGCCATTTCAACGGCCGTCTGGTCGTTGCGGTCAAGGAAGTCGACCTTAAAGCCCTTGACGCCCATCCGCGCATATTTCTCACAGGCTTCTTTCAGATGCTCGTCAAGCACGTTGAACACCGTCCACAGCACGATGCCAACACCCTTCTTGCGGCCGTAATCAATCAGTTGCGGCAAGTCGATATCGGCAATGGTATTCATGATGTCGCCCTTCGAGGAGTCATACCATCCCTCGTCGAGAACCACGTAGGGAATATGGTTGCTGGCCGCGAAGTCAATATAATATTGGTACGTACGCGTGTTGATGCCTGCCTCGAAGTCCACACCCTTCAGGTTCCAGTCGTTCCACCAGTCCCAAGCCACCTTACCGGGCTTCAGCCACGAGGTGTTATCAATCTGATTGGGCGTAGCCAGCGCATAGACCAAATTGTTGACGGGCATGTCGGTATCCCGCTCCGTGATGGCCATCACGCGCCAAGGGTACGTCCTCGCGCCTATAGTCTTGGCAATATAATCCTCGGTCTCGGCCACATAGCTCATACCGCGCCACTTGTAATAATCCATCCGCTTCGGGTACTTCGCAAATTCAGCTACCAAGACGTTACCATCAGCTTTCAGGAACATGCCGGGATACGAGCGGAGGTCGCTCTCCAAGATAGTCACCTTCACCCCACTTGGCACCTCTATCGTTGCAGGCAGGAAGGCCGGCAGCGGACGTGCATCTTCAAGATGCGTCGTGTGATAGGTGTTCTGGAAAGCCATGGCATAGGGCTTCTCAGGGTTAGTGGTATAGTTGAGCCAAGCCTTCGACTCCTCCGGGAAGCGGAAGTCGGCCTGCTCGCTGTTGATGATGGTCTCTCCGGCGTTGGTTGTCAGGAAGCGGTAGGCCATACCCTCGTTGTAGGCGCGCACCTGCATGCGCATACTTCCAGCCAGCGCTACGTCGGCCTCCGTATAGGCTATGTCAAACTGCTTCTGGCGGTAGAAGGGGGCCTCGATGTGTTCGCGGCGCACCTTGGTGGTGTGTACACCGATGAGTTTGCTGTCGCTGCCGTTGAGCGCGGCTTTTACCCTCAGCAACTCGCTGTCCTGTCGGCTCACGGTCAGCGTGATACCCTTGTCGATGGTGACGGTAAGGCATCCGTCGGGCGACGTCAGCTGATAGTTCTTCGCCCCGGCTGAGCTAAACGATAACTGACAGATGATAAATGATAAACCTATCAGCAGTATTCTTCTATTCATAGTGGTAGCAATTTCTTCACTCTTCACTTTTCACTCTTCACTAGCGAAGCGTTATTTCACCTCGCTCCATTTTGGTGGTTCCACTCCCAGCAGATGACGCACAAAGAAGTCGTAGCGTTTATGGTCGCCATAGGCCTCGCCCATGGTGTGATGGGCTCCGGGGATGACCACCAACTCGAAGTCCTTGCCGGCCTTCTGCAGGGCACTCACCACCTGCATCGTGGAAGCAGGGTCAACGTTGTCGTCGAGTTCGCCCACTACCAGCATCAGCGGACGCTCCAGCCGGTAGGCGTTCTCCACATTCGAGCATTCCACGTACGAACTGTCGATAGGGTACGACATCCACTGCTCGTTCCACCATATCTTGTCCATGCGATTGTCGTGACAGCCGCAGGCAGCATAGGCTGCCTTGTAGAAGTCACCATGCCACAGCACGGCAGCCAGCGCGTTCTGTCCACCGGCGCTGCATCCGTAGATCCCCACTCGGTCGGCGTCCATGTAGGGGTATTTCTCGGCAGCGGCTTTGATCCATGCAATGCGGTCGGGGAATCCACCGTCCTTCAGGTTCTTGTAGCATACCTCCTCGAACTCACGGGTGCGGAACGAGGTGGTCATGGCGTCTACCTGCACCACGATGAAGCCCAGCTCGGCCATGTTCTGAAGGTAATAGAGCCAGGGTCTGAAGGACTTAGGCACGTACTGGTCGCCAGGACCTGAGTAGATATATTCGATGATGGGATATTTCTTGTTCGGGTCGAAGTTCGAGGGGCGCTGAATCAGTCCCCACATATCGGTCTTGCCGTCACGGCCCTTGGCCACGAATATCTCGGGGGCTTTCCACCCCTCTGCCTCTAAGGCGGTGATATCGGCAGTCTCCAAGATGCGAATCACCCGGCCATCCTTGCCAGAACGCAGCACGGTAACAGGCGGTGTGGTCACCGTCGAATAGGTATCAATGAGATAAGCCATATCATCGGTAAAAGTAGCGCTGTGATTGCCTTCCTCGGGGGTGAGACATACCAAACCTTTGCCGTTGAAACCTATCTTATAATAATGTATCAGATAAGGATCCTTGTTCTTATTCATTCCGCAAGCTGAGAAATAGATGATGCCGGCTTTCTCGTCCACATGCTGGATGCCGCGCACATAATACTCACCTTTCGTCACCTGACGTATCAGCTTAGCTTTCTGTCTGTCGTACAGATAGATATGGTTGCGTCCGTCGCGTTCGCTGGTCCAAATGATGTGCTTACCGTCTTCAAGGTCGATGCGCTGCTGACGATTGTAGTTGATGTATTTATCGTTCTTCTCCTCAATGAGCGTACGTACCACTCCCGTCACGGCCGAGAGTTCCAGCACGCGATAGGTCTTATGTCCACGCTCATTGAACTCGAAGGTGACGTGCTCGTTGTCAGCATCCCAACGGGGAGCGGTGACCTGATACTGATGCTGAAATAATTCCGTCGAGGGTTCCACCACACGTCCTGTTGCCAGTTCAACAATCACCGGAACCCGATAGTTCAAGGAGTCGCCGGGCTTGGCGTATTCTTGTTGATGCAGTATCGGCTGCAATTGGCCTTTCGGCGATGATTCCACATAGTAAACATAGCGTTTGGGCGCAGGTTTGATGCGTACGGTGGCGAAATAGCGGCCGTCAGCCGAGAAACTTCCCCAAGCGGAATAGTAATAAGTAGAATCGCCATTGGAGGTCAGGGAACGTTCTTGTCCGTCTTGCTTCACCCACAGGTTATTTTCCTTATGAAACACCTGCATCTTCCCGTCGGGCGACATACGGAAGCCATCCTTCTCGTCAGGCACCTCCATCCAGTGGCGCTGCGGCCCTCGCCATTCAGGGCGCTGACGAGGCTTCTCGGGGTTCTCCGTCAGCACCTCCACCGTGTTCTTGTCGGCATCAACCAATTTGTATACTTGCTCCTTGCCATCATACACAGAATACCAGAACTGGTGCGTACCTCGTTTCAGATGCACGTTTACATCGCCGTTCTTCATCTTCCAAGAATACTTGCTGCCTATATCAAAGGCGCGCTGATAGGCATCCTTGATATTGGTTTCTTTTTGAGCTGAAGCTCCTTGCATCAATGCCAGAGCCAACACTATCGTCATTGCTATTCTCATCGTTACTTCAATATTTCTTTTAGTTGGTTGGTGACATTATCAATCATATCCTTAGTACCACTGCCATCGGTGACGTAGCGCACCACTCGTTCTGCTCGGCGCAAGGCATTACGACGCGCTTCGGTTTGCGGCAGTTTACGTACTTGCTCCATGAGCTGTTTCAGTTCATCCATATCCTCCATCTCTGCCAGGTTGCCTGGTCGCATGGCTGTGAGCGATGCATTCAGTTTAGACAGCAATTTCTCAGCATCAACGGGTTTAACCTTGGAGGTCAGTATAGCTGCACATTGCTGATACTGCTCCATCATGCGGGCATAACCATGAGATGCCCACGGTGCATGTTCGGGCACCTTGACTGTTAGCGCATTCCAGGCCTGCTGGGCGTCAATACGGCTCTGTGCCATAGCCAGCGTCTGCTGCAACACCAGCGTATCGACCTCAGTGGCTTGTGGCACGGGGTCATCAAGGCGGAAGTAATGGGTAACATGCCGGTCGGCGTCATAGTCGGGCACAAAATGGAAGCGGTTCCAGTCGGCATCGTTATGAATGGTGGCCTCCTCCCAAGTCTTCACGTCGGTAGCCGCCATCACCAGCGGTCCCTGCATCAGGGCTGCCGTCCACATGGGACTGTAGGTCTGGTGCCCGGCCACCTCCAGTTTATCGGGGGTATAGTCGAGGTGGCGCGTGAAGGGCATGACGACCTCTACCACATCCTGCTCAGACCATTTGCGAAGCGGAATCTCAACATAGCTCGACGGCTGATAGCTTTTGGCAATGCTCTTACCATTGAGTTTGACGTCAAAGCCCTCGGTAGCCCAGTAGGGAACGCGCAGCTTCATGGCAAAGCGTCCTGCCCCCTTCTCGATACGGATGATGCTCTTCTCAGCCGGCCATTGGCACTCCTGACGGATCACGGCTTTCTGGGCATCCCATGTAGCGACCGTAGGCAGGTAAAGTCCTACCCAAAGTGTATTGTCATTCACGAAATAGGCCGCCTCCTGATATTTCACATGGTTCTCGGCCCCCGTACCGCCACAACAGGTTGACTGCGGTGTCTCGTTACCCCAGGGCTTCGAGGCGTCAAGGCCCACGGCATACTGATAGAGCACCTGATACTGTCGGGGGTTGACCGAGCCCACGAGTTGGTTGTAGAGCAGGCGCTCATAGTAGTCCATATAGCTGGCATCGTCAGGACTGAAGCTGTTCAGGTCCTTGGTCAGCTTGGCCAGATTGTAGGCACAGCAGGTCTCGTTGAGCGTAGGCTCAGGATTGTTGGCCATCGACAGCATCTGCGTGTAGGGCAGTCGGAACATCTCGCCATTGCCCACGCCTCCCATGGCATAGCGGTAGCGACCTTGTATGGTGTGCCAGAAATTCTGTGCTATCTGATAATAATAGGTGTCGGCTCCCGCCTCATAGCATTTCAGGGCTCCTGTTATCATGGGAATATGCTGGTTGGCATGACGCGTACGGATGGCATCGACGTTACGGGCCAGGGGGTCGAAGAAAGCGGGTGAGTCGAAACAGGTGGCAGCCTCCAACAGACGGGCGCTCTGCTCCTTGTCGGCGATCATCATCGACAGTCGGGCCAGCGACTCCGCCATACCGCCCACCTCACCTGCTATGTACATATTCCACATTTCGTAGCGGTTGCCCGGCTTAGCCTGGCGCTCAGCCTGCGTACCATCCTTCTTCATGTAGGTACGGTAGTGGAGCCGGTTCCACACCCAGAGTCCCATATCACGGGCAATGAGCAGGGCTTTCTCGCTGATGGCTTTGTCCTCAACGATGCTGGCTATATCAATCAGTCCGGCCAACTGCTTGTGTACGGTATAGTAGGGTGCCCACACCCAATCCTCGTTATTATAGGGGCGATACATCTCGATGAGCACACAGTGTTGCGGCGGGATGGCGTTCATGTAGCCATAGCCGTAGTGACGATAGTCCTGCTTGTAGTGGTCAAAGTCTTTCCACGAGCCTTTCAGTTGACGCAGTTCTGCCTCGGGAGCCACGTCGCGCGCCTCGAAATAGCGGCCCAGCGAGTCGCTCCACACGAAAGTGCGCTCCTGACAGCGTCGCATCTCAGTCAGCATGAGGGTGATGCGACTCAGCAGCAATGCCTTTTTCTGCTTGTCCTGACAACTGGCGTAGGCCATGGCCATAGCCGAGAGGTAATGCCCTGTGCCGTGACCTTTCAGTTTTGTGGTAGGCGAGTCCCACCCATCGCTGACGGGGCAGTCTGTAGTTGGGAGGCCGTACGTATCATAATAGTTATAGAGTTGCTGTTTAGGGTCGAGCGACAGCAGGTTGTCGATGTCAAGGTCGCGGTTATGCGTCAGGCGGTTTTCACCCGTCAGCTGCACCTTATCCAGCGGCAGGGGCTGGGCAACCGGAGTATTTGAGGGAACCTTCCTCGTTCCTCCTTCCTCGTTCCTCGTTTCTCTCACCACACTGACGCGGGCCTTGACGGGATAGCCGTTGGCTGTGGTATTGTCGCCCACGATGAAGCCGCGCACCTCATAGCTGGAACCAACGGGATGGCGCGAGCCGTCGGCCTGCTGTTGCTCCACGTCGAGCGATGTATTAACCCACTTCACCTGTCGGTACTCACCCTTGCCGTCGGAATACGTCACCCACAACTGGTAAGGTAGCCTGGGGGCATTACCCACGGACGTTTCCACACTGACATCCGCCACCTTCGTAATACTGCGCGAACTGGCGGCAGAAGCACCCAAAAACATCATGGCCGCGATGGCACCAGTCACCAATAATTTCTTCATATCATGCATCATTGTTTCATTCATGCTACAAAGGTAGGCATAAAAGGATTGTCCGTGTATAAATATTGTCTAAAGAGGTCGGAAAATCGTCCAATCTGTAATTATCAACGCTATTTTGGACAATTTTATTATCTTCTTAGCCTATAGTTTCACGATATTCCGCAAGTATTGCGTACCTTTGCAACAAATTATTACCAAAATGACGAAAACAGTTCTTTCAACCATCATTCTTTTCTGTTCACTGACGACATCTGCCGCCAGCAACGGTAAGGCTGTCTATGTCCCTGAAGACCTGCGTTCCATGGATTTGCAGTCAGACACCTCACGGTGGTCGCTGAAGCGGAGCGTTGAGACCGACGATCTCATCTTCATGTGGGAGCGCGGCTTTGGCAACGATGTGAGCAACCCGCCGCAGTTGGAAGGTCACAATATGTCGTTCAACCTTCAGAACCTGCGCGACCGCGTACAGTCGTTCTATCATTTTTTCCGCGACACCTTGGGGTTTGTGAAAGGGCCGTCGAAGGCCGACCGCTACAAGATGATGGTCATGGTGATGTACTCTCTCGACGGTACTGCATACGGGGGAGCCTACGACAACTTCATAGGTGGTCTGTGGGTGGCCCCCAACCGTATACAGGACACTAAGATGAACTGCATGGCCCACGAGCTGGGACACTCTTTCCAATCACAGATCATGGCCGACAGTATTGGCCAGTGTTGGGGAGGCGCGGGATTCTTCGAAATGGCTTCGCAGTGGATGCTCTGGCAGGTCAATCCCGACTGGCTCACCGACGAGAACTACCATTTTGAGGCGTTCAAGGGACTTACGCATAAAGCCTTTCTGCATATGGACAACATCTATCACTCGCCCTATGTGCTTCAATGGTGGAGCGACCTCCACGGACGGCAGTTCATTGCCGAGTTGTTCCGGCAGGGTAGAATAGGCGAGGACCCAGCAATGACCTACAAGCGTTTGAACGGTCTGTCTCAGTCAGCCTTCTGCAACGAGATGTTCCGCGGCTACCAGCATCTGGTGAACTTCGACTTCTCCCATGCCTACAAAGAGACGCGACCCTATGCCTGCACTTTCGACACCGAGTTCGTGAAGGGCGCTGACGGCTGGCTTCGTCCGAAGCTGTTGCCCGAGGGTTATGGCTTTAATGCCATCAGGCTCGACAGTCGCGTCAACCTCAAGTCGCCAGCTTTCCACCTGCATCTGCGTGGCGACCACCTGCGCTATGGTTTTGTGGGCATTACTGCCGATGGCGAGAGTATATACAGCGACGTCAATGCAACGTCTTTCACTTCCGAAGGCAAGCCTCTCAAGCACCTGTACCTTATTGTTATGGGAGCCCCTGAGCGTCATTCTGAGGTAATGACTGATGGCAATGTTCCCGAATACAAGCAATTCCCCTATGAATTTCAGATTACTGACTGATTTACGCTATTGGCTTACTGCCTGCCTGCTGCTGACATTTTCCTTCGTCAATGCTCAGCGCAATGTGCATATCCACACCAGTCAGCAGAATACGGTGTGGGATTTCCCGGTGTCGGTCGACCTTACTGACGACATCCTCTTCAGCGAAGAATCGGTGCAGTTCCATCTCAAGGACGGCAAAACGCTTTCCTTCAACAACGACATCGTTGACAGCCTTACCTTCACAACTACTCCTGGTTCAGAAGATAAGAATCCTTATCGTGTTTTTCAGCTAAATATCACCACTACCGACGGTGCCGCCGTCACTTCCAAGGACGAATATGTGCCCTGCTTCATCTCGATAGGTGCCCGGGGGGCGTTCTCCGACTACTCTGGCAGCGGTGCCATCCGCTGTCGCGGCAATAGTTCGTTTCTGTGGTATGACAAGAAACCCTACCGCATAAAGCTCGACACCAAGCACAAACTGCTGGGGTTAGGCAAGGCGAAAAGTTGGGTGCTGCTTGCTAATTACCGCGATGTCACCGATATGATGAACACCTTCGTGTTTGAGGCAGGCAGGTGGTTGGGGCTTCCCTTTACCAACCACACACGCTATGTGGAGCTGTTCCTTAACGGCGACTACAAGGGCGTCTACCAGCTTACCGAGCAGGTTCAGCAGAACAGCAATCGCGTAAATGTCAGCGATGAACGCGGCATCCTCATCTCACTCGACAGGGACGACGGTCCTGAGCTTAATCCGGGTGCCAACGATAATTTCTGGAGTAGCGTGTACCGTCTGCCCGTCAGTGTGAAATACCCCGATGACGAAAAATTCACCAAGAACACCGTCGATAGCGTTAAGGCAGTCTTTGCCCTGCTGGAGCAGGCCATTAAGGAGAAAAACTACGCTGAGATAGAACGTCAGCTCGACATTCCGTCGTTCATCAAGTACCTGCAGTTGCAGGAGTTTGTCTACAACGTCGAGCTGGAAGCTCCGCGTTCCATCTATATGCACAAGGATGGCGACGGCCCCTGGGTGATGGGACCGCTGTGGGACTTCGATGCCGGCTATGACTTCGACTGGAGTCAGATGACTACTGGCCACAACTTCTTCTCCGACTTCCGTGAGACCGTTATGGGCACCAACCCTCTGAAGCGCAATGGGCAGTATCATCCCTCGCAGTTCTTTACCAACCTTTTTGGCTGTAAGGAGTTTGTCAAGGCCTACAAGGCGCAGTGGGCTGCCACCAAGGATTCTCTCGTTGTACATGCATGGGGCGAGTGTATGAAATATGTTGACGAGCTTCGCGCTACTGGAGCCATCGATCGTGAGTTCCGCCGCTGGCCTCTCAAGGGCAAGCAGTTCGACACCGAGTTGGAGAAGATGCACAATTGGCTGAAGAACCGGCTCACCCACATGACCTATCTCATCGCAGCAATACCAAATCCGAATTAACTCAATAACAAAAGAATAGCAATGAAAAAGATTTTTACCTTAGCTATGTTTGTCGCAGCTTTCTGCCTGCAGACGGCAGCGCAGAAAACGGTGTACATTCCCAATGAGTGGCGCAACCCTTGGCCCAGCGACTCGTTGCTCTATAAGGAGAGTGACCCCGACAATAAGTACACCTGGTCGAAGTCGCGCTCAGTGGAGAGTGACAATGTCATCATCTTCTGGGACAAGTACTACGGAAACAAGAAACCCCACGAACTGTCGAAGAGCGACTGGAACTATGTTGACATTCCCGACCTGCTGCAGAAGTGTGAGGCCTTCTTCGACCTGGAGATCAATAAGCTGGGCTTTGTCGATCCCGTCAACTCCAACCTCAATAAATATAAGGTGATGGTTCTTATGAACTACTCCAAGCCTGGCGACTGGGCCTGCTATGGCGGCGGCTACGACTATCAGGTAAGTGCCCTGTGGCTGAACTCTGCCACCTGTAAGCCCGTCGGTCACTCGGTGGCTCACGAGGTAGGTCACTCGTTCCACTATATGTGCTACGCCGAGCACAGCGGCCATCAGGACTCTTCTACCGACAACACTGGCTTCCACCTTGCCTGTGGCAACGGGCAGGCCATCTGGGAGCAGACGGCACAGTGGCAGGCGGCACAGTCGTACCCTGAGTTGATGTTCGACCAGAGCATCGGCGTGTTCCGCAACTCCCACAACTATGCCTACTCCCACGAGTGGCACCGCTACCAGAGTTACTGGTTCCACTATTTCATCAATCAGTACTACAACGACCTGACCACCGTTGCCCAGGTATGGAACACCCCGATGACCGGACAGTCGCGAGGCAAGGGCAGCGATTTCAATCAGGCGCTGATGAAGCTCAAGAATCTGTCGGTGCGCGACCTCTACAAACTCTACTTCGACTATGCCAGCCGTTTGGCAACGTGGGATATCGAGGCCTGCAAGCCTTACCGCAATCCGTATATCGGCGACTTCAACTACCGCTGCGTGCTCACCGACGACGATGAGTATCAGGTTGCTCTTGCCAGCTGTCCACAGGGGGCGGGCTTCAACGTCATTCCGCTGGAGGTTCCACAGTCTGGCACCGTTGTCAAGACCAACCTTACCGGTCTTAATCCTGGTTCGGCACTTCTCGACAATGACCCGGGCGAGTTCCTCAACGGCGACACACAGTGGGAGAAAGTGTCTAATCGCAAGTATCAAGTGTCAACCGATGGCAACGCATCCTGGCGCGGTTTCCGCATGGGCTATGTAGCCTTGATGGCCGACGGCTCGCGACGCTACTTCTCCGAGGACAGCGTCTACTGTCAGGGACGTGGCGTCAAGACAGCGTCCTACCAGATGACCGTTCCCGAGGGTGTCAGCCGTTTGTGGCTCGTGGTCACCCCCGCCCTGTCAGGTTATATCACTCACCGTTGGGACGAGAAGATTGGTAACGACGACATGTGGCCCTACCGTTTCTCGCTCGAGGGCACCGACATCGCCACCTCAGCCACCGTCTATGCCTCTGCCATCCTCGACGGACGCGATGTGAGCGACATCACCTTCACCTACGACGTCACCTTCCCCCGCGATGTTCAGTACTACAGTGGCACCACCATTACCGTTGGCGGCCGTGCAGCGGCTGCCCTCGGCACCGCCCTACAGTTGCAGCCCACCGTCATTGCGTCAAAGATGCAGACGTGGAACGCCAGCGGCGTCGCTCTCGGCAAGATATCGTTCTATGCCGCTGATGCCAACGGCACACTCATACAGAAGGGCAGCACCGCCAACGGCTACGGCCACTGGTTTACAGCTACCGGCGGGGTTACCGACTACGGCAACAGTGCCAGTCGTGTGTTCTCCGAGTTCTATCCCTCGCTGCTCACCTTCTCAATCGGCCAGTATCCCGACCGTTGCCCCGAAGGTTCCAAGTACACCATTCGTCAGACGCTGCGCTATCGTCAGAAGGGCAACGTCTATGCCAATGCCAACTTCGTGTTCAACATCACCGTGGGCGGCTCTGCTGCCTCAGCCACGCTCGTCAGCACCGACTATACCGACCCCGCTACTGGCGTTATTGCAATTGATAATGGAAAATGGGTAATTGACAATGAAGCTGGTTCATGGTATACCGTGGACGGTATGAAGCTCCGTGGTAAGCCGACGAAGAGAGGCCTTTATATAATGAACGGACAGAAAGTTGTGATTAAGTGAGAGAAGTTCAAAGTTTTTGTGAAGTGATATGAACAGACTTCTTACAGTTCTATTGTTGTCGGTATCGGCAGTGGCCGCTGACGCGCAGTCATGGAACTCGCCTGGCGCTGCCAATCCCTTCATTCCGGGCTACTTTGCCGACCCCACTATCCGTAAGTTTGGCGATACCTATTACCTGTATGCCACCACCGACGGTACCGGCAACGGCTACGGTCCGGCACAGGTGTGGGTGAGCAAGGACTTTGTAAACTGGAAGAACATCGTTATGAACTGGCCCACCACCGAGGTGGTGTGGGCTCCCGACGTAGTTCAGCAGCCCGATGGCAGCTATCGCTACTACTACTGCCGTCCCTGTGAGGTCCTTGTAGGTGAGAGCAAGTCGCCTGTAGGCCCGTGGCGCAACTGCCTGGGGGCCGACGATGCCGTGCTGGTTCCCGACCGCTTCGTACACAATGTCATCACGCTCGATCCGCAGCTGTTCCGCGACGATGATGGTCAGGAGTACCTGTACTTTTGCACCTGGGGCATCTACAAAGGCTTCGGCTGCGGTGTGACGAAAATCAACGGCACCAGTCTTGGCGAAAAGCGTCTCATTCCCAACACTGAGCTGAAGGACATCTTCGAAGCACCCTTTGTGTTTAAGCGTGGCAACACTTACTATTTCACTTACTCATCGGGCTCATGTCACGACCACACATACCGCGTACAGTATGCCACGTCGACCGTAGGCCCCATGGGTCCCTTCGAGTATAAGGGCTGCATCCTTGAGACCAATGCCGACCAGACGGTTCACGGTCCTGGCCACCATAGTATTCTTGAGGAGAATGGTCGTTACTACATGGTCTACCATCGCCACAACCTGCCCAGAAGCGTGCACGGTTTCAACCGTCAGGTGTGTATCGATGAAATGAAGTTCGATGGCGACGGAAATATCCTGCCCATTCAGCCTACGCACGGCGGAAGCAAATTCTTCACTCTTCACTCTTCACTCTTCACTTCCAAAAACCTCGCCTTTGGCGCGAAGGTGACTGCCTCCTCCTACTACGACGACTGGTTCAAGCCCGAATATGCGGTGGATGACAACAACGCCACGCTGTGGAAGGCTGATGGCACCAACTGGGCAATCGGCAAGCATCATGACGAGTGGCTGCAGATAGACCTCGGACGTGTGCAGAAGTTCACGGAGGTGTGGACACAGTTTGAGTACGCCACATTCTTCTATCAGTACAAGATAGAGACCTCTGTCGACGGCCGTCAGTGGACGCTCTTTGCCGACCGCACAGCCAATACCATGCAGGGTTCGCCAATGATTGACAAGGGAAAGACCAAGGCCCGCTATCTGCGCATTACCATCACCGATACTCAGAAAAACGGTCATATACCTGCCATTTGGAACGTCAAGATTTGGCAGAAAGCCCCCCTGCTGCCCGACGTCAGCGTAGAGAGCAATGATGGGTATCCGGGCATGCACCGTAAGGACGTGGAGGCCGCCGACAGGACTGGCAGCACCCTGTCGTTTGATGTCAGCCACCTGGCTCAAGGCCGTACGGCACCGTTCGATGTCACTGAGGTTGCCGGTATGCACGCCAACAAGTCTCTGCGTGCCCGTATCAAAGATGGTCGTTGGGCACTGTTCTTCAACGGGTCGCAGTCGCTGACGGTCGCCTCTCCCTTACCCACCGAGTACCGTTACAACAGCCCCTATACCATCAGTGTCTGGCTGTTGCAGACAGAGGGCGGTGCCGTGCAGACCGTTGCGTCGCTGTCATCATCGCGTGCCGACCTTGCCACTACCGAGCTGCGCTTAGGCAGCGACCCTCAGGCAGGACTGGTGAACCACAACGGGTCGTTTGAGAGCTACGGCGCCCCCGATGCCGTCAGTAGCGCCGTCGGGCAGTGGCACCACTGGCTGGTGACCTTCGACGGATGGATGGAGCGTGTTTACCTTGACGGCCGTCTGCTACACGAGCAGAATAACTTCCTGATGATACGTCCCGAGGGACAGCTAACCATCGGCGCCGATGCCGCTGGTACCAACTTCTTCAAAGGCTACATCAGCAGTCTCAGCATATCGCCCACGGCCACCACAGCCGAGGAAGTAGCCGCCCTCTACTCTCAATCTTCAATCTCCAATCTTCAATCTTCATTAGGCGATGATGACTTCGATGAGAGCGACCCCGACAGCCGTTTCACCCTCTCGCCGACGATGAAAGCCGTCAGCGGAGTGTCCCCGAGTTATAGGCTCAGCGCCACCACTGCCGACTTCAACGCCGCCCCGCTATCGAACGGCGCACAATTAGTTAGAGAGCTTACTGGCGACTTTGTCGCGATGGTGCGTGTCAGCGATATGGAGGGACTCCAGGACCACAGTGTCAAGGGGTACAACGAAGGGGGCCTGCTGATAGCCAACGGCGACACCTATTACCAGCTGGGAGCCTTCCCGCTCTACAACTGCGGCAACATGTTCACCGTGCTCAGCCCCCATGGCCGTCCGCAGTTCCCCAACTACAAGGGTTATGACTTTGACCCCCTGCTGCAGTTCGAGCGGCGCGGCAACCAGCTCTTTGCCCGCACCAGCCGCGACGGAAAGCAGTGGCAGAACATGCCCGGCTCGCCCATAGAGCTGACAACGCCCACCGTCGGCGTCGCCGTCTATCAGACCACCTACAGCAACAACCGCTCGTGGGCAACACTCACCGACTTCATCATCTATCAGTAACATACGGACAAAATCATAGATCTGAGGGTGCCAGATATGCCATCTGGCACCCTCAGATGGCATATCTTAGCTGGATGATTGACACTTGTGCGGTCATTTGGTCATTTGTCAAAATCGAAAACGGATGCTNNATGATGCAGGCCGTCAGGAATATGGAACCAGTCGGTTGTGTCACGTACCAGATTCCTGCCACATTGCTTATGAAACTGAACGGTACAAAAAACGGAGACAGTCGCATGGCTGTCTCCGTTTTCTTTGGTATGCTTGTTGCTTACTTAATCACAACCTTGTGGCCATTTTGGATGTAGAGGCCCTTCTTGGCGGCCTTTACCTGGCGACCCTGCAGGTCGTAGATGTTACCGTCGTTGATTGCGGCCTTTACGCTGCTGATACCCTGCACGAGATCCTGATACAAAGCCTCAGACAGGAACTTGACGTAGTAGACATACTGCTTGTTGCCAATCTCGAAGCAGAACTGTCCGTCGACGCTGTAGTCGGCTGCCACCTCATCGTTGCTGCCAATGTTGAGCACCGCCTTGTCGCCACTCTTGGCTATTGAGAAGTAGATGCTGCCGTAAGCATCGAAGCCGCCGTCGGCAGAGAATGCCAGGCCGTTCTCGGCGTTAGCAGCCTCGCCATAGACACCGTTCTTCATACCGCGCAGGTAGTAGTTCTCTGAACTGAGCAGGTCGGCGACAGTAACGCCAAGTGCCTCGGCAGCCTTCGACAGGTCGATCTCGATGTCCTTGCCATCGACAGTGACGGGGAGCAAGAGATTCTCCTGACCCACGACTTCCTTCTGTTCCAGGGTCTCTACGAACGAGAGGCTGACGTTGATGGTGATCATCTTGTTGGTCTCCTCGTTGACCAGGAAGAGCTGTGTGGTGAAGGTATCGCCCACGCTGTTGGCATTGGGATACTGGAAGAAGCGAAGAATGCTGTTGTCGACCCAGCAGATGCCCACAGGTGACTCGCCGCCCCACTTCGACACGCGTCCGTCCTTGGCCAGCCAGAAACCGGGCTTCGGGTCGCAGCTCCATTTCTTCGAGTAGACTTCGCCAGTCTGTGCGGCGAGTGAGTCGGGAGCCAGTCCGTAGAACACGGGTGAGGTGGTGCCGATGGCAGCCTCGATGTCCTCGGCAGCAATGGTCACGAGGTCCATGGGCGTATAGCTGTTGTCGACCAGGCTCTGCAGGACGAAGGTGCGTGTGGCCACGTTCTCGAAGTTCTGCTCCTGGGTCTGTGCATTCACAATCTTCAGCGTGATGGTGTATGGATAGTAGTTGGTGCCGTTGACGAAGTTCAGCGTTGCGCTCACCTCGTCGCCCACAGTCAGCGTATTGGGGTACTGTCCCACGTTGACCACGCTCCAGTCGTTGGCAGTAGGCGGTTCGATGAAGAAGACGGAGCCAGCGCCCCATGCCACGACAGTGCCGGCGTCGTTCAGCCACCAGCCGCCGTTGTTGGCGGTAGATCCTCCGAAGTTGTCCTTATCGTCGAGTACGTAGACACCCAGTGCGCTCACCTCGCAGCCCAGTGCGGCAGCAATGGCTTCAACGTCGATGTTTACCTGCGACGTGGAGAAGTCGTCGGTGGGCGACTGCTCAACGGTAGCGGCACCCTCGCCCACCTTGGTATAGTCGGCCAGACCGTTGCCAGCCTCCTTCTCGCCCAGTTTCAGGGTGTACTTGATGCGGTATGCCTTCTCACCATAAATAATGTACACGTATGCGAAGTAAGTCTCGTTCTCCTTGCACGAGCCAGGGTACTGGCCTAAGTAAGCGGTCAGCAGGCCGTTCTCTGCATTGTAGGTGAAATTCTCTATGAAGAAGCGGTCGACATCGCCCCAACCGGCAGCAGCCACCTCACCGTCCTTCTCGCCCTGGGCGTTGTCAACGGGACGGAACCAGAAACCGTGGCCTCCGGCAGTAGGCACGTTGGTAAGCGAGTCCTTCTTCATGCCACCACCCTGCTCAACGTCACCGCTGTTGTACCAGGTAGTGTAAAGCACTTTACCGATATTCTCGGCCATACCTTCCTTGTTGGTAATGCCCAGCAGCGCGAGTGCTTCCTGGATGTCAACCTCAACGGCATCGCTGTCGTAGCCGCCACGCGGGAACTGCTCAACCACCTTCTCCTGCTCGCCGACAATGGTCAGCTGCTTTTCTATGAGCATGGGCTCAGGCACGTCGAAGGTGGGCTTGGCAATAACATTGAGTGTCAGGGCGAAGGTAGCCTCCTTGCCGTTGAACTTCAGCTTCAGGGTAGCAGTAGCAACGTCGCCTGCCTGCATGGTGCCAGGCATCTGACCGCAATAGAAAGCGAAGACGTCGTTGTCGGTATCCACACGTGGGCTTGCATAGAAACGGGCATTGTCGCCCCAGCCTACTGGATTACCAGTAGCGTCCATCCAGAAACCGTGGTTCTCGGCCTCGGTGGCAGCATCCCAGGGCTGGTCGGCACCGTCGACAACGGAATAGAATAGGATGGGATCGGGATTCTCGGCAGTAATGTAGGCCGTAATTGCAGCTGCGAGTGTCTCTGCATCGGTATCCAGGGCAGCTGCCACTACCGACAACGGAAACTCGAAATTAGAAGCAGAGTAGTCAGTAGTGGGATACTGCGAAACCTCACCAGAATACTGTGCTTTCACCTGTACGCTCGTCAGCAGACAGATGACTGCCAACAACAGCGTTCTAAAAGTAGTTTTTTTTCTCATAATTGTTTTTTTTGTGGTTATAAATAATTGTTGTTGTGAAGCTATCGGACAGTTGTGCTTTTAGTTCACTGCAAAAATAAGAAGAATTATCGAAACGTGCAAGAGAAAAGCCAGAAAAAACTGCGATTTGGACGATCTTTTCGCTCGTTTGGACTATCTTTTCAGCGCAAGAAAAAAAATGATGGTTTTACTGAAAATTTCTTCAAAAAAGTTTGTTTGGTACTGAAAAATGACTTAACTTTGCTGCACAAACTTAAAAACTACAATGAAATCTACAATCTCTGCACTCATCTCATTGCTACTTCTCCTGATAACGGGAACAGCACACAGCCAAAACGTCAGCAACCTGTCGTTGCAGTCATCCCAAGTGACGGCATCGGTCAACAGCAACGCTGAACAGACAAAGCTGCTGAACGATAACCGATATGGCGGCAGTGTGAAGTTCTGGTCGAGCTACACCAATGATGAGTCGTTTGGACTGCAGGCTTACGTTGAGATGGAATGGAAACAGGTAATGAAGATAAAAGAGGTTCGCGCGTATTGGGCTACCGATGATGTCAACGTGCTGCTTCCTACTGAGGCATACGTGGCCTGGTGGGACGGCACGCAATGGCAGCGCGGCGACAACCTTGCTACAGCCGACGACAAGATGCTCTCGGTTACCGAAGTGCAGATATCAACTACCGCCATTCGTCTTTATATGAGCAGCAGCAAGGCCTGCGGACTGCGTGAGCTGCAGATGATGGGATACACCGACCCCTCGGTGAGCTACTCCTGGCCCAAGTACGAGCCGACACTGAACTACGACTTCCGCTGGGAGTACCCCAAACTGTCGGCTCCCACGAAAGGCCGTCTGCCAGAGAAAATGAACGTAGCACGTGAACGTCACGGCGAGTGGTGGAGCGTGGCTGTCGGCCCCAAGGCCAACAAAGCCATCACCGACACCTCACTGGTGCTGCTGGTGAAAAAGATGGACGAGGACTTCGCATTCTTCCGCGACGTGTTTGGATGGCCGCCCGACAAGCGTGCGCGCAACGGCTACTACAGCCAGGTATACGGATATGGCAGCGGCGTGGGCACCGACAATGAGCCAAATACCGCCCTCGGTGGCTGGCAGAGCGCTACGGGCTATAACGGACAGTCGTGGCCAATGGTGCTGCTGAGTTACTACCCCATTGCATCGTTCGACCCCAACTGCACATACAACGACCGCATTGGCCAGCAGAATGCATGCGTACACGAGGGCATACACGCCACCTTCGCCGATCTGGAAGGCTGCAAGCAGAGTGCCTGGTTCCACGAGGGCGGCAACACATGGCTGCAGGGAGAAGCAGAGCTGGTGAAGAGCGGCAAGACGCCTGAGAGCATGGGCTACCTGAGTGCCGGCAACATGATAGCACCCTTTATGCCCATAGAGTGCTACTCGGGATGGCTGCTCGACGACACCTTTGGCGGTCCGGCTGCCGAGGGCGTCAATATGTATGGCTCTTCAGGACAGGTATGTACCTGGCGCAACCTGCTGGGTGGCGTACAGTATGGCGAACTGTTCCCACACTTCTTGAGCGAAATAATGGGGCGCGGCAGCATTCCCTGGATATGGCGCTACTGCAAGGGTCGCGTGCTTGAAGGTATGGCCGACTCGCTGGGCGAGAAGCAGATGCGACACATGATTATGGAGTACAGGGCACGCCAGGCAATGATCGATGTTGGCCAGTGGTCGAACGCCTGCCGCAAGCTGCTCGACGACAACTGGCTGGTAACCATTCAGCAGGAGTGGAGCCCCTATTGGAAGAAGGTGGAGCCGTGGAAGGCTACGCCATACGCAAATATGTACAAGTGTGACGAGGTGGACAGCACCGGCTGGTGGCGCCCTGAATGGCGCACGACGCCGGGGTGGAGTGGAGCCAATCAGATACCGCTGCACGTCAGCGGCAACATTGGCGACATTATCAGCGTACACTTCAAGCCAATGGGCAAGAATATGGTGGCGATGCTGTGCTACCGCACGAAGCAGGGAAAGATTTACTACTCACAACCCGTGGAGGGCGAGGGCGACGTGGTGATGCAGCTACAGGGCGTGCCAGCCAACAACGTGGTGATACTGATGGTATGCAACACCGACTATATATATAAAGGTGAAGAAACACGAAAGGCACATTTCGACTATCGGCTGAAAATAGGCGACAACGTTTACCAGCCGGCAAAAGCGCAGTTGAAGTGGTATAACTACCGCTCGACGGTGCGCGACCCAGACTTCAAAAGGCCAACCACAGGCATTGTTTCAATTGACAATGGACCGCTCGGCCCACAGGGACGCTTGCCTGAGCAAGAATGGAAAATGGATAATGAGGCCGTACACTTCTCGGTAGAGCCAGAGCGCGGCGTGGTGAATCGCGGCGAGAACGTGACAATTCACATTACTGCCGCATCGCAGTGGCAGGTGCCGGTACGGCTGATTGATATGTCGGGAAAAGTGGTGTACCAACAGAGCCTGATGCGCGATGGAGACTACCAGATACCCGCCGACATATTGCCGGGACTGTACATCATACAGGCCATCAACGGCGGCGAAAGCGCTTCAACGAAGATGATTATAAAATAGTACTAACGATATGGAAACAAAAAGAAAGCTAAGAGTCCTTGCTGCAGGATGTATGATAGGCTGCACCATAGTAACGGCCTTTACCGCCTGTAGCGAGAAAGATGAGCTGATGGAAGAGCCGTCGTGGCTGGGAAGCAGCATCTACGATTGGCTGAGCCGCGACGGCAACTACAAGTACACGCTGCGGCTGATTGATGACCTGGGACAGAAGAACGTGCTCAGCCAGACGGGCTCGAAGACGCTGTTTGTGGCCACCGACTCCGTGTATAACGACCTGCTGGCCAAAGGCACGTGGGGCACAACAAGCTACGAGGGACTGTCGGAGGGACAGAAGAAAGTGGTGCTGAACAGCTCGATGGTGAACAATGCCTACCTGATTGAGCTGCTGAGCAGCGTTAGCGGACCGAAACCGCTGAAGGGCCAGTGCATGCGACGTCCTACGGCCGCTTCAGTGTTTGACTCAGTAACGACCATGAGTGCCGACAGAATGCCTGATACAAAATACTGGCAGGAGTATCGTGAGGCAGGCAGCCCGATAGTGCTGCTGAGCGACAATACGGCGAAGCCGATGATTCACTTCCTGCCCGTGTTCATGCGCAACAACAAGATAACCGACGAGGACTTGGCGATACTTACCAACGGCGTGTCGACATCGACTGGCGATGCATGGGTGAACGGACGAAAGGTGACAGAGCGCGACATCACTTGCAAGAACGGATATATACACAAGGTTGACGGACTGCCGACGGCTGCCGACAATATGGCCGAGATTGTACACAAGCATGGGAACATGCAGCTGTTTGCATCGCTGCTCGACAGATTCTCGGCACCATACTATGACGAAGGTGCTACGAAGGAGTACAACCGTCTGAAGAACAACGAAGAGAAGGTGTATACGCTGAAGTACTTCTCGCAGAACAGCAACGTGAAGGATTATCCTGAGAGTGAAGGCGGTACGCTTGACACTGACCCCAACGGACAGCCGGTAGATGCCATGCTGGCCTTTGACCCGGGATGGAACCAGTATATGTACTCGAACACGGCAGGCCGCGACCTGCACTATGACGCCGGAGCACTGCTGGTGCCGTCGAACGATGCGCTGACACGTTGGTGGAACAACGATGGGCGATCGCTGCAGGATATGTACGGCGCTTGGGAACGGGTGCCGATGAAGGTGCTGGTGAAGCTGCTCGACATCAACTTGGTGCGCTCGTTTACAGAAAGTGTGCCTTCGAAGTTCAAGAATATCGTCGACAACACCAACAAGGTACCCATAGGCATTACGACGAAGGATGTGGACTCATGCTTCATGGGGTGTAACGGCGTGGTCTACCTGCTGAACCGCGTGTTTACACCCGCAGCCTACAGTTCGGTATCGTTTCCGGCACTGGTTAATGAGACGACGATGAACATCATATACTGGGCAATAGAGAAGCTGGAGTTTGAACCCTACCTGAACTCTATGGACTCGTACTACAGTTTTATCATACCAACGAACACGGCAATGCTGACATACGTAGACCCCTGTACCTACGGTGGTACCACATCGGTACTCTATGAGTTCTACTGGGACACCGTGCGACAGCGAGTCGGCGCCCACCGTTACAACTACGACATTGCCACAGGAACGAAACTGGAAGGCGAGTTGAATGACGCCAACGACAGTCAGGTGGAGAACAGACTGCGCGACCTGCTGGACAACCTGATAGTGATTGACTCATTAGAGAGCGGTCACCAATACTACCGTACGAAGGGAGGTAGCACCATACGCGTGGCCAATGCCGGACGCGAGGGATTGATGACCATTGAGGGCGGACTGCAGATAGAACAGCAAAAACCGGTTACGGTAAGTACCATCTATGACCAGACAACGACGGGCAACGGAAAGAGCTACGTCGTAGAGCAGCAACTGCCCCTGGGCAGCCGTCGCTCGCTGTACTCGCTGCTGAAGGGGAGGAGCGACTGCTCGCTGTTCTTTGACCTGATGACAAAGGGCGGCGCCGTCAACACGCTGATGAAGAACCGCATGGGCGGATACTCACCGGTCGACTCGTTCAACTGCTCGCTGTTTGATGCATACGACTACACGGTATATGTGCCAAAGAACACGGACATTGAGCACCTGCATGAACAGGGGTATCTTCCTTACTGGAGCGACTACGAGGCACTGGCAGACACACTGGGCGAGTGGCGCACCATAGCCAAGGATGCTAAGCTGCTGAAGGAAGCTCGGAAAATTATAGCCAACAGGATTTTGGACTTTATGAAGTACCATATACAGGACAATTCAGTCTTCATTAGCGGCACGCCTGTGAACAACGTGAAGTTTGAAACATCGACGCTGAACCAGAAGAACAAGCGATTCTATAGTCTGCAGGTGACCGCCGACGACAAGAGCATGAGTATCGTCGATCTGATGGGGAACACTCGCCACGTGATAACAACCGGCGCGGATATGTATAACCGAATGGGCCGTGAGTACTGGGTGCAAAACGCCAATAATGCCAACCACAACGAAATGCTTTACAATGCGAGCGACGTGGTGGTACACCACATTGACGGACCGCTGATTTACGATGCAAGCCAACTGACGAGTTGGAAGGAAGAGGTGATGAAATTGAAGATTGAAAATTGAAAATTCAGTGAACTATGGAAATGAACACTATTAAACATAAGTTTTTCTTTAGAAGATTTCTGATCTTAGCATTTTTGCTCCAATCTTCAATCTTCAATCTTCAATCTTCAATCTGTCAAGCGCAGATAAAGAACGTGCATGGCACGGTGAGTGACGACATGGGCGAGCTGATGGGAGTGTCGGTGTGCGAGATTGACGGTACTGGACGTATCATAGAGGCAACAACGACGGATATGAACGGAAACTTCTCGATGCACATCCGCAATGCGAAGGACAAGTTGCGGTTCAGCTACGTTGGCTGCAAGACACAGACGCTGCCTATTGACCGCGAGGCATATAAGATAAAGATGACATCTCAGACAACCATCAAGGAGGTTACCATTACGTCGAAGAAGAAACTGAACGGTGGTGGACTGGCCATCCCCGAGCGTGAGATATCGTATGCCACTCAGACCATCGACATGAAGGAATTTGAGGGCCTGGGACTGACCACCGTCGACGAGGCCCTGCAGGGACGAATCGCCGGACTGGACATCGTGGCGAACTCTGGCAATCTGGGGGCGGGCACTTCGATGAGACTGCGCGGTGCATCGTCCATCTCGACGCTGACAAACTCCAACCCGTTGATTGTTGTCAATGGTAACACATGGAATGTTGACATGAATAACTTTGACGTGACGAACGCCAACGACGAGCAGTTTGCACAGCTACTGAACGTAAACCCCGAGGATATTGCCTCGATAACGGTATTGAAGGATGCTGCAGCGACGGCCATCTACGGTTCACAGGGTGCTAACGGTGTGATAGAGATTACGACGAAACGTGGCTCACGCGGTACTCCGAAACTGACATACTCGCTGCGCCTGACAGGAACGTACCAGCCGAAGGGTTACGAGATGTTGAGTGGCGATGACTACACGATGCTGCTGAAGGAGAGCTACTTCAACCCACAGCAGGACGATGGTGCATCCGACATCCGCGAACTGAACTACGATCCAACTTTCTCTGAATACGAGCAGTATAACAACAACACGGATTGGGTGGATGCGGTGACACAGTGGGGTTTGCGCCAAAACCACTATCTGAGCGTTACCGGTGGAGGCGAGAAAGCGACGTTCCGAATAAGCGGAGGCTACGACCACGAGACGGGCTCGGTGATAGAACAGAAGCAAGACCGTTTTTCGACGCGTGTGGCACTTGACTACTATGTCTCGGAGCGCATAAAAATCTCGACAAACTTCGCATTGACATATACTGACACTGAGCGTAATTATGACGACTTGTTGAGCATTGCCTACAAGAAGATGCCAAACATGAGCATCTACGAACAGTACCCTGTAGGCCATCCGTTGCAGGGACAGAATACTGAGAAATATTACACGATGCTACAGTCGGCGCCAAGTGTGTTCGATGGTGAACAAAAGTCGTATGTCAACCCTGTGGCATCGGCAAAGCTGGCAAAGTTCGACGACCGCACTTACGACATAACGCCAGAGTTGGAACTGAACTACCGCCTGCTTGGTATGGACGAGGATCATCACCAGCTAAACTGGCAGGGACGCGTGTATATGAACATCTTTAATGAATATGTTGACAAGTTCTACCCGAAGGAGCTGGTGACGCTGTCGTGGAACAATGGTGTGAACAATGCCAACGCGGCGAGCTCAAAGAGCGTGGCATTCAACACTAAGCAGACGCTGACATTCATTCCATACTTTGCCAACAAGGATCACTCTCTGATGGCAATGGGACGTTTCGAGCTGACCAGCGGCTCTTCGAATGGACAGTCGACAGACGCCACGAAACTTCCATCTGGCGGCATCATTTCCCCTATAGGTGGCGGCCGTGTGACGGGTATGAGCTCAAACTTCAGCGAGTGGCGTTCGATGTATTACACCTTCTCAACCCACTATGCTTACAAGGGACGCTATATGGTGGACTTCTCGCTTCGGGCTGACGGTACTACGAAATTTGGTCCCGAACGCCAGTGGGGCTACTTCCCTGCTGTGTCGCTCAGGTGGAACATCATAGACGAGCCGTGGTTCCAGAAGCTGGTTGGAGTAAACAACGACAGCGAAGAGCAGTGGATATCGATGCTGGCAATACGCCCGTCGTGGGGGCGGGTGGGAAACCAGCCCAACCGCGACTACCTGTATGAGAGCATTTACAGCAGCGATACAAAATACATCAACATGGGTGGTATGAAGCCGGAGAACATCCGACTGACCGACCTACGATGGGAAACGACGACGACGTGGGACGTGGGCTTCGACCTGGGACTGCTAAACGACCGCATCACACTGCAGGCTGAGTGGTACTACAGTACACGCCGCGATATGCTGATGGAGAATGTGAGCATTCCGTCGAGTACGGGTTTCCCGACACTGACATACAGCAACGTGGGCTCTATGCGAAACATTGGATGGGAGTTGAACCTGAACACTAACAAGCTGATAAAAATCGGTAAGTTCTTTGCCGATGTGAACTTCGCCTTTGGCAACAACAAGAACGAGATACTGACAATGGACGAGACGGTACTGAAATCGCTAAACTCGGATTTCGACTATAACAACCGCGAGGTGCTGCAGCGTGTACAGCTACATAATCCCTTCGGTGCCATCTACGGATTCCGCTACAAAGGTGTCTACGAGTACCAGTACGAAACATTCGTGGACATGAGCAACGAGGAACGCCTGCAGTTTGTTGCCGAAGGCCACACGGCGCCCTACGTGTTGAGCGAAACGGGAGAAATCGTTGTCGACGATGAGAACAAGCCCGTGCGTATGATGTACAACTATTCGCACGATGCCACGGGTAAGAACTATGAGTTCCAGGGAGGCGATGCCATCTACGAGGACATCAACCACGACGGACAGATAAACTCACTTGACATTGTCTATCTGGGGTCATCGCTGCCAAAGCTCACTGGTGGTTTCGGTTTTACGCTAAACTATGGCCGTTGGAAGTTGAATTCACAGTTCAACTACCGTGTAGGAAACAAGATACTGAACATTGCCAGACTGGACACAGAGGCTATGTCATCGAACAACAACCAGAGCAAGGCTGTAAACTGGCGCTGGCGTAAGGAGGGCAATGTAACGACCATACCTCGCGCAATGTATGGTGCCTCGACCAACTACAATACACTGGTAAGCGACCGTTTTGTTGAGGATGGATCGTTTGTGCGCCTGAACTACCTGCAGCTGTCGTATTCGTTCGACCAAAAGACTATCAAGCGCATACTGGGAGTAAACCGCCTGAGCATGTATGCCAGCGCCAACAACCTGTTCGTCATCACAAAGTACAAGGGCGTTGACCCTGAGGTCGGATACGGCGGATATGGAGCATCGGTTGACGGTGGTCAGACACCAAGGGCAAAGTCATACACACTGGGTGTGACCGTTGACTTTTGAAGAATTGAAAACTTGAAGAAATGAAAACTTGAGAATTATGATTATGATGACTAAAATAAACAATTCGGTGAAGTGGCTCGGCGCAGCTTTACTCTTCACTCTTCACTCTTCACTCTTCACTTCCTGTAGCGACTTCCTCCAAATTGAGCCGCGCGAGATTATCGTGCTCGACAAATACTGGGATGAAGAGGCCGACGTTGAAGGCGTGGTTGCCGGATGTTACTCTTCAATGCAGACGGAAGCTGTCATCAGCCGTATGATGGTGTGGGGAGAATTCCGTTCCGACAATATCGTAGGAGGCAAGAATTTTGAAAACAACATACAAATTGCCAACGTCTTCAAGGAGAATATCAATGCGAGTAACACTTATGCCAAATGGGGTGATTTCTACAACGTGATAAACCGCTGCAACACCGTGCTGCGCTATGCACCACAGGTGGCAGAACGTGATCCAAGCTACACACAGAGCAAACTGGCGGCAACCATTGCTGAGGTATCAGCGTTGCGCGACTTGATGTACTTCTACCTGATACGCACGTTTCGCGACGTGCCTTACATTACGGAGCCTTATCTGGACGACAACCAGAAAATGGATGTGGAAGCATCGTCGTTCGACGACATACTGACCGCTTTGACAGAAGACCTGGAGAGTGTGCAGTCAACAGCCGTTAAACGCTATCCGGTGGCTCAGCCATACTATCAGAAGGGACGAATAACTCAGGACGCCATTCACGCTATGCTGGCAGATATGTATTTGTGGAAGAAGGACTATCAGAACTGTGTGCGCTATGCAGACATGATAATAAACGAGAAGCTTATAGAGTATGAGAACAAAATAAAGAACTCTCAACTCTCAACTCTTAACTCTCAACTCATTGACGGTTTCCCACTGATAAACGACAATATGTCGACAGGCAACTACTACGGTAATGCCTTCTCAGAGATATTCGGAACGGGTAACAGCAGTGAGAGTATCTTTGAACTGGTCTTTATGAACGATGACGACATGCTGGCAAACGCTGCGGTGAACTCATTCTACGGCAATGCGACAACATTCCCAGGACTGGTGAGACCCGCCGACTTCATAGGTACGGACATCAGCGACGAGGCATTCACAGTATTTATGTCGAAGAACGACACACGATTCTATGAGAACATGCAGCCCGTTCAAGGACAGTCGAACACGTATGGTATCAATAAATACACTACATCGTCGGCAATGGTTGACTTGACGAAAGCTGAGATTCAGGGAAGCTACGGCAGCACGTATACCGAGGGTAAGAACCATTCTGACTGGATTATCTATCGATTGACAGACGTCATGCTGATGAAAGCGGAGGCGCTGGTTGAGATGGCTCCAGAAGGTGAGAGCGAGGCAGAGAGGCTGCAGGCAGATACGCTGCTGCGCCAGGCATTCGCCATCGTGAACGCAATAAATAAGCGCAGCAACTGCAGCAAGGAGACGAAGGACTTGGATTGGGATATGTTCTCGTCAAAGTCATCGATGCGTGCACTTGTTCTTGCCGAACGCCAGCGAGAGTTGATGTTTGAGGGCAAACGCTGGTACGATCTGGTAAGGCGCTCACAACGCGATGATAATACCAGTTTCCTCGTGGGTTGTGTGTCACGTAAGGGAACCAGCGGTGCAACTGGTGCCGTGTCAAGCAAGCTGTCGCGTATGGATGCTATTTACTGGCCATACCACATTGACGAGCTGAAGGTGAACAAGAACCTAAAGCAGAACCCGGCATTCGGCAGCGGAGAGAATAGCAGCATAGTTAAGAATTGATAACTGAAAAATGAGAATTATGATGATGATTACAAAAATAAACAGTTCGGTGAAGTGGCTGTGCGCAGCTTTATTCTTCACTCTTCACTCTTCACTCTTCACTTCCTGTAGCGACGAGCCCGACACATCAAACTACTATACCTTCAAGGGGCAGATGATGAGCCAGTATCTGGCGAGCCACGATGATTTCAGTGAGTTCTACAAACTGATAGAGCGCACTGGAATGACAAAGTTACTGTCAACATACGGTGAATACACATGTTTTGCGCCTACGAACGAAGCGATGCAGAACTATTTGGGGAAGAAAGGACTGACCAGTTTTGACCAACTGTCATTCGAGGACTGTGACACACTCGTGCGCACACACTTGGTAAAGGATATGTACACAACTGCCGACATGAACGACGGTGTGCTGTCAACATCGAACATGAACCGCCGATATATTGAGGTGAGTCACGGTAGTGATGACAACGGCAATGCCGTAGTGTTCCTGAACGGCACGTCGCACATTATCTTTGAACTGCAAGACGACTCTGTGGAGAACGGATTTGTACAACCGGTGACGGAAGTGCTGGAGAGCTCGAACCGCATGATTCTCGACATGATGGAACAGAACCCGAACATCAGTCTCTTTGCGTCGGCAATGCGAGCTGCCGGCTTTGCCAATGTGCTGTACCAATACCGCGACGAGCAGTGGGACGGGATAAAGGAGAACTATCCGCGCATCAGATATGTGTCGCACGTGAACAAAGAGACGGCAACAGTGCCCGACGACAAGCGCATTGGCTTCACGGTATTCACGCCGACGGACTCTGTACTGAGAGAGAAGTATGGCATTACGACTATTGAACAACTGTACCAGAAAGCATGTGAGATATATGATGAGCAGTATCCTGAGGATGCATCAGCAAGCTATCATGACTTCGCTCATATCACACATGAGAAGAACCCACTGCACCGCTTCCTGGCATACCACGTGCTGACGCGTGACGTAAAGGGATGGAACTATCTGACTCCGTATAACGATATAGGTATTGAGACGCGCGACATGAATCCCGTTGACTGGTACGAGACGATGCTGCCTCACACAATGATGAAGTTCGAACGCCTGACGGTACGCAAATGGGCAGGCACAAGCATTATTGGCCAGCGTTATGTCAACCGCCGATGGGATGACGAGTTCCACATTCCCGGTGTGTATATTTATCCTACAGTTGAGAGTGACTACAAACAAGATGCTCTTAACGGTCGCTACTTCTATGTTGGCGACATACTGGCATTCGATGACCAGACACGCAACGAGGTGTTCAACGGTTTGATACGTATGGATTTCTCAACAATCTTCCCCGAGCTGATGACTAACGACATACGGTTGAACCAGCGTAACAATGGCGTAAAGAACAACGACCCAGACTATGATGAGACAGGAAAGTACGGCCGTAACTACTACTTCCCGAACGGCTATCTTGACGGTGTAACCATCAACGAAGGCAGCTGGTTCGTTTACCGCCGTCCGCACGATTGGTACGACAGCTACGAGGGCGACGAGATGAACCTGTTCAAGGACTTCGACTTCACGTTCCGCCTACCGCCGGTGCCTTTCGATGGTCAGTGGCAGATACGCCTTGGATTCGCGGCAGAGCCTACGCGCGGTGTCGCACAGATATACTATGATGACAAGCCTCAGGGAATACCTCTTGATATGACAAAAAACCTGAGTGATGCGTCTATCCTTGGATCGAACTGGAAGGCTGACTATAACTCTATGACACAGTTGGAGCTGTCGACTGATCAGAAGGAACTGAAGAACAAGGGTTACTATCGCGGGCCCACAGGCGGCTACCATTACCCATACGGCGGTGGTAACGACCANNGGTAACGACCATGTGTACTTCGCCCGACAGTCCAACACCTACCGCATGGTGCTGTGTACGGCGAACATCAGCGCTGGCGAGGATCACTACCTGCGAATCCGCTGTGTGTCGGCCAAGCAGGGAAACGACAATGAGTTCATGCTGGACTTCTTAGAACTGGTTCCGCGCAGTGTGTTTGGTATTACCGACGAGGGAAGCATGGAGCCGATGTTGTAAGCGGCCTGCGGCTTAAAGAATAATGAATAAAGAATAAAGCTATGATATACAAAGTAAGCAAAACTGCTAAAGGACAGAAAGAATTATTATTTATTATTTGTTCTTTATTGTTCAGCGTAGCGCTGACTTCCTGTAGCGACGAGTGGAACGACCACTATGAAGAGGCTACGACGGCGGGCGGAACGCTGTGGCAGACCATTAAGGACAACAGCAGTCTGGAGAATTTTGCCAGCGTGTTGGAAGCGTGCGGGTACAACACTGTGCTTGACGGTAGTCAGACATTTACCGTGTTTGCTCCGACGAATACGGCGCTGTCGACGTCGGAGACAAACGAGCTGATTGCGTCTTTCCGCAGTCAGCAGGAAGCTGGAGTACGCACATCTGAAAACACGGTGATACGTCGTTTCATCATGAATCATATAGCGCAATACCGCTATCCAGTATCGAGCCTGACTAACCAGACAATTACGCTGATGAACGATAAGTATGCAAAACTTACAAGCATGCAGTTGGGCAGAAACTCGCTGACAGAGAAGAACACTCTATGCGACAACGGCCTGCTGTTCACAATGGACAGTAAGCTTGACTACGTGCCGAACGTCCTGGAGACTCTCGACATGGAGGAAGGTCTTGACAGCGTCTATAGTTTTCTGAGCAGCCACAATACATACGAGTTTGTTGAGGCACAGAGCGTGCCGGGCGAGATTATTGACGGAATGACGCACTACATGGACTCAGTAACGGTGCTTACCAACGATCTGCTGAGCAAGTATGGACGCATAGACTTAGAAGACAGCACCTATTGGTTCATAGCATCAACAAACACGGTATGGGATGAGCTCGTGGAAGAATACACCCCCTATTTCAACTATCCGAGAAACGTGTTGAAACGCGACTCTATGCAATATACGAATACTCGTCTGGCAATCATCGGCGGGGGATTCTTCAGCAGAACAGTAAACAGTGACGTGGCATTCAGAGACTCTGCTGTATCGACACAGGCACTGACTAACGAGCAGCGGCGGTTGCTCGGTATTACCGACAACTATTATGTCTACCAGCATCCGTTTGACGAGGGAGGCGTATTTTATGGCACTACGGAAATTGCTTGTAGCAATGGCCAAGTGCGCAAGGCATCATCGGCAACGATATCGAAATACCTGACATTCATGCAGGACATTAGTGTTGAAGCAGAAAACATATCGAGCCAGGACACACTAATCAATGCCATTGACCCGTTGACGATAGTCCAAGTGGCGTCGAACAACAAGTTCTACGGCAAAGTATCGGGCGATTCTTACGTTGAGGTAAATCCCGTGAATCCGTCGGCACGCGTGGCTGTTGGTTTCAAAATACCCGACTTGCTTTCTGGGGTAAAGTACAACATCTATGCGGTGTTTGCTCCTGCTACCGCCGGCGACTCACTGGCCATCGCTGAGACAGAGAAACCACTGCGCGTACTGAGCCGCATACGCCAGCCAGACCAGAATGGTGTCATATCTTCACCACCATTCCGCTATGCGAAGTCGGTTGACGGCACTACGGTGAACGAGGTGCTGCTGCAGTCGAATGTCAGTCTGACTACTTGTTCGTGGGGACTGGCTACTCCGACGGTACGCCTGGAGCTACAGTCGAATACCGACGGCGCCACGCTACGCATAGACAGAATCATTTTTCGCTGTGCTAAAGAATAATGAACAATGAATAAAGAATAATGGAGTTATGATTACTTTCAAGAATATGTTTTTACGGAGAGTTGCAATAGGTTGCTGTTGTGTGGCGGCAGTGATGAGCTACACACCTGTCCATGCTCAGGACGCAACGCGCGAGGTGAAGGGTATCGTGACGGATGCCACCACACACCAGCCACTTTCCGGCGTACTGGTGAGTGTTGCCGAAACCAACGGCTACAGCACGCTGACAGAGAGCGACGGCAGCTATGAGCTGCGTGTTCCGCTGACAGCCACGTCGTTGACTTTCAGTTCGCCTGAACACAACATTGTAAAGAGCGGACTGACAAGTGCTGTGCAACAACGTGCGATAGCGCTATACCCCAACACGTTCAGCGAGGACTATGGGGTAAAGACAAACGTGACAAGTACGAGCAACGCCAAGGGGTTTGAGTTTGCTAACTCAGTGAGCATCGAGGAAGAAATACAGAAAAAGCTTGGCGCTGAAGTTCACACAACCACTCGCAGCGGCACTCCTGGCATAGGAAGCGTGATGTTCATGAACGGTCTGAGCTCTATCAATGCAAACGCACAGCCGCTGATTGTGATAGATGGTGTGATATACGACCAGCAATACGGACGGAGTATGCTGCACGAGGGATTCTATAACGACATCCTGGCAAACATCTCGCCAGCAGACATAGAACAGGTGCAGGTGGTGCGCAATGGTACGGCGCTGTATGGTGCAAAGGGTGCCAACGGTGTGATACTGATTAACACGCGTCGCAACCACTCTATGGCAACACGCATCACGGCAAGCATCTCTTGCGGCGTGACGCTGGAGCCACGAACATTCGACGTGATGAATGCCTCGCAATACAAGAGCTACGCCAGCGACCTGCTGCAAACCACTGAGACGACGCTGAAGGACTTCAAGTTCCTGAACAACAGTACTGATAACTATTACCTTCCACAGTACTCGAACAACACTGACTGGCGCGACTACGTTTACCGCAATGCACTGACGCAGAACTACAGCATCAATGTTGAGGGTGGCGATGATGTTGCCGACTATAACTTGTCGTTAGGCTATATCAACCAGCAGTCAACACTTAAGAACAACGGCATGAGCCGCATCAACATCAGGTTCAACTCGGACATACATATCACGAAGAAGTTTGACGTGAGGTTCGATGCATCGTTTGCTAATCAGACGCGCAACCTGCGCAATGACGGTGCACCAACGGGCTACACCGAGGGCACGCCAACATCGACGGCATTCCTGGCATATGCTAAGAGTCCGATGCTGAGCCCTTGGACTTTCTCGGGTGGAAAGATTCGTGACGGATACATTGATGTAGCGGACGAGAGCTATCTTGACGAGGCCCTGTCAGCATACTCCGGATATAACTACAAGCTGGCCAATCCGCTGGCTGTAAACGAATATGGCGATGCTGAGAACAAGAACCACTTTGAGAATTCGCTGATAAACCTTGCCGTAACACCTACTTATAAGTTCGGTGAGCACCTGCAGCTTTCGGAACACTTTAGTTACAACCTGGTGAACACCAACGAGAAGTTCTATATTCCGCGTAATGGTGTGCCCAGCTATTACGTGCAGGGGGTGAACGCCATCTGCGAGAATGAGGTTCGTTCGATGGCTGCCAAGCAGAACTCCGTGATGAGCGACACGCGCTTGTCGTGGAACAACCGCTATGATGCACACAGTATAGCCGTCTTCGGTGGTGTTCGTTTCAACTGGGAAACCTACACGCAGAACTCGCAATTGGGCTATAATACCACGAGCGACAAGATGCCAGCCATCAGTTCGACCCTGGACAACGCCAAGCCGTCGGGATCCTCAAACTCGTGGAAGAACATCAACTGGTATGTCCAGGCTCAATACGACTACTGCCAGCGCTACTATCTTCAGCTAAATGCCGCACTTGAGACCTCGTCGCGTTTTGGCAACGAGGCCGACCACTCGGTGCGTCTCTTTGAGGTTCCCTGGGGATTCTTCCACGGTGTGGAGGCATCGTGGGTGCTGACTAACGAACAGTGGTTCTCAGCCGTCAAGGGTGTTGACTACCTGCGTCTGTCATTGGGCTACGATGTGAGCGGCAACGACGATATAGAGTACGATGCAGCCCGTTCATACTTTGCCTCACGCAACTTCCTTGAGGATGTGTCGGGACTGTCGTTCGAGAATATTGGCAATACTCGCCTGCAGTGGGAAACAACAACACGCCTGAACGCATCGCTTGAGGGCAACTTCATGAGCAACCGTCTGAACGTTCGGCTGAACTATTTCCGCAGTAAGATCAACAATCTGCTGATGTACCAGCCACTGGCCTACGTCACCGGACTGAAACGCAACTGGTCGAACGACGGTGCCATGAAGAACGAGGGCTTTGACGTCAGTGCTGTGGCAAAGATTGTTGCCACGAAGGATTTCCAGTGGGAGATAGGAGCCAGCGCCGGCCACTACAAGAATGAGGTTACTGAGTTGCCTGCTGGACAACAAGCCGTTGAGAGCACTGTTTGCGGTGCTACTGTCAGAACGGCTATAGGCGATGCTGCCAACCTGTTCTACGGATACAAGACAGCGGGTGTCTTTGCCACTTCGGAAGAGGCTGCTGATGCTGGACTTTACACGCTGGCTTCCGACGGTATCACGCGCCAGTACTTTAAGGCGGGCGACATACGCTTCACCGACCAGGACGGCAACTGCATCATCGATGAGCGTGACCGTGACGTGATAGGCGATCCGAACCCTGATGTCTACGGAAACATCTCGACAACAATGAACTACAAACGACTGAAACTCGACGTTCGCTTCAACTACTCGATAGGAAACGACGTATATAACTACATGAGGCAGCAGATGGAGAGCGGCTCACGCTTTATGAACCAGACAACGGCGATGACACAACGCTGGCAGACAGAAGGTCAGGTTACCGACATGCCGCGCGTCACGTTTCAAGACCCGATGGGAAATTCGCGTTTCAGCGACCGCTGGATAGAAGACGGCTCTTACCTGAAACTGAAGGCCGTCACCCTCTCGTACACACTGCCTATGAACACCACGTACCTGCAGGGATTGCAATTCTGGATTCAGGCAAACAATCTGCTGTGTTTCACACGCTACTTGGGCATCGATCCTGAGTTTGCTATGTCGGGCAGCATTATCGGCCAAGGCATAGACATGGGCCGGCTGCCTCAGAGCCGCTCATTAGTGGCAGGCGTGAAGATTAATTTGTAAGCGGGCTTCGCCCAAATGAATAGTGAATAAAGAAATAAAGCTATGACACATAAAATAAGCAAAATAGCTAAAGAACTGACAGGTTTATTAATTGTTATTTGTTCTTTATTATTCAGCGTAGCGTGCAGCGATTTCCTGTACGACGACTCTGACATCGTTACCTATGCCGACCGCGAGCATCTCGTTAGCGATGCCGACACCTTGTGGTCGGTAGCAGGCATTATGAACAAGATGCAGGCGCTGGCCGATCGGACAATCCTTCTCGGCGAGTTGCGCGGCGACCTGGTGAGTATTACTGACAATGCCGATGCCGACATTCGCGAGGTGGCATCGTTTAGCATTGCCACCGGCAACCGTTACAACAATCCTGCCGATTACTATGCGGTCATCAATAACTGCAACTACTTCATTGCCCATGCCGACACCGCATTAGAGAACAACCGCAATGAGTCGATATTCATGAAGGAGTATGCCGCCGTGAAAGCCTTCCGGGCCTGGACTTACCTGCAGCTTGCGCTGAACTACGGTAAGGTGCCTTTCATCACCGAACCCATCGTTTCGAAGGAACAGTCTGAGCAGGAGTTCCCCATGTACGGCATCAACGACATTTGTCGGTTCTTCATCGCCGACCTGGCTCCATACGCCGACATAGAACAGCCCGGATATGCCACCATCCGCAATACAGACTCCAGCCTGTTCTATTTCCCCATTTATATATTGATGGGCGACATGAACCTATGGGCCGGCAACTATCGTGCTGCTGCCGAAAATTACTATAAGTTCATCACCATGCGCAACGGCCGTAACTCATCGTTCCCCATTTCTACCAATTCTGTTCGCTTTATGTCTAACGATTCTCACTGGACGGCAACGGCGGACACGTGGTCGGTTAACGCTTTCCAGACAGAGACGCGAAGTGCCTACGGCGAGCTGATAACAATGATTCCCGGCGACTCTATCCCGTCGGAGGGCAACTACAGCGAGCTGCGCGACCTGTTTAACACTACCGAGCGTAACGAATACAAGGAGTCGATACGCCCGTCGGAGGCTCTCTATAGCCTGTCGGCTTTACAGCGTTACTGTCACTACACCTCGGGAGGCGAATACGTATTCTCGCCCGACGGTCTTGACGGTCATCGCTCTGGCGACCTGCGCCTGCAGGCTGTTTACAACGAGTCCAATAATATGGCAATATCTGTTAATGGCAAGCGTATTGAGAACTATGTTACCAATGGGAAGTATCAGACGCGCAACATCCACCTCTATCGCCGTGCAATGGTTTATCTGCGCATGGCTGAGGCACTGAACCGTGCCGGATTCCCACGCTTTGCCTTCCAGATCCTGAAGCGCGGCGTAAACAACAGCGTCATCGAGACCGAGGTCGTTCCGTATTACGAAAGCGATGCCGCATGGCTCCGGACATTCAGTTTCCCCGACAACCGGTATGTGCTTGAGACAACTGCCGGGGCAGCCTCTGAGAACACCATTGGTCTGCACTCGCGCGGCTGCGGGTATACTGCAGCCAACAGCACGTACACGATGCCCGACAGCGAGCAGCTAACGGGGCAACAGCTGCTCGACTACCAGATTCAGAAGGTGGAAGACATGATTATGGACGAGGAAGCGCTGGAGTTTGCCTTCGAGGGGCACCGTTTCTACGACCTGATGCGCGTAGCCCTGCATCGTGGCAATCCGGCATATCTTGCCGACCATGTGGCACGCCGCTCAGGTACTGTTGATGCCTCACTGCAACAGAAGCTGCTGACGACAGGCTCCTGGTACATGACACTTCCTGAATAAAGATAGCCACCCCTATGATTTACCGACTGCTGATACTATTTGCCATAATGCTTTGCCCACTGTCGCTTACGGCGCAGGGCAATCTCTCGTTGCGAACAATAACGATGGACGACGGTTTGCCGTCGAACACCGTGCGCAACATTGTGCAGGACCGTTATGGATTCATGTGGTTCGGTACCGACAATGGCCTCTGCCGCTATGACGGTATCAGCGTGCAAACTTTCCGTATTCAACCGTTGGGCACCGACCAGTACATCTCCTCGCTACTGGCTCACGACGAGACCATCTATGCCGGCACCGTACAGGGTGTATTCTGTCTGCAGTTGGGCAGTATGGACATCACACGGCTGCCAATAGACATCAGCACTACCGTGAACCACCTCACCATTGACCATGAGGGGCAGCTGTGGGTGTCGACAATGGGGCAGGGGGTGTGGCGCTATAACCTAACGACGAAAGCCTCTCACCACTACGATATAGGAGCCGTTGCGCAGATGATGGTCGACAACGACAACCAGCTATGGGCTGTCAGCAACTGGTCGACCACGCCTGTCAGCCGTCTGAACCGTCTTCATGACCGTTTCGAGACGGTAAAGTACAACTACAGCGGGCATTACAGCGGGCTGAGTATGCTGCAGACACGCGACGGCCGCCTGTGGATTGGCTCTTGGGAGCAGGGACTGCTGAACATCACCGACAACGGCGACATCCATGCAGTATCAGGCACAGGTTCCACCGGTTGCCAGCACATACATAGTCTTTATGAGTGGCAGGTGGACGGCAAGGGAACGACGGCCCCCGAGAGTGTTATCTGCGTGACCTCAGACGACGGTCTGCTAACCTACAACACCAAGAGCGGCAGTTGGCAACGCATGCTCGAAGAGCAGGGCGTTAATGCACGCTTTGCCTATGCCGTCACCTCCGACCATGAGGGTGGGTTGTGGATAGGCACATTCTACGGCGGTGTCATCTACTTGTCGCCGGTAGGCCGACGCTTCGACACGCTTAGCGACAATGGAGGTTCGGCGGGGAGTATCATTGCCCGTTTCTGTGAAGACCACAAGGGGCGTATCTGGATAGCCAGCGACGACGGTGGACTTACCTGCTATGACCCGCATCTGCAGCAGTTCAACGGCTATCCTCATTCCGACGTGCTGTCGAAGCTTAACGTGCATGCGCTGGCCCTGCGTGACGACAATCTCTGGATAGGCACCTACGCAGACGGACTGTATGTACTGAATCTCACGACGGGCAGTTTGCGCCACTACATCATGACCGACAGCAAGAACAGTCTTGACGACTTCAGCGTCTATGCCATCCACCACGACAGCAGCGGCAACACATGGGCTGCCACGATGAAGGGACTGAACCGCTATCAGGCCAAGGACGACCGCTCGGCCCCAGCAGAGAGCTTCCAGCGCGTAGCAGCCCTGGGTGCCCTGACCATTGATATCGCCGAGGACGGCAAGGGGCGCCTGTGGCTGGCCACTCAGGGAGGCGGTCTGTGGCAATACAATCCCACGACAGGCAAGCTGCGCCAACTAACATACAGCGACAAGGACAGCCACTCCATAGCCGACGACCAAGTGAACGCCCTTCACGTGGACGATTCCGGACGCCTGTGGGTGGGTACCGCCTCTGGACTGTGCCGCCTTGACAACACCGATGGCAGTAGCTTTACGCAGATAGACTTGAACGTGCCCAACCAGCATATCAAAGGCATCATTGAGTCGGGCGGCGTGCTGTGGCTCACCACCGAGCGCGGCATTGTGCGCTACGAACCCCAGCAGCAGGGCGGCAGCGTGCAGCGTTTCACACGGCTCGACGGACTGCTCAGCGAGTACTTCCAGCCGGCAGCAGCGCTGAAAGCCAGCGACGGGCGCATATACATTGGCTCAACAGGGGGCGTCAACATGTTCTACCCCTACCACATCAAGGCCAACAGCATTTTGCCGCCAATATACATCACTGGTCTACAGTTCTTTAACCAGCAGCAGACGACTGACACCACAATTGCCCCGATAAAGAAGATCAGCCTTCATTACGACGAGGCACGCATCATATCGCTGGCCTTTGCCTCGCTGAGCTACTGCTCACCGACCGAGAACCAGTACGAATATATGATGGACGGTTTCGACCGCGACTGGAACCGCACCTCGGGAACTAACGCCAAGGCCACTTACACTAACCTGCCCGCCGGCACCTATACATTCCGCGTCAGGGCAACCAACAACGACGGGGTGTGGTCGCCTGACGAGGCAACCCTCACCATCGTGGTGAAACCGCCATTCTGGTGGAGCTGGTGGGCCAAGGTGCTTTATCTGCTGGTGATTATCGGTGCCATCTGGTACTATATCCATACGAAACTGAAGCGAGCCGAGCAGAAGCACCAGCTGGAACTGCAGCGCATGAACGAGCTGAAGGAGAAAGAGAACCGCGAGGCACGACTGTCGTTCTTCACGATGGTGGCCCACGAGATACGCACACCGGTATCGCTGATCATCGGACCACTGGAAAAATTGAAGAACACCATCGACGACAAACAGCTTGACATCATCGACCGCAATGCTCACCGACTGTTGGAACTTGTCAACCAGCTGCTCGACTTCCGCAAGGTAGAGCAGCACAGCCTTGTCATGCATTTCACATCGCACAACATCAACGAGCTGCTCCACTCCGTCAGCGAGCGCTTTGAACCAACCTTTGAGCAGGGAGGCAAACAGTTCACCACCGTTTATCCGCCTGAGCGCTTCACCGCCATCATCGACCGCGAGGGCATCACCAAGGTCATCAGCAACCTGCTTACCAATGCCAACAAGTTTGCAAAGAGCCGCGTCGAGCTGCGCTGCACAGCCAATGCCGACGACAACCAATTCGTCATCGAGGTGGCCGACGATGGCATAGGCATCCAGCCGGAAGACCAGGAGCGTATCTTCGAGCCCTTCTTCCAGTCGCAGAACAAGACGGGCGTAAACACCCACCATCAGCCCGGCACAGGAATCGGACTGAGCATCGTCAAGCGTATTGTCGACATGCACCAGGGCACCATCAGCCTGCAGTCGGCAGTAGGACAAGGGTCAACCTTCACCATTACGCTGCCCGTACTTCAGGATGTAGACGAAACGCCGGCAAAAGACGGATACGCTGAGCTGCCTGGCAGCACAGCCTCCACCACGACAGAGTACCCGTCGGTTTTGCCGACGGGCTCCCCCTCTCCTCTCTCCTCTAACTCCCCCACGATGCTCATCGTCGAAGATAACGACGATATGGTCACCTTCCTCTCGTCACACTTCCAGCAGCGCTACAGCGTGCTCACCGCCGCCGACGGTATCGAAGCAATGGCAGTGATTGCCAAGCAGGAGGTAAGCATCATTGTCAGCGACTGGATGATGCCGCGTATGGACGGAGCCGAGTTCTGCCGACGCATACGCCAGAACCCGCTGACCAGTCACATCCCGTTCATCATGCTCACCGCCCGGACCGATAACCAGTCGAAGGTAGAAGGCATGAACATCGGTGCCGACATCTATGTCGAGAAGCCTTTCTCGGTAGAGTATCTCGAGGCCTGCATTGCCAACATCCTGCAGATGCGCCGCCTGCTGATGCAGAAGGTCAGCACCCAGCCGTGGGAGGATGTGGCACAGATAGGCACCAACCCCGTCGACAGCGAGTTCATGAAAAAAATGAACCAGATTATCGAGGAAAACATTTCCAACGCCGACCTCAACGTCAACTTCCTTGCCGACAAGCTCAACATCAGCCGCAGCGGACTGTTTGCCAAGATCAAGTCGCTGTCGGACGTTACGCCCAACGAGATGATCCAGGTCATCCGTCTGAAGCGTGCCGCCCGCCTGTTAGTGGAGGGCAACTATCTCGTCAGCGAGGTGGGCTATATGGTTGGATTCTCCAGTCCCTCCTATTTCTCCAAATGTTTCTACAAGCAGTTCGGCATGAAACCTGGTGACTATGTAAAAAAGAGCAATTAATTTAGCTATCTACCAAAGTATAACATGTTGATAATTGGCTCCACAGAAACGACCGCTATCATTGCTGTTACTATTTTCAAGTCGATGGACATGCTATGCCGACATAAAGAAGGATTGCCAAATATGACTAAGATTGAGAACAACGAACAGTACGAGTGGGCTATTGCAAGGGTAGAACAACTGCTGCCCCTCGTCGATGAGACAACGCCTCGAACAGACCCGAACAGCATCGAACTGGAACTGCTGTCGAATCTGGTGGCCGACTACTCGGGGGAACATCTCTCCATCGGCTAACCAAATCCTTGGCGATGCATGTAGCGAAACAGTGATAAATGCGCAGAAATGTCATTTTCTACACTTTTTCTACACCTTTTGAAACATTAAAAATGTGTAACTAATTAAAAATGACCACTCTATACAAGAT
>LXOW01026021.1_pt1 | contig 44704 bp, 43 predicted proteins | sample 1368591 | NCBI WGS metagenome assembly LXOW01 (sample SAMN04884650, study PRJNA319009) | bovine gut metagenome | isolation source: Cow rumen | host: Bos taurus | place: Italy: Legnaro (PD) | collected 2014-07-09
GGTTGCGCGAGGAATATGGTGACAACGATCCCAACATGCATTGCACCATAGAGAAGTGCGAGCCCCAAGAAACGGTCATCAACCCCGAGGCTCTGGAAGCCCTACTGACTTGCCTGGAGCAGATTCCACAGGGTGTGGTGAAGATGAGCGAGGTGATGAAAGACACGGTGGAGACTTCGAATAACGTGGGGCGCATCGTGACAGAGGATCATCATATCCTTGTTTCCACCCACACACGTAGCTTCATCGACAACGACATGGAGGCCTTGAGCCAAGATATCGCCAACGTCTTTGAGGCCTGTGGTGCAAAGAGTGAGACCATCATGTCGGCACCTGCCTGGCAGGAGGACCAAGAATCGGACTTCCTGCGTCTGACCTCAGACACTTTCAACGATGTGCTGGGCTGGCGTCCACGTATGGTGGCTATGCACTTTGTACTGGAGGCTGGATTTTTCGTACAACACTATCCTGGCATACAGATGGCGAGCATCGGACCTCGCATCGTGGAGCCCCACTCCACCAGCGAGCGCATAGAGCTTTCGACGATAGAAGACATCTGGAAGGTACTCCTGGAAATGCTGAAAAGATTGGCGTAGCAAAGGGCCGGACTAATCGATGCTAATGCCATAGGTCTGCTTGACCTCACTCATGACGAAGGTGCTTTCTATGGAGGCAACGCTCTCTATCTCACCCAGTTTCGTAAGGACAAACTCCTGGTATTTCTTCATGTCACGGACGCGCACTTTCAAGAGGTAGTCGTAAGTGCCTGAGGTGTTGTAGCACTCTATGACGTCTGGTATGCGCATGATGCGACGTATGAAGGCATCGGCTATCTCGTGATTAATCTGCTTCAACTTGACCTTACAGAACACCAGCAACCCCCGATCCAACTTATCGGGATCGAGCACGGCGATGTATTTCCTGATATAGCCTTGCCGCTCCAGCCGGCGTTGTCTTTCAAAGACGGGTGTGGCACTCAGATGCACGATGTCTGCCAACTCTTTGGTGGTCAACTTGGCATTTTTCTGCAGGGCTTTCAATATCTGCAGGTCGGTTTCGTCTAATACTTCCATCATCTTACAGAAAAATTTTCTATGATAACCTTATTCTGACACAGCATTTAGAGAAAATGCTAAGTTTTGTGCGCAAAAGTAGATATATTTTCTTAAATCAGCAAATAATTTGGCAAATATTTCCAAACCAAGTACCTTTGCACCAAATTTTTATATGCTGACGACAATGAAGAAACAGACTATTGCAATCAATACACCCTTCGTACGACCTGACGCCTATGGCTCGTTGGCCGTACCTCTATATAACAATGTGGCATTTGAATTCCAGGATGCCCAGGAAATGGCTGATGCCTTCTGCAACCGTATCAAAGCCCCCGACTATGCCCGAGTGGAAAATCCTACGGTGACACAGTTAGAGCAACGTGTCAAGGCGCTGACCGGTGCCGAACACGTAACAGCCTTCAACTCCGGTATGGCAGCCATCGGCAATACCCTGTTGTCGCTCTGCGAGAAGGACAATAACATCGTGTCGTCACACCACTTGTTTGGCAATACCCTGGCTCTTATCAGCAACACGTTGACACGATTCGGCGTGGAACCCCGACTGACAGATCTCACCAACACGGAAGCGGTAGAAAACGCCGTTGACGAGAATACGTGTTGCGTATTTCTGGAGGTGCTTACCAATCCGCAGTTGGAAGTGGCAGACTTACAAGCCATTACAGAGATAGCCCATCGGAAGGGCGTGCCTGTAGTTGCCGACTCCACCTTGATACCCTTTACGGAAACCAGTCTGAAACTGCTGGGCATCGACGTGGAAGTGGTAGCAAGCACCAAATACATTTCAGGAGGTGGCACTTCCCTAGGAGGACTCGTTATTGACTACGGCACATTCCCTGAAATCAACCAACGCATCAAATACGAACTGCTGTTCAATCTGGGTGCCTATATGACACCACAAGCCGCCTATATGCAGACATTAGGCTTGGAAACGCTTGACGTGCGCTACCAACGNNGTGAACTACGTAGGATTGCAGAACAATCCCTACCACGAGTTGGCCAGGCGACAATTCGGCAATACGGCAGGTGCCATGCTGACGATTGACCTGGAGTCGAAGGAACGATGTTTCCGCTTTCTGAACAGGCTGAAACTGATACACAGGGCCACCAATCTTTTTGACAACCGTTCGCTGGCCATCCACCCTGCATCCACCATCTTTGGAAACTTCACGGAGGAAAAACGGAAGGCGATGGACATTCACGACACCACCATCCGACTCTCTGTAGGACTGGAAGCACCAGAAGATTTATTCGCAGACATCCAACAAGCACTACATCAAGATGACTTATAATTTCAACCAGATCATAGACCGACGAGGCAGCGGCGACTTAAAGCACGGCGTACTGAAAGAAAGGTATGGGCGCGATGACTTACTGCCTCTTTGGGTGGCTGACATGGATTTTGAGACGCCACCGTTTATCACCGAAGCCCTCCAGCAGCGTTTGCAACATTCACTTTACGGCTATACGGTGGTGCCTGACGAACTGTGGATAACCATCATCCAATGGATCCATGAGCATCATAACTGGCAGGTACGTCGCCAATGGCTTACCTTCATACCGGGTATCGTAAAAGGAATAGGAATGGCCATCAACGTATTCCTCAAGGAGGACGAGAAGGTGATCATACAACCGCCTGTTTATCATCCCTTCCGACTGACACCCGAAGGGAACGGAAGACAGGTTGTGATGAACCCTCTCAAGGAGTTGCCTGACGGAAGCTATGCCATGGACTTCGAGCAACTGGCAAGTGTAGTGGATGAGAAATGCCGTCTGCTCATCCTCAGCAATCCGCACAATCCGGCAGGCATCTGCTGGGATGCTGAAACGCTGAGACGGCTGGCACATTTCTGTTACGAACACGACATCATCGTTGTCAGCGACGAAATTCATAGCGACATGGCCCTGTTCGGTCATCAGCATGTGCCCTTTGCCACCGTCAGCGAGGAAGCCGCACAGATAAGCATTACCTTTGGTGCTCCCTCCAAGACCTTTAACATAGCAGGCATTGTGAGTTCGTATGCCATCGTGCCCAACCCCACCCTGCGACGCCGTTTTTACACATGGCTGGAAGCCAACGAGCTGAACGAGCCGACACTCTTTGCACCCATCGCCACGATTGCGGCTTACAGTCAGGGGGAGGAATGGCGCCGGCAGATGCTCCGTTATGTGGAAGAGAACATCCGCTTCGTGGAGGATTTTTTCCATGCTCAGATGCCCCAAATAAAACCTCTACGTCCTCAGGCTTCCTTCCTTGTATGGCTCGACTGCAGGGCATTGGGACTGAACCACGACCAGCTGATAGACCTTTTCGTGAACAAAGCCCGTCTTGCCCTGAACGACGGAGCAATGTTCGGGCCTGGAGGCGAAGGGTTTATGCGGATGAACGTAGGAACACCCAGAGCGGTACTCCAACAGGCGCTGCAACAGTTGTCAGAGGCGCTGAAATAGCTGGTTGGAAGCCCCAAAAGGGCGAAATACCACACTCGTGGTATGCGGAATGCCACAATTGGGTTATTTCACGGTAGGGAAAAACGCCGTACCTTTGCATCGTGAATCAATTACACAACAAAAGAAATAGTTAATTAATCAATTAAAAAAGGAAAGAGTTATGAAAACAATGATGGATTTTCGAATGTGTTGCTGTTGTAGCATGCACATGACACGTAATGAAAAGGAGAGAGTAAACCAACACATTATTAATATATATCATCAACAACAATATGAAAAAATCAGTATTCCAAATAGCTTTGTTCGTAGGGCTGCAGCTTAGCCTGACAGCCAGTGCACAGACAGAAAAGATTTCGTTGAGAATTCCTAATTTCGCACGTCCTCTCGTGGAGAAATGGGCCAACGACTACAAAAAAACCAACCATAACATTGATTTCCAATTTACTACTGGGAAATCGCAGGATAACAACACCCTCACACTAACTACAGACGCTGACGGAATCAGTTTCGCACGCTATGCCGTGCTTCCTGTTACCACCAAGGATTCTGAGGCAGCTCACCTTACGGCTTCACACCGACTGAACAGCAAGAAACTGCGTTCGCTCTTCTTCGTAAAGGATGAATGGGATGACGACACCAAGGACTCGAAGGCAGACCAACAAGTTCACGTCTATACAGGTAACAGCACATTGTCCGCCTCACGTCTTTACGCTTCACACCTGAAGCAGGAAAGTGCTAATTACAAGGGAAAAAAGATATCAGGAGACGATTCTTTCCTTACAACAGCCATTAACCGAGACCCCCTGGGTATCACCGTAAACTACCTGTCTAACATCTACGATCTCAACAGTCGCGAGTTACGCCCCACCCTGGCCCTGTTGCCCTTGGAGCTTGACAAACAAGGACGCCAGACCTTTGAAAACGGACGTCTGGACAACATCATCGATTTGCTGGAGCAGGAGCAATATGCGGAAATACCCATTGGTAACATAGCCTTTGAATACAACCATGCAAACACGGCTGTCAACGACTTCGTACGCTGGATACTGACCATTGGAGTACAAGACCTCCACCAGTATGGTCTGCTCTCCTTGCCACAGAAGGAACTGGTGGCACAGCAGCACCGCGTAGATCAGAAGTTCTTGGCACAGAAATAAACTTTAGCCATCCATTTTTATAATTAAGTAGTTTGTTTTAATTGGTAAAGGAACGGGCCTTCAGAGCCCGCTCCTTTAGAGGAAACTTGTGTTTATGAAAAAAAGATTGTTATCATCCATCATTGTATTGGCAGCAACTGTTTCTGCCTTTGCACAGACCACGCTGACGGGTCGTATCACAGATGCCCGTACAGGAGAACCATTGATAGGAGCCTCGTTGGTACCCAAGTCGAGCAAGGAGCTGGGTGCCGTAACAGATATTGACGGAAATTTCAAACTCGTCACCAACGTTGAACTGCCATTGACCCTGAGCGTTCAGTTCATAGGCTACCGTTCACAGGAAGTTGATGTTTACGATGCCTCTGAGCCTGTTGATATTCAACTCATCGACGCTTCCGACCGATTGAACGAAGTGGTGATTATCGGCTACGGTGCCCAGAAGCGCCTGGAGCTCACCAGTAGCATATCAACCGTTAACCAAGAGTTGTTGAAGCAAAACAGTCCCTCGGTGGAGAGTGCCTTGCAGGGAGCCGTTGCCGGTCTTAACGTGACTACCACATCTGGTCAGCCAGGTGCTGCCAGCATTATCCGTATCCGTGGTGGCAACTCCATCACAGGAGGCAACGAGCCCTTATATGTTATCGACGGCTTCATAGTCTATAACGACGTTGCCTCTAACAAAACGGGAGCCCGTGGTAGTGATGCTGCCCTTGACCCTCTCTCGTTTCTGAACCCGTCGGACATTGAGAGCATTGAGGTCCTGAAGGACGTCGCAGCCACAGCCATATACGGTACGCGTGGTGCCAATGGTGTCATCATCATCACGACCAAGAAGGGCTCACACGGACGTAACAACATCAGCTATAGTGCTTCCTTCGGATGGAGCAGCATCAGCAAGAAACTCGACTACCTGAACGCATGGCAATGGGCTGATCTGTGGAATGAGCTCTACGAAAACGGAGAGGTGGGCTACCGGCTTGACGAGCCAACGGCCAGCTACGATTGGCAAGATGCAGCCCTGCAGACAGGTTTCTCACAAGAGCACCAACTTTCGGTTGTCGGCGGTGACGAGATATCACGCTATAGCATTAGTGGCAGTTACAAGAACCAAGAGGGTATTCTGCTGAACACGGGACTGAAGCGCTATGCTGCCCGCATCAACTACGAGCGTAATGTCTTCAAGAACCTGCTGGTAGGACTGAATGCCAACGGTGCCTACAACCAGATGAAGGGCCAGTCGGACAAGAGTTCTATGTTTGCAGCCAACTCATGGTATGGGGCTATTTCCCATACGCCCTACACACCTATCTATAACGAGGATGGTTCGTTCAATTACGACCCTACTCCCACAAGTGTGGACATCTATAATGGAAAGGTGGGCAACCCCATTAGCGACTTGCTGAACTACCAGACGGAAACGGAGAACACACGAGTAATCGGAACAGGGTTTGCAGAATGGACCGTCATTCCACAGCTGAAACTGAAGGCAAGCCTGGGTGCCGATATCTCAAACACCCGTCAGAACTACTACGCACCGTCATATACTTCCGACGGACTGCCTTATAACGGATATTCATCCATCGGTCAGACGAAGACACATGTCTGGCAGACTGAGTTCACGGCAACTTACAGCAACGTATTCAAGCGCGTTCACTCCCTCACCGTATTGGCTGGATATACCGCCCAATATACTGACCGCAGCAGATTTGCCACCACAGCCTACGGTTTCAGCAACGATGCCACCGGCTATGACAACATTGGTGCTGCTGCCACCACACAGCCTTCATCCAGCGCACATTACATCTCTACGCTGCAATCGGTGATTGGTCGTGTCAACTACAGCTACGACTCACGCTACAATGCTAGCCTTACACTCCGTGCTGACGGTAGTAGCCGTTTTGCCAAGAGCCACAAGTGGGGATGGTTTCCCTCGTTGGGTTTCTCCTGGAATATTGACCGTGAGAAGTGGCTCCATCTCAGCAAGAAGGTTGACTTCATCCAGCTGCGTGCTTCGGTGGGTGTGGTAGGTAACCAGGAGATTGGCGACTATCAATTTGCTGCAAATGTTGTTCCACGTACCGTTGTTGTTGACGGAATGAGAGCTACCAGTTATATTATTTCGAACAAGTCGAATCCTGACCTGAAATGGGAGACTACTGCTTCCTACAATGTCGGACTGAGCACAGGATTCTTTAAGAACAGGCTGACGGCAACTCTTGACGTCTATTATAAGAAAACCAGCGACCTGCTGCTTGACGTGCCCGTAGAACAAGTAACCGGTTTCTCTACCGTTCTCCGCAACGTGGGAAGTGTTACCAATAAGGGTGTAGAATTTGAAGTCGGTGGTGTACTCGTTGACAAAAAGGATCTCAAGTGGAATGTAAATGCCAATATAGCCCATAACAAGAACGAGGTGACCAGTCTGGGTAATGCCGAATACTTCATCCCGTCTCACGGATATACCAATCCGCTGATTGTCAAAGTGGGTGAGCCTCTCGGTTCTTTCTATGGCTACCTGTTTAAGGGTATCATCCAGTCGGATGAGGATTTGAGCAGTCTGCCTTCACAGACTATCTCGCCCGTAGAACCAGGAAACCCGAAATTTGAGGATATCAATGGCGACAATGTGGTGAACGAACAGGACCGTGTCGTACTGGGAAACATCCAGCCTAAGTTCACCTATGGATTCAACACCAAACTGACGTATAAAAACTGGGAACTCTTCGTGAGCGCAAATGGCAGTTATGGAAACAAACTCTTCAACGAGCTGGCTTGCCGTCTGGACCGTGGTAACGGCTATTACTACAACCCGCTGGCTGAAGTGGCAGACCGATGGACACCCACCAACCCCAGCAACACCATCCAGAAAGCCAGCAATGCCACTTCCATCTATACGGACTCGCGCTTCGTGGAAGATGCTTCGTACCTGAAGATAAGAAACATCCAGTTGGCCTATACGCTGCCTATTCCCCAGATTACCAAGGATAGCCGTCTGCGTCTGTATGTGTCGCTCCAAAACTTCTTTACCATTACCAAATATAATGGTTATGACCCTGAAGCAAACAGAAGTGGAACAGACGAGACAAGTGCCCTCTATCAAGGTATAGACAACGGCACCTACCCCACCGCCAAGACCGTACTTGTAGGATTTAACATTACCCTTTGAACTAAAAAATGCAAAAGATTATGAAAACGAAGATATATTCTTTCCTCTTACCATTCACCACAATCCTCTTTTTCGGTTGCGCTGATTTGGAACAAACGTCGCTGAGCTCAATAGACAGAGATAACTTCTATCAGAGCAAGTCAGATATAGAGACTGCCATTAACGGTATCTATCAGGAGTTTACGGTAGATGGCTTCTATGGCATGTTCAACAACCAGAGCATCTACATCAACGACCTTCAGACTGACTATGTGAAAGCTGGTGCTCAGACAAACTCTGCCCACATCCGTGAGATTTCCAACTTTGCAATACAACCCACCAACCTGTTTGTGGGCTATGCCTGGGAGGAACACTATACGGCTATCAATCGTGCCAACGTGGTTATTGACAAGGTGAGCGAAGCTTCGTGGCTGGACGATGCTGCCAAGCAGAACTACATCAACGAATCGCGTTTCCTGAGGGCACTGATGTACTTCAACCTGGTGCGTTATTTTGGTGGTGTGCCCATTGTGCTGCATGATGGTGAAGGAGAAGGGGCACCACGTAACAGCGTTGATGAGGTGTACGAACAGATTGTCGCCGACTTCACGGCAGCGGAGAGTCTGCCTGCCAACTATACTCATTTGGACAGCAAAGCGTCCTCACTGGCAGCCACAGCACTCCTGTCGAAAGTATATCTGGTATGGGCACAAACCAGCAGCGAGAAGGGAAAGGCCAACCAGAGGGACTATTACCAGAAGTCCATTAACTATGCCCAGAAAGTGATTGACTCAGGGAAATACCGCTTGCTCGACAAGTTTATAGACAACTGGTCTGTTGACAAGAAAAACGGTCCGGAACACATCTTCTCCATTGAACATGATCGTACTGTAAATGCCAATGTGACTGGACATTGCACCTTCGCTACTAACTGGAGTGATGCCGAGCCTGTTCTACTGGCTACCAGTTCACGATATTACGAGGAGAGCGATGGGAAGGACCAGCGACGCGACGGATCATGGGCGAAGCGAATCTATAACCCTAACACGGGCACAGACTTTGTATTCTCGGTACCTCGTTTCCGCAAGTATATCGACTCGCTGAATTTTGCGAATCCTGCATCATCGGGCAATGCCGCTGGACAATCTACCAATACTGTCATCATTCGCTATGCAGAGATTCTACTCATCAAGGCGGAGGCTGAGAACGAACTCAACGGGCCTACTCCTGCAGCCTATGATGCCATCAACCAGATTCGCCGACGTGCCTACTGGAGTCCGTATCATAATGTTCAGTACGCTCCGTCGGACGGCAGTCCTCTTGAACTTTCCAGACTTACCCAAGAGGAATTTCGTGAGAAATTGCGTGAAGAACGCCGTCTAGAGTTTATTCTTGAAGGACAGCGATGGTTCGACCTCATCCGTTGGCACATCCTTGTCAGTTATGTCAAGCAGAACACGCCTGCCTCAGAACCGCTGAAGATACAGAACATTTCCAAGCGTAACTATCTGCTACCCTTGCCGTTGGAGCAAATCATCCTCAACCCGAAACTGGAACAAAACTGGGGATACAGCGGTGAAACAGGTGACGGTCCGTATGACAGCACTTTCCAATAAGAATAAATCATTTATAGAGAATCTTTATAGTTAACAAAAAAATAAAAAGCTTTATGAAACAGTTAGTAAAATCAACATTGGCCGTCGTAGCATTGGCCACTCTTGCAAGTCAGGCAGTTTCTGCCCAGTCATCCATCTCCAAGGTCAACAGCCGTGAGCGCATCTTACAGGTCCTGGACCAGAGTCGTCCCAACGACTATGTGCCTGCAGCCTTCTTCCTCCATTTCGAACACAAGTTGGGACGTAAGGCCGTACAGGACCACAAGGACTTCTATCGTGCCACCAACATGGACTTTGTAAAAGTGTTCTACGAGATTGCTGTTCCCAAGATAGACATCCAGTCTGGAAAAGACTGGGCAAAGGTTCCTGTATATGGTGAAGATTTCTTTGAGCCTCAGATTGCCGTTATCGAGGATTTGGCTCGCGAGTTTGGCAAGGAAGCCTTCATCCTGCCTACCGTTTACTCTCCGTTGGCTTTGGCAGGGCAGACATTAGGTCGTGACCAGCGTAAGAACTTCAAAAAACTTATTGAGGAAGACCCAAAAGCCTTTGGACAAGCCATCAAGAATCTCTCATTGAGCATCGAGAACTACCTGCGTGCTGCTCGTAAGCGTGGTGCTGACGGCTTCTATGTATCCAGCCAGGGTGGTGACGGGAAACTGCTGTCTCAGAGGATCTGGAAACAATATGTTCGCCCATGGGACAAGCATGTATCTGAGGTTGCTGCAGAGATTGGCATCATCAACATTCTGCACATCTGCGACTATGGCACTCCTTACCAGGACGCTGAAGCCTTGTATGAATTTTCTGACTACCCCGCCAGCATCATCAATGTACCCCTGAAATTCGCTGACGGCTCTACCCTCAATCTCAAAGAGGCTCAGAAACGTTTCGGACGGCCGATCTTCGGTGGTCTGGAGAGACTGGGCGTGATTGCCAAAGGAAGTATCGAAGAGGCTAAGGCTGAGGTTGACAAAGTGTTGGAGAACGCGGCTCCTAACTTCATTCTGGGTGCAGACTGCACAGTACCAGGAGACACCGACTGGGAGAAGCTTCGTGCCGTTATTGACTACACGCACACCTGGAGACAGACACACAAAAAATAATTTTGCTCTAATTATTCTTTGTTCGGGTTGCAAAGTATTAATGGCTTTGCACCCGATTTTTTAAAATATTATGTAATTTTGCAGCAATGAAAAGAACTTTGATTTGGATTGGAGCACTCATCGTGGGTGCCATATTAGGAGTGCTCGGGCAGGACTGGCTCAATGCGCTCATGGAATTTCTGGCAATCATCTATACCAGACTATTCCAATTGCTGGCTGTTCCTACCATCGTGCTCGCTGTCATAACCACCTTTGCGACTTTCGGAACAAAGGGTTCGGGGAAGATTTTTGGACGTACATTGACCTACACATTACTGACAACCTTTTCTGCTGCAACAGTAGGGGCCATTCTCTTTGTACTGATTGCACCAGGCAATCTGCCTGCTCAGATTACGCAAACTGCAGCCATCACCCCTGAGACAACCTATTTCGACCATATTGTGAGTATCATTCCCAACAATGTCGTAAAACCATTCCTTGAAGGAAACGTACTCTCACTATTACTTTTGGCTTTTGCCATTGGATTCGGTTTATCCCATTTACCAGAATCGGAAAACAAGTCTGTTGTTGTAAAAGGACTGCTTGGACTCCAAGAACTTCTATTCTTACTTATTCATGGACTGATTTGGGCACTTCCTTTGGGTATTGTAGCTTTTTCTGCCCAACTGTCAGCCCAACTATCCACAGGTATCGTAGCTGATTCTATAGGGAAATATGTGCTCGTAGTGTTAGGAGGTAATGCAATCCAGTTCTTTGTGGTATTACCATTGTTCCTCTTAGCCAGAGGACTAAATCCCATTCACGTGCTGAAAAAAATGATGCCGGCAGTACTGATGGCACTATTTACGAAGAGTAGTGCTGCTACCCTACCTGTCACCATGGAAACTGCAGAGAGACGCTTGAGGATACAAAAAAAGGTAGCACGCTTTGTGCTACCCATCTGTACGACCATCAACATGAACGGTTGTGCTGCCTTTATTCTCGTCACCTCTCTCTTTGTGATGCAAAACGGAGGAACGCCCATCACTTCGGTAACTATCCTATCATGGATTTTCATTTCCGTCATTTCTGCTGTCGGGAATGCCGGAGTACCCATGGGATGCTATTTCCTCACCCTATCTCTGATGTCTGGCATTGGGGCTCCCATAGCTATTTTAGGCATCATTTTGCCCATCTATACCATCATTGACATGATTGAGACAGCAGAAAATGTATGGTCAGACTCCTGCGTTGCCGCAATTGTTGACCATGATGAGCGCGACATTGAAGTCACTTCTTGATTTCAATGTCACGCTTCACATTATTTCGAATCTTCGTCAGATAGCCCTTCATACCCTCGGCATCCTTGTTGTCAATAATCTCCAGGAGTTCCTTCAACTCCGTACGAATCTGTGCTACCTGGTCATGGGTATAGGGGTTGAACAGGATTTCCTGTAACAGATAATCGTCCTCGTTCAACACTCCCTTTGCAATACGCATGTGACGTTTGAAGGTTGTTCCAGGAGCATCCTGATGCTTCATGACAGCAGCAAAGACAAAAGTGGAGACGAAAGGAATACTCAGCGAGTACGCTACCGTCTTATCGTGCTCCTCGAAGGTATATTCGTAGATGTTGAGCCCTAACTTCTGATAGAGGTCCTTGAAGAAGATACGCCCCATATAGTCGCCTTCACTGATAATGATGGCATTCTCCTCAGAGAGCTGTTGCAGGTTGGCAAAGGTAGGTCCGAACATGGGGTGTGTGGACACATATCTGCGGCCCGACTTCTCATAGAATTCTTTCAAGTCGGTCTTGACAGAGGCGATATCGCTGATGATGCAGTCCTCGGGCAGATAAGGCATCACCTGTTCGAATACGGGAATGGTATATTTCAGGGTGACCGCGTTAATCAGCAACTCAGGCTTGAACGCCTTGATTTCCTCGAAGGTTGTAAAGCGCTGACAGTTATAGGTGAAGCGCATGCGCTTGGCATCCCGTTCATAGACAGCCACCTCGTGGTCAAAGCTCAGCAGGTCGATGAAGAAACTGCCCATCTTGCCTGCTCCTAATACTAGTATTTTCATATTCTAAGGAATATTGGAAAAAGGAGGTTATTTGTTGACGATTTCTATCTGCTGACGAACACTTTCTTCGTGAATGCTCTCGAACACCTTGGCAACGAACTCTGGAGCCATACCCGTCAGAGAGCCTTGTACACCACGCTTTTCCAAAATCTCGTTGTAACGCGAAGCCTGCAGCACCGTCATGTTGTGCTCCTTCTTGTACTCACCAATCTGACGACATACATTCATGCGCTTGGCCAATAATTCCATCAACTGGTTGTCAAGTTCGTCAATCTGCTTACGCAACTGCTGAATGCCCTCTGTCGTCACATGCTCATCACGGATAATCAGCAGCGAGAGGATGTAGTCAAGCACATCAGGTGTCACCTGCTGCTTAGCATCACTCCACGCCTTGTCCGGGTCACAGTGGCTCTCCACAATCAAGCCGTCGAAGCCTAAGTCCATGGCCTGTTGGCACAACGGGGCGATCAGCTCACGACGGCCTCCGATATGCGAAGGGTCACAGATAATGGGCAGTGCAGGAATGCGACGATGCAGCTCAATGGGAATCTGCCACATAGGAGCATTGCGGTATATCTTCTGCTCGAAGCTGGAGAAGCCACGATGGATAGCACCCAAGCGCTTCACGCCAGCCTGGTTCAGACGCTCCATAGCACCAATCCACAGTTCCAAATCGGGGTTGACTGGATTCTTCACAAATACAGGCACATCCACCCCTTTCAGGGAATCAGCCAGTGCCTGCATGGCAAAGGGATTGGCTGTGGTACGGGCACCTATCCACAGGATATCCATGTCGTACTTTAAGGCCAGCTCTACATGCTCAGGGGTAGCCACCTCGGTAGAAATCAGCATGTGGGTCTCGTCCTTCACCTGTTTCATCCAGGGCAGGGCTTTCTCGCCATTACCCTCAAAGCCTCCTGGCTTGGTACGGGGCTTCCACACACCAGCACGGAAGTTATGGCAACCCTTCATGGCCAACTGGCGGGCTGTGTTCATCACTTGCTCCTCAGTCTCTGCACTGCAGGGACCTGCAATGACAAAGGGGCGTTCGTTGTCACTCGGAAGATTCAGTTTCTCTAATTCTAATTCCATATAGCATTTAATTATAATTCTACGGAGTAATACTTTCTTTTTCTGTCTAAGGAATCTGGGAATTTAGGAATATTTTGGCATCTGCATTCCTTGATTCCTTGGTTCCTTAGAATAAAACAACCAATCCTTAGGCATAAACATTCTTTATCCTTAGCAAGGCCTCTTGGATTTTGTCTTCCTTTGCACAAAGCGAGATGCGGATATAACGCTCTCCATTGCTTCCAAAGATAAAGCCTGGAGTGATAAAGACTCGGGCCTCATGGAGTACACGCTCTGTCAGGTCTTCCACGTTCTGAATAGCAGCGGGAATCTTGCCCCAAAGGAACATGCCTACCTGCTGCTTGTCGTAGGTGCATCCCAGAACATCCATAATCTTCTCAGCCCACTGGCGACGACGCTGATAGGTATTGATATTGTATTCCCTGTGCCAAGCCTCATCGTTCTTATATGCCTCAGCAGCAGCAAGTTGGATGCCACGAAAGGTTCCACTCTCGATATTGGATTGCACCTTCAAAACCCACTGGATGAACTGTGGATTAGAGGCACAGAGGCCCACACGCCATCCAGGCATGTTATGGCTCTTCGACATCGAATTGAACTCAATGCAGCAGTCCTTGGCACCAGGTACCTGCAGGATGCTCAGATGCTCCTCGCTGAGGATGAAGCTGTAAGGGTTATCATTGACCACGACAATACTGTGGTCTCTTGCAAACTGCACCAAACGCTCGTAGGTCTTACGCTGAGCCCTGCCACCGGTAGGCATATTGGGATAGTTGGTCCACATGAGCTTTACACGTGAGAGGTCCTTCTTCTCAAGTTCTTCGAAATCAGGCTGCCAACCATTGTCCTCACGCAGGTCGTAGTTCACAATCTTGGCCCCCAGAATCTTGCTCAAAGAGGTATAGGTTGGATAGCCAGGATTGGGCACCAACACCTCATCGCCAGGGTTGACAAAAGCCAACGTAACATGCAGGATACCCTCTTTGGAACCAATGAGGGGCAATACTTCACTCTTGGCATCCAGGTCAACACCATACCATCGCTTGTAGAATCCTGCCATCGCCTCACGGAGCTCGGGTGTTCCCATCGTAGGCTGATAACCGTGGGCATTAGGCTGTTGGGCTATCTCACACAACTTATTAATGGTTTGCTGAGAAGGGGGCATATCGGGACTGCCTATGGCCAGGCTGATAATATCCTTTCCCTCGGCATTCATTTGAGCCACCTCTTTCAGTTTTCTACTGAAATAGTACTCTTGTACTAAGCTTAATCTTTCTGCTGGTTGTATCATCATCTCTTTTCTATTTTATTCTAAGGAATCTGGGAATTCAGGAATATTTGGCACCAGCCTTCCTTGATTCCTTGGTTCCTTAGACAAAAAACATCTTGGTTCTCTATACAAATAATTATTCCTTAGTTGGTCTGTTTCCCGTCTTTATATTCTCCTAGAATCTTGAAGTCCTTCGTCAAAGGAATAATGGCATCTATGGACTGACGGTATCGCGTCAAATCGTCATACATCAGGTCAACATAGAACAGGTATTCCCATTCGCGTCCGATAATGGGCAACGACTGTATCTTGGTCAGGTTGATCTTATAGAACGAAAGGATAGCCAAAACATGGCTGAGCGACCCTTCTTCGTGAGGCAATGAGAATACAATGCTCGACTTGTTAGTCTCCGTCAGCGGGCGCAGCAGGTCTGCCTTGTTGGGATTGGAAACCACCAGAAAGCGTGTAAAGTTGTGTTTGTTGTCCTCGATATGGTCTTCCAGTATCTTCATGCCATAGAGCTTGGCAGCTGCCGAACTGCAGATGGCAGCCCAGTGCTCGTGATGCTCCTCTTGTATCATCTTGGCAGCTCCTGCAGTATCTTCTGCCTCCACATTCTTCAGCTGTGGATGCTGAGCCAGAAACTGACGACACTGCATGAGGGCAACCGGATGGGAATGAACCTCGGTAATGGTGTCCCAATCATCGTCGGGCAGACAACAAATGCAATGGGAGATATGCAACTTATGCTCTCCAACGATGGTTGTCCCCGACTCTCGCAACAGTTCGTAGTTGTGCAACAGGGAGCCTGCTATGGTATTCTCAATGGCAGTCATACCAATCATGGTGGGGTCTTTCTTGATGTGGTCGAACACCTCCTCGAATGTAGCACAGCACACCAGCTGTATCTGCTCTCCTTCGAAATACAGATGTGCAGCTATGTCGTGGAACGACCCTATCAGTCCTTGTATCGCTATTCTCTTCATAATCCTAATAAAAATCCCGCTTTCACTTTTTCTGTGAAGCGGGACTGTATTTCATTTTTTATCTTTCAATTGTTCTTTTCTTACATACGGCCTTCCGCTCCACAGGTTTCTGCAAAGTAAAAATAAAAGCCGTAAAAGTAAGCGTTCAACATGTTCATTGTCTTGATATTTACGTTTATCGCCTGCAAAAGTATAACTTTTCCACGAATTCACCAAACAAATTGAAAGAAATTTTGCGTTTGTGGCAATATTTTGTCCGCTCGACCTTTGGTCGCTTTGTACCTATAGGTCAAAGACTTCCACTCATTCTTTTATAACAATGAGGCTATCGGCTATTTTGATTTAATATGTATCGTTTTGGTGGTTTGGGGAGTTGTGCTGGTCTTACCGACTTTTGTGGTTTTACCTGAACCACCTTTATAATATCTCAGTGCCTCGGGCATCCACTCCTGTATTTGCTTGATACGAGTAGCATCACTGGGGTGGTCACTATAAATATCCGACTTCTGACTGTTACCACTCTGGGCTGCCATACGTTGCCAGAAGTTCACAGCCACCTGCGGGTCGTAGCCAGCCATTGCAGCAAAGATCAATCCCAGGTGGTCAGCCTCACTCTCATGGCTACGCGAATATTTCAGGTTCTTGAAGTTAAACTGCTGCGACAAAGCCCACTGACCGATAGACTGTGCCTTGGCGCCTACACCTATGGCGCCTGCTACGGCTGAACCAATCTGCAAGCCATACTGTTGTTTCATCTTTGTACTCATCTGCTCAGCAGAGTGGCGTGCCACAGCATGAGCTATCTCATGCCCCAGCACAATAGCCAGCGAGGCTTCGTTCTGAGTAACGGGTAGCAGTCCCTCATACACACAAATCAAGCCTCCGGGCATACACCAGGCATTCACCTGATTGTTCTGTACCAGATTAAACTGCCACTTGTAGTATTGTACATCCTCAGCCATACCGTTCGACTTTAAATAGTTCGTCACGGCTGTGGCCAACTTTCCACCTACCCTCTTCACCATTTCCGTGTTCTGCTTGTTGGTGGAGAGCTTGGCTGTCTTCATAAACTCCTGGTACTGTTGGGTAGAAAGGCTCAACACCTCACCATCGCTTACCATCAGACTCTGTTGTCTTCCCGTAATGGGTACTGTCTTGGTGGTGCCACAGCCTACCAACATAGCAGCAACCAGCACCAACAGAAAAAATTTAATGTTCTTCATATGCTTGACTAAATGAAATTCCACATCATCTGCAATGGATAACGCTTCATCAAGGGCCATACGCGACGTCCTTCCATCACCTGTTGCAAGATAAAGCGTCCCTCCTCTTCCAATGGTTCCATGGGCAGCAGTTTACGGTCAACATTAAACACTTCCTGCATCACCCACATCACACCGTACGAGAAGCGCTTCATCAGGAAGCTCTTCATGGTCTTCTCTATGGTCATGCCTCCCTTGAACTGACCAAACTGGCCATTGAGGGTTTTCAGGATAAAGAAGCAGTCCATCAACTGGCGCATGTCAATACCCTCACTGAGCATTTGTCCATAAAGATACTGCAATGCATAGACCAAGTGTGCTCTGGGGGTTGGTACCACAAACACCTCATCTTCCTGGAACAACTGTTCCCTGTTATAGCGGAACCAACGCTCTATCACTGCATTTTTCAGTCTGTTCCTGGTATGTGCCACTTGCGTGTGAATCCTCACTGGCGTATCCTCCCATGCATCCAGGAACACCAATTGACGAGTATGCCTGACATGTTCCTGTCCGGTCTGTTTTACAAACCTGACGGCTTTCTCCCTGCCACAGTCCACATAGACATCAATGCCCTTAGGCTGTCTCAGTTCTTGCAGTTCTGCACCATAATAGGAGGCGATGCCCTGACCCAGCAGGACACTGGTATATATCTTGCGTTCTATGAGTTTTTTCTGAATCGTAGCACAACGCTTGTTGACGATTGTGTTACTCATACGAATTTCTTCGGCCTCAGCCATCCAGTCAATGCTGACATCCTGTGGAGCACGCAATCCGAATTCGAACAACTTCTCCATACCGTTGTAGCATATTCCCGCCACAGCTTGTCGCTGAGCTGTCTGATACAGTTCAGCCCACTCCTCGGGTGAGGGGCCACGACTCAGACAGTCCAGCTGTCCTACCGCAACCTGCATCAATTCAAAAAACAGTTTCTCCATCGTCAGATCGTTGTTTTTTATTCTAGACTTACCTTGATTGTATCAACAATTCTTTTCACATCCTCATCTTTCACCCAAGGACCAGCAGGCAGACACATGCCCACTTTGAATATGGCCTCCGAAACCCCATTGACGTATGCAGGAGCTTTCTTATACACAGGTTGCTTATGCATAGGCTTCCATACTGGGCGAGCCTCTATGCCTGCTTGGTCTAAGGCTACGCGAAGAGCCTCCACGTTGTCATTAGGCTGGCAGTCGGTAACAGCCGTTGAAGCAGTATGTATCACCCCGGCAGCACCACCTACAGCACCCGTTACTACAGTCTTATATGCATCCTCCTGTCCTTTCACCCTCAGTTCCGGTTCCAGTGTGATAGTACACAACCAGTAGTTGCTGTCATACATCGGGATTTCAGAGCCATTAACCATTAACCCTGAACCCTGAACCGGTTGACTATGCACGTGAACACCCTTCACGTCCTGCAACAGTTCCTCATAAAGCTTTTGTACATGTTTATGATGTGCTATGTGCTCATCAACTATGGTCATCTGTCCACGACCAATGCCTGCACAAATGTTCGACATACGGTAGTTATATCCTATTGCCTCATGCTGATAATACGGATAACTCTCTCGGGCCTGAGTAGCATACCACATCACCTTCTGCCCCATCTCTTTGTTGGGACAGATCAATGCACCACCACCACTGGTTGTTATCATCTTGTTGCCATTGAACGACAATATGCCAAAATCACCAAAGGTGCCCAGCACCTGACCATTATAGCGTGAGCCGAATCCCTCTGCTGCATCCTCAATCACAGGAATCTCATAGCGTTTTGCAACATCCATGATTCGCTCTATCTGATAAGGCATGCCATACAAGGCAACAGGAATGATAGCCTTTGGCTTCTTACCCGTCTTGGCTATTCTGTCTTTGATAGCCTCTTCCAACAGCACTGGATCCATATTCCATGTCTCCTTCTCAGAATCCACGAACACAGGTGTAGCACCCAAGTAAGTTATCGGATGACTCGAGGCACAGAATGTAAACGACTGCACGATGACCTCGTCACCTGGTTGCACGCCACATGCAATCAACGACAGATGTACAGCAGCAGTACCACTCGATAGTGCCACCACTTCCTTGTCTTGACCGACATATTTCCTCAGGTCATCTTCAAACCCATTCACGTTGGGTCCCAATGGTACTACCCAGTTAGTGTCGAAAGCCTCCTGGATATATTTTTGTTCTAATCCCGCCTCACTCATGTGAGCCAGGCACAAATAAATTCTATTTGCCATATATTATTTTTATGCAAAGGTACGAATAAGCGAGTAAAAAAACAAGAGAATCTAGAGTTTTTTCGAGTGTGAGTATCTTAGGCCAGAGGTCAAAGGTACCGTAAATCAAGTGAAATACAAAATTAAATTGATTTTATTTTTGAAATCATTCGACAAGCATCGAGATTGTCCTATACAAGAAGACCCCTAAAGCCTGATGTCCTTTCATACACAAAGCTATACACCTTTTCCTAGACAACAATGAAGACTTCTTAGCCTCCATGATATAGCGTTCATGGCATTCGGGATATACTGCTGTGATATGATACTGAAACTGCTTCAGAAGAAATATCCAGTGAATTGCCAATGCCTTCAGATAATACCATCCATCCTCAAACTGTTTGTCTGATAAGATTGGATAGAACGTATCTATAAAAAGCATCATGGAACGAATATCATTCTCACGATGCTTCTTGGTCAAACTGCTATCATTCACGCCAATATCATAATGATACAGCATTTGAGGAACGTATGCGATTTTTATCTCCTTTGTCAACAACTGACAGGTGACATACAAATCCTCCCAATAGTCCATGTGAGGAGGTATGGAGACATAAAGACGATAGCAATCCCTTTTAACCAGTTTATTCCACAATGCTCCCCAAAAATGTCCCGCTAGCAATCCTCTCAGATATTCATCTTTATCCAATGAGCTTGGACATCCCATCCAATATTCTGTATGGTTTGAACTGATACGCTCATAATCGCAAATAGCCATATCAGCCTTGTCAGTCGTTATTTTTCCGTACAATTTTTCCAACCAGTCCGGCTCAACCCAGTCATCAGCATCTGCAAAGATGACATAATCACCTTTTGCTGTATCTATTCCTGTCTGGCGTGCAATGGCCACCCCTTCGTTTGGTTTGTGAATAACCCGAAAACGTTCATCTGAATTGGCATAGTCATCACACATTTTCCCACTGTCATCTGTGCTGCCATCATCAACCAGCACACACTCCCATTCTGTCATCGTCTGGTTTTTGATACTATCCAAACAACGACGAAGAGTTTTTTCTGCCTGAAAAACAGCTACAATAACAGATACTTTTGGTGAAGCTAACATGATTTTACAGGATGACACCACATTTCCCATTTATAAGCTATTCCCCTAAAAATGGCAGGCAATGGATTCACACGATACTGAACTAACATGCTAAGACACCACAAAAGTTCCTTGCGATTCGTCTTTCCTATGCTGATTAATTTATCCAAAAAGGAGTCTGTAAAAACAGAAGGCCATATTTTGTTAACCATCAAAGAGGATATAAACCTTTCCCGATTCATTTCCTGTGAGTCCAATGTCGTCAAAGAGCCCGAATGGGAAGTTACCACATACATCACTTGATTGTATGCCTTCACATGATGAACCTTTGTTGCCAACGTTACAGAAAAAACGGTATCTTCCCCGACTGTCATTTGTGGAAATCTGATGGTATTTTCTTGAATCACCTTATTTCTCATGATTTTCCCCCATGGAACATCATAAGACAGAAGTATTCTTTCCTCTGACCTCCACTCATGGCGAAGGAACCTATCTACCAGCCCATTGTAATAATCAGCCCTGTTGCTTTCCTTTCCTGTGTCTAAGTCAATATTTCTCGACTTCAAATAGATGATATCTGATGATGCATCTAGTGCCACGCTATCAAGAAAAGCCCAAAAGCTATCATCAAAATAGTCATCAGCATCCGCAAAAACGACCCATTCCCCCTCAGCCTTTTCCAATCCTATATTCCGTGAGAAGCCTGGTCCTACCTGTTTGTCGTTATAAATAAAGGTCACCGCAGGGAACATTTCCTGTAAATTCCTAACAGTTTTCACATCCTCAGTATGATCATCCACGACAATCGTTTGAATATCCTGCCGATTGGGTATAGATTCAACGCAACGCCTTAACAACGTTGGAGTATCTTTATGCGGAATAATGATAGTAAGGAGTGGGCGCATCATCGTATCTTCAATCAATTGGGGCAATTTCCAAATAATCCATCTTATACAATGGAGGAACAAGTCCTATCTTCCTAAGGAGATTCCCAATAATGTTACTCAGGCGTTTTTTCTTCGTTCTATGTTCGAATTTAAGCCCTCTCCATTTTGTCATGTTCTGGTATTTATCCCAAGTACTGCTAAATGGATGTGATTCTATCTGATACTTTCTCCATGGTTTTTGGGATGAAGTGAAGTGCACTATGCATGGATCCACACGTGCTTCTAATAATTCTTTCTCAAGTTTCCAGTAATCATATGATATACTTTTCTTTTCCAGAAAACCATGATGAAGATTATATTTTATCGGAATTATAATTTTATTTTCACAAAACACTACGTTCAAAACATCCTGGTCGTGATATTTGNNTCAAAAACCTTCACTACCTGATGCTCTCGCCAATATCTCAGATTAATAAGCAGAACGCCAGCATTAAAATAGCCTAATTCATAAGGATAGTGTAAACGATTGTAATATTCTATACAGCTTATCGAGCAGTCGCTTACTGCAGCTAAGGCATGTTCTCCTAATTCAACATTCCAAAGAGGCAGGAGTGAATGTCTCACTATGAGATCACCATCCAAATAGAGTACTTTATCTATATCTTGAGGAAGCAACTCTGCCAAAAACAAACGATAATATGTTACTTTTGTTATATCTAGTTTCTCCCCCTCAGGGAATGTCATCTTTTGAATCTCATCATTCGCATAGTAAAAAACGATAGATTTTCCATTATAGGGACTCACAATATCCTCCAGACTCTGCCTATCTCCTGCTTTCACATTATCCTCCAAAATAATATGAAAAACAATATCTGTTTCTGGATTATTCACACATACAGAAAGCATCATCACACCAGTAGGCATGACAAAGGATTTATCTGTACAAGCAACAATATCTAATTTTTCTTTCATATATGGAACCTATCAAGCAGTTTCGTTAAAATATCATACAACAAGTAACCGATTCTCTGATGGCCCTGAAGACACAACACGATACATCTCATTCTTGACCACCATTTGAATTGTTTCAGTTCTTCAATAAGCCGCTCATTAATTTCCGGATAGACATTTTTTATATCATATCTGCAACGACCACCAATTTCAAATATATCCATCTTTGTCCACACTTTCATCTTATACCATCCTTCATCAAAACGACTATCCGCTAACACAGGAGAGAATGTATTGATATAAAATACTATTGAATGAATATACTTATTATTTTTTGTTTTTAAGATACTATTATTATTAATGACTGAATCGTAATGATACAAGACTTCTGACAGATGTGATACGGTTATTGGACACAGCAACAGTTTACTGACTACATATAAATCTTCCAAATGATACATTTCTGGATGAAAATTCACTTGATAGCGAGGGAAACACTCTCGTCTAATCAGCTTATTCCATAATACCCCCCAAAAATCTCCATAGACCAATCCTACTAACAAATCCATGTTGTTCTTCGAGGGGCCACACCCAGCGCAATATACTATTTTGTCGGAAAATATACGTTCATAATCACATATCACCATATCAACATTGTCATCTGAAATCTTTTGATACAGTTTCTCCAACCATCCCGGCTCAGCCCAGTCATCGGGATCGGCAAAAGCAATATATTCACCCTTGGACGCATCCAAGCCCACTTGCCTTGCGACACTCACACCACGATTCGTTTGATGAATAACCCTGAAACGTGAATCCTTTACAGCGTATTCATCACATATCGCCCCACTATTATCCTTGCTCCCATCATCTACAAGAATACACTCCCAATCATGGAATGTCTGACTTGCTATACTATCCAAACACCTATGAAGATATGCCTCCGCTTGATATACAGGGACGATAATTGAAATCTTTGGAACTTTCATATTTGCAGCAATGTTCACAGAAGCCTGACCCATAACAATACAGAATAAAAAACTGAGAGTTAAAGCATTACATAAATATCCTCATATACAGGTATCGATTTCAGACAGCGCATCAGCAAGTCCGGAATGTCTTTATGAGGTATGATGATACTAAATATTGGATTCATAATCAGGAAAGAAACTGGTAACAATGCTCACAGTCACATCAATCTATAGGGGATAATTCAATGTAACACAACTCTAGCGGAGGAAGTACCTTTATATAGCGTAAGAAATCCCCTATACTGTTCCTAAACCTAACTTTTAAAGGACGTTTTTCTGTTTTTATCCCCTTCCATATTGTCTGGTTTTGATATTTCACAAAAGAGCTTTTATACGGATGAGGATTCCGCATATATTTATACCATGGCTTTTCCCGTGAAGTAAAGTGTATAATAACAGAATCAGCAATGGCCTCTTTTACTTCATCCTCATATTTCCAATAATAAAAACATGGAGTACACCTTAACACTTTTATCAAGACAAGCTACAATATCTATCTTTTCTTTCATTTATGATTAATCTTAGGGAGTGTCTTTAAAACATAATTGCACTATTTTAAGATGCTAGAAATTAATTGTGTACATCTAGAAGTCAAGTCCCTTGCCAATGGTTCCCAGTTTTTTTTATTCAAAACAATATTTGTTTCGGATAGTTTCCCTATATATTTGAAATCACAGAAAATATTATTTGGAGAAATAGTTATTATATTAAACAATTCTGTTATACCACCAAACCTACATCTACTTCCTTCATTATCTGAAACCCCTTGAGTAAAATAAACAGGAGTTTGAATACCCAAACAAGGTAAAGCACAATGCAGTCTGCTCGTTACTACAAATTTAGCACGTGAATACATTCTAATTAGTTTTTCTGCCTCATGCAGCTTTTCTTCATTTGACCAAACATTATAACGGTTGCTTTCATGAGTAATAAATATAGCACTCCCCAGGCATTCCTTTGTAAAAATCTTTGAATAAAATCGGATAAACTGAGCTGATTCGTATAATTTGCATCTAAAACCTTTATGGTTTCCAAGGTTAGACAGTTTCTTCAATATCTTAAATACAAGAATTGGATGTCTTAACAAAACAACAAACCTATCTATTCTGTCTTGAACTATGGGGATGGGGATATAAGGATCAACAAAATATACCTTTTCCTTTTTCTCTATTGAAGTGTATTTATTTCCCAAAGTAAGTGTTAAACATCCTGTGAACCATGATTCAATTCCCCTCTGTTTTAATAAATCGAGAGTGTATCTGTCTCTACAACCTATTGGTCCATTCTCTTTCAAATAAGTTACTCCTTGATTAGTTAGCATTTTCTCCGATGCTTTTACATTAATATGGAAACTGAGGAAAATAGGTCTGATTCTATTACTTGGAGGCCAATTTTGGGGAATATGCATATACCATCCGTTCATAATAATAACACACTCTTCACCATCATATTGAGATAATTCTTCCCTGTTTACAAATCCATCAATAGAAGGAAGAAATTGAGATGCAGCCAATGCCTGAATATAATCGCCAATATTAATACTAGGTTTCACAGATAACAACTTATATTTCATCTTCGGATTATTTTATTGATAGATTATTCCATTTTTTTTAATCATACAGACTCTAGGCCAATAAACCCCTCAGAGGATAAAACTATTGGTTTAGCAAATTTATTGTAGAAACCTTCAATGTGAAGAATCATACAATTCTTTGCATAGAAAAAATTCTGCACATTTGGCTCATGTAGATTGATATCAATCAAATAATTACCATCAGCAAGAAATTTGGGAAGACGTATATGGCGCTCTATGGTAAAATCACCAGGCTGGATATCGTAAAGATGCCCTTTATAGCGGCCTTCCATGAAACATGCCAATGGAGTACCATCCATCTTTTTTATGATTAATTTGATGTCACACCTCATGGGGTCGCTGGTATTACCTTTGATAAGAACATCAAGCACTTCCTGACCTGGTGTCAGTGACGTGGAATTGTAAGGTGTGTTGTTTATCTGTATCTCGCTGATTTTTAAATAGCTCTTACAATGGGTAATGTAATCTGTCATCAGTTTCTGCCCCTCAGTCTGAGTTGAAGCAGTGCTCAGATAATGGTTAACAGCCTCATCTGCCGTACCTATAAAATCTGTCATACCATCGCAAAGAACTATACCTTTGTGGCAGAGACTACGTACTGCAGCCATATTATGACTCACAAAAAGGACGGTCCGCCCTCCTCCTTTCGAAACATCCTGCATCTTGCCGATAGCTTTCTTTTGGAACTCAGCATCACCAACAGCCAGAACTTCATCGACGACGAGAATTTCTGGTTCCAGATGAGCAGCAATGGCAAAACCTAAACGAACGGTCATACCTGAAGAATAACGCTTAACAGGGGTGTCAATATAGCGTTCGCAGCCAGAAAAGTCGATAATCTCATCCAGTTTCTTTCCAATTTCCTGTTTGGTCATGCCCATAATGGCACCATTCAGAAAGATATTCTCGCGACCTGTCATCTCTGGATTAAAACCTGTACCCACTTCTAACAAAGACGCAATACGTCCTCTTACTCGTATCTCCCCGACAGTAGGACTTGTAACTCGAGATAGTATTTTCAATAGTGTGCTCTTGCCCGCACCATTTTTACCAATGATACCTACGACATCGCCTTGTTCCACACTGAAATTGATGTCTTTGAGTGCCCACACGTATTTACTCTTGCCCCTATGGCTTCTATCGTTTGTCTCTCCTATTTTGAGGAATGGGTCTTCTTTATGGCGAACATGCATAGTCCACCAACGATAGAAATCGTCATTAAATGTACCAGTAGAAACCAGTCCTAACCGGTATTGCTTTCCTACATGTTCAAATTCTATCGCCTTCATTTTTCACGGTATAACATACACCTGTCATACATATATTTCATACAACCCAAAGGATACAACAAGATGGTCATAATCAAATTTGGTGATTTTGAAAACAGCGTTTGATCTCTAACAAACAAAGACATCGATATATAACAAATCACACTCTTTATCCAGTTCTCTTTCTTTAATCGAATACGTTGAGCATGATATTCACGATGTCCACGAGGATTCTTAAGCAACAAATGGCGATAATTAAAAGTATAGCCATCTTTCTGGTAGGCACATTGTTGCGAGAAATATGGGTGAAACAAAAACACATATTCTTCATCCATCTGGTCGAAAATATACACATCGGTAATAAAGTTCTCACCTTCAAAACTCGGATAAGAATAATTCCGCAAAATGTCCGTCAATAAGAATATGGTTGTCTCCCCTTTATAATTAGTGCATATTTGATGAAGGCTACCATGCGACAGCTTTCCAGGAATCTCTTTCGTCCTCTGCTTATGCAACCTAAGAGACACCATTCCACCTATTTGTCTTTCCAACGCATCATTCTTGTGCTCATCCCAATATGCCAAGCTCTCCTCCACCACACGATCCTTTGTCAACTGGTCATCCGAATCAACGCAAACGAACAGTTCAGAATCGGCCAAAGACGCAGCTTTGTTATAAGCCCGCTGCTTACCGCCATTCTGTTGGTATACATAGCGGATGGCTATTCTACCTTCCCTTATCCATTCGTCCACCTGTTCCTTCGTGTTGTCAGTGGACCCATCGTCCACTATCAGCCACTCAAAGTCCTGACACGTCTGCACATACAAACTCTCATACAACTTAGGCAAGATGTATGCTCGGTTATGGGTTGGAGTGAATATGGTGAGGCGTTTCATAATATCAAATTTCAATCTAACTTGAAGACATACACAATATACTTACAGTTTATAAAAGTGCAAAATCGTCAGACATCAGCTCACTTTTTTTCTTAATGACCACATCGTCGTACATCATCATGATAACATCTTCATCATACTGTCCAATGATGGAGTTGTTTTCATTGCCATGTATATTATTCAAGATTAACTTGATAAAATCCACACCAGCACCATAGGCATGTAGATACGCTCCACCAAATCGTGGATTTATCTCTGACAAATAATATTCCCCATTTTTTACAAAGAAGTCCATGTCACATGGTCCATTCAATTCCAAAACAGAACAAACTTCCTCTATGAATTCGAAAAGCTTTGGATCTTTAAAACTAATCGTCTTATTTGCACCACCTATACGGGTTTCTATTTTTTTCTTAGAGAATATGGAAACTGGTTTATGAGAGATACAATCCACATAGACATCCGCATCACAATCTCCCTCATTCATATACTCTTGTATGATATACGTAAACTTACCATCGTTCCATTTCTCTAATACATCCTCCATGGTCTTACACATACCTATTCCAACGCTACCACTTCCTGAGATAGGTTTCATAAAGACTGGGAAAGAAACTTCTCCTTTTTCAAGTCCCATCTTAAAGTCTTCTATCGTGTTATAAGTCAGAATGGTACGAACACCTTTGTTACTAAGATAACGAAACATTTCATACTTATCATAACACAAATGGGCTGTCCAATCTTCCGGGCACAAAGGAAGAATATTTCTATGCAGCAGCGTCTTACGCTGTTTTGCCATAATCTCAATCTCCGGGTCGATAAGAGTTGTGATAGCTTTCACATTACTCTTATTGCAGATATCAAGGATTACATCAAAATAATCGTTTGCTGTTATTTTGGGAACAAGATATGTTTCGTCCGCAAAGAACAATGCTGGGGCAACAGGACTTAAATCTGTTGCAATCAATTTCCCGCATCCTTTCATGGATTCTCTGAAATCCATCAGCAAACGAGCTCGTCTACCTACGCTACAAAATAAAATATTGTCCATATATACTGATTATATTTTTGTTTTCTGTGTATATTCTTCTTCTGTCCATTTATCCCTAATCTTGGTATATTTTTTTCCTCCTTTAAGGTATATATTGGGGAGATATCGGATAAACAATGGTGTTAGGCACATGGTATACTGTCTCTTATACACATCTGACGCTGCCGACGAGCGATCNNATCGGATAAACAATGGTGTTAGGCACATGGTATATGCACCAACATTCTTATATATAATTCTATCACCAACCGATAGCAGAGGCTTTTGGAATAGAGAAAAAAGCCGGTCATATTCCAGGCATGTACAACCAACAACGATTTGCTCTTCCACAATATTCCCTTCCCCTTTCATTATGAATTCCGTCATATATCCCGTCTTACGGAAGAACGGGTCTATATCATTTCGCGAGCCATCAGTCGTTATAAACCATCGATTGGCTTCCACATGTTTAACATCTATCACTTCACTTATAAAGGAGAAGCACGAAGCTACAAGTGCATTGCCTGGTTCAACGGTAATTTTCAATTTATCCAGCCCATATTCTTTCAAGACTTCATAAAATCCATCTGCATAATCCTGATATGTTGGTTTATTGGGGAATATCCCGAAATAGCCTCCACCAATATCTAAGTAATCAAGCGAGAGACCATATTTTCGAATGGTATCACAAGCATATTGGATAGATTTTTTGTAGAAGCGCACACTTCTACTATGAGCCGTTCTATGAATATGTAATCCTGACAATCTTATGTTGCGTAATCTGGCTATATACGACAGTGCATTATTAAATTCATCCGTCTCATCAGAGAATCCGAATCGACTGTTATCATTCTCACCATCAGCATCTTCTGGAGAGACCTTTGAAATGTTGATATTCAATCGTATTCCCACCATATATTCTCTATCATGAGACAGCTCTTTTAACCACGCTAACTCACGCTTTGTCTCAATATTCACGACAGCTCCATTCTGTATAGCTTCAATAAAAGTCTCTTTCGACTTCATTGGTCCATTATAAATGATGTGGTTTTTCTTAAAGCCACATTTTATAGCCAAATGATATTCATCGAAAGAAACGACCTCTGCGAAACAACCATTATGTCTTGCAATTGACATACAGTATGGCACGGAATTTGTCTTTACGGAATAGCCTATAATACTCTGATTGAAATGGCTTTGTAAAGCACTGCGAAATCCCACAATACTCCTCGTCAGTTCCTCTTGATCAAATAAAAAGCAGGGCGTTTCCAATTCCTTAATTTGTTCCATCAAAATCCTCCATCGTTGCGTCGTTATCAGAGTTGATATCCTCTCTGAATAAGACTTTCTTAATTGTTATCAGTATTACTTTCACATCTGTCATAAAAGACAAATGGTCCACATACCACACATCCAGTTTGAATTTCTCCGTCCAGCTTATCTGGTTCCTTCCATGACATTGCGCCCATCCACTAATACCAGGACGAACCTCATGCCTTCGCATTTGTTCCTTACTATACAGAGGAAGATATTGCACCAAGAGCGGTCTTGGCCCAATTAGCGCCATATCCCCTTTCAATACATTTATCAATTGCGGAAGTTCGTCTATGGAAGTAGAACGTACAAACCTACCCACTTTGGTCAATCTCACCTCGTCAGGTAACAGGTCCCCTTCTACATCCCTTTCATCCGTCATCGTCTTAAACTTAATCACTTTGAATATCTTCCCGTCTTTCCCTGGACGTTCCTGAAAAAACAATGCACCAGCCCCCTTATTGGCAAAATGCAGCCATACAGTAACCAGCAACAATACGGGTGAAATGATAATCAGGACGATGAGAGATATCCAGAAATCAAGAAATCTTTTAAAAAAATGCCTATACATCCTACCTTAATATTTCGTCATAGAAATCCAGCAAACACTTTTGAACAAAGTTTTGTTCAAAACGAGAAGCTATCATCCCTCTGGCCTTACCCGCCATATACTCCCTGTTCTTCTTATTCCTTATTATTTCAAGCATAGCCTGAAAAAGGGTCTCTTCATTCCTTGGTGGGACAATGACACCATTCTCTCCTTCCACAATGATTTCGCGAGAGCCATTAATGTCTGTTACTATACTCGGCAATCCCATTGCTCCTGCTTCCAATACGGTATTGGGGAATCCCTCTCGATAACTGGGGAACACATAACAATCTGCTGCTGCATAATAGGCCAGCAACTCATCTCCATATTTCTCCCCGACATACTCAATGGCCGTATTTTTCTCTATCATCTCCTTTGATTTCTCCGATATGGGATCCAAATCATCTTCATACGGACCAATCAAAAATAGTCTAACAGGAGCAAATCCCGATAATTGAGCCATCGCCTTGCAAAGTTCATTGATCCCTTTATCTCCGACTATTCGTCCCACAAACAGGAAAGTAAACACTCCCTCCTTTTTAAGTTTCTGGGCTAATTCCATCACCTCAGGTCTTCGGGAATAATGAGTCATATCAACACCCTTTATATTCCCATAGCCTAATACCTTCATCGGTTTTTTAGTAATTCCATGATTTCGTAGATCCTTCATCACTCCCTCTCCTTCTGGTATCACGTGGGTAGCACAAGCACATGTAATGGAATCTGTCAACATCAATATCCTGCGCATAAGCCCTGTTGCCGTCGGGAAAACCAACCCAGTAAATGTATGGACTCTTACAGGCACTTTTGTCAGCCATGCAGCTATCATACACAGCAAACCTGCTTTCGGAGTCATCGAGTGTACCATTACAGGTTTTTCTTTTATAAATATGACTATAAGTCGCAAAAGTGACACGACATCACTAAATGGAGATATTTGTCGTTCCATTGGGATACGAACTCCCCGTACTCCATATTGGTTTTCTGCTTCATCCAACTCTGGACCTGGTGATGATAATAGAACTACCTCATACTTCTTCTGTAAATCCGGCAGCATCCCTGTCACGAAGTCCATTGACCATGATATCGTAAATGAACGAATTATTTTTTTCATTTGATTACAACACTTTACACAAGTCCTTTGCAGAACCTATAGCCACATCCATATTATAATATTCCCAATCAGCAAATCTACCTGTAAAATAGAAATTTTTAGGAGCCAATAAAGCCTTTATTTCTTTTATCATTTCTCGGGTATTTTTATCTTGAATGGGATAGGTATATTTATTATACTGATGAGCAAGATACTTCGGCGAGAGAGGGATTTTTTTTAAGTTCTCCAATATATCCTCTTTACTAATCTCATCAGTAAATTCTATTGTTGCTGTAATTCGACCTTCAGGAACAGATGTGCCATTGTTTGTACTTGAGAAATTACCGGTACATATTATGCGATGGCTCTCATGCCTACGTGAGGGCTGATATATCCATGAATATGGATTTTTATCTATTTCACAAAAAACGGAAGTAGTTCCATGATATTCTAATGCTTCAACCGAATCTCTAAATGCCTCGACATCTACACCTTTGACTATCTTCACCATTTCTTTAATATTACCACAGAAGACGACCTTATCAAACTCTTCTCCGCAAATCTGCCATTTATAGTTTTTATACTCAATACTATCTATTTTTGTATTGTATTTGGTATCCAAACCTTCAGCAAGTTTATCTGCGATGTACTGGGAGCCATTGTTTTTCTCGTACCAGAATGTTGAGTGAACAAAAGCTTTTTCTTCCACTTTGTTAGCATTGTTTTCTCGCATTTCCTGAGTTGTAGGCATCGGCAATTTTCCTTCCATCCATGACATGGGTACTGTTGCCAAATCACGTCGCCACACCTTCTCATTATAAGGTTGGAAATAAAGATTATATAGCGTCTTTCCAAAACGCCAACGTAGAAAACCTCCAAAACTTTCGTAATCAGTAAAATTGGCATCCAGGCCTTTTACCTTGTCTATCTCATCCAAATCCTTATAGAATTCTTTCTGAGTGGCTTCATCAAATAGATACATGTGATTCTCTATTGGGTATGGAATGTCATTATGCTCCAGTGATGTACCGTTCTTATCCATGAAAACACATGAATTACGATCAGATTTCATAAACTCCTCGTCTTGTTGAAACTTAGACCAAAACCAATCAAGCACATCTTGGCGTTTAGAGTTAAAAACGTGCCCACCACAGGTATGGAATAGGCTACCATTAACTCTATTACATTTTATAAGGCCACCAGGTCTGTCATCCTTTTCAAAAATTGTCACACGGTAGCGATCCTTTAGGAAATGAGCAGAACTAAGCCCTGATATCCCTGCTCCTATTACAGCTATTTTCTCCATTATTTAAAACCACCTATTTATTTACACCACTTTGACAACTTTATGGGATGCATATAGATGGCATCCTTGGGGAAGTGTGCCATCAAATCATCTAAATTTTCATATTCTTTCTCTAAATTGTCCCATGTATAACTTGCATTTTCACAAAAAACATTATCTGGAGTTTTCCAATAGGAGCGCCCTGATCTGAATATATCTTTCTCTGTTTTGATTTTCTTTTCAGAAGCCAGAACAAGAGCTGTAGGTATTGCAACTTCAACAAATAAGGATGTTGCTCCAAAAACTCCACAATAATGTGCGAATGTAGGCATTGTATCACTAGATACCAACAAGGTATCAGAATATGATGCTGCCAATGGATATGACAAATTTGCGGACTTACGGAACGGATGCTTTATTCGCGAAATGATTCTCAAAGCAAGTCTGGCCTTATCTGCCATATAAGTGGTTTTTAAAGTAAATTCACGAAAGACATCTTTACGACTAAGTTTTATCGGGTTATTTAATCCCTGCAGTTCAAACTTCTCCATAGCCTCTTCAATGGAAGGAAGCTCTCCTTTTGTCTCTACATATTTTTGTACAGGCCTATAAGTATATGCTGCCAATGTTCCTAACCAGAATTGTTTCTGCTCACGTATCAAGCGCAGATGAGGAATCCACGATTCACCATCTTGCAATTCAAAAAACTCCAGTATATTATTCTCATTAATCATTGGATTGATAATCATGTCATCGGCAATGATGTAATAATAATCAAATCCTTTATCTTTCAAGATATTGTAAGCCTGAGCAATATAAATTTCAAAAAATATGCTCCTACCATAAACGGGTATGACATTTTTCAGGTCACCATCATAGAAAGGAACTAAATAGTAACGATTTGAGAAGCGTTCTTTATACATATCTTCCAGAATAGGAAGATTTTTATCATATCGATGATTAAACAATACTATTAAAGCGATATTCTTAGCCATTTCTTTTCATTGAATTCAAATAATAATCCTGCAACCACTTAGCATTTACAACAACATCCCAACCTTTTTCTTTCATTATCTCTATAGCATGTTCTCGCTTCTCAGATTTTTCATTTAATACGATATCAGCCCATTCCTTAGCATTTTTTTGTAAAGAAACCAATTTCATTTGATCCTCACAAATGATGGTTTCGTCAGCTAATGAGTTAGTAACGATACACTTAATACCTGTAGCCTGTGCCTCAACCAAAACAACACTTAATCCTTCGTAATATGATGGGAATAGTAACAAATCTGATGCTTTCAACAACTGAGGGACATCATCTCGAACACCAAGGAATCTAACACTACTCAGTAAATTGAGTCTATTCANNGATTAGAAGCAATATTGAATCTGAATCAATTTTATGTATTTCTTTAAAAATATCAATTAAGAAAGAATGATTCTTTTGCTTATTATATCTTCCCACATGACAAATGAGACGCTGGTTTGAAATACCTAATTCCTGTCTAATTGCATTTGCTTCATCGACATTATACAAGAATTTGTCTGTCTCAATTGCATTTCTCATAAAGACAAACTCATTTTGTCTTTTTTCCCCATACAACCACAATCCGGCAATATGACTACATACGAAAAAATCTGTTGTTAAATGCCTGATACGTCTTATAAAATAATAACGAGGTATCAGTTTTATATATTGAATTAGGTTCTCATGTTTAAAATCTGGGGCGTTATGTGCATGACAGATTCTTACAGGGATACCATGTCTTTTTGCCTCTACAAAAGCAAAATAGCCCAATTCGGACATATGGGAGTGTATTATCTGATATTCATCATGCTCATCAAAAAACTCCTTCAGCATTTTTTTGTAACGCATAAAGTTCTGAGGATATATTGGGGGCATTCTATATATACGTCCCCCCATCGACTCTATCTCGTCATCATATGCGCCACGCCGTTCTCGATGAACCATAAAATCGAATTGTATCTGTTGACGATCTATGTGNNTCCGCCCCTCCTCTATCCATAATTGTAAAAAGGAGCAATACACGAATAGGCTTATTCTTATCTATCATAACTTACCTTTAACTGATTTCCTTTTTTAACATTATATCTGATAACGAGATAAAGTATAATACCAGGGATAATGGCAAGAACTGTCATCAATTTCAGGGGAGATTTCTTTATAAAATTCCAATCTTTTAAAATGATTGAACTTGAGACATAATGAACACAGACTTTAAGCCTTTCAAAAAAGCCTTGGGCATATGGCATATATTCCCTGCGTAAGAAAGCAAATCCTTGAGGATTGTTCCAATACTGCTTAAACATATTAATACTTGATCCATCCTGCTGGTATTCAACCATTACCAGGGGGTGATTCAAAGTTAATAGTTTATAATCTTGATCTATTAACATATACAAATATGACAATCCCACATACTTCTCACCTTCAAAAAGAGGATATGGCGGATAATTCTTCACAACAGAAGTCCTATATACAAGTTTTTTATCACCTTTCCCACCTTTTCTATAAAAACCCATCAACGTAGTTTTATCCATTTCCATAGGAAACGAAGTACCAATCACTTTGCCTTCTTTCGTTGCATCAAGTCCTATTATTCCTGCAACATTATCTGAACCATACTTTTTCCAAAAAGTAACAATTTTCTCTACGGCATCATCAGGCATCCAGTCATCAGAATCAATACATGTATTTAGTTCTGTATTGATATTCTTGTACGCAGTATTATGAGCCCCATGCATTCCTTGGTTTTCCTGATAGACATAACGAATAGGAATTAATCCCTCCGCCTTCCATCCTTCAACCAAATGACATGTGTTGTCGGTTGAGCCATCATCTATAACCAACCACTCAAAATCCTTACAAGTCTGTCGACACAGACTCTCATAGGTTCTTCTTATTGTATGTGCCCGGTTATATACCGGAGTAAATATGGTTAATGTAAAATTACTCATGTCCTTATTTCCCTAACAACCACATTACAGTAGTAAAACCAAAGTGAGCCAAAAGAATCCATGCTGTTTTTTGACTGTGATTCTTTTCAAACACAGGAAGGTTTAGCAATGGATAAGCTAGCACTATAGGATAAAGAAACCAAGAGAGATATGCATAACGATTTGAAAATATATCTCTGATTACTAAAATCCAAAATGAATTGGCATAAATATATGTTCCCAAAAGAATAAGATATGTGTTGTTGTATATTTTTCTTATGAATAGCGTATATGCCCCCATTATAATTGGCATTGAGCTATACAACAAGAAATCCCAACGGAAATAATTTTTCAACTCAACTTCCAATAATTCAGACATCTCATCTCCTCTCATGGTCAAATCAGAAAGTCGCTCATCATAGCTAACCAATGATATAACATTAGTTATTGTTTCACCAAAAAGTAAGCTTAAAATAATAGCTCCTATCCATACACCATACATATATTTAGGATTCCTGACAAAAAAAGTAAAGAACATACATGCAAGTGGTAATGCTGTAGACTTATGGCAACTAATAGCAATAAATGATAAAATAATTGGCCATATCTTATCACCCTTGCAAACTCCTGCTATAGCCAGAATAACGATACTACATGCAACTCCATTCCTGATACCATTAACAGCATATGAATAAAATGAAAACGCCCCCAAACAAAATAACATTAGTATTGCTCCATGTCGATAGTCCAATTTTCTACATCCATGAAACATCATCACAACATATAAGCAAATCACTATTACAAAAAAATAATGCACAGACATAATCTGAGCACAGGATTTCATCGCATAATTGAAAAGCCAATCTCCTCCAACTTCAGTTGAACCCTCCACATTAAAAGCTCCATATATTTGTAGCATTTGATAGGAAGCAGCATAATTAGACGTATCACCAAAATAAAATCCAGAGATAGGTCTGAAACCATAAATGAGGATAAAAAAGGCTGAAAAGACTATTAATGGTATATAATTGTCTCTTTTAAATAAAATCACATAACTCCGACAACGATATATGTCATCGAACTTATGTATAGTAAACAACATTACAGCGAACCAATATACGAAATAATAATACGGGGCAAACTCTATCATTTCTCCAATCCTTTCAAAATATTAATTATCCTAGGACATGCTTTTCCATCTCCATATGGATTCACTGCTTTGCTCATTTTGTCATACTCATCGTGATTGTCGAGAAGAAGGCTGACCTCATTCACGATTAAATTGTGATTCGTTCCTACCAAATGAACAGTCCCACTTTCCAAGGCCTCAGGGCGTTCTGTGGTATCACGCATTACCAAGACTGGTTTTCCTAAGCCTGGAGCTTCCTCTTGGATACCTCCTGAATCTGTCAATACGATGGTAGATTTCTCCATCAGATAGACAAACTCCAAATACTGGAGAGGTTCTATAAAGAACATATTCCCCAAATCATTCAAGTTCTCACCAAACACTTCATGAATAGGTTTACGAACATTAGGGTTCAGATGCATGGGATAGACGAAATCGACATCTGGATACTTTTTTGTCAGATCCTTGATGGCAGTTACCATATTGATAAAGCCTTCACCAAAGTTCTCACGTCGATGACCTGTAATCAAGACCAGCTTCTTTCCATTATCAAGTCTTGTAACATCATAACCTGCTTCTGCAAGCACTTTCCTTTGCTCTTTAGCCAGTTCGGCATCACTCTTCAGTTTGTCAACAACAAGATGAAGTGCATCTATAACAGTATTACCAGTTACATAAATCTGACCATAAGCATTCTCTTCTTTGAGATTCCTTTTTGAAAGTAGTGTCGGAGCGAAATTATAAGTTGCAATACGACCAGTTATTTGTCTATTCATCTCCTCTGGCCATGGACTGTATATATTACGGGTTCTCAAACCGGCTTCCACATGTCCTACAGGTATCTGTTGATAGAATGCCGCCAAAGCTGCTGCAGTACTTGTTGTTGTGTCACCATGTACTAAAACGACATCTGGCTTACATTCTGTTAAGACATCACGCATCCCCGTCAACACACGAGCAGTTATATCATACAAGTCTTGTCCCTGCTTCATAATGTTCAAGTCGAAGTCTGGCTTTATGTCAAAGATCCCCAATACCTGATCCAGCATTTCACGATGCTGACCTGTTACGCAGACTATCGTCTTAAAATCACCAGGGTTCTTTTGGAACTCCTTCACCAAAGGCGCCATTTTAATGGCCTCTGGTCGAGTACCAAAAACTAACATCACCTTTTTCATTTCTTTCTGAACGCTCTAAGAGTAACTATATCAGACAATAGAATAATCAACTTTTCACCAAATGTCCGCACCAAAAACAATTTCAAAGAATGGCGAATATCTTGATACCATTTATGTTGTAACCATGAACCGGCGAAATGATGAATACAAACCGTATTGGGAGTACATTTTATTTTACCTGTCCTATGATCTTTCGGACAAAAATATTCAGCAGGATACATCGTGCAAAGATTGGGAATATCCTGGTACTTATTGTTTAATACCAACCCTCTTTCCAACATATAGTTGGTTATCACTGTCGTGTTTGTAGTCATGTCAAAACTGCCATCAGGCTGTACGAATACCCGATCTGCATACTGTTCCAGCAATTCTTTAGCCCAAACAGAACCTTTTTCTGCTGCCATCATACCTGTTGGCACATTACCATCGGTTTCAAAACCTGAAAAAGCATGATGATGAAGAAAAGGATCATAACTGCCTAAAACCTCCACGTCGGTATCCATATAGACACCACCTTCTGTATAAATAGCATAAAGGCGCACAAAATCCGTCACAAAAGCAAATTTACGATTTTCGTAGGCTTCACGCACATATCGGTTCTGATTGACATCAAAATTGTCCTCATTCCACTCCTTGAGTTGATATTCGGGAAGATATTTTTTCCATGAATCAATGCACATCTGTGCCTGTTCAGGCTTTTCACCTCTTCCGAACCAACAATAATGTATTATCTTAGGTATCATACCAGACTATCTATTTTTTGGGCTTCACTCAAATTTCCAAAATCATGAGTTTGAAGGTATTCGATTATATCATCCTGCAACTTTTTGTTCCTGATAAAGTCAGCCATTCCTTGAGCACAATCTTCATTATTCAAAGGAACTATAACACCATCAACGCCATTTTTTATTTGGCTCTTTGCTGTTGGGTAGTTCGTTACGACAACGGGTTTACACAGCATCTGTGCTTCACGAACTGTAACAGACTTGCCTTCATAACGCGATGGCTGTGCATATATATCACAAGCTTTCATATATGGATATGGATTTGAACGTTTTCCTAATATGATAACATCATTCTCCATTCCTGCTTCACTAATCTTACTACGGATCTTCTCTTCATCACCACCATATCCTATCAAATACCATCGTACAAAAACCCCATGTGCATGAATTCTTCGACAAATGTCAGGTAGATTATCATAGTTCTTAGCATCTGAGAAACGCCCGACAGATAGAACATTGACTACTCCATGCTCTTTGGGCATCTCCTTATATACATCAAATTCATTCGCTCTCTTCCGGACGAAAACTGGAGAAAGAATATTCTCAATTTCTACTATTTTATGGGTTAAGGAAGGAAATACCTTGGTAAATGATTTACCAACCTCTGGAGAAATGCTAACAACATAATCAAATGATGCCCATACAGGTAATTCCTTTTCAATATCAATGTCAATTCGGGTATAATCAGTATGTATCCAACATGCCTTCTTTTTAGCTCTTATCTTATCTCTTACTATGTTATGAGGATTCAGAAAACTAATAGCTAAGTCATACTCCCCGAGGAAATGTAGAGAAGGTAACACTGGTGTAACAGCATCTCCAATATATTGATAGATAGCTGCACTTTGTTCTACACCTGTTTTCTTTATATACTTTTTGAATTGATATCTTGCTTTCAATCTAGCCCACAAAAGACGTAAACATCCTGCCTTCAGTACTTTTACCATTGGTTTTTCCACCAGAGCATACTCCCTATTTTCAGGCAGAATGTTTACCTCCTTTGGTACGAACTGCATCAATTCCCCTTGATGACTATGAATAAACAAATCAACGTCATATCTGGAATAGTCCAATGCTTGCAAGAGTCCGATAAGGCTAATCTCTGCCCCACCCAACTCTAAATAATGCATGGAAATGAATATCCGTTTCTTCATCAATTTAATTGAATAATGAAATAATTCTATTCTCTATTCCCCGCATCAACTCTTGCCTACCAATCTCTATCACTGCACAAATAAAATATATTGCGATTGGAAGTGTAAAGATCAAGAAGATCCATGATAAGCCATGATAATGCTGAACACCAATATAATTACATAAGACAGCTAAAACACATGAAGCCATATGGATCAGGTAAACAGCCAAACAAGGCTTGGCCCAGTAATTGATTACTTTCGAATAAATTTTAATATTTTTAAATGCCATAAAAAGACATATAGAACCGACAAAACAAAATAGAGTATTATATGAAATCCATGAAGTAAATTCAAAACCTAATACCCACGAAATAGTATATTGGCAAATAAAAAGTAATACTACAGACATGAGATATCCCCCCAAATAATAGTAAGACGAACTTTTATCCACATAATGAATGCGAAGATAACGTCCCAACATATATAAATAGCAAAAGTTCACAATACCAAATCCAGAATCGCCAATAAACTGTGGCGTATTAAAAAGAAAACTTATCGTCGGCCATACATATACTATAAGGAATCCTACCATTAAAAACCTCTTGTACATACCCTTCTCAAGATTCTCCACCCAAATATTCAACCAAGGTGCTATAACATACAAGACTACATAACAGGTTACAAACCAATATTGCTTAGTCAATATCGGCAGAAATGCATACGCGTCTGGTATTGGACTAAACCTATGCCATCCCATATACACAGCCAAAAGCATAAAAACAGAAGAATAAAATAAAGTCTGAATGACAAGCCGAATCAATCTATCCTTCTTAAACTGAATACCAAAGTATCCAGATATTAAGACAAACGCATTTACTGCGACACAAAATGCCCCTCTAAAAAACAATTTGATGATTTCGTCACTGCTGTTCAAAATGAATGGTTCCTTGTGATTCATCATAACATGACCACCAATAATCATCAACATTAGGCAAATACGTAAAAGTTCGAAATTTGAATCACGTTTTTTAATTATACCATTCGTCATATTAACAACCATTTATTCAAGAATTTCTTAGAAGCATCAATGTCCCTACGCAATAGTGAGTTAACTTTCTGATAATCTATATGATATAATACTGAATCGGAATAGTCTGTCACTAGTCTCTCCCCTATTCCATAACTTTCCAACAAACTTTTCATCCGTTCATTAATTCCTTCTGAACGGTTAACCACACAAAAGTCTTTCTCAAATATAAGGGAAAATGCGGAAGCATGAAATGAATTTGATATCACATATTCGGCACCCCTTATTAAACTTACGAATTCTAACGGAGAAGAAATCCAGAAGTCCTTATCTGCGTAATCCAGGCGAAAGGCACTGACATTGAATATTTTTAAATTTAGCCTTTGGGCTATGTACTGTGCAAATTCTTTTAGTTTCAATGTATGTTCGGAATCATATACCAACAAATATCGGTCAGTATGGTTCTTCGTTGGAAGAATGCATTCCCATTGCTCATTCGACAAAAGGAACACTGGATCACAGACAGCAACTCCATCTTCTCGCCCTAAAGAAGCCAACAAAGGCAAAGAATAACGTTCACGAATAGATATTGCATCCAAGTTCTGAAGCATCTTACGAACAAACGGTTTATATTCTTCAGCCACATCTTCCGTTGCAAAACTGGCAGCATACGATATCCGTTTAGCCGTCTTTGGAGCAAAATCCAAATAGAACGCAGCGTCACGTCCATTTTGAAACAAGGTGTTCCATATCTGGTCACTACCGGCAATATATACATCTGCCTGTGGTGGATTGCTTTTCAGTTCTTCATTACTGTGATATCTTTTACTGGTTAATTTAAGATATCTCTTTGTAAATTCATCAAATAGTTGTTTTCTTTTCAATGCCAGCAATCTCCCTGGCAGTTTAGCAACAAGATATAACTGTTTGATGACAGGCTTATCAAAGACAGGGTTATCCACTGACCATAACAGATAATGCCTGCTTAGATAATATGGCTTATAGTCAATTATCTCAACCGTATGCCCCATTGACTCCAGATATGTCTGTAAGGCATAAGCTTGTAGCGAAGCTCCATGATTATAGACATCATGACATGTTATCGTCCTAATTTGCATCTATCATCTTTTCAACTTTTGCCACTTCTGTGATATAGGTGGTATTTTGTTCTCTATTAACGTTTGTGATTATATCATTCCGCAAGTTTTTATCCTCTATCATACGAATAATTTGATTAGCTAAAGAGTCAGCCGTCATATCAGCTATCAAACCATTCTGTCCATGAATAATCTGATTGTGTACCACATCAAAGTTTGTACTCACAACAGGTTTTCCCAAAATCTTAGCTTCAGCGATAGTAAGACCAAATCCTTCAAAAGATGAAGTTTGCACATATATTGAACATTGAGCAATGTATGGATAAGGATTTGTTCGCATGCCTAACAACACAACCGTATCTTCCAGCCCATATTGGACAATTCGCTGTTCAATATGGGCTCGTTCACTACCCTCACCCACAAAAAACCATCGAAATTTCAGCCCTTTGTTTCTTAGAACTTTTGCGGTATCTACAGCCAATAAATAATTCTTTTGCACTGCCAGACGCCCAACTGTCACTAAGGATATTTGCTCACTGAACAAATCATATTCTTTTATGGGATATTCTGAATACCGTCTGATAAGTTGAGGATTTAAGATATCATAAATACATATATATTTATTCGCATATTGAGGGTATCTTTCCCTTAATATGGTCTCCAACTCCTGACTCACAGGAACCATAAAATCCATTACATCGTAAAATTGAGAGTTGAAATCTGGGCAATAACCGGCATTGAAGATGTTAACATTTATCCAGGCAATCTTCTTTTTTGCTGTCACCTTTGAAGCCACCAGATAAGTCGGCAACCCCTGTTGATAGGCAATGGCCACATCATAGTGTTGTGTTGGCACAGGATACAAAAACCTTAGGCATTTCCACAAAGTCTCCGCCCCATGCTCTTTTTTCCTCATTATCTTATTCCATCTGAACGTCAACGAGTATCGCACAAGGCCAATTCTAAATAGTAACTGTTCCCAAGGCTGATTCTGAGGTTCTTTCTCAACTATGACATGATCAGGGAGCAACGACTCAAATACTCCACCGCGATGCAATATCCAGAGATGTATCTCATATTTTAACTGATTCAATAAAGGTAGCAGAGACACCAAACTTTTTTCTGCTCCACCACACCCCAAAGAATCAATGACAAATAGAAGTTTCCTCACTATATATCACCAAATTTTAATGATAACATAATGGAGAGGAGAGAGTATCTTTTGCAAAAAAGCAACAAACCTCCACTCCAATTTATATTTTATCGAATAATTAATTTCATCAGACTTTTCATCTCTCCAACTTCCCAATGCCAGATGCCTACATACAGAATCCATCGTTTGAGTAATAGGATCAAAAATTGTTGATGAATAAATTGTTAACCCTTCCTTACAAAATTGGACATCTTGAAAATTTGGATTATCCTGATATCCATAACCTTTTGCTATCTCTGCCTGAACATAAGGCATAAGAACTATATTATATCTTAAAGAGCTGGGAAGTGCCTCATTTGTTGTTATTTCAAAATGTCTACCCAAATAATAGTCTAAACAATCTTTAATAAAAGGATGCCCTTTTTCTGCCCCAAAACAATGCGAAGTTACATATTGACATGACATTCTCCCTACAAAATGAAGAGATGTTTCCTTGCCGATAAAAGCCCTATCATTTAGGAATCTATCCAAAGAGTTATATAGCATGACATCTGTGTCAAGATAAATACCCCCGTAATGATAAACAGCATACGAACGAACAAAGTCTGCAGCATAAGCCCATTTCTGTGCTTTTATTGCCTCTTTAAGGAAAGGGACATCTATATCTTTTATAGCCTCCATGTCCCAAAGTCTGAATTCGTACTCAGGCATCTGTTGATGCCAAGAGTCGATACATTGTTGTATCTTCTCTGGAAATGGATCACCACTAAACCACGTATAATGAATAATCTTGGGAATCATTTTCTTGAGAATTTTCTATGCAANNCGATTACTATGTAATGCCTCGACTTCCTCCAGATTATCTCGATAGAACCTGAAATAGGCAGCAATTTGAGGGTATTCTCCTAACAAAGAATTCTGTTCTTGTATCGCTGCACAACGCTGAGTCGCAGACACGCCATTTGTATCATAATTAGCGATTACAAGAGGAATTGATGCAACTTTTGCCTTTCCAATAACCAACGCAGAGAAATAAGTCCACCAGTCAGAAACAATTCTTTGATCTTCACGATACATACCATATTCCTGGAAAAGAGTTCGTTTAAAGAAAGAAGCCTGATGAGGTATCCATGTAAATGTCAGCTTGCGTAAAATTCCTTGGGGACTGAAATCAGACTGTTCCTCTTCGCTGGCATTATCTTTTCCCAAAGAATTTATTCGACCGACATAGATATCTTTGTCTACCAACAAGGGAACTACACTTTCTATTACATGATCATCATATAGGTAATCTCCAGAATTAAGAAACAACAGATAATCACCATGCGAAGCCATAATACCTTTATTCATTGCATTATAAATGCCATTGTCAGGCTCACAGACATGATATGACATGTATTTAGAATATTTCTCTATCAATTCTATACTCCCATCCTTTGAGCCACCATCTAAAACAATCCATTCAAAATCCTGAGTTGACTGACTTATAACACTCCTAAGAGTCTTATCAAGCCCGTCCCTATTATTTAAATTTATGGTAATAATGGATAATTTCATTATCTATTCTATTGTATAATTATTCATTCCCCTTTCAATAATATATAGAGTCTATATTTTATATAGAGCCATAAGTTCATCTTCNNCAATTGCCGCATGTTCTTTGTCTGTTTCTGATGTTTCAGGCAATACAAGAACATTATCTTTTTCTTTATAGTAATATACTAATGGTGTCAGTACAGATTGATCATGACTATGCACATTAAA
>LXOW01313783.1_pt1 | contig 44660 bp, 52 predicted proteins | sample 1368591 | NCBI WGS metagenome assembly LXOW01 (sample SAMN04884650, study PRJNA319009) | bovine gut metagenome | isolation source: Cow rumen | host: Bos taurus | place: Italy: Legnaro (PD) | collected 2014-07-09
CACCATCTTGATTTTTCTTTTCTTTTGTTCCTACATCAGAACAAATGATATTAATACTCTTCATAATGTTCACCCAAAGTAAATCTTTTTCACGTTCGACTACATACGCATTTATAATAGCATAATTCAAATGCTTTTTCAAGGTAAAAGGCATTGAAAAAGACTTGAATACTACTAATATTCAAGTCTTTTTATTACAATATGATTTGATAGATTTAACACGAAATCATGTTTGTCGCAAAACAGGTATATTTCCCATTAATATCCTACTTTTTTTCCTGATTTCGTCATATATCCCGAAATCAATCCAGCTTTATAATCTTTGATTTTTCTCTTGTTTGGAACCCCAGGATCTGTCGGATCATAATTGATTGATCCTGCAATCTTAATAGTCTTTGGTTTTCCTAAAGGCCCTGGTTTACTGCTGTTTCCTACTGTAAATTTAACACTGGAACCTACGGATGCATAATCATAAATCCATTTTGCATCAGCAACCATCATACGCACGCATCCTGCTGATGCAGGTGATCCAAGTTTATTGTAATCAGACGCTCTTAATGCATAGTGAGAGTCTGCACTTACAGCAATGGAATGGAAATATACATTTCCTACAACATGTGATGCCCATCTTGCATAACAGATACTGCCATCTGGTTCAAGCATCTGTTTCATGGTATATTTGACACCTGCACCATTTGAGCAAATAGAAAATGAACCTATCGGTGTATAAGATGTATCTTCATTCAAATCTCCAGCACCTTTATTTGTCCATGTATCTCTACCAACAGATACTGCAAATGCCTTTACAGGAATGATATATTTTTCTGTTTTTGAATCATACGCATACACAGTAAGCGTACATGCTGCACGATTTAATTCAATGTAAAACTTATTTACATTTGTCGCACTACTTTCCTGTAAACCAAGAATATCTGTCAAATCCGTCTGTTTCACATTATCTATATAATAGAACTTATATTTTTTTCCATTATACTTTTCATAATACCAGCCATTCTTAGCAGCTTCATCCTTTGTCACTTTCACTTTTGTTGAAACAACTAATTCCTGTGTTCCCCATTTTGTTGTCACATAAGCATCAATCTTATATTTTCCAGGATAACGATTTAATTGCGATACTATGTACGCTTTTTTCTTGCTATTATATTTCGCTTTCGCTTTGTTTTGCAACTGAAAGCTTCCATCTTTATAATAATACACAAAATACTTTACTGCTTTGGCATTTCCAGGAACATATAATCCCTTTAACGTAAATGTAGATTTTCTAGTTTTCTTGCTCTTTGTTACAGCATATTTTGTATATGATACGGTTTGAGTTACCTTAGCACTAGTCTTTGCTAACACTTCATTAACACCGTTTACAATCTTTGCTTTTACAGTATAGTTTCCTAACACATTGCTTAGATCTGACATTGCTACTGTTGCGCTATACACTCCGCTACTATTCTTCGTTGTCTTTTTTTCACATACTTCTTTTCCGTTTTTATCAAATATACATACCATAACTTTCTGAATGTTACATGGACTTGTAATATCTGAAACTTTTACAGAAAAGCTCGCTTTCTTTTCCAATGTACTGTTTTTCACTACTTTTACTGTACCAACTTTAGCATCTACATTAAATAACTGCTTTGATACTAAGGCTCTCATTTCACCGTAACCAACCATTACCTTGGCATAATATTCACCAAATGATAATTTATCATTTTGAATATCAATACTCCATGATAAATCTGCATTTTTGAATGTCTTTTCGTCTGAAATCATGTTAGCAGTCTTCTCGCCGTTGGAGTTCTTCCAAACATACAACGAAACTTTATTTTTTTCGCCCGGAAATGCCACTTCATTTCCTTTGGTAACAGTAAGAGTTGCACTGCGATTTTTACTTGTCGTCGCCCCAGAAACTTTAAAATCAAGTAACTGACTCTTGATACTAAAATCACATGTATGATCGCCAACAACAGTTTTATCGCCAGCAATACACTTCACTGTATACTGATGATAAACAAAGCTATCAATATCGTCCATAGAAAAACTTCCAACCGCTCCCTCTGGTGATATTTTCTTTTCCATTGCAACAACCTCAACACCACTTGTATTGATATAAGTTGCCTGAAGAGTAGCTTCTTCATTTAATCCATTTACCTGATAATTACAAATACCTTTTTGTCTGTCTGTAGTAATCAATAATTGCAATCCTGTTTCCTGTGCTTTTACAACATTTACTCCAAATGCTACTGCAAGCAAAACACTGATTACTGCCACTAGTCCAAAAATACTTTGAAATACTCTTTTCATTTCTGTCTCCTTCCTGCCTAAACCTTTTACTTTAAAAGTGTTTTCCGTAGTCAAATCCAAATGCATGCTTTCATAAAATTCAGATTGAATACGTGAAAACCTAATCTGTATGAGCAAGTAGCCCTTTGAAGTGTATTGCAAATACAGAATCAGCTGTGTTAACAGCTTTGTCTTATTTATTCATGTATAAATACTGCGTCTCCCATATGCACTAAATTGAAGATTTTTTCTGCATCTTCCAACTGTAAATTGATACAGCCATGAGAGCCTCTTGTCTTATATATCTCCGGAGTCCATCTCGACCAGTCACTTCTCGCCAGATAATGGTATCCGGTTCCTGTCCACATAATTCGTACCCAATACTTGGTAGGGGTTTCATAATCAGAACCTACCAATGTGTACTCTTCTTTTTTATCTTTTATGTAATAGCATCCTGTTTTTGTAGCACGCTCCGGATCTGAAAGAAGTCCAGTAACACACACGCAGGAATATACCATTTTTCCATTTTGATACACATAGACCATCTGATTTCCAATGTCTACTTCACTATAATTTTCAGTATCCCAATCCTCTGAAAAATTCACATAATCCCTTTTATACGCCGTATTGCTATAAATCGGTTCCAAATTTTTCGTAAGTTTCAATCGGTTTTCTTCACTAGGATCCTTGATATATGCATCTTTATCCGCTTTTTCATTGTTATATCGGATACTTTTCAATGCCTGTTTACATGTTTTTTTATAATCAAGTCTCCAACCATAATCACCTTCTGAAATATTTATGGTTCTGTTATCATGGGTAACAAATTCTCTCGTAGTTCCCTGTGTTTTATACTTAAGACAAAATGTCTCTACCCATAAATTTAATTTTTCTTCATTAATTTTTACTTTTCCATCTTTGGTAACTGACAACCAGTTCTTTATATTTTCCGGTGTGATACTTTCTGTTGTATCCTCTCCCATGTCCCATACAATCCAGTTAAGTAAATAATCATTGTATTTTTCAATTGCATTTACCAATTTCTCATCATTAGAATAACGACTTGGTTTTTTATATACATTTTCATTTTTCTTAGCTGTAAGCTTCAACGTATCTTCCATTTGAACAATTTGTTCTTCTACTACTTTTTGCAATTCAGATAGAATAATCGTATTACCCAACTGTTCTTTTTGTATGATTGCACTGTTTTTCTCTTCTGAATAGACGATTTTTGCGCTTTTTGGTTTTTCAATTTTATAATTGTCACTTCCACAGACTAACTCTGATTTCTGTAATATATTCACTAATTTATTTTCATCAAACTGGGCATTTACAGCTTTTGCATATGTTTTCTTTCCCCAGTGAAGGAAATGAAATTTCTGTTCTTTCTCTTTGTACAATGCTTCCAGTTCTTTCTCAAACTCAACAGTCAAATCAATGTCTTTTCCACAGATCTCAAGAGCTCCGTCGTTACGACCTTCTATATGTAATACATAATTATCAATGTGCTTTTGCAAAGCTTCTTTACTTTGCTCTAATGTGTTTCCCGAAACATCCACATCACAAATCTCCGTATGCGGATCCCAACGGTTGCAATAATATATATTTATTCCTCCATAAACCATAACCAAAAGAATAAACACACTTGCCACACCATACAATACTTTCTGTTTCAGGGATAATGCTTTTAATTTCGCCATTCCGTCTATCATCTTATACCATGTCCTTTTCTACAACAAAGAAACTAATAAAAAATCCATTTTCGCAACCATAATTTATCATAGAATTCCTACTATGTCAACGGATTCAAGCGTATCAAATAAATTATGGTACTTTTTATTGTAACACCTTATTATCCCTTTGTTTTTTTGTGCAATATAACCCTTTTCTCATTCACTGTCATTTACAAAAAATCTGTTTTCACAATATATTTTAAAACATCTAAAATACCATATTATTCATACAATATATTCTATAACGTCAAAGAAATTCTTTAACGTTCATAGAATATACTTTTTAACAAAAGAAAGAAGCCGCCACAAAGAAACGACTTCTTTCTTTCTCTTTACCATAAATGGTGTTCGTATAAATGAACAACAAAGTATGTACTTCGCTGTAAAATGTTCAAACTAAAAATTAGTTGTTGATGAACTTATCTTCTTCGTTGTTCCAGCTGTACAGCTTACGGATTTCTTCTCCAACCTTTTCTGATGGATGCTCAGCAGCAAGCTTTCTCATAGCCTTGAAGTGTACCTGTTTTCCACCCTGTGACATGTCTAATAAGAATTCTTTTGCGAAGGAACCATCCTGAATATCAGAAAGAACTTTCTTCATAGCCTTCTTTGTCTCTTCTGTAATAATCTTAGGTCCTGTGATGTAATCACCGTACTCAGCTGTATTTGAAATAGAATATCTCATTCCAGCAAATCCTGACTGATAAATTAAGTCTACGATTAGCTTCATCTCATGGATACACTCAAAGTATGCATTTCTTGGATCATATCCAGCTTCTACTAATGTTTCGAAACCAGCCTGCATAAATGCACAAACACCACCACAAAGTACTGCCTGCTCACCGAATAGGTCTGTCTCTGTCTCTGTTCTGAATGTTGTCTCAAGAACACCAGCTCTTGCTCCACCGATAGCTAAAGCGTATGCTAAAGCGATTTCCTGAGCCTTTCCTGTAGCATCCTGCTCAACAGCGATCAAACAAGGAACACCCTTTCCAGCCTGGTACTCAGAACGTACTGTATGTCCAGGTCCCTTAGGTGCGATCATTGTTACGTCAACATCTGCTGGAGGTACGATACATCCGAAATGAATGTTGAAACCATGAGCGAACATTAACATATTTCCAGCCTCTAAGTTTGGCTCGATGTCTTTCTTATATAAATCAGCCTGATGCTCATCGTTGATAAGGATCATGATGATATCAGCCTTCTTAGCAGCTTCTGCAGCAGTGTAAACTTCAAATCCCTGCTTTACAGCCTTATCCCAAGACTTACTTCCTTCATATAAACCGATGATTACGTTGCATCCTGACTCCTTAGCATTTAATGCGTGAGCATGTCCCTGGCTACCATAACCGATAACTGCGATAGTCTTCCCGTCTAATGCTGAAAGATTACAATCTTCTTGATAAAAAATCTTTGCCATTGTATTTTCCTCCTAAAAATGAATTGAATTTGAAACAGTATTGTCCATGGGACATATACTTTATATGAAATGCCCTGGGCTTTTGTACGATGTACCTAACTTGCCAGCAGCATTTGTTTCCATAAATCTCATGATGAAATAGGTCACTTGCATGGGTATTTCCTATTTCATAAAATCAGCTGTCATTATAGACAGTCTGCACATCCATCCTGTCCACGGATAAGACCAGTCACGCCTGTACGTACAAGCTTCACAATCTTAAATCCATCCAATAAACGAATGAACGCATCAACTTTCGCCTGATTTCCAGTAAGCTCTATCATAAGTGTCTCAGGTGCTACATCTACAATATTTGCACGGAAGATATCTGCTACTGCAATTACTTCCTGACGTTGTGTTTTATCTGCCTGAATCATCACAAGAACAAGCTCTCTGCATACTGCATTTGTATCGGATAATTCCGTAATCTCGCGGACATCCTCCAACTTGCTAAGCTGCTTTTCAATCTGCTCTAATGTGTGTTCCTCTCCGCTAACAGCCACTGTCATTCTGGAATACAGTGGATTTTCAGTCTCTGCCACGGAAACGCTGTCAATGTTATATCCTCTACGGCTAAATAACCCAGACACACGACTTAAAACTCCCGATGTATTATCTACTAAGATAGATAAAACCATTCTTCTCATAATACTTCGTCCTTTCCTGAATATCTATAGATATTCGCTAACGTATATTCTAACAATTTTGTATTGAATTGTCAATAAATAAGGACACTTCAAAAAGTGTCCCATTCTCATTTATTTTTTATTGATTTATATACTTCTATTCACTCCCTTCGTTTTTTTTCTTGTCCAAATTGGAAACCATTGCTTCTAGTTTTGCCAAAACGCAATAAATAGTAAATCCCAGCAAGCTTCCCACCGTATTGATAATCACATCATCGATATCTGCAAATCTTCCTGACAAGCCTTCCAAATACTCTATTACACAAACGGTAAGCACGGTGACAACTGTAATTCTTTTGTAATTCCATTTTACATACTCCAATGTCAATGGTACTAACAAACCAAAAGGTAAAAACAGCATAATATTCAAAAATATCTGTTCTGACGCAACCGGGTAATTTGAATGCAAACTTTTCACCGTTTCCACCACCGGAACTAAATTTGGTGTCATAAAATACATAGAAGCCCCTTCACTTACAAAACCCAAAGCATCTGTCAATATGCAGACTGCAACTATGTATGTGTAGAAAATATAGGATGCCATATATGAAAAAATCTTTTTTCTTTTTTTTAAAAATATAAATTGTATCCCTTCCAAACATATAAATAAAATAATACCAATGCACATACACTGATAAAGATAGTGATTAATTGCTCCTAAGATTCCCATTTCTAGTCCTCCTTGATGTAAATATTNNTATTATATATATATGTCAACAATTATTTGTAACTTTACATTTTTCATCAAAAAATGTAACTTGTAACCTCTTCTTACTCATCCTCAAAAACAAACTTATGAAGTTCCGTTTTGTTCTTATCAATATCAGGCACTAGTACTGCCTGATTGTTAATACGCTGTGATGTAAAGGAATTATCCACCGGTATTCGGTATTGGTCAATGTCTGTAACTCCCATTCTTACTGCATCTACCATATAGGAAAGTATCTGGTCATTGTTAAGATCCGTTGTTACATATGGCATAATTTCCTCTGCAAGCTCCAATAACCGGGTTGAGGATTTTGACTTAAGTTTTGTAAACATGGACTGCATAACTGTTCTTTGTCTTTGTGTTCGTCCAAAATCTGCTGCCGCATCCTGACGAATTCTTGTGTATGCCAATGCCTGTTGTGCGTTTAACGTCTGTTTTCCCGGTACTACTTTCGTTACAGTACCATGCTTATATGCCCTAATAAGATAATTTGCCTCCGCTTCCGTAAGTTCAACTTCCACCCCGCCAAGGGCTTTGATTACATGCTTAAAGGCGCCAAAATCTACCAACACGTATCCATCCAGCTGAATATCGAAATTATAGGCAATGGTCTTATATAGCAGTTCAATGCCGCCATAGGAATAAGCTGCATTAAATTTAGCTTTCCCGTGATTAGGAATATCTACATACATATCACGCATAAGGGAAGTAAGTTTTAACTTACCATGTTTTGTATCCATAGTACCAATCATAACGCAATCAGAACGACCACTTTCAGACCAACTTTCCCTTTTATCTGCTCCTACAATCAAAATATTTTTTATACCTTCTGACGAAACAAGATTTTCTGTCGGTATGTCTAATTCCTGAAGATTTATGGTTGATTGATTTCTCTTATTCAATGTAGTAACCATCTGTGCATGAAAACGGCCTGCAAAGGTTCCAGCCACAATAGCAGTCAGACAAAACATTGCCACTAACATTCTCCGAAGAAACGCTTTTATATTCTTTCTCTTTTTCACTTTCTTTGGACGGCTCTTCATCTGTTGTTTCGAAACAGTAATTTGTTCCTGCTTGTTTTTGTTTTCTTGCTTTGCCTGTTTTTTCAATTCCTGTTTCTTCAAAGAATTTGCCGATGTTTTCTGAGAATATCTTTCTGAAGGTTTTCTTTGCCTTTGATTTGTAGGAACTGTCCTCGTTTTTGATTTTCCTGAAGCAGCTTTTCTTCTTTGTCCGTTTCCTGCCACTTTTGTACCAGTAGTTTGTTGTCTCTTTTCAACATTTTGCTCTGTTTTCTGTTTATTTATTCTCTGACTACGCTGTTCTGTATTTCTTTTCTGACCAGCATCTGCTGTCTTAACGTTCTTTCTCTGTCTTTCCACATCAAAATTTTTGATTGTTCCGGAACGTGGTCTTTGATTTGTAATTCTCTCCCCACTCTGTTCTACCTTTCTTTTTCTCTGAAAGGAAGAATTAAACTGAAGCTCTCTATCATTTGAGCCTGAACCTAACTTTCTTTGTTTTTCCTCTTTTCGAAAATCAGGGATAGAGACACTTCTTTTTCTTTGTTCATCCAACTTTTTTTCCTCCTAAACTAACAAAAAGACACCAACATTTCGTATCAAGCCGGACTTCCAAAAACCATGGTGGAACAATTTCACTCTTCGTTCAAACCAATTCATACTGTGCAAAGAGGCAAAATCCCGAATAATACTTGCCTGTTCCTCTGTCATCTCATCCTGATACATATTTAGTAATTCAAATGCCTGTCTTTCATCTTCCACCAGCGATAATTTCTGCTCTTTCAAACTTAATAAACGTTCCACGGTGTATTTTGCATACGTTTTACCTCCTACCACATTTCTTGCATGCTGCCTGTAATTAATGGTCGGCTCATCCACATACACAATTTCACCAAAGGCTGCTGCAATCAATGCAATCCACCAGTCATGGTATCTGGCACGGGTAGGCATTTTTCTCATTTTATTTGCAACGGCACGGTTAAACATCATTGTACAACCGATTAATTTATTCTCTATAAGCAAATGTGCCAAATCATGTTTTTGGGCTTGTAATCCCGTATGTCGAAAGAACGAATCAGCCAAGGTACGCATCACACCATCTACCACTTTTGCATCTGTAAATACTGCAATTGCCTGATTTTCACCAATTTCCTGTTCTTTTTCTTTCATTGCCTCTAATGTTCGTTCTATCTTATGTGGCATCCACACATCATCCTGGTCACAAAACATAATGTATTTTCCGTCAGTTCTGGTTACGCCATCCAGAAAATTTAATGTCACACCTAAATTTACTGAATTTTGATGAGCAATGATTTTATCCGGATATCTGCTTTGATATGTTTCAATAATATCTAAGGTGCGATCGGTTGAACCATCATCGCAAATATATAAGGTCCAATCTGTAAATGTATTTTCTAAAATAGAGTCTAATTGTTCTTCCAAATATTCTGCTCCATTGTAAGTTGCCAGCACAATACTAACTTCTGACATAATTGTTCCTCCTATTTCTATTTCCAATACGATTTTTGACTACTACATGCTCTTACAAACCATTTTGGTAAGCGGTCATATTTTTTTCCAAAACGGTAACCTAAAAACTTGCAGCCACTACTCCAGATAAGTGTAATGATTAGCCACGGGGTTCCCTTTTTCATCAGGTATTTTGCGGTATTTTTTACTAAATTCATACCCTCGCCCTCCGCTTTTACCCGATCAAAGATTTCTCTGTATTCTCTATGGGAAACTCCAAGGTCAAAATTTCTTTGAAACTGCTGTTTTCCTGTGTATTTATGAGCATGATACACTTTTGCATCCGCCGCATAATACACGCTGTAGCCTGCATCCAATATTTTCGACGCCATAATGGTATCTTCATTAAAAATGGTTTTTGTCACAAATCCACCAAGTTCCATATATTTCTCCCGACGATATGCTGCGCAAACATCAGAACAAAAATATGCTTTTATGCCAAGTCTGTCAATATCTTTTTTTGTCTTTTCCAACGGCTTATCAGGATAGTTAAACACCCTTGTGTAATGTTCGATTATGCCAACTTCCTCAGTTGCTAATTGTCTTGCAAAACTTACTGCCACTTCTTCTTTCTGAAATGGCTTTATCAGTTCTTCCAGCATCTTTTCATCTGCCGGTACTGCATCCTGTGTCATCATAACTACAAATTCTGCATCCGACATTTCCACACCCATATTCCTCGTGCCGCCGTGATTAAATTCGCTTTGTGGTATTTCTGTTACTTTAATGTTTGCATACTGTGCACATCGAGGTGTTACATCCGTAGTCTTTGTTCCTGTAGGTATGGTGTCAATGACATGTATTTCATTCGGCTTAAGTGTCTGTTTTTCTAACATACGTAACAACCGGTCAAACTTTTCATCCGGTTTGTAAGTCGGTATGATTACATCTACCTTTGATTTCCATGCTTCCATTTTTTATCTTCTTTCTGTGTTTTTTAATTATTACCCAATCTCCACTTACATAATTTCATGTGTTTTTACTGTTTTGATTTTCAATTTCTAATCCGCGTTGATTAAATATATGTTTACCAATTTTCTAATAATTCTTTCACAACAACTACTGCTTCCTGTGCGTCTTTCGAATATCCGTCTGCACCGATTTCATCGCAGAAACTCTGAGTAATTACGGCACCTCCGATGATAACTTTTACATCTAATTTACGTTCTTTTACCATATCTACAACCACCTGCATCTGCATCATGGTAGTTGTCATAAGAGCTGATAATCCAATAATCTTGGCATTTTCTTTGATGGCTGTTTCCACGATCAATTCAGATGGTACATCCTTACCTAAATCGATAACGCGATAACCGTAGTTTTTAAGCATCAATACTACAAGATTTTTTCCAATGTCATGAATATCACCTTCAACCGTTGCCATAACGATAGTCACTGCATCTTCGTCATTATCCTTTGACTGAAGCATTGGTTCTAAGTAATCAATGGCTGTCTTCATGGCTTCTGCGCTACTGATTAACTGTGGCAGATAATAGATACCTTTATCAAATAATGTTCCCACATGGTTAATGGCAGGAATCAGCATAGTGTCAATGATTTCCGATGGTTGTGTTTCCTCTGCCAGCATATTTTTCACAAGGTCAACAATACCTTTTCGATTTCCTTTTACCACAGCTTCGAAAACTACATTTCCATTTTTCTCCTCAACGCCACCGGCAACCGTTGTTTCCGTGGTAGTCATGGTCATTTTTCTTGTAGATACACGCTCAATATATCTTGTGTCAGAATCCTGACGGTTAAGAAGCAAATCACATGCTACCGCCACGTTCATAAGCAATGCCTGTGACGGATTGGCAATGGCCATGGTAAGACCTTCCTTAATGGCAAATGCCAGAAATGTACTGTTTACGAAAATTCGCTCCGGCAATCCAAAAGAAATGTTTGATAAACCGCAAATAGTAGCTACTCCAAGTTCATTTTTACAATAACGAATGGTCTCCATCGTTTCGATGGATGCTCTCTTATTGGCACCGATGGTGTTTACAAGACCGTCTACTACTACGTCTTCCTTCGTCAAACCAAAACTCTCGGCTCTTGCCATAATTTTTCCGATAATTTCTTTCTTCTCCTCCACATTTTTTGGAAGTCCTTCATCCGAAAGTGGCAAAAGAACGAACATGGCACCATATTTTTTTGCAATCGGTATCAATTTTTCAAACTTTTCTGACTCTAGGGAAATAGAATTTAACAAAGCTCGTCCCGGATAAATTCGAAGCGCCTGTTCAATAACGTCAATCTTACTTGAGTCAATACACAAAGGAACATTGGCAATCATAGTTAAATGATTGATGACATTTAACATGGTTTCCATCTCGTCAATTCCGTTCATTCCTACGTTTACGTCAAGAATATTTGCTCCAAGTTCCACCTGCTCCTCGGCAAATTTCGTAACAATATCAAGTTTTCCTTCTCTTAATTCTGCCTGCAAATCTTTTTTTCCTGTAGGATTGATACGTTCTCCAACCACAAGGAAATTTCCATTATCAATATCGATTTCTAATGTGTTTCGTTCTGTAGTCAATGCACGGATTTTCTTTGAAGAAATCTCCGGTGCCGGCTTATCTTTAATCATGTCCGCCAGCATACGGATATGGTCAGGAGTCGTTCCACAACATCCACCCACAATAGAAACACCCTGCTCTAACAGTATAACCATTTCTTTGGCAAATATCTCCGGCGTCATGTTAAATACTGTTTCTCCGTCCACAAGTTCCGGCAATCCGGCATTTGGCTTTACAATAATGGGCACATTGGCAACTCTTCTCATTTCTGCTACCATGCGGTGCATTTTATCAGGTCCTGTGGAACAGTTAAGACCTACTGCATCTGCTCCTAAGTTTTGCAATACGATAATAGCAGTCTTTGCATCTGTACCAAATAATGTTCTTTCATCTTCATTGAAAGTTAAGGTTACCATAATCGGCAAATCACACAGTTCTTTAATGGCAATGACTGCGGCACGACATTCCTGCAAACTCATCATGGTTTCCACAACAAAGAGGTCTACCCCTGCTGCCAATAAAAATTCCACCTGTTCCTTGTACACATCAACAAGTTCCTCAAACTGCAAGGTTCCAAGAGGATACAGCTGTTCTCCCGTCATGGTAAGATTTCCCGCCATGTATACCTTATGATCCGCATTTGCCTCTTCAATGGCCTCGCGACAAATCCCCACCAACTGATGGTTCATTTCCTCAATCTTATCCTGCAAATCATACTCTCCAAGTTTTATACGGTTACAGCCAAACGTCGGCGCATAAAGAATATCAGAACCAGCTTCAATATATTCCTTTTGAAGCCCTTTCATGATCTCTTTATTTTCTATAATCCACTGCTCCGGACAAATTCCGGTAGGCATTCCTCTCTTTTGTAAATTAGAACCTGTGGCTCCGTCTAACACTACAATCTTTGACTGTACTAATTCTAAAAATTCACTTTTTGTCACAGATGTTCACTCCTTTTTATCTAAACGCAGGATTACATGATTCTGCCCCCTAATCCACATAGCTTACAAATGTATTTCCTGATTTTTCAAACATGTTCTCTCCCGCTTTCATACCAACGGTTTTACTCTTTCCGGTAACCGGATCAATATATGTTACGGAAGTTTCTGTATATTCTGTAATTACAACAAAGGTGTTGTTCTCTGTCAATGCAATTACCGGTCTTCCTCCACTGACAAAGTATAGTACTTCATCCAAAGTACATCCTTTCAGATTTACTACATCCGAAGTCTCATCCATGTTTGCCTTTAGTAAACTGTATACGGATTTGTCACTTTCAGATAATTTCTTGCTATCGCAGGAAACATGATTATATTTTAATACCATAGACAGGCAGGCTCCCTTTGTATTGGTTCCGCCACCCATGGTCACTGGCTCTATATTTCCAATGGCATTGTTTTTATACTTTCCTGCTCTTTCATATACAACCTGATTCTTGTTGTTAATCACGGCACCCATACTTTCTTCTGCTGCCATGATTGCCTTATTCGGACTTTGGAATGACTCCGTAATTACGCCTTCTGCATAAACGTAATACTTACGAATGCTGTCAAGCTCATTATCCAGACGTACCACACTGTTTTCTGTGATTACGGTCTGTTTTGATGTTTGTAATGTAGGTTTCGCCTCGATTTTAATGCCATTTGCCATTTGAAGATAACGAATAACTAAACCATTTTCCAGTGTTTTGCTACTTTTTCTTTTTTCAGAAACACTCTCTGTGGCATGACTTTGAATACTCTCGTCATTAACCTTTGTGTAAGTCCCCATAGACTTCTTTGCACATTCCATTTTAATGACATTGTTCTTAACTTCGGCGCTAATTACGTAAACGCCATTTTTCTCATATTCTTTAAGTACATTTCCTTCTTTGTCCACAATAACTACTTTGTACATAGGAAACATATCTGAACCATCTATATTTTCTGCTATATCTCCAGTTTTTGCAAGACCATACACAACATTTGTATCAATAGTTCCAATAAGTTTGATACATTCACCTTTTCCGGCTTTAATTTTTCTCTGTTTTTTTGTTTCCAAATCCAACATTGTGATGTTTTTCGTCTTTTGCTGCCATGCTAACATTCCCACTTCTTTCACATAACAATACTCGTCCTGAGAAATGTTTTTTGCAATTGTCTGAAGCTCTTTTGAAACTTCATCATAACAATACACGCTGTTATTCATTGCAAAATAAAATGCGTTGGCACCATTTACATATGAAAACTCATCCAAATTCTCTTTCAGGATCTGATATGTGGTATCCATCGGAATAAAAAGCTGTTCTTCCAGTCTCATATCTGTTGCGATATATTTATACCACAACATTCCCACACAGCCTTCATAGTCACCGGAATTCATATATCCATATACACAGAAATTCATATTTCCGTCATCGTCAATACTCATAATTTTGATATCATGCTGATTGTATCCGGCTCTTTTATAATCCTCGCTGTCACCTAAAAATGAAAATACCTGATGCATGGTGTTATCATTTGCGGAATACTGCCATAATTCTCCTGATTGAGCAATGGCAACCCTATTATCATTTTCCGAATATAACACATTTGTCCCTGTGGAATCGATGACACCCAAGTCAAATTTCTGACTGCCTAAGTCTAAGTTATCAAAGCTAAACATACTCTGCATATCTCTCTCAAACTTTAACAGATACATACGACCGCCAGAATAACGCACACGATAGAATTCTTTCACATTACAGATTTCTTTCTTTGAATCAGCACCATTGATGGAAACATAATATTCCATACAGACTGCCGCTGTTTCCGTGTTATATTCTTTGATGGTTGGCACAACGTCAGAAATCACTTGTGGAGATAAATTTCCCCATCCAACCAATGCCTTCGAAGATTTAATATCTACATGGGCGTAGTCTTCTCCATCCACGAAATCTGTTGCATAACTTTCTAAATATTGAGAAATGTTATTCACACCATTTTTCTTTAATGTATTGTTGTGAAAGTCTGTTATAAATGTCATTTTTTCCTGAAGGAAACTATCTGAATAATATTTCAAATGGGTAAAATAATGTATCTTTTTACCTTCTTTTGTGATGGCTGTAATTTTCATGGCATACTCTTTTCCCTGATCAAGAGTCGTATCAAACACAACCGTAATTACTTTTCCTTCTTTTGTATCATCAATGACAGAAACATCATTTGCCTCCATCAGGGTACTGTCGTTCACTTTTCGAAGTTCGTATTTTATTTTTCTGATTTTTAAACTGTCTTCCGACACAAGAAACTGAAGTTTTTTATCAATCCCCACCGGCGTCATGGATTCACGGTTAAGAGACGCCTTTAAATTGCTATTGTATCCATGAAGTACGTTTATATCATATCCCTGTGTCCGAACTGTCATAATAGGAAATGAAGGATTTGCCGCTTCAATACATTTCACGGAACCTACCCCTTTTGTCTCCTTCATATTTCCCCCAAAAAACAATGCAGAACCTACAAAAAACAAAACAAATATCAATGCTCTGTATACATGTTTCATATCCTTAATCCTCTTCCCTTAATAGTTTTCCAAGTGTAATGTCTGAATGAAGCATTTTCGCTACATTTTCGTATTCTTCCCATTTTTCCGGAAGAAATGTCTGTTTGGATTGCTTTACACCACGAATTAAAATATTCTTCGGTGTGTGCTCCATGTCGATAAATTCAAGTATCTGTGTCTTATATCCTCTGCTTTCCAGCAAATTTGCCCGCATGGCATCCGTAAACAAAGCAGCAGTTCTCTCTTTAATGAGTCCATACTGAGTGATGCTTTCCATCCCCTCAATATGCAATGTTTTGTTCATTTCATGCTGACAACATGGCACAGAAAGGATTACCCCAGCCCCCCACTTAATGGCTTTATAAAGGGCATAATCCGTAGCTGTATCACAGGCATGAAGCGTCACTACCATATCTACTGCATCCACACCTTCGTAAGATGCGATATCTCCTTCTAAAAATAACAGCTTTTCATAGCCATATTTTTTGCTAAGTTCGTTACAATTACGAATGACATCTTTTTTCAGGTCTAATCCGATAATTCTTACATTATAGTTTTTCAATTGATTCAAATAATAATACATGGCAAAGGTTAAGTAAGATTTTCCGCATCCAAAATCAAGAATCGTCACTTCCCTATCCTTTGCAAGTTCCGGCAAAATATCCTCGATAAACTCTAAAAAACGGTTAATCTGACGGAATTTGTCGTATCTTGACTGTACGATTTTTCCCTCTTTTGTCATTACCCCTAAATCTACAAGAAAAGGAACCACTTTTCCTTCTTCTAAAATGTATTTTTTCACTCTGTTATGGGATAAATCCATTTTAAATTCTAATTCTTTTCCCTTTTTCTTCTTTCGCTTTAAGGTTACTTTCCCTTTTTTGCTGATTAAGCCTGTAATTTCCTCGTTTCTCGTCTTTAGCTGTAACTGCTTAAAGTACAAATCCTCTTTCGAAAACCACTTCTCACAAGCCTCAATCAATTCATTTTTGCTCATATTTTTGTGGAATACCTGTTTTCCAATATATGAAGTCGTCTGAAATTTCAACTGGTCTTTCAAAAGAAGAGGACGAATCTTCACTTTTTGTATTTCTTCTGTTTTCATCGAATTGCTAAATATACCTTCCATAAAATCTATGGTTAAGATTTCATCTAATACCTGTCTTATCTGCTCATCCATGCTCTTCTTTCCTTTCTTAATCCTTCCTACGAAAGCAATGATAAATTGACTAAAACCATTTCACTCAAACTTCCACGAAAAACCACCTGACAGTCTTTTCTGATTCCATCATGAATGAAAGTAGTTTTGTTATGCTGAAATAAACCCAAAATGTTCCAGCGCGTAGGCAACGCCGTCTTCCTCTACTGACTTTGTCACAAAATCCACCCGTTTCTTTATACTTTCCGCACTATTTCCCATGGCAACACTGACTCCTGCAAAATCAAGCATGGAAAGGTCATTTGTACTGTCACCCATTGCCACCATGTGTTTCTGCTTGATGCCTAAATGTTTTCCTACGCAATCCATACCTGTTGCCTTGCTGTGTCCCATAGGAATCACTTCATAAAAATCATCTGCCCTTTTTATAAAATCAAATTCCTCTTTTAATTCCTGATGCAAAGTTTCAAAATCACTATCTTCATTTAACCAGATGCTAAACTTTTGAAATGTTGGGGTTTCATCCTGCCAAAAACGGCATTTTTCGTTTACTTCTTCCCCAAAATACTCTTTCACCACAAGTAATTTTTCATTTCTCGTCTTATTGGATACATAAAAATGCTCTGGTCCCTCCAATATTGCCTCAATATTGCATTTTTCCAACAAATTCGTAATTCTCTCTGCTTCTTCTCCGAAAATATCCTTACGAAGCAAATTTCGTCCTCTAAAATCCACATATGTTCCGCAGCCACAAACTGCCCCATCAAAGCCAACTCCCATAATCTCAGGATCCAATTCCGCAAAACTACGACCGGTATTTAAAAAGGCAAAATGTCCATTTTTTCTAGCCTTTAAAACCGCCTCTTTTGTTTCATCAGATACCTCCCCTGTAACGTCATCTCTCAGTGTTCCATCGATGTCGAAAAATAACAAGTATGGCTCCATTTTCTTCTTCCTTTCTTTTTTATGTTCTATCGGATTCTCCTTTTCAGTCTACTGTGGCATTTGTATTTCCATATCTTCCACCGAAGGTAAGTCCGGGTACTCAATCCCTACAAGAAATAATCCCATTGGTGGCGCACAGGCACCTGCCGACTGGCGGTTCTTTAACTCTAACATTTCCTTAATCTGCTCCGGCTTATAGTAACCGGTTCCCACCTGTAACAGGGTTCCTGTAATAATTCTCACCATGTTATATAAGAAACCATTTCCCCGAATCCGAAGGATGATTTCATCTTCTTCCTTCCGAAGATCCAAACTGTAAATGGTACGAACTGTTTCCGTCACTTGTGTTTTCGCCGAACAAAAACTCTTAAAGTCATGCTCTCCAATAATATACTTTGCACCTTCCCGCATAGCTTCCATATCCACATTCCAATGAAAATGGTAGGTGTAAAAACGTTTCGAAGGAATGGCTATTTTTCTGTTTAATATATGATACTCATAAGTTTTAATGCTGTCGCAATGTCTTGGATGAAAATCATCCGGCACAAGTCTTGACGACTGCACACGAATGTCCCAAGGTAATCTGGCATTTAGAGCCGGCGCAAATTTTTCTGCCGGTATCTGACTTTCCGTGTCAAACACTGCCACATTTCCAAGAGCATGCACTCCTGCATCGGTTCTACTAGCACCAATTACCTTAATCTCTTCCTGACAAAGCTGGCTTAATGCCTGATTGATTACGGATTCCACCGTAATTTCCTTCGGCTGTATCTGCCACCCGTGATAATTGGTTCCATCATAGGATATATCTAATTTCACTCGTTTCATGAATGAATGTTCCTTTCTATCTGCATTCCATATTTCTTTACAACTTGACTGTTTGAGCAAATATTCCTGCTGTATGGCGGATTACGAATACATATAAACAAAACTATGTTAACAGCCAGTTTAAAAAAATTCACCACTTATGATAGTGCCAAATGACTGACACGCAATTTCACTCCACAGGATATGGTATCACACTCCAAATGGTAGGTAAATAGTGAAGTGCCTCAATAAGTGTAACAATATATAGCAGTACCACAAAATACCCTAAAATATCAATCATATGATACTTTAACGGTCTCATCTTCGTTCTTCCTTTTCCACCACGATAACATCTGGCTTCCATTGCCATAGCAAGGTCATTGGCTCTACGAAACGCAGCCACAAACAATGGCACAAGCAGTGGCAGCATTGCCTTTGCCTTTTTCATAATTCCACCGGTTTCAAAATCTGCACCTCTGGCAGTCTGCGCCTTCATAATCTTATCCGTTTCTTCCAGTAAAATCGGAATGAAACGAAGGGCGATGGACATCATCATTGCCATTTCGTGTACCGGTATCTTCACCCGATTTAATGGTCGAAAAATCTTTTCCATCGCATCCGTCAATTGGTTTGGCGTCGTAGTAAATGTCATCATAGACGCCCCAAATACCAGAAGACACATACGAAATACCATAAAAAACGCTTTTCGTATTCCTTCTAATGTTACAGTTATTATACCATAATGAAACAACACATATCCATCGGTACAAAGTATATGAATACCCATTGTAAAAATCAATAATACCGCCAATGGTTTTAAACCACGAACAATAAATTTCACAGGCACTTTGGAAAGTTTAACGATAAATGCCAAATATAAAAAACAAACCATCAATCCAACAAATCTGGAAAAACAAAATACGGATATCATATAAACCATCGTTGCGATAAATTTTAATCTCGGATCTAATTTATGTATGATGGATTCTTTTTCATAATATTGTCCAATGGTAATATCACGTAACATAGTTTCTCCTTTCTTTTGTCTGTTCTTATATCTCTATACCTTTATTAAACAAAATAATAATGTCGGGTTTGGTTCAAATATATATTTTACTAATAATCTCAGGATTGAAAGCATTTTATTATTTCTTTTACTAAACGCATCAATACCGTTTTCAATTTATCTTCGCGAACAACGCACAAACCATAGATTTTTTTATTATCTTTTTAACCTCTGGACTGGTTCCAATAGGCCTCCAGTATTTTTTTCTTCGCATCCTCCACATGAATGGCGTCTGTCTGAATATCAATCCCTTTTTCTTTCAATTTCCATAAAACACTTGTCACCTGAGGAACAGAAAGTCCTATGGCAGCAAGCTCTGTTGGATGTTGAAAAATATCTATCGGTGTTCCGTCAAGCACAATTCGTCCCTCATGCATTACTAAAAGTCGTTCTACATAATTTGCCACATCATCCATGGAATGAGACACTAAAATAACCGTGCATTTTCTTTCCTTACGAATACGACGAATCAGTTCAAACATTTCCTCTCTCCCTGCCGGATCCAAACCTGCAGTTGGCTCATCAAGTATCAGCACTTCTGGCTCCATGGCAAGTACCCCGGCTATGGCAACTCTTCTTTTTTGTCCTCCTGAAAGCTGAAAAGGAGATAAATCCAAATCATCCTCTGTAAGTCCCACATCTTTAATTGCCTTAAAACTACGCAAATCCACTTCCAAATTCGGAAGTCCAAGGTTTCTTGGTCCAAACTTCACATCCTCAAGTACCGTACTTTCAAACAACTGATACTCCGGATATTGAAACACCAATCCCACCTTTCCCCTCAAAGCTTTTTTGTCGTAGCCTTCTTCATATATATTTTCACCGTTAAAATATACAGTTCCACTGGTTGCTTTTTCCAAGCCATTAAGATGCTGCATCAATGTAGATTTTCCGGAGCCTGTTTTTCCAATTATACCAACAAATTCACCATCTTCAATGGTAAGATTGATATCTTTCAATGCAAAATCATGCTCATCCGTCGCATTTTTAAATTGATAACAAACATGCTCTAATCTGATTGACACATCATTCACCTCACTTTTTTATCCAATACAAAAGTTCTGCCACTAACTCATCTTCTGTTAAAATAGTCTTTGAAATAGGCGCTCCTTCTTTTCGAAGCTCCTCTGCTAAAGTTGTTACCTCAGGTACAGTCAATCGATACTTTTTCAATTCCTCCGACTTTGAAAAGATTTCTCTTGGAGTTCCTTCCATAACAACTTTCCCCTGATCCATAACAATTACCTGGTCTGCCAGTACCACTTCTTCCATGTAATGGGTAATCAAAACAACAGTTTTACCTTCTTCTTTATTTAACCGATAAATGGTATCCATAACCTCTTTTCTGCCAATAGGATCTAACATGGCAGTAGGTTCGTCAAGCACGATACAATCTGTGTTCATCGCCATAACTCCTGCTATGGCAACTCTTTGTTTTTGCCCACCGGACAAATGATTCGGTGACTTTTTACGAAATTTCAGCATATCTACTGCTTTTAAACTATTTTTCACACGTTGCAAAATATTTTCCGTAGAAACTCCAAGATTTTCAGGACCAAAACCTACATCTTCCTCTACAACACTCGCAACAATCTGATTATCCGGATTTTGAAATACCATACCAACTTTTTTTCTAATATTCCATATATTTTCATGCTTAGATGTACTCATATGCGATACTCTTACTTTACCTTCCGTAGGTTGTAGCAGCGCATTTAAGTGTTTTGCAAAGGTTGACTTTCCGGAACCGTTATGACCTAAAATTGCAACAAAAGATCCTTTTTTAATACTCACACTTATGTCATCCATTGCACGCTTAATCTCTACTACATTATTATCTTCATCTCTTCGAATATAATCAAAAGATGCTTTTGTTGTACTGATCAAAGTTTTCCACCACCTTACGCCTAAGTCACTTTTATTAATCCTAACCTATCATTACATTTTAATGCATTCTTATCTTTTTGTAAATATGAACAAAGAGTTTTGCTTGCAAAACTCTAGCGCGACCGCGGTATTGCGCAGCAATTAACTCNNTCCTCGCGGAGCGTTTTTATGTAATAGGAAATTGCATCGCAATTTCCTATTACATAAAAAAAGAGCCTGCAAAACAGGCTCTTTTAAAAATTCGAATTAAACTAACTCGATTAATACTTCCATAGCTGCGTCACCTTTACGCTGACCAATCTTAACGATTCTTGTGTAACCACCGTTACGGTCTGCATACTTAGGTGCGATTTCGTTGAATACAAGATCTGCAACGTCAACGCTCTTAGCGTTACGTTTCTTACCGTCAGCTGTATCTGTTACTGTATAAAGGATCTTGTTCATCTGTCTTCTAGCATGAATACGGCTTGGTTTTTCTTTCTTGATTTCCTTATCGATTGTCTCACGAACAACAACCTGATATTTCTTACCGTTCTTGCTTGTCTTTTCCTCAGTAACTTTTACGCCATTCTCATCTTTCTTTGCAACTGTTGACTTAACTGTTACTGTTTCAAAGTTATCTTTTTCCTTAACACCAAGTGCGATAATGCTCTCAGCGATACGACGAATTTCCTTTGCCTTAGCTTCCGTAGTAACAATCTTACCATTGTAAAGTAAGTTTGTAACCTGGTTTCTAAGCAATGCTTTTCTCTGACTTGATGTTCTACCAAGTTTTCTATAGCCTGCCATGTGCTTACCTCCTGAATTTATAATAACATTTACTGTAAATTTGCATCATACTTATTTCAAGTGCCTACAAATCTTAATTATCATCTCCAACATTTAAAGACAATCCTAATTCCTTCAACTTAGCAAGTACTTCTTCTAAAGACTTACGTCCTAAGTTACGTACCTTCATCATGTCTTCAGATGTTTTATTTGTCAACTCTTCAACTGTGTTGATACCAGCTCTCTTCAAGCAGTTGTATGAACGAACTGAAAGCTCTAATTCATCAATACTCATGTCAAGAACAGCACCCTTAGGATCTTCTGGTTTTTCAACCATAATCTCTGCAGTCTTAGCGTTTTCTGAAAGGTCAATAAATGACTTCAAATGCTCGCTCAATACCTTAGCTGCTAAACTTACTGCCTCATCTGGCTCTAATGTACCGTTTGTAAATACATCCAATGTAAGTTTATCATAGTCAGTAATCTGACCTACACGAGTATTCTCAACTGTAAGGTTTACTCTTTCTACTGGTGTGTAAATAGAGTCAATAGCGATTGTTCCAAGTGGATACTCATCACTCTTGTTCTTATCAGAACTGATATATCCTCTACCACATGTAATTGTCAACTCTGCAGACAATTTGCAATCCTTACCTCCACTAAGTGTTGCGATTACTAAGTCTGGGTTTAAAATTTCGATATCAGGATCCACCTGAATATCTCCAGCAGTAACAACACCTTCGCCTTCAAACTCAATGTATGCTGTCTTTGGTTCGCTAGCATCTCCTGTATTCTTGATTGCCAAATTTTTGATGTTCATGATGATTTCAGTAACATCTTCCTTAACACCAGGAATAGAACTGAACTCATGTACAACGCCGTCAATCTTAACTTGGCTAACCGCTGTACCAGGTAATGAAGAAAGCATAATTCTTCTTAATGAATTACCTAAAGTTGCACCATATCCTCTTTCGAGTGGTTCTACTACAAATCGTCCATATCTCTTATCTTCCGAAATCTCTGCAATCTCAATTTTTGGTTTTTCAAAATCAAACATCTCAGGACCCTCCTTCTGGGTTATGTGCTGCTGTTACTGTCAAATACTATAACCTAACAAATCATTCCACCTACTCTCTCTTAGTAGATAAGAGAGAATAGATAAAAGACATTTATTATTTAGAATATAACTCGACAATAAGCATTTCGTTTACAGGAACGTCAATCTGCTCTCTCGTTGGAAGTTCTTTAACAACACCTGATAATGCTTCATGATTTGCCTCTAACCAAGCAGGTACTAATCTTGAATCAGTTACTTCAAGAATGTCCTTATATCTCTGCATTGTCTTATATTTTTCAGCAATTTCAATTGTATCGCCAGCTTTTACCTGATATGAAGGGATGTTAACAACCTTTCCATTTACAAGTACATGCTTATGGTCAACAATCTGTCTAGCTTCTCTTCTTGTTCTTGCATAACCTAATCTGAAAATAATGTTATCAAGTCTTAACTCAAGAAGAATCATTAAGTTTTCACCAGTTGTACCAGTTCTAACTTTCTGAGCTTTTGCAAACATATTTCTAAAAGGCTTCTCTAATACACCATAGATAAATTTAGCCTTCTGCTTTTCTCTTAACTGTAAGCCGTATTCACTTACTTTTCTACCAGATCTAACGCTTCTGTTAGACTTTTTATCAATTCCTAAAATTGCAGGTTCAATTCCTAATGATCTACATCTTTTAAGCACTGGGGTTCTATCTACTGCCATTCTTTTTACCTCCTATTATAATTAGACACGTCTACGTTTTGGTGGTCTACAACCGTTATGTGGTACTGGAGTTACGTCCTTGATTGATGTAACTTCGATTCCGCAAGCCTGAAGAGCACGAATTGCTGCTTCTCTTCCTGAACCTGGTCCCTTAACCATAACTTCAACAGACTTTAAGCCGTGTGGAATAGCTGCCTTTGCTGCTGTTTCTGCAGCCATCTGAGCTGCGTATGGAGTAGATTTTCTTGAACCTCTGAAACCTAAACCACCTGCACTAGCCCAAGAAAGGGCATTACCTTCTGCATCTGTCAGTGTAACAATTGTATTATTAAAAGATGACTGAATATGTGCTTGTCCACGATCAACGTTTTTCTTAACACGCTTTTTTGTCACTTTTTTTGCTATCTTCTTAGCCATTGACAAACCCTCCTATGGATTTAATAAATTCTTCTATCTATTATTATTTCTTCTTATTAGCTACTGTACGCTTAGGACCTTTTCTTGTTCTAGCGTTTGTCTTAGTCTTCTGTCCACGAACTGGAAGACCTTTTCTATGACGGATACCTCTGTAGCATCCGATTTCCTGTAATCTCTTGATATTCATAGCGATTTCTCTACGTAAATCACCTTCTACCATCTGAGAAGCATCGATTACGTCACGAATCTTAGCAACTTCTTCGTCAGTTAAATCCTTAACACGAGTGTCTGGATTAACGCCTGCTTCTGCAAGAATACGATTAGAGCTTACTCTACCGATTCCATACACATAGGTAAGACCTATTTCTACACGTTTTTCTCTTGGTAAATCTACACCACTGATACGAGCCATGTGCAATACCTCCATAAAATAATTTTTACTATAGTTTCAACGTCGCTGTCGCAACAAATGATTCTGATAATTCAACACACCCGCGTGTGTCAATTATCTCAGCCGCTTTAAACCATGCATCAGGAATAGACCTCATTTATAAATCCTGACGGCGTATGAACGAAAATGACACGTCCTCCGCTACAGTGAATCAAACTGTCCACAGTATCACAATTTTCGTACATTACTGTACTGCCATGAGTGGCATTGTAACACAAAAAGCAAAAACAATATATAATAATCCGAAGTCACCTGCAATTTGGTTGCAACGCTTCCAAAAAGCACTGACATCAAAAATAATTAACCTTGTCTTTGTTTGTGTCTAGGGTTTTCGCAGATTACTCTTACTCTGCCTTTTCTTTTGATGATCTTGCATTTTTCGCAGATCGGCTTAACAGATGATCTTACTTTCATCGTAATCTCTCCTTTCACAAAAGTCCATTTGATATNNCATTATTATTTTTCTTTTCAACGGTTTTGTTTTCTTTTAAATATAGATTATTTTCTTTTGAACAATTTTCATTTTTTAATTATTCACTTAAACAATTCTTTTGGAAACTATTTTTTCTTTTTCAATGAATACTGTTCTTTTTAAAAATTGCCAATATTGAGTGTCGGCTTATTTATCTCTCCAAATAATTCTACCCTTTGATAAATCATATGGCGAAAGCTCTAATGTAACTTTGTCACCTGGTAAAATACGAATATAATTCATTCTTAACTTACCACTGATGTGAGCTAACACAACATGACCATTTTCCAACTCAACCTTAAACATTGCACTTGGAAGTTTTTCAATTACAGTTCCTTCAATTTCTACTACATCTGCTTTTGACATATTAAATTCCTCCTATATGATAAATTATCTAACCTTGCTCACTAAACAATTTGATTGCTCTCTTCACATTTAAATCTGTTATCTTAACTGTTTCGTCGAACTTTTTCTCAACAAAACAAATATGTTTTATATTTTTTATTTTTGGTTTATCTACGAGCTTATAAACTCCGTCTGCAAGTTTCACACGTTTTTGTTCTCTATCGATTCCTACTATAATATAGAAGAAACCTTTATCATGACCTGCCTCGGAAATTACAAGATCACCAATGTTCATCTGCTCCATACTGGCTTCACCTACTGTCCTAAAGAGATAATATTACCGGTTCATCCTCGGTGATTAAAACTGTGTTTTCATAATGGGCGGATAAAGATCCATCCTGCGTAACAACTGTCCAATCATCCTCCAACCACCATACCTCGTAACTTCCTGCATTGACCATAGGTTCAATGGCAAGCGTCATTCCCGGCACAAGTTTTACTCCTTTGCCGCGAATTTTATAATTAGGTACTTCCGGTTCTTCATGCAGATTTTTACCAATTCCATGTCCAACCAAATCTCTTACCACAGAAAAACCATTTGCCTCAACATATTTCTGAATGGCAGCTGAAATATCATATAAATAATTTCCTGCCTTGGCAAATTTAATTCCTTCGAAGAAACTTTGTTTTGTAACATCCATCAATCTTTGTGCTTCTTCACTAACCGTTCCAACGGCATGTGTTCTTGCAGCGTCGGAATGATAACCTTTGTATATCACACCGGCATCAAGACTGACAATATTTCCTTCATGTAATATATGCTTTTTGTTCGGTATTCCATGCACAATTTCATCGTCAATGGAAATACAGATAGATGCTGGATAACCATTATAATTCAAAAATGAAGGTTCGCATCCAAAACTCTTAATTAAATCATATCCTTTTTGATCAATATCCCATGTGGAAATTCCCGGCTGAATGAATTTTTCCAATTCATCATGCACGATAGAAAGAATCCTTCCGGCTTCTTTCATCTTTTCAATTTCCTCAGCAGATTTAATTGAAATACCAGACATAATTACACCTCAAGAATAGCTACGATACTGTCAAATACTTTTGACATATCCTGTGTTCCATCAACAGACTTCAAAATATTTTTCTTTGTATAATAATCAATCAATGGCTGTGTCTGCTCATGATATACTTTCAAACGATTCTTAACAGTTTCAGGCTGATCGTCATCTCTTAAAATCAACTGTCCGCCACAAGCATCGCAAACACCTTCAACTTTTGTAGGGTTGAATACTACATGGTATGTTCCACCACATGCTACACATGCTCTTCTACCTGACATTCTGTTAATAATGTTGTCATCTGGAACATCAACGTCAATTGCAAAATCAACCTTCTCACCAATTTTAGTAAGAGCAGCATCTAATGCTTCTGCCTGAGGAATTGTTCTTGGGAAACCATCCAAAACATATCCGTTCTTTGCATCAGCCTGTGAAATACGGTCAACAACCAAATCACAAACTAATTCATCAGGAACTAAAGCACCTTTATCCATATATTCTTTTGCTTTCTTTCCTAAATCTGTACCTTCTTTGATATTTGCTCTAAAAATATCTCCGGTAGAGATGTGTGGGATGCTGTATTTTTCTGCAATTCTTTTCGCCTGAGTACCTTTTCCTGCACCAGGTGCACCTAACATAATAATCTTCATATTATACCTCCATTTATCATTTATGATATCTCAAAATTCACCTTCATATCATAATTTCGGCTGTTTTTCCTTTATAATGAAATGCTTCACTTAATCAAACCAAATGTTTTACTCGTAAACTTTTCATGCATCACGGTAATAGGAAGCAATTCCTATAAAGCAAGATAGCTGTAGTTGCGATGCAACTACAGCTTAATCTTTTATCGTATATTATTCGCTCAAGAATCCTCTGTAATGACGAACCTGTAACTGAGATTCAATCTGTTTCATAGTCTCAAGTACTACTCCAACGATGATGATGAGTGATGTTCCACCAAAGGAAACATTTGCCTCAAACGCTCCTGAGAAAATAATAGGAATTACTGCAACAATAGTTAAACCTACTGCTCCGATAAAAATAACATAATTTAATACCTTTGTTAAATAATCTGTAGTTGGCTTACCAGGACGGATACCTGGGATAAATCCACCCTGCTTCTTCATATTGTTAGCAACTTCAATTGGATTGAATGTTACTGATGTATAGAAGTAAGCAAAGAAAACAACCAATACAATATATACTACTAAACCTAACGTATATTTAAATTCACCAAAGCTAGATGTATCACACCAATCGTTCTGGTTACAAACCTTTAAGAACTTTTGGAATAATGTAGCTCCAGAACCAGACTGTGGCTGAATTCCGAAGAAACTAGCTATTACGATAGGAAATGATAACAAAGATCCTGCAAAGATTACTGGAATTACACCAGCAGTGTTTACTTTCAGTGGAATATGTGAAGACTGTCCTCCAACTAATTTTCTACCTTGTAACTTCTTTGCGTACTGTACAGAAATTCTTCTTTCTGCATCTGATAATACAATGATAAACACGATCATTGCAATTAAAACAGCAATAATTACAGCTACAGCTGTTGCTTTTCCACCATAACTATTTGCTCCTACAACGAACTTATTATTAAGTGTCTTTAAGTCCGCTGGAATTCTCGAAAGAATGTTGATTAACAAAATGATAGAAATACCATTTCCAACACCCTTTTCAGTGATTCTTTCTCCCAACCACATTAAGAATGTGGCACCAGCTGTTAATGAAACAACGCTTACAATTACATTTGTAAGTCCCATAGATGTTTCAAAATAACCTTTATTACCGAAGCCGATTGCCATAGCTGCACTTTCTAAGATAGAAAGCATAACAGCTACGTAACGAGTCCACTCAGTAATCTTTTTTCTACCCTCTTCACCATCTTTTTGTAATTCTTCCAAAGAAGGAATCGCAATTGTTAACAACTGCATGATAATAGATGATGTGATATATGGTGTAATGCTAAGTGCGAATACTGACATGGTAGAGAAAGCTCCACCAGTCATCGCATCAAAAAAGCTCATCGCATTCTGCTCTTCAAAGAATTTTGTAAAAACAGTTCTATCAACTCCTGGGATAGGAAGAGAAGCACCAATTCTAACAAGAATTAGAGCAAAAAAGGTGTATATTAATTTATTCCTTACATCTTTAACTTTTAAAGCTTCACGGAATGTCTTTAACATATTATTTCACCTCAGCTTTTCCACCAAGTGCCTGAATCTTCTCTACTGCTGAAGCACTAAATGCATCAACCTTAACCTCAAGCTTCTTAGTTAATTCTCCATTTCCAAGAATTTTAACACCATCTTTTGGATTTTTAATAATACCGCTTTCAAGCAATGTATCAACTGTTACAACAGCTCCATCCTCAAAACGATTTAAAACATCAACATTGATTGCAACGATTTCCTTAGAGTTGATGTTTGTAAATCCTCTCTTAGGCAATCTTCTGTATAAAGGCATCTGTCCACCTTCGAAACCTGGTCTAGGTGCTCCAGAACGAGCCTTCTGTCCTTTATGTCCCTTACCAGCTGTCTTACCATTTCCAGAACCATGTCCACGACCTCTTCTGAAATTGTCACTGTGCTTTGAACCTTCTGCTGGTCTTAATTCTGATAAATTCATCACGTGCACCTCCTTACAACTTATTAAACTTCTTCTACTTTAACTAAATGTCTTACATGCCAAACCATACCTCTAACAGCGTCGTTATCTGGTAATTCAACTGTTTTATGCATTTTCTTAAGACCTAAAGCTTCTACAGTAGCCTTCTGCTTAGGAATTGCACCGATTGGTGATTTCACTAATGTAATTTTTAATTTGTTTGCCATTTTAAACCTCTTTTCTGCATACCTAACATGGAATACTCCACTTTGTATACTAGTATCAACCTATTGATTACAACAGATTTCAACGTGTTCAATCAGCACGTCAAAAGACTTATGCTGATCAAACAACGTATCGGTTACCAATTCTAATTAGTTAAACAATTGATCAACTGAAATTCCACGAAGTCTTGCAACTTCTTCTGGAGTCTTTAAGTTTTTCAATCCTTCGATTGTAGCAAGAACTACATTCTGCTTATTATTAGAACCCAATGACTTTGTACGGATATTCTTGAATCCTGCTAATTCCAATACGGAACGAGCTGGACCACCAGCGATAATACCAGTACCTTCTGGGGACTTCTTAAGCAATACTTCTGCACTACCAAATTTTCCAATAAAGTCATGTGGTACACTACCATTTTCATCCATTGGTAATTCAATTAAACTCTTAACTGCTGCTTCTTTACCCTTACGAATAGCTTCTGGGATTTCTGCAGCTTTTCCTAAACCTGCACCTACGTGTCCGTTCTTGTCACCAACAACTACTAAAGCAGTAAATCTCATGTTACGTCCACCTTTTACTACTTTTGTTACACGCTTTATAGTTACAACGTTATCTTCTAATTCTAACTGACTAGCATCAACGATTGTACGTTTCATGTATTCTCCTCCTTGCTTAGAATTCTAGACCTGCTTCTCTTGCTGCGTCTGCTAAAGCTTTCACTTTACCCTGATAGATGAATCCTCCTCTATCGAATACTACCGTGTTAATTCCCTTTGCCTTAGCCTTTTCAGCGATTACTTTTCCTACATATGCTGCTGCAGCAACGTCATTAGTCTTTTCTAATGCAGCCTTAACATCTTTTTCAAGAGTTGAAGCTGCAACTAAGGTATTACCAACTGTATCGTCAATAATTTGAGCATACATATGATTATTACTTCTGAACACAGCTAAACGTGGTCTTTCTGCTGTACCAGCAAAACGATTACGTAATCTTTCATGTTTCTTAACGCGAACTTTGCTTCTTGATTCTTTACTAACCATTCTGTTTTCACTCCTTTAATTATTTCTTACCAGTCTTACCAACTTTACGTCTAATAACTTCATCAGCATATTTAATACCTTTACCCTTGTAAGGTTCTGGGGCTCTCTTCTCTCTGATTTCAGCAGCGTACTGGCCAACCTTTTCTTTATCGATACCCTTGACAGTAATCTTGTTCTGTCCATCAAGAACAGTCTCGATACCTTCTGGATCTTCCATTTCTACAGGATGAGAATATCCAAGAGATAATGTTAATACTTTGCCCTTTTTAGCAGCTCTATATCCAACACCGTTAACCTCAAGAACTTTTTCATATCCATCTGTTACACCTACAACCATGTTGTAGATAAGAGTTCTAGTCAATCCGTGTAATGATTTCATTTTCTTCAAATCATTAGGTCTTGTAACAACAATTTCAGAACCTTCCATCTTAATTGTCATTTCAGCAGGTAACACTCTTTCAAGAGTACCCTTAGGACCTTTTACAGTCACTTTATTATTTTCTGCAATATCAACTGTTACTCCAGCTGGTACCGCGATAGGCATTTTTCCTATACGTGACATGCCCGCACCTCCTATATTAAATAAAAATCTTGTATTTTAAATGATTACCAAACGTAAGCTAATACTTCTCCACCAACGTTTTCTTTTCTTGCTTCTTTGTCTGTTAATACGCCTTTGTTTGTAGATACGATAGCAATTCCAAGACCACCAAGTACTCTAGGCATTTGCTCAGCATTTACATACACACGCATACCAGGCTTAGAAATTCTTCTTAATCCGGTAATAATCTTTTCGTTCTTATCTTTACCGTACTTTAATGTGATATGGATTGATTTGAAACCATCAACCTCTTCAACATCAAATTTCTTGATGTAACCCTCTTTTAAAAGGATTTCAGCAATAGCCATCTTCATTTTTGAAGCAGGTACATCTACTGTATCATGTTTTGCAGTATTTGCATTACGAATTCTTGTAAGCATATCTGCGATTGGATCGCTCATTGTCATGTGATTTTGCCTCCTTATAAAATCTAGAAAACACATGTGTTTCCTGATGGCTCATATGCCGGCTATCAGTTAACCGACAAATGAGACTCTGTATATTCTACCAACTTGCTTTCTTAACACCAGGGATCTGTCCTTTGTATGCTAACTCACGGAAGCAAATTCTGCAAATTCCGTATTTTCTCAAATATGCATGTGGACGTCCACAAAGTTTACAACGGTTATATTCTCTAGTAGAGAACTTAGCAGGACGCTGCTGTTTAACCTTCATTGATGTTTTTGCCATGAATTTCCCTCCTAACTATTTCTTAAAAGGCATACCGAATTGTGTTAATAATTCACGAGCCTCTTCGTCTGTTTTTGCAGTAGTAACAAAGATAACATCCATACCTCTTACCTTATCGATCTTATCGTACTCGATTTCAGGGAAGATTAACTGTTCTTTGATACCAAGTGCATAGTTTCCTCTACCATCAAATGCGTTAGGATTTACACCTCTAAAGTCACGAACTCGTGGCAATGCCAAGTTAATAAGACGATCAGCGAACTCATACATCTTATCACCTCTCAATGTAACTTTACATCCGATTGGCATACCTTCTCTGATCTTGAAGTTAGCAACTGACTTCTTAGCTCTTGTTAAAACAGCCTTCTGACCAGCAATAATCTCAAGGTCACGAACTGCAGTCTCAAGTACTTTAGAGTTATCTTTTGCTTCTCCAACACCCATGTTAATAACAATTTTATCTAACTTTGGAACTTCCATAACGTTCTTATATCCGAACTTCTTTGTCATTCCATCAACGATCTCATTTTTATATGTTTCCTTTAATCTAGACAATGTATTGGACCTCCTTTCCTAAATTAGTCAATAACTTCGCCTGTAGCCTTAGCAACACGAACTTTTTTATCTCCATCCATCTTGAAACCAATTCTTGATGGCTTTCCTTTACTTAAGTACATTACATTGGAAATATCAATTGGTGCTTCCATCTTAATGATTCCACCATTTGGATTAGCCTGACTAGGTTTTGCATGTTTTGTAATATTGTTAACGCCTTCTACTAAGACCTTACCATCTTTTACACTTTTAACTTTACCCTGGCTACCCTTATTCTTTCCAGCGATAACGATAACCTGGTCACCTTTTTTAATCTTACTAGTTGCCACTCTCGACACCTCCTTACAATACTTCTGGTGCTAATGAAACGATCTTCATGAACTGTTTTTCTCTCAATTCTCTAGCAACAGGTCCAAAAATACGTGTTCCTCTTGGGTTCTTATCGTCCTTAATAATAACAGCTGCGTTCTCATCAAACTTGATGTATGAACCATCTTTACGACGAGCACCTTTAACAGTACGTACTACAACAGCCTTAACAACATCACCTTTTTTAACAACTCCGCCTGGTGTTGCATCTTTGACCGTAGCTACGATGATGTCTCCAATATTCGCATATCTTCTAGTTGAACCGCCCATTACACGGATGCAAAGTAACTCTTTTGCACCAGTATTGTCAGCAACTCTAAGTCTTGATTCTTGTTGGATCATGTCAATACTCCTTTCAGAATAATTATTCAAATGTGCAAAAAACTATTTTGCAGTTTCAACAACTTCTACAAGTCTCCATCTTTTGTCCTTTGACAATGGTCTTGTTTCCATAACTTTTACTGTATCACCGATGTTACAAACGTTCTCTTCGTCATGAGCTTTTAACTTGTATGTTCTCTTAACGATCTTGTTGTATAGTGGATGCTTTACGTTATCAACGATTGCAACTACGATTGTTTTGTCCATTTTATTACTAACTACTTTACCAGTACGAGTTTTTCTTAAATTTCTTTCCACAACAATATCTCCTTTCTAAAAATCCTACCAAAGTCTGTAGGTTATTATTTAGCAACCTTAGCCTGTGCAGTAATCAAAGTCTGAATTCTTGCGATATTCTTTCTTACCTCTTTAATTCTGCTTGTGTTGTCTAACTGATTTGTTGCGTTCTGGAATCTTAAGTTGAAAAGTTCCTTCTTAGCAGCTACTAATTCGTCATTTAATTCTGCTGCCGATTTATTCTGCATATCTTCCAAAAACTTCTTACTCTTCACTGCCCGCACCTCCTTCTAAATCTGCGCGCGAAACAACTTTACACTTTACAGGCAACTTGTGTGTTGCAAGACGTAAAGCTTCTCTAGCTGTTTCTTCAGGAACTCCAGCAATTTCAAACATTACACGTCCTGGCTTAACTACTGCTACCCAGTACTCCAATGTACCCTTTCCTGAACCCATTCGAGTTTCAGCAGGTTTTGCTGTTACCGGTTTATCTGGGAAAATCTTGATCCAAACTTTACCACCACGCTTGATGTAACGAGTCATAGCGATACGGGCTGCTTCGATCTGATTTGATCTAATCCATGCTGGCTCTAAAGCAACGATACCAAATTCGCCGTTTGTAATTTTGTTTCCGCGTAATGCCTTTCCTCTCATGGAACCACGGAACTGTTTACGACGCTTTACTCTCTTAGGCATTAACATTATTTATCGCTCCCTTCCTTTTTTCCTGCTTTTGTTGGAAGAACTTCACCCTGGTAAATCCAAACTTTTACGCCCATTTTACCATAAGTTGTGTCAGCTTCTGCAAATCCATATCCGATATCTGCACGCAATGTCTGCATAGGTACTGTACCTTCATTGTATGACTCTGTACGTGCCATATCAGCTCCACCAAGACGTCCTGAAACAGCTGTCTTGATACCCTTTGCTCCAGCTTTTCTAGCTCTTGACATTGTAGACTTCATTGCACGTCTGAAAGGAATACGGTTCTCTAACTGAGTTGCAATGTTTTCAGCTACTAACTGTGCATCTACGTCTGGTCTCTTGATTTCTTTGATATCAACTAAAACCTTCTTGTCTGTATATGCAAGTAACTCTGTCTTAAGCTTTTCGATTTCTGCTCCACCTTTACCAATTACAACACCTGGCTTAGCTGTGTGAACAATAATCTTTACGCGATCCTGAGCTCTTTCGATCTCAATCTTTGAAACGCCTGCGCTATATAATTTCTTCTTTAAGAATTTTCTAATGTTAAAATCTTCTACTAAGCAATCTGCAAAATCATCTTCTGCATACCATTTTGAGTCCCAGTCTTTAATAACTCCGACTCTCAATCCATGAGGATTAACTTTCTGTCCCATGATTAACCTCCTTATCTTTCATCAAGAATTACAGTGATATGGCTCATTCTCTTTTCGATTCTGTAAGCTCTACCCTGTGCTCTTGGCTTAATTCTCTTCATTGTTGGTCCCTTATTTGCGAAACAATCTGCAACGTAAAGGTTCTCTGGGTTCATACCATTATTGTTTTCAGCATTTGCGATAGCTGATTTTAATAACTTCTCAATTAAACTTGATGCATATCTTGGGTTGTATGCCAAAATACCAAGTGCTGTGTTTACATCCTTGCCTCTAATAGCGTCTAAAACGAAGCATGCTTTCTGAACTGACACTCTAGCGTAAGACAACTTAGCTGATGGTCTAGTATCCTTATTCTGTTCGTTTCTTTCTCTCTTAATCTGGGATCTATGTCCTTTTGCCATGGATGAAACCTCCTTTCAAATAACCAATCTATATTCCGTATACTTATTATCTCTTACCTTTTCTTTCGTCCTTGTCATGACCTTTATATGTTCTTGTTGCAACAAACTCACCAAGTTTGTGTCCAACCATATCTTCTGTCACATATACAGGTACATGTCTTCTACCATCATGAACAGCGAATGTGTGTCCAACGAAACTTGGGAAAATAGTAGAACGACGTGACCAGGTCTTAATAACCTGCTTATCATTTGCTGCATTTAAAGCATCTACTTTCTTAAGCAAGCTTGCATCAGCAAATGGTCCCTTCTTTAATGAACGTGCCATAGGTTTTAACCTCCTTCAAAATCTATCTGTCAAACTTCTATTATTTAGCTAACGCTTTACCATCTCTTCTTCTTACGATCAATTTGTTAGACTTCTTGTTCTTCTTTCTTGTCTTCAAACCAAGAGCTGGTTTACCCCAAGGAGTAACAGGGCCCGGACGACCAATACCTGTCTTTCCTTCTCCACCACCGTGTGGATGGTCATTAGGGTTCATAACAGAACCACGAACTGTAGGTCTAATACCCATGTGACGCTTACGTCCAGCTTTACCGATATTAACCAAACCGTGTTCAGCATTTCCTACTGTACCGATTGTAGCTCTACAAATGATTGGTACCATTCTCATTTCACCTGAAGGTAAACGAAGTGTTGCGTACTTACCTTCTTTAGCCATCAACTGAGCGCTGTTACCTGCAGAACGAACTAACTGTCCACCCTTACCAGGATACATCTCGATGTTGTGAAGCTCTGTACCTACTGGGATATCAGCAAGTGGTAAGCAGTTACCAACTGCGATTTCAGCTGTTGAACCGTTCATAACTGTCTGTCCAACCTTTAATCCTGCAGGAGCAAGGATGTATGCCTTTTCTCCATCTGCGTAGCAGATCAAAGCGATGTTTGCTGTTCTATTTGGATCGTACTCAATAGTCTTAACTACTGCTGGTACTCCGTCTTTCTTTCTCTTGAAGTCAATAATTCTGTATTTTCTTCTAGATCCACCACCATGGTGTCTTACTGTAATTTTACCCTGGTTGTTACGACCAGCATTCTTCTTTAATGAAGATACTAATGATTTCTCAGGCTTATCTGTTGTAATTTCAGAATAATCCAAGCTAGTCATATTTCTTCTAGAAGGTGTATATGGGTTAAACTTTTTAATTCCCATTATTCGCACTCCTTTCAGTGTCCACGCACTCGAGCGTGTCATGTCAATTTATTCTTATCGGTTATAAACAACCTTAATTCACCGGAACTATTTCTTATAGTCCTTCAAAAATTTCGATATCAGCGCTTTCTTCTGTTAACTTAACGATAGCTTTCTTTGTCTTAGCTGTCTTACCAACAACCATTCCACGTCTCTTCTTCTTACCATCGTTATTCATTGTGTTAACGCTAGCAACCTTTGTTCCTTCGAACATTTTCTCTACAGCTTCTTTAATCTGCATCTTAGTAGCATCTGTATGAACTAAGAAAGTATATTTCTTCTCGCCCATAGCTGCCATACTTTTCTCAGTAATAACCGGTTTAAGGATTACGTCATAGTATTTAATATCTGCCATTATGCGTATACCTCCTCAATCTTAGCTACAGCGTCTTTTGTTACAACAACTGTATCATATTTCAAAATATCGTATACATTGATTGTGTTTGTTAAAGCTGTTCTTACAGTTGGGATGTTCTTTGCAGATAAAACAACCTTCTCATCCTTCTCAGCTGTCACAATCAAAGCTTTCTCTACGTTTAAGTTCTTAAGAACATTAACAACCTGTTTTGTCTTAATTTCATCGAATTTTAACTCATCAAGTACGATGAACTTAGAGTCATTTACCTTTGAAGTTAAAACAGACTTGATTGCTGCATTCTTTTCTTTTCTATTCATCTTGAATGAATAATCTCTTGGCTTTGGAGCAAATACAACTCCACCACCTGTCCACTGTGGTGATCTTGTAGATCCCTGTCTTGCATGACCTGTTCCCTTCTGTCTCCATGGCTTCTTTCCACCACCGCTTACTTCAGAACGAGTCTTTGCACTCTGAGTTCCCTGACGTTTATTAGCAAGTTGCTGTACAACTGCCATGTGAACCAAATGTTCATTTATTGGAGCAGCAAATACTGTATCATTTAATTCCATTGTTGATACTTCTTTACCTTCCATATTAAATACAGATACGTTTGCCATCTGTGTCATCCTCCTTTCCTAAAGCTTAGTTTGCCTTTACAGCTTCTTTCAATACTACCATTGATTTCTTAGGTCCAGGAACAGCTCCCTTAACCAAAATCACATTGTTTTCTGCATCTACTCTAACAATTTCCAAATTCTGAATTGTTACCTGTACGCTACCCATCTGTCCTGGCATCTGTTTTCCCTTGAATACCTTTGAAGGATCAGAACAAGCACCGTTAGAACCTGCATGTCTGTGGAATTTAGAACCATGGCCCATAGGTCCTCTAGACTGTCCATGTCTCTTAATAGCACCCTGGAAACCTTTACCCTTTGAAGTAGCAGTTGCATCAACCTTGTCTCCTGCTTCAAAGATATCAGCTTTGATTTCCTGAGCTACAGTGTATTCCTCAGCATTCTCAAATCTAAACTCTTTAAGAAATCTCTTATTAGCAACACCTGCTTTTGCAAAGTGTCCCTTCTGTGGCTGGTTAACTAACTTTTCTCTGATGTCGCCATAACCAACCTGTACTGCACTGTATCCATCGTTCTCAACTGTCTTTACCTGAGTAACTACACATGGACCAGCCTGTAAAACTGTTACTGGAGTTAAAACTCCGTCTTCGTTGAAGATCTGTGTCATTCCGACTTTAGTAGCCAAAATCGCTTTCTTCATAATTGCACCTCCTATAAAATCTACAGCGGAGCGTAACTAGACGCTCATCCTAGACGGTTTATCAACCGAGTGCTTGGTATCCATAAACGCAATATTTATTCGTTGCTTGGACTCTATATAAACCCTAAGGATTTTTCCTAATTAAAATTATTTGTTTTTCATATCAATCTTGATATAAACACCAGCTGGCATCTCTAATCTAGATAATGCATCAACTGTCTTCTGGCTTGGTGTGATGATATCAATCAATCTCTTATGAGTTCTCTGCTCGAACTGCTCTCTGGAGTCCTTATACTTGTGAACCGCTCTAAGAATTGTAACTACTTCCTTCTTTGTTGGAAGAGGTACTGGACCACTCACCTTAGATCCTGTCTTCTTTACAGTTTCGATAATTTTTCCAGCTGACTGATCGATTAACTGATGATCATACGCCTTCAATGTAATTCTCATTACTTGACCTGCTGCCATAAAAAAAGCCGCCTCCTTTTCGCACTTAATTTAGTACGACAAGTGGTGACTGTACACTCACCCATGTGTGTCATAAACACCTAGGTATAAAACTCCTCTGCTAAATAGCATCTGTTCTATTGTAGTACAGTGACTTGTCGCCAGTTTTTTAACTTGACATTCGCTCCACGGAAAACCTCAAATCTTTCGATTGAGCAACCTCACGCTTCATAGCTATCAATGTCACAACATATCAAATTATACACGAAGTTATAAAGATACGCAAGTATTTTTACATAAAAATCCAACTATAAAATTGATGTTTTTTTTTCCAGAAATGCAAAAGTAGTTGTACAATATGCACAACTACTTTCAAATTTATTTTTCCACAAACCATCTTCCGGAAGAACCGCAAGGTAACACAAGTCCACTATCCTTTACTGGAAGTCCGATTTCTTCAGCCACTACTTTTCCGCCAAACTTTTTCACGATTTCCGTATTCATCATATAGGCAATTACTGCCGGCTGAAGTCCTGTTGTATATGAATTTACCAAATAAAACAATGGATCATCTGACATCACTTCCGTACAAAGTTGAATAAATGGATGAATCTTTTCTTCAATCTTCCAGATTTCGCCCTTAGGACCTCTACCATAAGAAGGTGGATCCATAATGATACCGTCATATTTTTTTCCACGACGGATTTCTCTCTCTACAAATTTCACACAATCATCAACGATCCAACGTATTGGAGCATCACTCAGTCCTGAAGAAACAGCATTTTCCTTCGCCCATGTTACCATACCTTTGGATGCATCTACATGAGTCACACTAGCTCCTGCTTTTGCTGCAGCACATGTGGCACCACCGGTATAAGCAAATAAATTTAATACCTTAATCTCTCGGTTAGGATTTGCTTTCTTCTTATTAATTATCAGTTCACTAAACCAATCCCAATTTGTTGCCTGCTCTGGAAACAGACCGGTATGTTTGAAGCTAAAAGGCTGAAGATTAAATGTCAATTCTTTATAATTGATCTGCCATTGTTTTGGCAAATCGAAAAATTCCCATTCTCCACCACCTTTTTTACTTCTATGATAGTGAGCATTTCTGTTTTTCCATCCTTTGTTTTTCTTAGGAGTTTCCCAAATTACCTGGGGATCTGGACGAACAAGGGTATAATCTCCCCATTTTTCCAGTTTTTCACCGGAAGAACAATCAATTACCTGATAATCTTTCCACTGATCGGCTATCCACATATTACAACTCAACCTTTCTTATATTTTTCAAAATAAACTCGCAAGTCTCAAACACAGGATTTTCTTCTACTTTTGCAGACATCATCTATTCCTAATCCTAGCGAAACATATATCTTATCATTTCTATATACCTTTAACATTATATTAGGTAATTAATCCTTTCGCAACACAATTTTATTTTAAAAGTGTTGTCTAGTAGATATGTTTCACACAAACTTGCTTGTTAAGAAACATATTTACCAGACAACCTTACCATATGAACAGGAAGCCCTTTAGGGCGAATTGCAAATATGGTTAGCTGTGTCAACAGCTACTTTTATTAATAGTATTTTTTGTATTTTATTTCTTCTCAGCAAAACTGNNATATAGGAAACAAACTTAACGTCACTAATTCACATATTGTGAAGTTGTGGACATTTAGAATTTTAATTGGAGGAATGAAAATGGGTATTTTATCAAGATTTAAAGACATCATGTCATCAAACATTAACGCATTATTAGACAAGGCAGAAGATCCAGAGAAAATGATTGATCAGTGTTTAAGAAACCTCAACACAGACTTAGGAAAAGTAAAATCTGAAACTGCAGTTGTTATGGCTGAGGAGCAGCGTTCAAAACGTGCTTTGGATGAATGTACAGCTGAAATCAATAAGATGCAGCAGTATGCTGTTAAAGCATTGGAAGCTGGAAACGAAGATGACGCTCGTCAGTTCTTAGAGAAGAAGGGTGCTCTTACAAGCAAGCAGGAAGGTTTACAGCAGGCATACGATTTAGCTCATACAAATGCAACAAACATGAGACAGATGCATGACAAGCTTGTAAAAGATATCAATGAGTTAGAGTCACGTAAAGATATGATCAAAGGTAAGTTAGCAGTTGCTAAGACTCAGGAACACATCAACAAGATGACTTCCGGATTAAACGGAAACAATTCAATCGCAGCCTTCGATCGTATGGAAGCAAAGGCAAATGCTGCACTTGATAAAGCAAACGCAATGACAGAATTAAATAATAGCACTGGTGATAGCATTGCAGACTTAACAGCAAAATACGCTGGTTCAACATCAAATGTTGATGATGAGCTTGCAGCATTAAAAGCAAGTTTAGGACAAGGACAGCAATAAACATTTTTACTAATCATGTCATAAACGACATAATCAAATTTCGTATTAAATATCAAAAAAGGGACTGTCAAAACTAGAAACCCTAACAAATTATATTTGTTACATATATACANNATTATATTTGTTACATATATACAGACTATTCTTTATTTTTCTAGTAACGGCAGTCCCATACTATTGAAAGGATAAACTATGATAATACAACATAAATGTCCAGGTTGCGGAGCTGATATGATTTTTCATCCAGAGACAGGATTGCTTCAATGTGACAGTTGTGGGAATACGATGCAAATTGACCAGGAAGCACCAAGCATCAATACACCTGATGAGCAAACTTCCTATGATGAATTCAAAAAAACAACCGGAAATCAAACATACCGAGATGACAATGCAGCGCAATACCAATGTAAAAACTGTGGCGCGATACTGATTACGACAGATGATACTTCTGCAACTACTTGTAGTTTCTGCGATGCACCTATGATTTTAGGAGATCGGCTTTCAGGAGTTCTTGCGCCATCCAAAGTTGCACCATTTTCCATCACAAAACCACAGGCAGAAGAAGCTTTCCGTAAATGGCTTGGAAAAGGCTTATTACGCCCTAACAAATTCAAAAAACAATACAGAGTAAAATCCATCACAGGAATGTATGTACCATTTTGGTTATATGACTTAAACGTAAACGGTGAAGTTTCAGCTGAATGTACTATTGTTAAACACAGAACCGAAGGAGATTATGACGTTACCGAAACACAATACTTCGATGTATATCGTGCCGGTAATTTACGCTTTGAAAAAATTCCGGTAGACGCATCCGAAAAAATGAATGATGAGATGATGGACAAACTAGAACCGTTTAATTATGACGATTTACACGATTTTAGTACGCCTTATCTTGCTGGATATTTGGCTGAAAAATACAATTACACAGATAAAGATTTATATCCACGAATCAAAAATCGTACGGAAGATTACACGACAAATTATTTCCGCTCGACTATGAGCAGATATTCAACTGTTAGTATTCGTTCAAAGAATTATAACGTTATACCGACCAATGCAGATTATACTTTGTTACCAATCTGGATGTTCTGCTATGACTACGAAAATAGTGAACATAACTTCTATATGAATGGACAAACAGGAAAAATAGTCGGCAAACCACCAATCAGCAAAAAAAAATGTATCGGTTTTGGTTGCCTATTTTCCGTAACAATTTTAATTATATTTAAAATTCTCGTATATNNATGAAGCGATATGTAAAATATTTACTTATTTCTTTTGCAATGCTTTTTGTATTAACACTTCCATCATTAACCATCTCTGCTAAATCAGATGATGGCGTACAAAGGGTATTTGATTACGGTGATATCTATACCGATGAAGAAGAAGCACTTCTTGAAGATATTGCATACGATTACAATCAAGAAAAAGGTTGTAATTTCCTTGTTGTCACCACAAACACCCGAGAAGAATTCTACCATCCTTCTTCTTATGATGCACAAACAGATTTAGAATATTATTCTGGCGCATTTTATGATGACTTAGTATCAACAGGCAATTATTCCTACGATAATGCAGTTGTTTTGTCTATTTCAGTTACCACAGAAGGAAGAAATGCTGATATTTTCGGAAAAGGTAAAATGGCAACACAAATCGACAATTCTCGTTGCGATTATATATTTGAATGCATGCACGATGATTTACATAACGATCACTTTTTTGATGCAACCAAAATCTTTTATTCAAAAACGAATTATTTAACAAAGCTTAAAGCAGGAATAAACCCTGATTCGTTATTGCTACGTGTTTGGTTTCAAGTTGCTTTATCGTTTGGCGTTGGATTTATCATTATTCTGATTATGGCATTTAATTCGGGTGGAAAAATGACCGTAAATGAACAAACATATATGAAACAGTCAAGCCTAACAAGTAAACACGATCATTACATTCGAACTTCCATAAGCAGACACAAACGATCAACAGACAGCTCGTCAAGTAGTAGCGGTGGCGGCGGTGGAGGTGGTTCAAGCCACGGTGGTGGATCTTTCTAATATATCACCACATTAACTAACACCGAAAAATGTTGCTCCTATGTAGAAATGATAGAAGCACGCATTTAACACNNAATGAGAACAAAGAGTTTATTGATACTAATGTATCAAAATAAAAACTGTCAAATTAACATATAAATTATTTATCAAAACACTTTATGTAAAATGAAAGAGAGGATTTTAACATGGGATTATTTAGCGGACAATTTGCAAACGTTGTAGAATGGGAAGAATTTAGAGATGATATGATTTTCTGGAAATGGTGTAATAAGGAAATCAAAAAGGGAAGTAAACTTATTATTCGTCCAGGGCAGGATGCCATCTTTTTATTTAATGGTAAAATCGAAGGAATTTTCAAAGATGAAGGAGAATACGACATCGAAAGTCAGATTATTCCTTTCCTTTCAACATTAAAAGGATTTAAATTTGGATTTAACAGTGGAATGCGTGCAGAAGTTCTTTTCGTTAACACAAAAGAATTCCAGGTAAAATGGGGTACAAAGAACGCCATTAACATTCCAGCGCCAAACATGCCAGGTGGACTTCCAATCCGCGCAAACGGAACATTCAATTTTAAAGTGAATGATTACGTTACTTTAATTGATAAAGTTGCAGGTGTAAAACAGCAGTATTTAGTTGAAGACGTAAAAGAGCGTATCACAGCAGTTCTTGACCAGCTTCTTATGAAATGGATTTCTTCACAGGGAAAAGATATGTTCAACCTTATGGCAAATTCATTTGATATCGGAAACGGAATTAAAACTGACTTAGATATGCAAGTTGGCGGAAACGGACTTGCAATTACAGACTTTACAATCATGAGCTTTAACTACCCAGAAAATGTTCAGAATATGATCAACAAGAATGCAGAGCAGAGCATGATTGGCGATATGAACAGATATCAGCAGGTTGCAATGGCAGATGGTATGGCAAATGGTCACGGATCAAGCGCTGCATCTGACATGGCAGGAATGATGATGGGTATGCAGATGGCTAACCAGATGATGCAAAACATGAACCAAAATGCAGCCCCTGCTCAAAACGCACCAACAGGTGCCAAACCTAAATTCTGTCCAAACTGTGGTCAGCCAACTGGAGATACAAACTTCTGTGGAAACTGTGGTCAGAAATTAGTATAATCATCTGTTTCAAACAATATTTATACAATGTATTCTAACAACATCTAACGCAAATTATTAGTATTATATAAGGCAAGTATCATTTTATATGGTACTTGCCTTTCTATATGTATCCCCCAAAAAATTGACTACTTAACTCATACATATCAAATTTTCACGTATCCAATCAAAATAACATGCAATCATGCATTCTGTTGACTATGGAAAACACTTTCAATAGAACAAAGAGTTTTGCTTACAAAAAAAACGTCTATAACAATGTTATAGACGTTAAAGAGGCGACAACCAGATTTGAACTGGTGATCAGGGTGTTGCAGACCCATGCCTTACCACTTGGCTATGTCGCCATAGTGACTCCTACGGGAGTCGAACCCGTGTTACCGCCGTGAAAGGGCGATGTCTTAGCCGGTTGANNCTACAATTCTGTATAGATTGAATTAACATTTGTCTCTACTTTTGGTTCTATGTCATATCTTTTTTCGATTATTTCATTATTATCATCTTCTTTTACATCGTTATTGATTACGTCATTTTTTATTGTTTCATTTTTCTTTTCATCACTAATCTTTTTATCACTTTGAATTTCAACCTTTTCAGATTGTGACTTATTATTCTTTATGGCTTCCATAA
>LXOW01368600.1_pt1 | contig 44540 bp, 7 predicted proteins | sample 1368591 | NCBI WGS metagenome assembly LXOW01 (sample SAMN04884650, study PRJNA319009) | bovine gut metagenome | isolation source: Cow rumen | host: Bos taurus | place: Italy: Legnaro (PD) | collected 2014-07-09
GCAAAAAAGCTTCAAGAGATTTAGATTATCTCTTGAAGCTTTTTTACCTAGTTACAAGCTTATAACTATCATGGAGCAGGCTCCGTTATAGTTAGAGTTATAGGATCGTGACCATAATAATTATAGGGCTAGTTATTACAACACTAGATTATATTCTTTGAAACTAGTTAACAATTTTTCTACAGTTGTTTCAACATCGCTAGCAGCTTCTTCAAGAGTAATACGACCTTTTTTTATTTGTTTATAAAGTAAATCCAATTTTCCGCGAACTTCACCACGAGCTACAATTTTATCNNTTCTGAACTTCCTCAAATCTGTTATCATTTGTAAATACTGACATCAACTGTAAAACTTCATTTACATGCTTTATTTTTTGAGGTGATGGCTTATAGTCTTTATTTGTTCTAACCTGAACAAAATAATCGGCAACAATTTTGAAATCGCTTTTGAACTTATTAACTTGCTCTTCTGTAAGCCAAGATATTTCAAAGTTATTTGTATTATTGTTAAAACAAATCTGAATGAGTGCCTAATCTGAATAAAGTCAACAAAAGTATTTTTTCTGTCTTTTTGTAAACAATCAAAAAATCAGCCCCAATATGACATTCTCTGTAATTTAAGTATTCTCCCTTTAATTCGTGGTCGTGATATTTTTCTGGAAGTTATATATCATCAGCCAACAATTCTATTACTAGTNNTTATAGTCTTTTTTAAACTGGTTGGTTTTTTCTATATCGTATATCATTCGGCATCCAAATCCGCAAACAAATCATCGACGCTTTTGTATCTTTTGGCGTCAGGGTCTAAAAGCATTTTTTCGCCTTCCTCAAAAGCTGCAAGAGTTACTTCGTTTGGTTCATCATAATCTTTTAACGCTTTTAAAAGCTTATTGTATTCTGTTAAAGGCATAAAAACATACTCATTACCGTATAAATTTACTTGCTGGACATTTAATGGCATAAACTCACCTCACTTTTTATTTAATTATACCGTAATTTTGAAAGAAATAAAGCAAAAAAATTGATAAATCTGTCAAATTAGCAAACGTATGAGAAAGAATATACAATTATAAAGAACACACAATCAAATAAGAAAAATTAATACAATCATATAAAAAAAAATATACAATCTACGTAAAAGTGAAAAGCTTCAAGAGATTTAGATTATCTCTTGAAGCTTTTTAACCTAGTTACAAGCTTATAACTATCATGGAGCAGGCTCCGTTATAGTTAGGGTTATAGGATAGATAACCATAAGAATTATGGTTCAGGGACAATAGCCAAGCGGAAGCCCAAGTTATTATTTTGTGTATTTGGAGTGTTGTTGTAACGATTAGCCGAGCGGCAGTAATTCGGTTCGTTGTTCCAGCTACCGCCACGACCAACACGGTTAGTGCCACTAACAGGACCTGTGGGGTCTGATACTGGACTGCTGCCTAGATCTTCTTGATACCAGTCTCTACACCATTCCCAAACATTGCCGTGCATATCGTATAAGCCCCAAGCATTAGCAGTCTTTCCACCTACTTCGTGAGTTGTAGACGATGAATTAAACTTATTCCAACCAACTACATTTAGATTACTATCTTCTGTATCGGCATTTTCTATATCTGTTCCATTATTAAGCGAAGTTGTGGTTCCTGCACGACAGGCGTATTCCCATTGTGCTTCCGTTGGTAAAGCAAACACATAACCATCTGGAAGCCCTTCGCCCAAAAGTGTATTAATCTTAGCTATAAAGCCAGTAGAATCAGCCATTATATCTTCATAGCTTACTTGTTCTACAGGATAATTTGCGCTTTTATTATTACCTGATGGAACAGAACCAAGATCAATTTCCATTACTTTTGCCCATTGAGCATTGGTTACTTCATAAAGTACAACCAGAAGGATCAATGATAATAGTTGTTTGATCATAAGTGGTTGCTGATTCACCATCATTATCTACAACTATAGTTAAGCTAGATTCTCCAGCGCCTTTTACGTAGTATTTGCTATCTTCATCTACATAAGATATATCGTCGTAATTTGCGTTCTTTAATGACTTCCAACCTGCTTCGCCAACATTTACCTTAGCTGTGTCAGTAGAGATAGTATCGCCGAAGCCTATTTCTACGACCCACATATTAAGATTTCTTGAAGTAGTTCCATCTTTCGGGTCTTTTTCATAGAACGGCATTGGACCTGCTAGCGTTGCTGTTCCTTCCGAATAGCTATCTAACGTTACGCCAGCTACAAAACTGCTCCAACCTGTAGGTTTAACGCTGACAGTTGCAGGAGTAATTGTTGCAGCGGGTTTAAGGTTTTCTGCTATTTCTATAGGTGTATTAAGACTGTCATGTTTACCGCAAGAGCATACGTTACCGCTAGTTGGGTCAGAGCCAGTGCCAATAATACAACCATTGTCTCCTACTACGCTAGCAGTTAATGTGCCACTGTTAAAGTTATTTATTACTAAACCACCATTGCTATAGACACAACCAGAAACGTGTTTAGCTTCGATATCACCTGTATTAGCACAGTTCGTTATCGAACCTGTTGGGTTAGAGTAAGCAATAGCGCCTACAGCACCATTAGTAGCGGTAATAGCGCCAGAATTTGAACTATTTCTTACTGTGTCAGCGCTGTTGTTAATGTATACCAAACCGCCTACGCTAGCTCCTTCACCGTTAGCGGTTATAGTTGCGCTGCTTGTACAACCGTCTACGGTTCCATTGTTAGTATAAACAAGACCAGCAACCTTTGCGTCATCTTCATTGTCTGTAATGGTTCCGCTAAGAGTTACATTTCTAATAACGCCAGTGGTGTCGTTTGTATTAACCAAAGTAGCAAAGGTAGAAGCAGTAGTATTAACGCTTGCATCAATAGTCATATTATAAATACTACCAGTATTAGTAGTAAATATCGGAGTAGTGCCACTATAAGTTACGGTTTTGCCGTCGCCGTTAAGGTCTCCAGCAAAAGTGATATCTCTGCCACTTGTAAGGGTTATATTGCTTGTTAATACATAATAATCAGAAGCAGAATATCCGCCTGTGCCAATTAAAGCGAACTCTGTAGCGTCTGTAATTTGATAAGGCGAAGTTACTGTTCCTAAACCGTCTATTCTGTTTGTTGTAAAGGTAATAGTCGTGCTAGTTGCGATACCTGCAGCATTAGTTGCCGATGCCCTTACAAAATACTGTTTATTTCTTGCTAAGCTTGTAAGCTTAACAATATAAGCCGAGCCTTCACCTAGAGATACAGGTACGGTAGTAGATGCCCCTTCTACTGGATTGTATATTACATTCAAAGCACTTACGGCAGGAGCGTCATTGGATTTTTCGTAAGAGAATACAATGTCTGCGGTACTGCCTGTTACATTAACAGCTTTAATATTGTTCATAACAACCTTGCCACCTATAGTGGTAAAGTTCCAAACGTTCTTTACAATATTGCCCGCTTGTATATTATAACCACCAAACTTATTGCCTAATGTGTCTGTTAGCCTATTTTCGCTTGTATTATCAAGAGTATAAGCAAATTCAGTAGCATAAGGCAAGTTTGCATGAGGTATAGTTACCTTAATAGACTTAGTTGCGCCACTATTAGGTGCTATAGTCGTAGAAGTTGCAGGAGTAATTGCGCCTACAAAGGTGCTTGCGTCTACAGCTTTATCGAATTCGAAGTTCAATTCGATATCGCCAGCAATTCTTACATCTGTAGCCCAATCGCCAAATACTCTGTCTGCTCCGCCACCAACTTTTCCGCTCTTAGAAACGAAGTATGTAGATACAAGTTTTGGAGCTGTATTCAAGTTACCTACCAAACTGTCGCCAGAAGCATGGCTATGACCGCTTGCAGAACAAGTATTGCCTTGACCTTGAACAGATACATAGCCTGCATTAGTAGCCGCCATACAACCTGCCGTTCCAACGCCAGTTAATGTAATATTACCACCGATATTGGCATTAGATATGCTTCCACCAGCCGATACGCTGTTTGCAAGTAAACCTTTACCAGTTGCCAAAGTTATTGCAACAGCAGAATCGCTTGTTATGGTTATAGAGTCTAAATCACCGCTTAAGGATTTTGCAAAGCCTTCATAAGCGTGATCGCCAGCAACATTAACCGTTAAGTTATTAACCTTACCAGACATAGTATCAAACATACCATTAGCTAAGTGGTCTTCTGCAGTAATAGTCTTGCCGTTACCAAGAAGTTCACCGCTAAAGTCTGCTGGTGTCCAAGTTGAGGTTAACGTGATATTGTCAGTCAAAATATACTTAGAAGTCTTGTTTGGAGCAGTGCTATCTGTCTGAATTTCAGCCAATTCATCCGCATCGCTTATCAAGTAATGTTCGCCGTTCTTGTCTAGTCTTGGAGTAGTAAACGAAACTACTGGCGTTGAGTAGCCATCTCCAGCAACGTTAGTAACCTTTGCTCTTGCATAGTAAGTAGTATTTCTTGTTAAGCCGCTAACATCAAACAGCAAGTTAGCAGTTAATGTATTAGTAGCTACTTCGACTAAACCTGAAGTAAAGGTATTATTAGTAGCTACCTGAACCTTAATTTTGCTTGGATCTGTTACAGGAGCGCCGTTTTCTACATGATAGTTAAACGCAAACATTGCCGTTGACTTAGTATATGTAGCTATTTCAAAGTCGGTAACTGTTGGAACTGCGCCATCTACTGTTGTAAATGCGGAAGTTGCTTCTGTTAATGCTACACCGAATATGTCTTGAACATTAGTTGTTAAGGTTAAAGTATATCCAGTCTTATACATCAATGCAGAAGCACTGCCAACATTGGCTTTCGGAGTAATCGTCAATGTCTTAGCATCAGAGGACAAAGCAAACTCTAAACTACCGTGGTCTTGTCTACCATCTACAGTTGATAACAGAGTTATATTAGTAGAGTTAATAGTGCTTAACGATACAGGTTTATCAAAGACAACAGAAATTTGAGTATTTACTGCTACATCTGTAGCACTATTAGCTGGAGTGGTAGAAGAAACGCTTAACGCGCTTGTTAAGTTGCCCTTCATATAAGTGTTATAGTTAGCTGGGTGATCGTGTATTGAGCAGATATTTCCGCTTAATGTGCCAGCATTAGCGCCTTTAATACAACCAGCGCTTGTAGCGTTAGTCGTGCTTATCGTTACAGTAGAAGCTACGCTGTTATTGGAAACAGTTCCATTGCCGCTACCCAAAATACCGCCGATATTACTTGTTGTGCCTTCTGCCGCAACAGTTACGGAATCACTAACCTTGTTACCGCTTACAGTACCGCTTGTGCTAGTGCCTGCAATACCGCCAACGTTTGCATTATTAGCAGTTGTCTTTACAGTTATAGAGCCAGAAATTTGACAATTATTAATATTGCCCGTATTAGCTCCCACAATACCGCCTGCAACGCTTTCACCAGTAATTGTTTTACTTGTTCCGCTAACGCTTACGTTGCTAATAGTGCCACTATTGCTATTTGCAACAGAACCTGCACCTGTAAGATCTTCAATAGTAATAGTCAAATCTTTAACGCTTCCACTAACGGCAACGGCATTAAACAACGGTTTAGCCAAATTGCTTATAGTTTTGCCTTCGCCATTATAATGACCGCTAAACGTATCTGACATTGTTCCATCATAAGAGGCAATATCAATGTTAGCTGTTTGTTCATAGTATGCAGACATATAATCGTCAACATCTGTTGAAAGCAAGTTAGTTAAGTGAGTAACGCTATGAATTATGAATGGGTCTGCTTCTGTGCCACTGCCAGCCCATGGATGTAATTTAAACGCAACTTTCTTTGTAACATCTGAGTAATATCCAGCAGAACTACCGCTTGTAGATACGCATGGATATGCATAATAATCAGTGTTTCTAGTCATTGCAGCTACATCGCCACTAGCAAGGGTTATAGATACAGAACCATCTGGATTAATAGTAGCGTTAGCTTTATATTCACTGTCTGCTGCACTGCCAGCTACCTTTTCTTTTATGTAATTGTCATTTCTTGAAGCATTAGAGCTAATATATACATAGCCATTAGTGCCAAGAGCAACTCCGCCTGTTACTCTAGTATTGTAAGTTACAACTACAGTATTTACGCTATCGTCTGCAACAGTTCTTGTTACAGTTAGAGAACTAATAGCTGGAGAGTTACCAACAGCAGTAGTAAAGCTTGTGCTGGTTACATCAACAGTTTTTTCGTTTGCTCCTAACCAGCGATCTTTAGCCGTAGCATCGGCAATATTAACGCTGTAAACAGTGTTGTAATACAATGGGCTAACAGGTGTTACTACAACTTGAGTATAAGCGCTGTTCCAAGCAAAGCTTAAAGCAGAACCGCTAATAGTAGTAGGCGTGCCGTTTAAGCTATATCCAAGAGATATTGCAGATTCTGTAGTAGCAGTATCCATTGGTTTATCAAAGTTTATAGTTACTTGAGCGCCTATATCAACGTCAGTAGCATTATTGGCTGGAGAACTAACAGTTGCTGTCGGAGCCGCCGTTAAGTTGTCTGACATATAATTCATTAACGATGCGTTAATTGGGTGATTGTGCTGTAGACAAATATTGCCAGCATGTTTGGTTGTATTTATGGTTTCTATATTGCCTGCAATACAACCTGTATTTTTGCCTGTAATCGTGCTTGTTGCATCGAAGGTATTGTTTTTAACTGTAGTGCCATCCACAGCATAACCAACAATACCGCCAGCACGTTTTGTATTGGTTGTATCGGCTGTTATTGCGCCTGTTCCAGATACAGAACTGTTATTTACCTGAGCTGTGCCGCCTACATAACCAACAACGCCGCCAACGTCTTTTCTTGTATTTGCCGTTAAAGCAGCATTTAGAACTACTCTACAATTATTTACTTGCGATGTGCCAAATAAGTAGCCAACAACGCCACCCAAAGAATTACCAACAGCGTCAACAGTATTAGAGTTAACAACTGCGCCGCTTATAGTAACTACGCTATTAGATATTACAGAAGCACCTTCTGCACTTTGAGCCAATACACCTACTCTAGCTTCGCTTAACGTAAATCCGCTAGTAGTTAAGTTAAGGTTGGAAATATTAGCTCCATTTACATAGCCAAATAGAGGTTTCTGCAAACCAGTAACGCTGTTACCAACATAAGTTCCAGCAAACTTATTGCTTGAAGTTCCTATGCTAACTAGCTCAGCGTCTGCCGCTATTGCTTCTGTTTGAATGAAGAAGTAGGCACCAGCAGTGTTGTATCTTCCAACATTTACTTCCGTAGCAACCGCTTTAAGTGTTGCTAAGTCATTAACTATAAACTTGTTAGAACCACTGTTAGTAGCAGTAAGGTTACTGCCATCATAGTTGCTTTGCAAATTCCACGGGTGAACTACAAAGGACAAAGCGCTGTCAGAAACTCTTTCGACTGTTGCAGCCGTTACATAAGGTTTAACCTGATAAGTTACGCCGTTTTCAAAGCCGCTTACAGTATATGTTACAGTGCAATTACCGTTAGATTCGTTGGTTAAAGTTAAGTTACCAGACAAATCTTCTGAGTTAACGGTTACACCTGCAAAGGCGCCTGTAGTTTGAATTAAGTCGTTAAACTCACCTTCATCTTTCTTAATCTTTAAGCCATAACCAGTAAAGGCTGAACTACCATTGTTTTCTACAATGTAAGTTGCCGTTAAGGTTGTTTTATCTCTGCTTATGCGGAAATCTCTAAATGTTGGAGAAGTTTCTGCAACGGTAGAGAAGCAGAAGGAAGTCTTAGCATTGCTATCAACGTCTATTACATTGGTTGATAAATCAATTTGATTTCCATCGGAATCTGCCGCTGTTGCCGCAATGTTTACAGTGTAAGAAGCGTTATATTTCATATCGCCACTAGTTGGACGCATTGTAAGAACTTTGTTATTTCCGCTCCAAACCTTTTCAAAGCTGCCAGTTACATTGGTTGAAGCACCTGCGCCAATCTTTTCGCTTACAGAAATAGCTGCATTGGTTAAGGTTGTGTCCATAGACTTAGAGAATGTAATTACTATTGGTTCAGTAACTTTAACTTCTTGAACGCCAACATCTGCAGTTGGAGTTGCTGTAATAATTACAGGCATTACCGCTGTATTAAACGTATAGGTATATTCGCCAGCAACTTCTAGGCCGTAGTCTGCTAAATAACCATTTTGGTCTTTGATATTAGTAAGAGTTACAGTAATCAAAGCGTTATTTGGCAATTTATTTTCATCTCCATCTTTTGGAGTAAGAGTTAATACGCCAGATGTCCATGATGTTCTATCAAATCTTTCAGTTAATGAGGTTCCACCGCTTGCAATACTATATGTTGGCTCAGAATCGCTATTAAACATTGTAATAATGATTTGAGAAGTTGTAGCTACATCAACAGCATTTTGCAATGGAGATACAGAAGCAAGACCGCTTGCAGCATGAGTATTGAAAGTTATAACAGTATTGGCATCTGCCGACATTGCGTTACCGCTTGCGTCTACGATTTCCTTATCGATTGTTATAGTATACTCTGTATCTGGTAATAAGCGTATAGACGGACTTGCAATTAATGTGCAATTACCATTAATAAATGCAGCGTTAGTTAAGCCTGTTCCTGCTAAACCGCCACCAGAAAGAACTACTTTAGCGATATTACCAGCAGATGTATCCATCGGTTTAGAGAAGGTTATTTCTATCTGGTTGCCCTGCAATACTCTAGAACCATTTGCTGGGTAAGAAGAAACCACCGTTGGGCGAGCCGTAGTATGGAATACATAAGTCTTGGCAGCTATTTCAACGCCGTTAAGGTCTGTTAAACCGCCGATTGTAACTGTGCAGGTTGCGTTATAAGGCAAGCTTGCAGTTGTGGTAGCAATTTGCAATCTGCTTGCATTTGCGCCATCAACAGTAACTATTGACCAACTATAAGAAGCAATAGTAGTTTCTACTGCTGCGTCTGAACCAACTTTAGTAGTTAATTTGAGACTATCTTCTACTGCTGTTATTTGAGCCGTAGAGAGGGGTTCAGTAAAGGTTACATAAATACCCTTTTCATTAGTAAACTCTGCTACCGGAACATCTAACGGGTCTATACCATCTGTTACAAAGGCAAAAGCTGAAATATCAGAACTGGAAACAGTCGTGAAGATTGCGCTTCCCGCTGTATTACTGATTACAGCATTTTCATTAACGTCTCTAAGAACCTTATTCGTTATAGTAGCTATAGTATAAGTGGTGTTGTAATCCCATCTATACGCATCAACGCTGTGAATATTCTTCTTAGGAGCGAAAGTAAGAACTTTACCGTCACCGCTTAATGTAACGGTGTAATCAGTATCTTTTACCATCGCCGTAGTATAACCCATATTTGCGCCTGCTGCGGAAGTTCTTGTTAGAGTAAAGGAAGCAACCGTATCGGCGTGCATTGGTTTAGAGAAGGTGTAGATTATGGAATCTGTAGGCTTCAAGCTTGTTGTAGCACTAGCTGGGTAGATAGAAACTATATAAGGCTGTGAAGCTGTTTGGAAGTCATAACTAATCGTATCAGGCAATACATAACCATTGTCGTCTTTTATGCCAGACAAAGACAGAGTGTATTTGCTGTAATAATTAAGACTTGTTGGAGTTATTGTTAATACGCTATTTGGAGCATCTGTCCAATTAAACAATCCTGTGTTTATTGTTGGAGCTGGAGCAATTGCCGCTCCGCCTGGCAAACTTATGCCTGCTAACGTCAAACCGTTTTGAATAGCGCTCTTTTGTGCATCAGATAAAGTATTTGTGTTTCCAAAAGTTACTTTAATCTTAGCATCGACAGGAGCATCGAAGGAATTTGCTACTGAAGCGCCTGAACCATCGACAAGAGCAAAACTTCTTATGTAAGAAGTATCGCAAGTTGTAAATGACCAACTATATTCTGCGGGTATAGCGTTCTTTCTGTTAGCGTCGTTATCTGTAATAGCCGTTGTTAATATTACAGTATAACCTGTATTGTTAGCTAAGCTTACAGAAGGCGAAGCTATTACCGTCATATTATCGCTAGACCAGCTAAGAGGCAACAGAGTTACGGTAGATTCAAGATTGCTTGTTAAAGCAAGTTTCAAGCTTGTATTCGCAACAACTGTGCTTGTATCTATAGGTTTGCTAAATGATATAACGATAGGAGCATTAGTTAATACCATATTAGCGCCATCAGATGGGCTATGACCAATAACTACAGGCTGAGAAGCAGTTACGAAGCTGTAAGTATAAGTTGATTCTACTTCGTTGCTATCAGTAGCTATCATTGAAATTACGTATTTAGTAGCGTAATTCCAGGTTGTAGTAGCTATTGTGTAAACTATATTGTCTGTTGTGTTTACGATATAGTCAGATACTTCTTCATTATCATTATATTCTAAGACGTGAGGCGTATTAGGATTATTGTTGAGATCGTAATAGCTTACAGTAAAGCTTGCCGCTTCGCTTGGCGTGCCATTAAGAGTAAACCTAATAGTTGCGTTTATAGGAACATTTGCAACATCGTTTGTATTTGGAGTTAAAGCATCGGTTGCTGCAATAACGCTTGGCGTTGAGTTAAGTATTTCTACTCTATTTACGCTTACAGCGTCTGAGGTTTTAAAGCTGTATGCAATATTTCCAGAGGTATCTATAGCGGTTCCGAATATGTCTTTTGCATTAGCCTTAGTTATGGTTAATGTATATCCTGTAGCCGCTTTTAGAGGTTTCTTAAACGTTAAGGTTAATTTAGAAGCTGAATCGTCAACAGCCTTATCTGCCCATGAATATTCCATTTCTGCGGCAGGAGCTATTGAAATAGCGCTGGTTTGAACCAAAGCTTCATTCATTGGTCTACTGAATTCAATTACAACCTGTGTTGTGCTTGCTACACCAGTATTAGCACTAATAGCTGCATCTGGGTTAGTAAGTTTTGCACTTGTTATAGTTGGAGCTGTTGTAATCGATGCCTTCAGATACTTCTGGTCAGTTGCGGCAAAGGTTGAGCTTACAGACCTGTGATCGTGGATTTGGCAAGTGTTGCCGCTAAGAACGCCGCCGTTGGAGATACAATACACAACGTTATCAGAGCTACCAGCAACAGTATTGTTAGTTATAGTTGTACCATTAGCAACATCATTAGCTATGATTGCACCTGCCGTAGTTAAAGCAACGTCTGTTGCAGTAACGTTAATAATAGAACCACCGTTTGTATAGCCAAACAAAGGTTTCTTTAGACCGCTTATTTCTGCGCCAACATAGTTACCAGCAAATTTATTGCCTTCTGCGCCTATGCTTGCCAATGCACCATCAGCAGTAATCTTGTTAGTTTGTAAGTAATGTGCAGTATTATAACGACCTGCATTTACTTCTGTTGCAACAGATTTAAGGTCTACCAGATTGTTTACAATAAATTTGTTGCCAGCTTCATTTACAGCAGTAAGGTTATTGCCGCTGTAGTTATTTTCCAAATTCCATGGGTGGAGTTTGAATGTTAACGAAGCTGCTTTATTATATTTACCTATTCCATAACTTGTTGTTACATAAGGATCAATTTCATATTCTGTATTATCGCTTAAACCAGAAATATAATATGTAACTTCGCCAGTAGAAGCATTAATAACAGTGGTGTATGAAGCTGTATTAACGCCTGCTACAGTTTGACTGCTAAATGTGCCACTTGTAGATTGTGCGATATTAGTAGCGTTTTCGCCTTGTTTAATGCTAAAGCCATAGCCATTAAAGTCTACGCTGCCATTGTTCCTTACAACATAGCTTGCTGTTAAGGTTCTTCTGTCTCTGCTAATCTTGAAGTCAGCAAAGGTTGGAGCAGTTTCTGCAACAGTAGAGAAGCAGAAGGAAGTCTTAGTATCACTATCAACGTCTATTACGTTGGTTGATAAATCAATTAGGTTTCCATCGGAATCTGCCGCTGTTGCTGCAATGCTTACAGTGTAAGAAGCGTTATATTTCATATTTCCGCTTGTTAGACGCATTGTAAGAACTTTGTTGTTTCCACTCCAAACCTTGTTAAAGTTTTCAGTTACATCGGTTGGATCTCCTGCGCCAATCTTTTCGCTTATAGTAATAGCAGTATTAGTTAAGCTTGTGTTCATAGATTTAGAGAATGCAATTACTATTGGTTCAGTAACTTTAGTTTCAAGAACGTCTGAAGTTGGAGTTGCTGTAAGAACGACAGGCATAGTAGCAGTATTGAACGTATATTCAAACCTGCCAGCCGCCAAACCGTAGTCTACAAGATAGCCGTCTTGGTCTTTTATGCCGTTTATAGTTACTTTAATTAACTTGTTATTCGGCAATTTATAACCGCCATTCGGAGTAATCGTGTATACGGTTTTTTCGCCATTCCATGAACCTACATAGCTATTTGTAGCTATTTCGCTGCTATCAGTAACGTTCGTTAAAGCCCATGGGAACGCGGCATCATCGGTTACAGATTTATTGTCTCTGAACGTGATAACGATATTTGAACTGCAAGGAACGTCTACAGCATTTTCTACAGGAGATACAGAAGCAAGACCGCTTCTTGCATGAACGCTGAACGTTATTACATATTGCTGGTCTAACGGGTTGTCCTGAGCGTCTAATACAGTTACTGGTATAGTAAGAGTATATTCTGTATCAGGTTCTAACCTTGCAGATGGGCTTGCAACCATAGTTAAGCCATCTGTTGAAAGGGCAATTCGAGTTAACGTTAAATCATGATTTAACGTAATATTGCTTAACGTACTTGACTTCATTGGTTTAGAGAAGGTTACTTCAATCTGATTGCCAGGAAGAACTCTCGAACCATTAGCAGGATATGTAGATACTACAGTTGGTTTTGCGGTAGTATGGAATACGTAAGTCTTGTTGCTTGCAGCAACGCCATTAAGATCGGTTAAACCGCTTATGGTTACAGTGCAGGTTGCGTTGTAAGGCAACGCCTCTGTTGAAGTAGCTATTTGCAATCTGCTTGCATTTACGCCACCAACAGTAATTATTGACCAGCTCTTAGAAGCGACTGTAGTTTCTATTGCCTCTCCCGCTCCAACTTTGGTTGTCAGTTTAACTCCAACGGCCGTTTGTTGAGCTGTAGACAAAGGTTCAGTAAAGGTTACGTAAATGCCCTTTTCATTTGTAAACTCTGCTACTGGAACATCTAACGGGTCAACGCTTACCGTCTTAAAGGCAAAGCCAGAAACATCTGTGCTACTTACAGTGGTGAATGTAGAACCTAAGAAGCTCTTTATATCTGTTAGCGAATTTTCAACGCTATCTTTGATATTAGAAGCAGTGCCAGTTATAGTATATCTAGTGTTGTAATCCCATCTGCCTGCTTTGCTGTGAATATCAGCCACAGGAGCAAAGGTAATGACTTTTCCGTCTGTGCTCAAAGTAGCGGTGTATTCCGTAGTTCTTGTCATATTTTTGTTAAAGCCTTCGCCTAAAGAAGCGCCACCCTGAGCTGCTCTGGCAACAGTAAATTTTTCTACCGCATCAGACTTCATCGGTTTAGAGAAGTTGAACACTATCGGGTCGGTAGGTTTCATAGAGCCTGTTGGAGAAACAGATACAATATAAGGCTGTGAAGCAGTTTGGAAGCTATAACTCATGCTATCTGGCAATACATAGCCGTTGTCGTCTTTCATGCCGCTTAACGTTACTGTGTATTTGCTGTAGTAAGCAAGATTTGCAGTAGGCGTTAAGGTTAGAATCTTATTTGAGCCATCCCAAGATGGGGTTAAGGTTACCGAAGCAGCAGCTTCGTCTGTGCTCTTATTAACGCCGCTAATTGCAACATTAACAGCAGCTATTTGTTCGTCGTCTAATCCGCCTGTTGTAGCAAAGGTTACTACAACCTTAGAATTAACTGGAGCGTCAAACAGGTTGTCTACTGTAGCTTCGCCAGATTTAAGAACAATACTGCTAATATAAGAAGTATCGCCTGTAGTAAATGACCAACTATAATCGCTTATAGTATTTTGTCTGTTAGTATCGGCATCTTTTGCGCCTGTAACCGTAACTTTATACTTGGTGTTGTATTCAAGTCTAGCAGCAGTTGAAGCTATAACTGTGGTATGGTCAGCAGACCATACAAGACCTGCAGCAATACCGCCGTCTACCAATGAAGGTTCTGCTTCTAAATCTGCCATATTATACTTATAAAGTTTTAAGTTAGTATTAGCGGCAAAGTCGCCTCCGTCTATATCCATAGGCTTGTTAAAGGCTATAGTTATAGTGCCGTTAGTTAATGCCATAGTAGCATTAGCGGCTGGGCTATGACCAATAACGGCTGGTTGAGTTGCTGTTACGAAGCTATAAGTATATGTTAATGCCACGTCATTGCTGTCGGTAGCTATCATAGAAATTACGTATTTAGAAGCGTAATTCCAAGTTGTTTCTGCCTTTGGAGCTATAGTATAGACAGCAGCAGCGGTTGTTGGCGTTACAGTATAGTCATATTCGCCTTCTCCAGTGCCATAAGTTAAAGCATGAACCGTATTAGGATTATTATTAAGGTCATAATAGCTTACAGTAAAGCTTGCAGCTTCGCTTGGCGTTCCATTAAGAGTAAACCTAATAGTTGCGTCTACAGGAACATTTGCAACATCGTTTGTATTTGGAGTTAAAGCATTGGTTGCTGCAATAACGCTTGGCGTTGAGTTAAGTATTTCTACTCTATTTACGCTTACGTCTGCAGAAGTGGTGAACGTATATGTATAATCAGCATTTGGAGCTGTGCCAAATATATCTTTGACAACAGCTTTTAGCAACTTAACAGTGTATACTGTTGCTGGTTTAAGAGGCTCAACAGGAGTTACCGTAAGTTTAGAAGCTGAATCGCTTGTAGAGATTGTATCCCATGTGAATGCACAAGTAACATCGTTGCTTGAACTATCTTTAAACGTAAACGCAGTATTCTTGATACATTCTGCTTCGTCCATAGGTTTAGAGAAAGTAAATACCAACTGAGTATTAGTTGCGACATTCGTTGCTCCATTGATATCTGTCGTTAAATCAATAAGTTTTGCGTTATCTACCGTAGGTTTAGCAGTAGTCTGCGTTGCTAAATATTTTTGGTCAGTTGCAGCAAAGGTTGTATTTTTAGACCTGTGATCGTGGATTTGGCAAGTGTTGCCGCTAAGAACGCCGCCTTTAGCAATACAATAGAGGATATTAGTTAAAATGCCGCTGTTATTAACAACAGTATTGTTAGTTATAGATGTATTATTAGTAACGTTATTAGCAATAATAGCACCTTTATAACTACCACTTAATCCTACATTTGTAGCGATAATATTAGAGATACTACCACCATCGGTGTAAGCAAACAAAGGTCTCTGCAAACCGCTTATTTCTGCGCCAACATAATTACCTGCAAACTTATGGTCTTCAGCGCCTATGCTTACCAAAGCAGAGTCAGCAGTAATCTTGTTAGTTTGTAAGTAATGTGCAGTATTATAACGACCTGCATTTACTTCTGTAGCAACATCTTTAAGGTCTGACAGATTATCTACAACAAACTTATTACCAGCTTCATTTACAGCAGTAAGGTTATTGCCGCTGTAGTTATTTTCCAAATTCCATGGATGGAGTATAAATGTTAGAGAAGCAGCTTTATTATAATGAAGCGTTCCATAGCTTGTAGTTACGTATGGGTCTATTTCATAGCTTGTATTGTTATTCAAGCCAGAAATGAAGTAAGTTACTTCGCCTGTAGTAGTATTAATAACCGTAGTATATGAAGCTGTATTGACTCCAGCTACGGTTTGACCATTTCTATTAAGGTTGCTTGATTCTGCAATGCTGGTAGAATTATCTCCCTGTTTAATGCTAAAGCCATAACCGCTAATTGGCGCACTGCCGTTATTCTTAACAACATAGCTTGCCGTTAACGTTGTTCTGTCTCTGCTAATCTTGAAGTCAGCAAAGGTTGGAGCAGTTTCGGCAATGGTTGAGAAGCTATAAGTATAATCGCCGTTAAGAGGATTATTACCAAGAGAATCTGCGTCTGTGATATTTGCGCTAGTTATAGTTACAGTATATGCACTATTGTAAGCAAACTGACCAGCGATAAACCTACTATTAGCAGCCGTAGGAGTTATAGTGAGAATATGATTGCTTCCTCTATAGCTATAATCAAAGTCAGATTCTTGCAATTCTCTACCAGAATTTCCGCCATAACTTGTTTCTGTTACAGCAATAGTTTCGTGCGTAAGCGTTTCTGGTTTCATTGGCTTATCGAAAGTAATGACTATAGGTTGAGTTACAAGAACATTTTCTTCGCCCACGCTAGGAACTCTTTGAATAATTGTTGGCATAGTAGCAGTATTGAACGTATATTCAAACCTACCAGCCGCCAAACCGTAGTCTACAAGATAGCCGTTTTGGTCTTTTATGCCATCTATAGTTACTTTAATTAACTTGTTGTTAGGTAACTTTTTACCGTCTTCTGGAATAAGAGTGTAAACAGTGTTAGTTGGAGAATTCCATGAACCATTATAATAAGTATCTGTAGCTATATCGCTATTACCGTCTGTAACATTAGTTAATTTCAAGCGGAATTTATTGTTATCGGTTACAGACATGTTGTCTCTGAACGTAATAACGATATTAGAATCGCAAAGAACGTCTACAGCATTTTCTACAGGAGATACAGAAGCAAGACCGCTTCTTGCATGAACGCTGAATGTGATTTCATATTCATGGTCTAATGGGTTGTTTTGAGCGTCTAATACTTCTACTGGTATAGTAAGAGTATAATCTGTATCAGGTTCTAACCTTGCAGATGGGCTTGCAACCATCGTTAAGCCATCTGTTGAAAGGGCAACGTTCGTTAAGCCAACGTTCGTTAAACCAGTAGTAAGCGTAATATTGCTTAACGAGGTATCTAACATAGGTTTAGAGAAGGTTACTTCAATCTGATTACCAGGAAGAACTCTCGAACCATTAGCAGGATATGTAGATACTACAGTTGGTTTTGCCGTAGTATGGAATACATAAGTCTTGTTAGACATAGAAACGCCGTTAAGATCTTTTAATCCGCCGATTGTAACTGTGCATGTTGCGTTATAAGGCAAGCTTGCAGTTGTAGTAGCAATTTGCAATCTGCTTGCATAGGCACCATCAACAGTAATTATTGACCAGCTATAAGAAGAAATAGTAGTTTCTACTGCTTCGTCAGCACCAACTTTAGTCGTTAATCTGAGACTTCCTACTACTGCTGCCTTTTGACTTGCAGAGAGAGGTTCAGTAAAGGTTACGTTAATACCCTTATTGTTAGTAAATTCATTTACTTGAACGTCTAACGGGTCAACGCTTGCTGTTACGAAGGCAAATTCTGAAACGTCTGTGCTGCTTACAGTAGTAAACATAGAATTTAAGAAGCTCTTTATATCGTTTATAGCATTACCATAAGTTGTATCGTCTTTTACAATCTGGCTTGATTTAGTCGCAATAGTGTATCTGGTGTTGTAATCCCACAAAGCGTTGTTGTGAATATTCTTACTAGGCTTGAATGTAAGAGCTTTACCGTCTGCGCTCAAATCTGCGGTATAATCAGTATCTTTTGATAAGGTCTTATCATAGGTTGCAGCCGACATAGTTACACCGTCTTGAGCAGCTCTTGTGACAGTAAATATTGTTACTATGTCTGATTTCATCGGTTTAGAGAAGTTAAATACTATTGGGTCTGTTGGCTTCATAGTAGTTGTATCCTTCTCTGGTGAAACAGATACGATATAAGGCTGTGAGGCAGTTTGGAAGCTGTAACTCATGCTATCTGGCAATACATAGCCGTTGTCGTCCATTATTTCCGTTAAAGTTAGAGTATACTTCGAGTAATAAGTAAGCGAAGGAGTTAAAGTCAATACTTTATTATCGCTCCAAGACGTGGTATCAAGAGTTACTGTAGCAATAACGCTATTATCGCTTAAATTCTTACCACTAATCTTTGCAACTACAGAGGATTTCTGAGCTGTATCTAATCCACCTTCAGTATTAAACGAAACTACAACCTTAGAATTAACTGGAGCGTCAAACAGGTTGTCTACTGTAGCTTCGCCAGATTTAAGAACAATACTGCTAATATAAGAAGTATCGCCTGTAGTAAATGACCAACTATAATCGCTTATAGTATTTTGTCTGTTAGAATCGGCATCTTTTGCGCCTTTTACCGTAACTTTATACTTGGTGTTGTATTCAAGTCTAGCAGCAGTTGAAGCTATAACTGTGGTNNTTAAAGGCTATAGTTATAGTGCCGTTAGTTAATGCCATAGTAGCATTAGCGGCTGGACTATGGCCTATAACGGCAGGTTGAGTTGCTGTAATAAAGCTGTAACTATAAGCAGTAGAAACGCCATTTGCGTCTTCCACAGTCATAGTAGCTATATACTTAGTCGCATAGCTCCACAATCCACCTGGAGTTATAGTATAACCATCTGCAACAGAATCTGGAGATACTGTGTAACTAGCAGCAATAACGTCGCCTTTATCGCTTGTATCATTAAGATTGTAATAATACATCGTAAAGCTTGGAACATCTGCTGGAGCGTTCTTCAAGTTAAATACTATTTTTCCATTTAATGGAACATTATTTATGTCGTTTGCGTCTGGCGCTAAATCATTAGTAGCAGCTATTTGAGAATCTTCACCGTTCAATATTACTATTGAATCTACGCCAACATCAGAAGAAGTAGTAAATACAAATACTTTGTCTTCGCCTACTGTCTTACCAAATATGTCTGGAGCAGCAGATTTTATGGTTAGAGTATAGGTAGTGCCGTATTTAAGCGGGTTAATTGGAGTTACGGTTAACAAGGAAGCAGAATCGCTATCGCCAACATTTTCCCAAGTAAATTCGCAAGCAATATCATTAGGCGTTGGAGTTGCGTCATCTACAAAGGCAAATCCTGTAGAAGTTTGACAAGTTGCTTCGTTCATTGGCTTGTTAAACGTAAATACTATTTGAGTATTAGTTGCAACGCTAGTTACAGGAGTTGTAGAAAGCGCTGCATTTGCTGGCTGAACTTTTGCAGTAACAGTAATAGCTGTGCTTACTTTACCAGCAAGATACTGCTGGTCTATGTTAGAAGAAGCAATAGACTTGTGGTCGTGAATTAAGCAGGTGTTTCCAGCAAGAACGCCGTTATTGCTTATACAACCCAAAGCAGTATTTGCAATAGTACCGCTGATTATTGAGTTGTTTGTAAAGTGTGCGCCTGCATTAGCGTCAATGGCTATAACAGCGCCATTTTCGCCAATATTAACGCCTGTTGCAGTTACGTTAGAAATAGTGGCGTCTGCGCCAACAGTCTTAAACATTGCGTTTCTCAAGCCTGCAATGCTATTTCCTTCGTAATTACCAGTAAATGAAGCTCCATCTGTGCTGCATATAGATGTATTAGCCGAAGTTAAGGTTATTGGCTTGGTTTGTATAAAGTTAGAACTTCTGTAGGTCGCAGCAGCGTTAAGTTTTGTAGCTAACAAACCAAAGTCTGTTTCGTCTTCAACAACGAATTTGTTTCCACTAGATAGATCATTAGCTTTCTTAGCAATGTCTACTCCGTTGTCTGTCAAATTCCATGGGTGAACAACTACTTTAACTGGAGTTCCAACAAAGAATTTATTGGAATCATCGTCGCCAACAGTTGTAGTAACGTAAGGAACTAACCAATAATCAGTATTTTCAGTAAGAGTGCTAATTGTTGGAACAGTTATCAAACCGTCAGCGCCTATAGCAGAAGTTGTTACAACATTATATTTAAGGTTTCCTGCTACAGCTGGAACAGCCGCCGCATTAGCAACAGCAGGAGAATCGTCTTGTTGATAAACCAAAACGCCTGCTGCGCCTGCGGTTGTAATCAAAGCGTTTCCATCAGCTACATTTGCAGTGAATGTAGCCATAAGGTTCATTCTGTCTCTGCTTACATACAATGTAGAGATAGTTGGAGCCGCACTTGATTTTGTTGTGAAGCTGAATACGCTGTTACTATCTGTATCACCGTCATCTATAATATTTCTGTGGTCTATAGCATTGCCTTGAGCGTCTGTTACTGCGCCAACAGAAACAGTATAAACAGTAGAATATTTCAAAACACCGCTGTTATAAGCAGCTTTTGGAGTAAGCGTAAGAACAGTATTGTCTGGATCATTCCAAACAATATTAAACTTATCGCTTAGATTTGCTATATTAACTTCTTCTGCTGTGCCATTCTTTTCTTTCATGGTAAGCGTTGTATTTGTAAACGTGCTTGTCTTCATAGCTTTAGAGAAGTTAATTACTATTGGTTCACCTGCGTTTACATCGCCTGCAGTTGTAGGAACAGCAGTTACAATAATAGGCTGAGTTGCAGTGTTAAATGTATAAGTAAACAAGCCGTCTCCGCCAATTAAGTAACCGTTTTCATCTCTAAGGTTGCTTATTGTTACCTGCATTAAAGCATTATTTGGAAGCTTATTTGCAAAGTTATAAGTATATACGGCAGTTGCAGCAGTATGTGTAAACGCCGTTTCGCCAATATCGTCAAAGCCAAAGTCGCCAACAGCTTTAGTTACTGCAATCATTGGAGCTTCAACTCTTTGTTCTTTTTCGAGAGTAAGAACAATGCTTGAAGTTGTAGCTACATCGACTTCGTTTTGAACTGGAGATACAGAAACAACGCCAGTCTTTGCGCCAGTCTTGAAGGTAATAAAGTTATCTTCATACAATGGATTGCCAACAATATCTTCGCTGTCTTCTATATCTGTTGTCCAAGAGAGTTTATACCATTGATTATAAAGGAGATTGCCTGTAGTAGAAGCAATTAGAGCCTTATTGTTGTTAGTCCAAGTTACGTTCGTAAGGTTAAGCAAGTTGCCATCAACAGGATTTTCACCAACTTCATTATCACATTTTTGCAATTTAAGTCTATCGCTATTAACAGTTGCGGTATTGATAGACTTGGAGAAGTATACGCCAATTTGAGTTGTAGTTAAGGCATACTGATTTCCGCCTGCTGGCAAAGTGCCTATAACTATAGGTTGAGAAGCAGTTACAAAGCTAAAGTTATATGTGCTTGTAGCGTTGTTGCAATCGGTTGTCTTAAACTCAATATTGTATTTTGTTGCGTAATCCCATGTTGTAGCAGGACGTATAATATAACTATCTTTATCGCCTGCATTTTCTGCGCCTGTTCCATCGAAGATATTGTAATTAACTTCAGCAACTCTAGCGAAGCCTTCACCATCATTTAAGTTATCCTTAGTAATAGTGGCAGAAGCTACATCGCCAGTATTTCCAGAAAGCGTAAAGGTAAACGATGCGTTAATTGGAACGTTAGCAAGATCTCTTATAGAAACAGAGGTTGTTTCATTTCCTGTATTATGAATTGTGGTCTGAGTATCGCTCTTATTCAAAGCAGTTACCAAAACATTAGTTACATATACAGAATCAACAACTTTTATAGTTTGGCTATAAGCAGGCAAAGTATTGCCAAATATATCTGCAGCAGTAGCTGCAATAGCTACTGTATATGTTGTTCCAGCCGCTAACGGAGCTTTTGGAGTTACAGTTAATACAGAAGCAGAGTTACTTGAAGAAACAGTGCCCCAATCGTAGGAAAGTTCTGTAGCAGGATCAAACGTTAAAGCTTGTTCCACTTTGTAGTGGTTCATTGGCTTGTTAAACGTGAATATCAACTGTGTTACGGTAGCAACATTTCCTGCATTTGCGCTTGTTATAACTTTTTCTGATGGTAGAGTTACTATAGCAGAACTGATTGAAGGAGCAACAATCAACTTACCTTTAAGGTAAGTTTGGTCTGTAGCATTAGCTAAAGCACCAGCATTTACGTTTGCTATGTGGTCGTGTTTCAAACAAGTGTTATTAGTAATCGTAAATACAACGCTATCGTTACCTACGATACAACCAGAAGCGCTTGTAGCATTTATTGTTGGAGCAGTATCATAAGACGAATTAAACGTATTGTTAAGAACGCTTACAGTAGTATCGTTAGCGTAACCAACAACGCCGCCTGCGTAAGAGGTTGCTCCGCTTGCGTTAATAAGAGCAGAGGAAGTAACCTTATTATCGTTTACGGAACTTGTGCCGCTTACATTTGCCACTAATCCGCCTACTCTTCCATTTTCGGCGCTACCTGTTATAGCAGCAACGCTTACAGTATTATTGTTGATAGCAGAATTTGCTGCATTGCCAACCAACGCCGCAACATAAGTCTTTTCAGAAGTAATAATTCCGTTAATAGTAACGTTCATATTCTTAACTGAACCGCTTATATTACCAAACAGTGCTGTATAAGCGCCTGTAGTGCCAACCTTTAAGCTGGTTATAGAATGTCCTTGACCATCATAAGAGCCAGTAAAGGCTGTTGTATCGCCTATAGTTCCAGTCAAGTTCAAAGCTGTTGTTATATTGTTAGTTTGTATAAAGTTGCATGCTTGAGTCCAATATGCAGCTTTTAATCCAGCAACTTCAATATCGCCTTTAAGGTTTTCATAGCTGTTATCATTATTTCTATAGAGAGTTAAGTTCTTAAGGTCTGCGTCGTTTTCGATTACAAAGTAATTAGTTGTTAAACCGCTTGTTTGCAAGCTTAACGCAGAAGTATTATTGTTGTCTCTCAAGTTCCATGGGTGAACAACAACGGTATAATTTGTGTCACCAAATTGAACTAATCCGTCTGATGTTACAACGAATGGTCTCAAATAATACTTGGTATTTACTTTGGTAAATTGAGCTTTATCAAATGTTACGCCTATAGTTGCGGTTCTTACATCAGCATTTGTCTGCATTGTTGCGACAACATGAGGCATTGTTCCACTAATAGATGTGTAAAGCTTATTATTGTTAGTAGTAACATAAGTATTAACTGTTTCTTCGCTAACATCTGTATAATATACGCCTGCTGCTGTTGCAGCACTTGTAATATCGCTTCCTTCGCCTACATAAGCAGAGTATGTAGCGTTAACGGTTCTTCTATCTCTATTAAATGCAAGAGTGCCAATAGAAGCAGTTGAACCACGTTTAGTCTTGAATGTCCAAGTTACAGTATTGTCAAGAACAGACAATTCACCTTTTTTGCCAGATGAAGCATTTCCGAATATATCTGTAAGAACATTCTTATTTACAAAGACTTTATAAGCTCTGTTAAATTCCCAGGGCTGTTTTGGAGCTATAGTTACAGTTTGGCGATTTGCGGCTAAATCAAATGTAAAGCTTCCAATGCCAGAAGTGCCAGAGCGCGTATTTGCATCTTCCGCAAACGCAGAGGCATCGTCATTGCCTCTATAGACCTTTAATGCGCTAACTAAAGTAGAAGGCTTAATAGGTTTGTCGAAAGTTATTACTATCGGGTCATAAACTCCGATATATGTTGCGCTTTCGCCAGTATCGCCAGAACCTACGCTAGCTTTATGAGCAGGAGAAATATCAACTATTTGAGGCTGAGTCTTTAATTTACCAGCCATGAAGTCATTTTCAATATCATTATCGACCACTGGATGAGCATGACCTGCGCTTAAACAAGTATTTCCAGAAATATCGAAGTTTGTAGCATTGCCTTCTGTTGTAGATTGTGTAGTAATTTCAGCATGGCAAGCAGCCTTGCTTGTTTCATTACCAACGATACAACCAGCAATACTATTATTAGTATTTGTAATAGCGCCAGCAAAGCTGTTATTAGAAACAGTTGTTCCAGCAGCCGCAAAGCCGACTATACCACCAATGTAATCAGCAGAACCAGTTATTGTTACAGTGCTATCGACTACTGTATTGGTTACAGAACCGCCGGCAAGATTTCCAACTACGGCGCCAACTTTTCCTTTACCGCTTAAAGCAGTAGTTCCAGTAATCTTAATATTGCTAATAGAAGAAGTTCCTGCAACATTACCAGCCAAAATAGCTGTATTATTAGCTTCATCATTTAACGTTAAATTTACGCCAGACAATTTGATATTAGTCAACGTTGCGTCTTCAATATTAGCGAATAAACCAGTGCCTGTTTCAGCAGCATAGCTTACAGTACTAATTGTATAATTTTGACCGTTATAAGTGCCCTTAAACGCTGTAGTATTACCTATAGAATTACTAAACGCTATAGTAGCTACATCTTTAGTTTGTATAAAGTTACATGGTTGAGTCCAATATGCAGCTTTTAAGTCAGCAACGTTTACGCCGCCTTCAAGATTTGCATAGTTAACGCCATCATTATTATCAGTTAATGACAAATTCTTGAGGTCAGCAGCAGTTTCGATTATGAAATAATTTTCACCTAATTCTGTAGTTTGCTGACTTAAAGCAGTACTATTATTGTTGTCTCTCAAGTTCCATGGATGAACTACAACAGTGCTTGTAGTCTTACCAAAGTGGATATAACCATCGGTTGTAATTACAAATGGAGTTAAGTAATAAAGCGTATTAACATCAGTTAAATTGCTCTTATTAAGAGAAGCTTCGATAGAACCGTTAAACAATTCTTCTGTATCTTCGCCGTTAGCTTTTACAACAGTGCTCTTCTTAACAGTTCCAAATACGCTCGTTCCAGCAAGACCAGATGTATATCTAGTGTTGTCGAGACCGCTTAAAGTGGTATCTCCGCCTCTAGCAGTGGTGCTATAGTAAATACCAACTTTATTTTCTTCTGTTAGATTAAGCCCTTCGCCTGATTTAACATTTACAGAGAAGCTTGCAACTACGTCTCTTCTGTCTCTTGTAATTGTTAAAGCGCTAATAGAAGGTTTATCGCCTCTTTCGGTCTTGAAGGACCATGTTAAAGCGTTAGTTTCAGCTTGAGCATTGCATGGCGATTTTTTGCCAGATATGCTGTTTGCAAAGATATCTTTTGCAGCCGCTGGGTCAGCGGAAGCGTCTATAGCAAGAACAGCCTTATAAGCTCTGCTGTATTCCAAAGCGCCTTGAGCATCTTTTAATGTTGCAGTTACAGTTTGATGATCTTGACTCCAAGAATAATCAAAAGCGTCGGAAGCATATTTATTGTTTGCGGTTGTTCCATCATCTTCGTATCTCTGTAACTTGAACGCGCCTTCAACAAGAGTTTTGTTCATTGGTTTGTCGAAGGTCATAGTAAATGAAGTATAAACAGAGATTGATCCAACCTGTTCAGCTCCATAATAAGCGTAGTGAATTGGAAGTATGCTTGTAAGCTGTGGTCTGGTCTGCATTTTTCCAGACATAAAGTCGTTGGAATAATTGCTTACAGGGTGAGCATGACCAGCATAAGAAGAAGTACAAGTATTTCCTGTTACCGTAATGGTTTTAGTTATGCCTGCGGTAGTAAACTTACTATCTGCATTAACGCCCACACTTGTTTCGTTACCAACAATACAACCAGCCGCTGTTACCGCTGAAACAGGATTGCCAGTGTTGCAAACAGAGGTAAAGTTATTATTAGTTATAGAAACGCTATCGTTTGCATAACCCGCAATACCGCCTGCGTAAGAGCTTACAGCTCCTACAGCTGAAATAGTTGCGGACTCAGTATTTACTTTTACTTTATTTCCGCTAACTGCACTAGTTCCAGACAGATAAGCAACCAAACCGCCAGCATAATTGCTGGCAGAAGCTGCTTCTGTTGCTTTGAGGTTAGCAGACAAAGTTACGCTATTATTGTTTATTGTAGTATCAGTTGCGCTTGCTACCAAACCAGCAACGATAGCGCCTGTGTTATTGCTAGTTATGCCGCCAGCAGAAACTATGTTATTGCTAATATTAGCTTTATAAGCATAACCAACTAATGGAGCTACATAAGCCTTATTAGAGCTTAAATTGCCAGTTAATGTAAGATTTATGTTCTTAATAACAGCAGATTCGCCTATCTTACCAAATACAGCAGTATAAGAATCGTCGCCCGATTCAAATGAACCCATATTTGTGTTGGAAATGCTTATTGAATAACCATTACCATTATAAGTTCCTGTAAATGCCGTATCTTGACCTATTGTTTTAATTGCAGAAGGAACAGAAACGTCAACAAGCTGGATAAAGCTATTAGACCAGTAAACGCTCTTATATTCGGCAACATCCAAATTATAAGCCGCTTTGTTAGTAGATGAATCATATTTGCTTGAATCTAAGGTGAGATTTACAAAGTCGTTGTTTTCTGTTATTTCAAACGGACCAGCTATTTCATCTGCTGTATTAGACAGATAAACGCCGTTTTTGCCATTTGCAATATTCCATGGGTGAGTTACAACTGTTGCAGTATTGCCAAAGTGTATATAACCATCTTTGGTAATTACAAATGGAGTTAAATAGTATTTAACATTGCTATGAGTAATGTTAAGTTGATTCAAAGTAGTATTGACAGTGCCATTGAAGGCTGCTGTTGAGGTAGCTACATTATAACCAGTAGACAATGAGCCAAATACTGCGTTGGTATTAGCAACAAAGGCATCATGAGAACTATAAAGCGTATTCTTGTAAGTGCTTACAGTAGTATCACCTGAATTGTCTGTGTAGAATACACCATAATTATTAGCAGATTCGTTTACGTTATTAGAAGAACTTATGTAAACCGAGAAGGAAGTTGTTAAAGTTCTTCTGTCTCTTGTAATACTCAAGTCGCTAATAGCGGGCAAATCATTTTGCTGAGTCTTGAATGTCCACTGAATAACGGTTGTATCTGCTCCAACAGCGATAGATTTTACACCGCTTACAGTATTAGCGAATATATCCTGTGCCGTTGCCTTAGTTATTTCAATGGTGTAGGTTCTATTATGTTCATAATATCCGCCATAGGAAGTAGAGTCTGAATATTCAGCATTGCTCTTTAACGTTGCTGTAGCAGTTTGATTATCTTCTGTCCAAGCAAAGTTATAATCGCCCTTATCATAGTAAACTTCAGTCTTAACGCCAGCATCGTTATGTCTGTAAACCTTAAATGACTTTTCAACCTGAGCTCTGTTCATAGGTTTATCGAAGGTCATAGATATTGGTTCAAAGATACTTGCATTAGTTATTGCGTTATTAGGAGCAATAGCAGAAAGTTTAGGCTGAGTATTAAGTTTACCAGCCATAAAGTCATTAAATTTGCTGTGACTTACATGGGTTGCATGACTTGCGCTTGTGCAGATATTTCCGCTTATAGTAAAGTCTGTAGCAGTTAATGCCGTAGTGCTTGTAACAGTGTTTTTATTATACAAGTAAGAACCATTAGAAGTTTCGTTACCAACAATACAACCAGCAACAAACGAACCATTTAAAACATCTGAATGGAATGTTCCAGAGAATTTATTGTTAGTTATAGTGCCTGCAGCCGCATAACCAACAATACCGCCAATATAATCGGAATTTCCATTAATAGTTACGCCTTCCACGCTGCAGTTTGTAACTGTTCCAGCTACCAAATTACCAACAACTGAACCAACTTTTCCTTTTCCTGTTAAGTGGTGTGTTCCAGTAATATTGATATTATTGATATTAGATGTTCCAGCAACGTTGCAAGCGAAAATTGCTAAGCTTTCTGCCGTATCATCGAATATAGTCGTATTTCCAGACAACGTAATATTAGACAAGTTAGCGTTATTAAGGCTTCCAAACAAACTTTTATTTATACTGCTTATAGAATGACCTTGACCATTATATACGCCAGTAAATTTATTTGTATCATTACCGATTGAAACGCCTAAAGTCGGGCTTGTTAAATCTTTGGTCTGAACATACTTCATAACCCAATAGGTTGTCTGGTAAGCTGTAGCAGACACAAGTTTAGTAGTTATGTCTCTGCCGCTGCCAGAAAGAACCTGCAAATCTTCATTAGTTTCGATTATGAACGGATTATCGTTAGGTTCATTGATTGTTGCAGTAGTGCTTGCTATAGCAAGTTGATTGTCTACAACATTCCATGGATGAACAACAAGTTTAAGAGTTTCATCGCCAATAAAGTTACTATGTTCGGTTACGACATAAGGAGTTATAGAATATTGCTTATTATAATCAAAGCCAGACATTCTAAATACTACTGTGCCGTCTTCTTTAATAGTAGCGTTTTCAATTACGTTAAGACCATTAGAAGCGCTTGCTACTCCGTCTTTATCGACAGATATGTATTTATCTTCGCCATCGTTAATCTTAAATCCATAGTATTTAAAGTTGAAGCTACCAGTGTTCTTAATTACATAAGAAGCAGAAGCAATATTTCTATCTCTGGAAATTTGCAAGTTAGCAAACTTAGGAGCAGTTTCAGAAACAGTAGAGAAGATAAACGAATAAGTTCCATCTACGTCTAACTTGTTGTTTCCTAGATCTGCCGCATCTGTAATGCTTTCGCTTAGAATAACAGCATATTCTGCATTATATGCAAACATGCCGTCTTCTTCAAATTTACCTGCATCTATTCTCTTTGGAGTAATTATAAGAACACGATCATCTTCAGCATAAGAAGCAGTGAAGTTAGCGTTAGAAACTTCTACTCCACCCTGTTTAATAGTAATGTTTCCAGCTTTAAACGTGCTATAAGCATAAGTAGTACTATCTATAATTGTGGAAACATTCATCGGTTTATCAAAGCCAATAATGATTGGTCTTGTTACCGCAATAGAGTGAGCCTCAGCCGCCGATACTGGTTCGTGATGAACAATGGTAGGCATTGTAGCAGTATTGAATGTATATTCAAACTTGCCTAATTCGCCAAAGCCATAGTCTATTAAGTAACCATCTTGGTCTTTAATTCCGTTAAATGTTACGGTAATTATAGAGTTATTCGGCAAAGCAGTACCTGAATTGGTTAATGTTAATACGTTTCCAGTCCATGCGCTTGAACCGTTAGCGCTAAATCCAGAATCTAAGTCGCCTTCTGATTCTTTTGTTACATGCCATGTTGGTCTAGCTGCACCTTCTAAGAAGGTAGCTTGAATGTTGCTATTTCGTTTAACTGCAACTGCATTTTCTACAGGTATTACAGAATCAAGGCCGCTTCTCTTATGAACGCTAAACGTGATTATAGTATCAGCGCTATCTGACATTACGTTGTGAGCAGGCGTATTGTCTGCAACATCACGCTTAATAGTTAAAGTATATGTTTCATTAAAATGAAGCTGAGCTGTCGGACTTGCTGTTAAGGTATAACCATCGTCAGAAAGTTTAAAGTTGGTTAAGCCATTTCCAGGCGTTAAACCATTACCAGTTAAAGTTACGTTGGTATTGGCGTTTCCAGCACCAAACAACGATGAAGCCTGCATTGGTTTAGAGAAAGTAATTTCAATTTGATTACCAGGAAGAACTTTAGATTCATTTGTCGGGTAAGTTGAAACTACTATTGGGCGTGGCGTTGTATAGAATACATAAGTTGCGCTTGCAGCAATGCTATCGCCATTAAGATCTTTCAAACCGCCTATTTCAAGAGTTGCTGTTGCATTATATTCTAACAAACCAGTAGTCTTTACAAGCAATGTTGTAGTTGAAGCAGCAGGGTTAAGAGTATGAGCCCAAACAGGTTCTGCTAAGGCATAACTTGGGGTATTTTTGGTTGATAGTTTAGCAGTAACGCTTGCGCCTATTGCGTTAGACAAAGGCTCGTCAAAGGTTACGACTATTCCATGATCTTTAACTTCTCCAATAGGAACGTCTCTTATATCTACAGTATCTGCATTAGCAATATTTCTTGTAAAGGAAATATCTTTTGGTTCTACGTGAACAACAGTAGTGAAAGTGCTTGTAAGATAACTATTTATATCTTTAAGTTCGCTTCCGCCAATGTCTTTAATAAGCTCTCTATTACCAGTTATTGTATATCTTGTGTTGTAGTCCCAAACATTTGCTTTTCCTTGAATATTTTCATTAAGTTTAAATGTAAGAACTTTTCCGTCTGCACTTAACGTCTTAGTATATTCAGAAACAGGAACTAAGGTAACAAGATATTTGTCTCCGAGATTAACACCGTTTATAGAAGATCTTTCAAGCGTGAATACGCCATCATTTAAGATGTCAGCACTAATTGGTTTAGAGAAGTTATAAATTATAGGATCTGTTGGTTTTAAGTTTGTAGTGCCTTTTTCTGGATAAGTTGAGATTATATAAGGCTCAGAAGCAGTTTGGAACTGATAAGTAATAACGTCTGGAATTACATAACCATTATCATCTTTCATATTAGAAAGAGTTAAAGTAAATTTGGTATTGTAGTTAAAGTGGCTTGCATAAGTCAAAACCAGAGTATCTGTTACAGTATCACTTGCTTCCCAATGTTCAGTAAGAACTGGAGTTTGAGGTTCATTAGTATCAACTTCGTTACCAGATAATACAACACTTATAGAATTTTGCTGAGCTTCGTCTATTCCATCTGTAGTATTAAATGTTATGCGAATATCAGCGTCAACCGGAACATCAAACAAGTTGGAAACTTCTGTACTGGTTCCATCGTTACAAACCTTAATGTTCTTAACAAAGTAAGTGTCTCCAGTAGTAAATGACCAGCTATAAGTTTCTGGAATAGTATTATTTCTATTTACGTCGTTATCTTTCGCACTAACTATTTGAATATGATATGTGGTATTATTCTTTAAACTGGTAAGTGGAGCCGCAATAACGGTAGTGTTGTCGCTAGACCATGTAAGCGTTTCTTTTAATGGTTTTTTATTTGCTGGATCAACAGAACCTTCATACAATATAATGTTTGTTCCAGCAGCAAAAGCGCTTGTATTCATCGGTTTGCTAAACGCTACAGTAAAGTTGCCATTAATCAGAGCGCCTGTTGCTTCTCTAGCAGGGCTATGACCTACAACTACAGGGCAAGATGCTGTTACAAAGTCATATACATAATTATAAGTTACGCCATTTGTATCATCATATGTCATACTTGCAACATACTTGGTTGCATTATGCCAAAAACTATTTGGAGATATAGTATACATAGTTGAGTATGCAGACCAAGTAAAGTCAACACCTTCTTCAAGTTCTACTGGTTCCAAAGAGCCACTATTTAAGTCGTATGAGAACATCTTAAATGTTGGAGAGCATGAACCGCTAAGGAAGAATCTAATCTTAGCGTCTACAGGAATATTAGCTATATCGTTATCGTAAGGTCTAGTTACATTTGTATCAGCGATTACCTGAGAAGTATTATTCACTATAGTGATTTGATTAAGTTTTATTTCTGTTGAAATTTTAATGTAGTATTCAGCAGTACCAGATAATTTGTTACCAAAAATATCTTCTATTTTGGTTTGATTAACTGTTAAAGTATAAGTTACAGCAGAAATTAAGCTTGATTTTGGAGCAATAGTCAGTTTAGAAGAAGAATCGCCGTCATTTTTAGCCCAAATAAAGTCGCAGGAAACCTCAGCCGATTCGCTATCTGTTAAAGTGAATGCACCAGCAGTTTTAATTTCGTTCATTGGCTTATTAAACGTAAAGACAATTCTAGTAGAAGAGCCAACTTCCGTAACTGTTCCGTTTTGTATCAAATCTGCCTGACCAGCGCCAACTATAGTAAGTCTCTTAACTGGCATAGTAATAGCAACTTTGTTTTGATTAATCAAATATTTTTGATGGGTTGCATTAACTAATTCGCCAGCGTGTTCACCAACTGTAATTTCTAAAGACTTATGATCGTGGATTAAACAACTGTTACCTTCCAAATCACCCGCATTACTGATACAACCTGTAACATAGTTATTAACTCCATCTTTGTAGCTAACAACTGTATTGTTTTCAATTCTAGTTGCAACATTTGCATTATTAACAAGAACAGCGCCAGAAGTTTCATTGGTCAAATCAACGTCTATAGCAGTAATATTGCTTATATTAGCATCAGCGGTTGTATAGTCAAACAGAGGTCTTGGCAAATCTTTTATAACATTACCAACATAAGTTCCGTTAAAGGCTAAGCTTAGATTTTCACCGATTGACTTGTTATAATCAAAGACACCTTCATCTTTCAACAAAGAGATTTCTTCTGTTTGGATAAAGCAACCAGAACGATAATTAGATATATTCCAAGCAATGTTGTTCAAATCTTCTCTGGTTTCAATAACAAACTTATTAATTAAGTTGTTATCCATGCTTAAATTCAAGCCAGTGCCGTTATTTTGCAAATTCCATGGATATACCTTGAAATAACCACTTTCACTACCTGTGCTTTGTACTTCTGTAATACCATATTTAACGTCTATATATGGATTAATCTTATATTCTATTCCTTCAGTAAATCCTGACATTTCATATTTTACGAAAGTCATGTCGTTAACTCTACTTATAGTAGTAGTTGCAATGATAGTTCCATTATCAAATAATGATGAATCGCCTATAGCTTTAAGCAATTGATCGCTATCATTTAGCAAGAAACCATAAGATAGAATTTCTGGACAATTATGGTTGTTTACAACATAAGAAGCAGTAACAACTGTCTTATCTCTTGTTAAAGTAAAGTTGGTAAATTCTGGAGGAGTTGGGTCTTCAGTGCTAAACGTGAGTGTAACATNNCCTGATATTCGCTACCATAGGCAAATTCTGCTCTTTCAAAGAATCCATCTCTTGGTTTTGGAGTTATAGTAAGAACATAATATTTGCCAGTAGACAAATTAGTTTGATCATAAATATAATCAAAGTCATCAATAGTAAGAGTTCTTGCAGTACCACCACTATAAGAATTTTCAGTAATAGTAATATTGCTGAAATTGAGAGTTTCTTCATTCATCGGTTTATCAAAAGTTATGATAATCGGTTTAGTTACAGGAACATCTTCAACATGTGGTTCAACTACTTTTGGAGAAACATCTACGATAACTGGCATTGTAGCCGTATTAAATGTGTAGACGTAAGTTCCTTTATTAGCAAAGCCATAGTCTATTAAATAGCCATCTACATCTTTAATATTTCTTATTGTTACGGTTACAAGAGAGTTATTAGGAATTGGAGTTATATTGGTTAAAGTTAAAGTATTATCACTCCAACTACTATTAAACGAAGTAGTATAAGGTTCTCCTTCAATCTTAATATCAAATATTGGTTTATCTTCGCCTTCATAAGGAATATTATCTGTAAAGGTTGCAATAATACTTGTGCAAGTAGCGACATTTACAGCATTTTCCACAGGCAATACAGAAACTAACCCACTTCGAGCGTGAACTTTAAATGGAATAGTAACAGAATTGAGTAATTTATTAGAATGAGTATCAGTTACGTTATTGCTTATTTTAAGTAGATATTCAGTATTTGCTATCAAAGCATTAGTTGGGCTTGCAACCATTGTCATTAAATCATTAGAAAGTCTAATATTCTTTAAACCATTGTCTGGTGTCAGAGTTATATTTCCGATAGCCTCTAATGTTGATAAGCTCATAGGTTTAGAGAAAGTAACTTCTATTTGGTTGGCCAACAAAACAGTGGTTCCACTGGCTGGGTAAGAAGAAACGACTTTTGGCTTTTTGGTAGTATAGAAAGTATATGTTTTGTTTGGAGCTGCAAAACCGTTTGCGTCTGTTAAATTGCTAACAACTATAGTTTCAGTTGTATCGAAATCAAGATCATTTCTTGACTTAAATATAACAGTGCTTGCGCTTGCATTTTCATCTACGCCCCAAACCCAATCATTAGAAANNAAGTTTAATAGAATTTTTCATTGTGCTCTGCTGAGTAGAGCCCAATATTTCTGTAAACGTTATCTTAATGCCATTAGTTTTTGTTTCTGCGACAGGAACGTCTAAGTAATCTACTCCTGCTCCAACAAATGTAAATGTAGCAACATCATAGCAATGGGTTGTAGTAACTTTTGCGCCAACAAATCCTTTAATATCTTTAAGAGGATTGCCGTCTTTATCTAATATGTCGCTTGTAGTAGCAATCGTATAGGCAGTATTATAATCCCAAAGATTTTCAGCTCCATGTAAGTTTTGACCAGGTTTTATGGTTAATACTTTACCATCTGCGCTTAATTCGCTGGTGCAATCTATAGGCAATTTATAGTAAGAATTAATATCAGCAAGATTTGCAGCCGCCCTATTAAGAGTTATTCTTTCCGTTATATTTGCATCCATTGGTTTTGTAAACGTAAGAATAATTGGTTCAGAAGGCTTCATTGAGATAGTTCCGTTAGCAGGATATATAGAAGCAATATAAGCCTGAGATGCAGTTTGGAACTCATAATGTATAACATCTGGCAATTTATAGCCGTTGTCATCCATTATTTCTGTTAAAGTTAAAGTATACTTCGAGTAATAAGTAAGAGAAGGAGTTAAAGTTAATACTTTATTATCGCTCCAAGACGAAGTATCAAGCGTTGTTGTGGCGATAACACTACTATTGCTTAAATTTATACCGCTAATCTTGGCTATTACAGAAGATTTTTGAGCATCATCTAAACCGCCGTCAGTATTAAATGAAACATCAACCGTAGAATTAATAGGAGCTTCAAACGGGTTAGTAACCAATACGCCGCCAGATTTTAGTTTTATACTATCTATGTTAGAAGTATCACCAGTAGTGAATATCCAACTATAATCTTCTATAGTGTTTTGTTTGTTAGTATCGTTATCTTTTGCGCCTGTTACCGTTACAGTGTATTCGGCATTATATTCCAAACGAGCCGCTGGAGAAGCAACAACAGTCATATGGTCTTCTGACCATACCAAAGAATTTGCCAATGGAACAGGATTTCCTTCAAATGTAAGGAATATATGTTCGTTGGCTTTAAAGTCGTCTGCATCAGTATCCATAGGCTTATTGAACACTACAGTTATAGTTGTGTTAGTTAAAGCCATAGTAGCGTTTGCAACAGGGCTATGACCAATAACAGCAGGTGGAGTTGCAGTTATAAAGCTGTAACTATAATTGTAAGTTACATCATTTGCGTCTACAGCAGTCATATCAACTGTGTATTTATAGCCATTTCTCCATTCTCCAGTCTTTGGAGCAATATTATAAGTTGAGCTTGCTGTATTAGGAGTAATTGTATAATAACTTTGGAATAACGCATATGGTTCTTCCAAAGCATCGTTAAGATTATATTTTGTAATAACGAAGGTTGGAGCCGTTTTTGGAGTGCCATTAAGCGTTATTTTAATAGAGGCGTCTACAGGAATATTAGAAAAGTCATTTGCGTCTGGAGTTTCACTTTCTGTAGTAGCAATTAAAGCAGGCGCAGAATTAAAGATTTCTATCTTCTTAACGCTTATGCTATCAGAAGTCTTTAAGGTATAAACAAAAGCCCCATCGGCTGCCATAGCAGTGCCAAAGATATCCTTTGCTGCAGATTTATCTATGGAAACAGTATAAGTTGTTGAAGCAACAAGCGGATTCATTGGAGTTATAATGAGTTTAGAAGCAGAATTATTATCTGCCACGTTAATCCACTTATATTCGCTTTCTGGAGCAAAAGTAATAGCTGCTTCAGTTAACGATTCGTCCATAGGCTTGTTGAAGGAAAGAACTATTTGAGTATTGGTTGCAACATTAGTAGCAATATTTCCATCGTTTATGGTAACACTTGGTCTTGTTAATTGACATACAACAGTCGCATTAGACTGAATTGAGCCTTTGAGGTATTGCTGATCATTAGTTTTAAGTTCATCAGTAATAATCACAGATTTATGAGCATGAATCTGACAGATATTATCGGTTAAAATACCATCATTAGATATACAACCATCTGCAGTATTTGCAATATCACCGCTTACAATGTAGTTATTAGTAAATTTGCTTGAAGAATTTGCGTTAGAGGCAATTACAGCACCTGCATCAATATTTACGTTAGTAGCATTTACATTAGAAATAGTTGCAGCACCGACATTAGCAAACATTGGGTTAGTAAGGTTAGATATATTGTTGCCATCATAAGTGCCTGTAAACATTGAACCAACAGAGTTACATATTGAAGTATTGTCTGCTGTTAATGTTATAGGTTTGGTTTGTATAAACAAACCGTTTCTATATGTAGCTGCGTCATTTAATTTAGTAGCAATATTATTAAAGTCTCTTTCATCTTCAATAACGTATTTATTGCGGGCATTTCTTAAATTATTAGCGTTCATAGCAATACCCGCTACGTTATTTTCAACGTTCCATGGATGAGTTACAAATGGAAGACTATTGTTTGTATAATTGCCTGTTCCGTATTCTGTAGTAACGTAAGGAGCGATTGTATAAGGAGTATTTTCAACAAATCCACTAATAGTATAAACAACTGTGCAATTATCATAAGTGTCTTTAGTTATATCAACTGAGCAAGTTAAAGTATCGCCATTAAGCACATTGTCATCGCTTTCTCCAGAAGCGCTCTTTGTTATAGCTTGAGGAGCAGCGCCATTCTTTGCAATATTAAAGCCGAATTCACTAAATGTTGGACAACCATTATTAGCAACAACATAAGAAGCAGTTATGGTTTCCCTGTCTCTGCTAATCTTGAAGTTTGCAAAGGTTGGAGCAATTTCGCTTACAGTAGTAAAGCTATAATTGTATCTACCATTTACTGAATTCTTAGTGCCTAGAGTTGTAGCATCAAATATGGAAGCAGTTGCTATTTCTACAGTGTATTTGCTGCCATAAGCAAATTCGCCGTCTTTAGCAAACTTACCACCGTCTCTATATCTTGGAGTTATAGTAAGAACATAATCATTTGCATTGTATTCATAAGTAAAGTCTTCTGCCGTGAACTGTTCAGAAGTAATATTTCTGCCCATTGGCGGAGTTACTTGAGATTCGCTGATCTTTATATTAGCCCAAACAAGGGTATTTGCATCCATAGCTTTATCGAAGCCTATAACAATGGGTTTAGTTATAGGAACATCTACAGAAGCAGAAGCAGGAGCCAAATGAACGATAGTTGGCATAGTCGCTGTATTAAAGCTATACACAAACTTACCTTTTTCAGATGGAGTATCGAAGCCATAATCAACCAAATTACCGTCTATATCGTTAATATTAGTAATTGTTACCGTAATTAAAGAATTGTTCGGCAAAGCAGTAGCATTGTCGCCACTATTCCATGTCCATTCTGTCTTTTCTGGATTCCAAGCAGTTGTAACAACTCCTAAATCGCCTGTGCTTGGTGAAACATTAATAGTAGTATCATTAGTTTGAGCATTAAGGAAGTTAACAACTATTTGAGAATTTCTAGTAACAGAAACAGTATTTTCTGCTGGGAATACGGATTCCAAACCACTTCTCTGATGAACACCAAAGGTTATAACTTTTTCTTCTGGAATGTGGTTTTCTTCAGGTTCATTATCTATAGCCGCATCTGGAATTGTTAAAGTATAGGTTGTGCCATAGTCTAGACGACTAGCTGGGCTTGCGGTAACAGAAAGTAAATCATCAGAATAAGTTATATTCTTCAAACCTACGTTTCCGCTAGCACTGGATAACAAGAAGTTATCTACAGTTAAGATACCTGTCTTCATCGGTTTAGAGAATACTACTTCGATAGTATTACCAGGAAGAACAGTAGAACCATCTGCTGGATAAGTTCTTACAACCACAGGCTGAGATGCTGTAATAAAGCTGTAATCGTAAGAGATACCAATATTATTGGAATCTGTAGCAACAAAAGTCATAGAATACTTGTTTGCATAATTCCATTTATCGTTAGCTTTAAGAGTTATAACGTATTTTCCTTCTTCTGTATCTGTGCTTAAAGCATAAATAGCTGCCCCAACGTTGTTAGATGAAGTTGGATTATTATTCAAATCATATCTTACAAATTTATGTAAAGCTGGAGTTCCGTTTGGAGTGCCATTAAGATAGAATTTAATTTTTCCAGTTACTGGAACTTTAATTAAATCCCTATAATCAGTAACAGTGTTTTCTGTAGTAGCAATAACTTCGTTAGCCAATGCATCTGAACGAACTATAACAACTTTAGAAACTGAAATATCATCGCTAATAGTAAAGTTATATACGTAATCATCTGCTATAGCTGTTCCAAAGATATCTTTAATGCCTGCGCTAAACAAGCTTACAGTATAAGTTGTAGCCTGTTTTAATGGCATTATTGGAGTTACAGTAAGTTTAGAAGCAGAATTGCTTGGAGAAACGATATCCCATGCAAATGAACATGCAACATTATTGTCAGCCGAATCTTTAAATGTAAAGGCAGCAGCTTGTTCACAAGCCGTTTCGTTCATAGGTTTACTGAACGTAAAGACTATTTGCGTTGAAGTTGCAGCATTTATAACTGTTGAGCCATTTTCTATAATTGCAGTTCCAGCAGTTCTTGTAAGTTCTGCCGTAACAGTCGGAATTGTTAAAATAACATCCTTTAAGTATTGCTGGTCAGTTGCTTGAGCTAATACACCAACTGCGCTTTCTAAAGACTTATGGTCATGAATTTGACAAGTATTCTTTGTGAAATCACCGTTATTAGCAATACAAGCTACTGCTTCATCGCTTATTGAACCGCTTACAACATTATTGTTAATAAACTTAGTGCCAGCTACAGCATTTGAAGCAATAGTAGCTCCAGAAGTAATATTAACCCTAGTTGCAGTAATATTTGAAATAATAGCAGTAGCCCCAACGTTTGCAAACATCGGATTTGTAAGTTTATCAATAGAGTTACCATCGTAAGTTCCAGTAAACAATGAGCCTACTGAACTACAAATAGAAGTATTTCCAGTTGTTATATTAATTGGTTTTGTCTGGATAAATTTATTTGATCGGTAAGTATCTGCATCGTTAAGCATTATCGCCAAATTGCTGAAATCTGTTGTATTTTCAACAACAAACCTATTTCCTTCGGTTAAAGCATTGGCTAATTTATTAATATCTACAGCGTTATTTTCCAAATTCCATGGGTGAACAACAATGCTTACAGGAGTTCCAGCAAAGAAAGTATTTGAACCATCGTTTCCATACATCGTTTGTACGTAAGGAACAAGCCAATATACAGTATTAGATGCTAAATCGGTTATTGGCGGAATAGTTACTAACCCGTTTACACCAATATTATTAGTAGTAACGTATTTTGTTACGTCTGGAACGGATACGCCATCAGGAACAGATGGAGCTGCAGCTTGTTTATAAAGCAATAAACCTGATTCGCCTGCATCAGTATTGATGTTAGCACCATCTTCGACAATAACTGTAAATGAAGCAGTAACTGTCATTCTGTTTCTTGCTATTTGAAGTGGTATGAACGTTGGTCTTGAGCTTGCTTTAGTCTTAAAGTCAAATACATCAACCACATTTGTATCGCCATCTGCGTCAATTTTTGGTCTGCGGTCTATAAGATTGCCATCTGTATCCTATCCGCCGCATTTTCACCAATAGTTATTTCATAAATTGAAGAATATTTCAATAAACCGTTGTTGTAATCAACTTTTGGAGTTAACGTCAAAATATTGCTTGCGCTATTCCATTTTAGATTGAAACGCTCTTTTACATCTGTAACCGCTCCTGTTCCATTCTTTTCGGTTATTGCTATCGCATTATTAGTAACGGTAGTATTCATCGCCTTAGAGAACGTAATAACAATAGGTTCTTCAACATTTACTTGTTGCAAGTCTGTTGTTGGAGTTGCAGTTATAACTCTCGGCTGAGTTGCCGTATTAAACGTATATGTGAAAGTTCCGTCGGTGCCTATTAAGTAGCCGTTTGTATCTCTAAGATTTCCTATAGAAACCTGCATTAGAGAGTTATTTGGAAGAGCATTATCGAATGTGTAAGTATATACTTTTGTTCCGTCTGAATGTTCAAATTCTTCCGTTGCATTTGGAGTATAAGTTGATTTAGAAGAATAGATAGTTTCTATAACATCTCTATCTAACTGAGAAACAGCTATTGTAGGAATACCAGAATTTTGTTCATTTTCTAACGTAAGAATAATTTTAGTTACAGCTTCATCTACAGAAACATTTACAGCATTTTGAACAGGAACTACAGAAGCTACGCCCATTTGTTCGCCAGTCTTAAATGTTGTAAAGCCTTCTATTAGATTGTTCTTGTAAATATCATCGTTATCGGTAATTCCAGATGTCCAAGAAAGCTTATACCATTGATTATAAGCAAGTTTATTAGTAGTTGAAGCAACAACATATCTGTTATCATCGCTCCAAACTAAGTTAGTAGTATTAAGTAAATTGTCGCCAGCTGCACCAGCTCCGCTAGAATTTGTACATTCTTGCAATTTGAAGGTTACGTTTGTAATAGTAGAAGTAAGCATAGGTTTAGAAAAATACAAACCTATTTGACCTGTAGGCAAAGCATATTCATTGCCATTAGCAGGAATTGTACCTATTACCATTGGCTGAGAAGCAGTTACAAAGCCATAATTAAATTCATAACTCTTAATACCATCGCTAGTAATGATTTGAATATTATACTTAGAAGCATAACTCCACCTATTAGCATTTTTGGGTTTAACAATATATTCGTCAAGACCTGCTGAGCCATTAACTAAGCCAAAATCACTGGCTGATACTTCTACAAAGTTGTTTTCAACGCCATCAATAAGATCATCTTTAGTAATTTTAACTATAGTCGGATTAAGTTTAGTAGCTCCAGAAAGCATAAATGTAAACGAAGCATTAATAGGAACATTGTCTAAATCTCTGTAAGACGTAGTATAAGAAGCTATAGCCGTATCATCAACTATAGTGTTTCCTGTTCCATTATGAGCTTCTGAAACGACTCTAATTACATTAACTGAATTAGTTACAGTAAATGTATAAACCTTAGATTCATTTAATGGAACTCCAAAGATATCTTGAGCAATATAGGTTCCAGTATTAGAGATTGTTATTCTGTATTCAGTGCTATTATTAAGAGGTTCTTCAGTAATAACAGTAAGTTTTGAAGCAGAATCAGAACCACTGATATTTTCCCATGCAAACTTCAAATAACTAAAGACAGAACTGTCTGAAACTTTTTCAAGCTTAAATGCTGCTATTGTTGCGGCATAATCCATAGGTTTATCAAAGGTTATGGTTATTTCCGTAATAGAAGCAATATTTTCAGGACTACTATTGAGGTCATTTTCAGCAGGAGTAATAGTTGCAGTTAATATTGTTGGAACAACCTTAGAATAACCTGAAACATATTTCTGATCGGTCATACTGCCTGTTACAGACTTGTGATCATGTTTCAAGCATGTATTGTTAGTTTGAGTAAAGGTGCCTTGATTACCTGCAATACAACCACCAAATACAGCGTCTGCCAATGCAATGTTGTTAGTGTTGTTTACGAATGAAACAGTATTTTCTGCACTACCAGCAATACCACCTGCATATTTTGTAGAAGTTACAATACCTTCTACGCTGTTATTTTGAAGTCTTGATGTGCTTGCAGCGTTACCAGCAATACCGCCAACTTTGGCGTCTGCTTTGCTGCTTGTTACAGCAAAGTCTTCTCCTGAAACAACGCAGTTAATAATGCTTCCACCGTTCATATTGCCAACTAAGCCACCTACTGCGGTAGCGTTAGAAGACACTACGCCTGTCCCTGAAAGCGTTATTTCGCTAATAGTTGCGCTAGTAGCCGATTGTGCCAAAGCACCAATGTTAGTAGCAGAACTATCGTCAATATTCACAGTATCAAGAACAATATTCTTAACGGTTCCCGTTACTGTAGCAAATAACGAATGAGTCAAACCTGATATTGCTTTTCCGCCGCCGTTGTATTCGCCAGCAAAGGTTCCAGGAATTGTATTTGCAGGAGCAGCAATATTGCTAATTTGTTGATATTTAAGAGTTTCAGTTGTTCTATAAACTTCAAGTTGAGATGTTATAGAAGCTAAGTCTTCAGCTGTTTCTATTATGAATGGATTATTAGCTTCTATCGTTGTTGTAGTGCTTGCTAAAGCTATTTGATTATCATTCAAATTCCATGGATGCATTACAACTTTTTCAGTAGTTCCAAAGTGGATAAAGCCATCTACGCTTATTACAAATGGAGTTACATAATAAAGTTTATTTGCTGTATTAAGATTTTCAGAAGTTAATACGCATTTTACAGTTCCATTGAAATAACCGCCTGTTTTCTGCAAATTGCCAAATACGCAATTAGTACCGCTATCTAAACCGCCTCCATAATAAGCATTGTCTTCTATAGCGCCTGTTCCTGTGATATCAGAATAGTATACGCCGTAATTTGAGGCAGCTTCATTTATTCCATTTATTGAAGCAGAATAAACTGAGAAGTTAGCATTTAATGTTCTTCTATCACGATTTAACTCAAGATTGCTTATAACAATAGTATTACCACTATCATCGGCTTGTTTTGTTTTGAAAGACCATTGAATGTTAGTGCCGTCATCAGTGCCGACATCTAAACTCTTTGAGCCGCTTATAGCATTAGCAAAAATGTCTTTTGCAGTAGCGTTCGTAATAGAAACTGTATATGCTCTATTAAGTTCATAATAACCACCTGTAAAAGTTCCGCCATAATTTGCTTCACTATTAAGAGTTGCTGTTGCAGTTTGATAATCAGCCGACCATGCAAAGTTATAATCATCTTTATCGTAGAATTGAGAGCTTATAGTACCATCATCATTGTGTCTATAAACTTTAAATCCTGCTTCAACCGTTGATTTATTCATTGGTTTGTCAAAGGTTAAAACTATTGGGTCAAATATTTTGACTGTTCCAATAGAAGCTGGATCGTTTACCACCGTTGCCGAATGGGCAGGAACAATGCTTGTAAGCTTAGGTTGCGTTAACATCTTCCCTGACATAAAGTCATTGGAATAAGCGCTTAACGGGTGAGCATGACCAGCAAAGGCAGATGAACAAGTATTGCCAGTTGCAGTAAAGTCTATATGATCGCCATGAGTTGTGTATAGACCGTCTGCTTGTGAAGTAGCAGCGTTTGCTGTTCCATTACCAGCGATACAACCTGCGGCTGCTACTGCCGTAACTGGGTTAGAAGTGCTGTAAGTAGATACAAAGCTATTATTTTGAACTTTAACACTTGCATTTGCGACGTAACCAACGATACCGCCTGCGTAAGAACCAGTATCATCGGTAGAAACAGCGTTTGAAGTTGTTACTTTGTTATTTTGTATTACAGCGCTATTATTTGCATAAGCAACCAATGGAGAAACGTATTTTGCGCCATCTATTGCGGCTACGGTTAAATCTATATTAGAGATTTTGCCATTTGTAGCAACATAACCAAACATACCAGTGTAATCACCAGTAGTAGCGACTGTAAGTTTATTTATAGAATAACCTTGACCATTATAGGTTCCAACAAACTTCTTGTCTGCATTACCAATAGTTTCTTCGAATTCTATGGTTCCGCTAATATCCTTAGTTTGGATAAAGTTACATGCTTGAGCCCAATAAGCGTCTTTTAAGCCATCAGTATCAATGTCGCCTTTAATATTTTCATAATCATCGCTATCATTGTCGTGGAGAGTTAAGTTCTTTAAGTCTGCTGCATCTTCGATTATGAAATAATTACCTGTTAAACCGCTTGTTTGCAAGCTTAATGCAGTTGTATTATTATTGTCTCTCAAATTCCATGGGTGAACAACAACAGTATAAGATACGTTAGCAAACTGCATTCTTCCGTCTGAACTTACTATAAACGGCCACAAGTAATACTTTGTATTAACCTTTGGCAAGTGAGTTTTATTAAGAGTTGCTATAATTGTAGCGTTTCTTACATCTCCAGTTTTCTGTAAAACAGCTTCTGCATACTGAACGTCTTTAACGAAAGTATGAGTAAATGTGCTTTGGTCGGTGATAAGCTTATTTACCCAACCTCTTTCTGATGGATTTTCATCTTCTGTTTCGGTGAAGTAAACGCCTGCGCTTGCAACTGCGCTTGTTATATCGTTTCCTTCACTTACATAAGCAGAGAATGTTGTAGTAACAGTTCTTCTGTCTCTATTAAATGCAATAGTGCCAATAGAAGCGTCATTGCCTTTAACAGTCTTGAATGTCCATTCAACACAATTTACAGTAGCTGCAATTACAGTCACGCCAGATTTTACGCCAGAAGCAGCATTTCCAAATACGTCTTGAAGCGGTGTAGCTGCTTCATTTGTGTCAATATGAACTTTATATGCTCTGTTGAAATTCCATGGCTGTTTTGGAGCAATAGTTACATTTTGTCTTTCTGCGTTAAAGGAGAAAGTAAAATCTGTTGTTCCAGTTCTTGTATTAACAGCATCAGTGCTAAATGTAGTGCCTTGATCATCGCCCTTATAAACCTTAAATGATGTAACTAAAGTTGAAGGTTTAATAGGTTTATCGAATGTTAATACTATTGGGTCATAAATACCTATTGTTGCCGTTAAAGTTTCAGAAGCAACACTAGAATTATGAAGCGGTAATATAGAAGTAATCTTAGGCTGAGTATTAAGTTTACCAGCCATAAAGTCATTGCCTTTATAATCTGCTACAGAATCGTCTATAACAGGGTGAGCATGACCTGAGCTTACACAGACGTTTCCAGAAACTGTAAAGTCAAGAGCGGAAACGGCAGAAGTGTAATTTGCTGTTCCTATGCAGCTTGCATTATTAGTTTCATTACCAACAATACAACCAGCAACTTTGTTATTGTGAACTACGGTTCCAGCAAATCTATTGTTAGTAATTGAAGTTGAAGCAGCAGCTTTACCAACTACGCCGCCGATGTAATTGGCAGAGCCTGTAATTGTTACGTTAGCGTCTATGATAG
>LXOW01154067.1_pt1 | contig 44505 bp, 40 predicted proteins | sample 1368591 | NCBI WGS metagenome assembly LXOW01 (sample SAMN04884650, study PRJNA319009) | bovine gut metagenome | isolation source: Cow rumen | host: Bos taurus | place: Italy: Legnaro (PD) | collected 2014-07-09
AAAAATAATCCTCTAAAACACGATACAAAAAATTTACCATGTGGTATAATTAATATAGCTTATTTCATAAGTCGTTGACCTTTTAGTTAACGATTTTTCTTTATGCAAAAATACAACAAAAACGATTTAGGAGAAACAACAATGCTAACACCCTTAGGTAAATATCTAAGAAAGCTGCGTATAGACAAAGGCGAAATATTAAAAGATATGTCCGATAAGTTAGAAGTTACTGTTTCGTTCCTTTCAGCCGTCGAAAATGGAAAAAAGAAAATGCCGTCTGAATGNNAAAAAGGTATTTCTCCGAAGCAATAGCTAGTTCAGAAGATAAAATAGAAATGAATCTCAAAGAATTATCTTTTGGAAAGAATTTTGCTGTTTCGTTTGCTAGAGAGTTACCTAAAATGAGCGAACAGCAAATTAACAGCATAGCCGCAAAATTTGAGGAGATTCTTTCTAGAAGATGAGTAAATGCAGAGTTATTTCACTTAGTCGCGAGTTTATCAATAAAAAAGCATTGCAAATAAGATATGCAATAAGAGCAGAAAATTTTTTTATGTTTCCAATTGAAAAGATTATTGAGCCTTTAATAGATTGTTTAGAGGGGCGTATTGAAATACTAGAGGATAAAAAACTCCCACAAAATATTCCTGCTCAAACAATCTTTTATCCAAACTGTAATTCTGAAAGGCGTCTGCCATATGCTGTAATGCAAATAAAAGAGAGCGTTTACCTAGGAGCTGTATCTGGAAACCCAGAAGATAGGTTTACTTTAGCTCACGAAGCTGGGCATGTGTTTCTTTTGCATAGTCCAATAGGGAATAATGCTTCTGAAACAAATGAAAATATATCATTGACAGAAGATCCAGAATGGCAATCAGATACCTTTGCAAAGGAATTGCTTGCTCCTTCTTATTTGTTTGCAAAATTTAAACCAGATATCCTTGCTAAATTGTGCAAAATACCAGTAAGGTATGCTAAAGAACAAAGCGATTATGTAATATCTAATTCTTTTTTTAAATATATTATTGAACAACAATTAAGATATAAAAAATGTAATTATGCTATTAAGTATGACGAGCTTCCTTATTCATATGAACAATTATTGCAAATTCCAGATGATTCACCATTTTTTAGAGAGCTAAGAATACCACAATACTACTAAATAAGAGGCTAAACTATGACCGATTTTGAAATTAGAGAAGCTTGCAGGCTGTTTATTCAAAAGTGGCAGGGAAAGGGCAAAGAGGACGAGGACGACCGTTCTTTTTGGTTTGATATTTTTACGCAGATTTTAGGCGTTCAAAACGTTACCGATCGAATAGAGTTTCAGAAAAAAGTCATAGTTGATGGCAACACTAAGCGAATTGACGCATATATACCAGAAACAAGGGTAATAATAGAACAAAAAACTTTAGGGATAGCTTTAGACAAAAAAGGTTCGCAGTCAGGCGGAATTGAATTGACGCCTTATGAGCAGGCGAAGCGTTATAACGACAATTTGCCATATGAAGAAAAGGTGCGTTGGATTGTTACCTCTAACTTTGCCGAAATCTGGATTTACGACATGAACGCCAGAGTTCCAGTGCCTGTAAAACTTTTAATTGCAAATTTAAAAGACCAGTTCCATATGCTTGATTTTTTGGTCAGCAAACAAGAAACGAAGATAAGCCAAGAGATGGAATTGTCTTTAAAAGCAGGCGAATTAGTGGCGGAAATTCACGACAAGCTTTTAAAGCAATATAAAGACCCAAATTCCGTTGATACATTACATAGCTTAAACAAGCTTTGCGTGCGTCTTGTTTTCTGCATGTATGCCGAAGATGCGGCGTTGTTTCCTGGCAAAAATTATTTTCAGAAATATACGCAGAAATACAATGGCGATGATTACAGAGAAGCCATTATAAAAGTATTCANNGAAGACAAACGTGACCCATATATTTCAGAAGACTTAAATAAGTTTCCCTACGTCAATGGCGGGCTCTTCAAAGACGAATTTATAGAAATACCAAAAATTACAGAAGATTTAAGAGAAACTATAATCAGGGCTTCAGATTTTGACTGGTCGGTAATTAGCCCTACTATTTTCGGTGCGGTGTTTGAAAGCACTTTAAACCCCGAAACTCGTCGCAGCGGTGGTATGCACTACACAAGCATTGAAAACATACATAAGGTTATAGACCCGTTATTCTTAGACGACTTAAACAAAGAGTTTGAGGAAATGCTCTCTATAACCAAAGCAAACGACAAAGAAAAGAAACTGTTAGAGTTTCAGGAAAAATTATCAAAATTAAAATTTTTAGACCCTGCTTGCGGCTCTGGAAATTTCTTAACTGAAACTTACGTTTCTATACGCCGTTTAGAAAATAAAATAATAAAAGAATTAACTAAAGGACAGAAAGTTTTCGGCTCTGAAGGCTTTGAAAGCCCCATAAAAGTATCTATAAGCCAATTTTACGGAATAGAAATAAACGATTTTGCCGTAACTGTCGCAAAAACAGCGTTATGGATAGCAGAGTCGCAAATGATGAGAGAAACCGAAGACATAGTTTTAACGAATTTAAACTTTTTGCCGTTAAAAACAAACGCCACAGTAATAGAGGGCAACGCCCTAAGAATAGACTGGGAAAGCGTAGTTTCTAAAAACGAACTGAATTATATTATTGGAAATCCTCCGTTTGTGGGAACAAAATATCAAAGCAAGTCTCAAAAAGAGGATATTCTTGCGTTTTGTCCAGCATTAAAACCCTTAGATTATGTTACGGGCTGGTATAAGAAAGCCTCTGATTTAATACAAAACACAGAAATCTCTTGCTCTTTTGTTTCTACAAATTCCATTACCCAAGGAGAACAAGTCGCTCCGTTGTGGGAACAGCTGAATGTATCAATAACATTTGCCCATAGAACTTTTCGTTGGGACAGCGAAGCAAATATAAAGGCACATGTTCATTGCGTAATAATAGGGTTTGAAGCGAAAGACAACGATAAAGAGAAATTATTATTTGACAATAATGAAATAAACAAAGTTTCCCATATTAACGGATATTTAATTGCAGCTCCTGATGTTTCTATAATAAAAAGGAGCAATCCTATTTGCAAAATTGCTCCAAATATGAGCAAAGGAAGTCAACCGACAGATGGTGGGAATTTGCTTCTAACCCAAGAAGAAAAAGACGGATTGTTAAGTAAATATCCTAGGTTAGAACCCTTCGTAAAGCGTTATATGGGTGCAGACGATTTAATAAATAATAAAATACGCTATTGTTTATGGTTAAAAAATTGTCCACCTGAAATTATAAGAAAATCAAACGAAATATTAAAGAGGCTTGAACTTGTCAGCAAATCAAGATTAGAAAGCACAAAAGAAGCGACAAGAAAATGGGCTGACAGACCTACGTTGTTTACAGAGGATAGGCAACCAGAAAGCGATTACTTAATATTGCCCGTCGTTTCGTCTGAAAAAAGGCGTTATATGCCTATAGGTTACGTTACAAAGGACGTTATAGCCAATGCAAACGCTCAAATGATACCTAATGCCGATTTGTTTACTTTTGGAATATTATGTTCTAATGTGCACAATTCTTGGTTAAGAGCTATTTGTGGCAGAATGAAAAGCGATTATGCTTATTCTGCGACAATCGTTTATAACAACTTCCCCTGGCCAAACCCAACGCCAGAGCAAAAAGCGAAAATAGAAGCTACCGCCCATGCTATACTTGACGCAAGAGCTTTATATCCTGATTCCAGCCTAGCTGACCTTTACGACCCTCTAACCATGCCGCCAGAACTGCGTAAAGCCCACAACGCTAACGACAAAGCGGTTATGGAAGCCTACGGTCTTTCCGTAAAGAGCACATCAGAAAGCGACTGCGTAGCTTTCTTAATGAATTTGTATAAAGAATTATCTAATATGTGTATTACAAATAAAAATTTTAACGCCTAAGCAATAGTTTTCTGCTTAAAACATAAGGGTTGAAAAGTTTGTTATAAGTGTTTATAATTGTGGAAAATTCAAAAGCCTTGAATCAGTATGGCTTAGGTTGGCAGAAACGCTGCGATTAGGCGTTAATGCAGAAGGAAAAAAGCATGGATAAAGAAGAATACAAAAAATATTATTCCGAAGTTTATAGACATTCTCTGGCTCACGTTTTAGCCAAAGCCGTTATGGAAATCTTCGGGAAAGAAAACGTTCAGATTGCTATTGGCCCACAGATTGCCGATGGTTTTTATTATGATTTTCTGCTTCCAAGAAACCTTTTAAACGAAGATTTCAAGCTTATAGAAGACAAAATGAGAGAAATTCTCAAACGCAAGGAACAGTGGACTTGCAAAGAACTATCCAGACAGGAAGCTCTTGAATTGTTTGCCGATCAAAAGTTTAAGGTTGAGCTTATAAACGATTTGCCAGAAAGCGAAAAAATCACTGTATATTACACTGGCGATGATTTTATGGATTTGTGCCGAGGGCCTCATATTTCAAGTTCTCAGGAACTATTAGGCGCAGCTTTTAAGATTAAAGCTGTTTCTGGTGCTTATTGGAGAGGCGATGAACACAGGGACCAGTTGCAGCGTATCTATGTTTACGCTTTTGAAACCAAACAGGAATTAAGCGATCATTTAAAGCTCATTAAAGAAGCTCAGGAAAGAGACCACAAAAAATTAGGTCCACAGCTTGATTTGTTTATGTTCGACGAAACTGCCCCAGGTATGCCTTATTGGCTACCAAGAGGTTGGAAGATGTATAACGCTCTACTTAATTACTGGCGTTCAATTCATGAAGAACACAATTATCAGGAAATTTCGGCTCCTGTAATTAACAACAAACAGCTTTGGGTGACTTCTGGCCACTGGGGTCATTACCGCAACAATATGTTCCTTGTTCCTGGATTTGAATTAGATGAAAACGGAAAAAGAGTCTATGACGACGATTCCAATTCAACTTTTGCGGCTAAACCGATGAATTGCCCCAACGCAATCAATGTTTACCGCAGAAATCTTCATTCTTACAGAGATTTACCTGTTAGAATAAGCCAGGTTGACGTTATTCACAGAAAAGAAAAATCGGGCGAACTTAATGGATTGTTCAGAGTTCAGGAATTTCGACAAGATGATGCTCATATTCTTGTTACCGAAGACCAGATTGCTTCTGAAATTAAAGATATCATGAGCATTGCGACCGAAATTTACAATACTTTCGGTTTGACTTATCGTGTTGAACTTTCTACAAGACCAGACGACTTTATGGGCGATATTAACGTTTGGAACAAAGCCGAAGAAGCTTTAAAGAAAATATTGGACGAAAGCTACGGCGAAGGCAACTATGAAATTAACGAAGGCGATGGCGCATTCTATGGTCCTAAGATTGACTTGCAGATGAAAGACTGCTTAGGTCGTGAATGGCAGATGGGCACAATTCAGCTCGATTTCCAACTTCCGTTGAACTTTGACCTGAAATACATTGCCGAAGACGGCAGCCATAAACGCCCTGTAATGATTCACAGAGCTATATTTGGTTCATTTGAACGTTTTATGGGCATTTTGATTGAAAACTTCAAAGGTTCGTTCCCCTTCTGGCTTTCATCTACACAGGTCGGCATAGTTCCTATTCTTCCAGCTCATAACGACTATGTAAATGAAATAATCGCAAAACTTCGCAAAGCAGGTATTCGCGCTGAAGCAGATTTCACAGACCATAATATGAAAGCTAAAATAAAAGGCTTCCATGAATATAAGGTTCCGTTCATCGTTATTATAGGCGACAAGGAAATGGAAAATAAAACTGTTTCTATCACTGCCAGAGGAAATAAGAAGATGAACGATGTTCCAGTTGATGAGTTTGTGGCTCTCTGCAAAAAGCTCGATAACGAACATGCGTTAGAATTAATATAAAAAATACTTAAATCTCATTTTTTATAATTTTTTTTAACGTAAATATTGACAAACAGCTAATTTGTTGTTACACTTTATTTTGTGTTAGGCTCTATCACATAATTTATTAGGGAGTTGATTAAAAAAAATGAAAAAAATTGAACTCGTTCGCGAAATCGCCAAAACAACCAACATGACTCAGACTCAAGCTGCTGAAGCTCTCAATGCTACTTTGACAATCATCAAAGAAGCTCTTAAAAACAAAGATGACGTTCGTCTTGTTGGCTTTGGTTCTTTCAAAGTAAATACTCGCAAAGCTCGCACTGGTGTTAACCCCCAGACAAAACAACCAATGAAGATAGCTGCTTCTAATGTTGCTAAATTCGTTCCTGGTAAAGAACTTCGCGAAATGGTTAATGCAAAAACCACTACAAAAGCTACTAAAACTACAACAACCAAAAAAACTACTAAAAAGTAATTTTTAAGAAATAAAAAAGCCGCTCATAAATTTTATGGGTGGCTTTTTTATTTTTTGTTTTTTTTCTTGCCTAAATAACATTAACATATTAAATTATATCATTATGGCACAAAAAATAAGACTTGGTGATTTATTAATAGATTGTAACATTATTAACGACGAACAGCTTGGCGAAGCTCTTAAATACCAAAAAGAGCATGGCGTAAAGCTTGGCGAAGCCCTTATTGAAATGGGGTTAACTACTGAAGATGATATTATTTGGGCTATTGGTAACCAGCTCGGAATTTCACAGATATATTTATCTCCCGATATGGTTGATCCAAGCGTAATAGGTGATATTACTCCCGAATTTGCGTATGAATATCGAATAATTCCTCTTTATAAAGCTGGAAAAGATTTCAGCGTATGTATGGTTGACCCATTAGATACTCGTCCTATTGAGTATTTAGAAACTCATTATGGTGTGAACGTTCTAGTTTCGATTTGTACTTCCGATTTGTTTAACCAAACTTATGAAGCTATTTACGGCGGAGCTAACTCAGTAAGTAGCGTTGCGGAAGGAGAAATGAGCGTTGGAACCGNNCGGTATGGAGGGAGTAGAAAAAATTGTTAATTATATGCTTGGACAAGCTATAAAAAACAAATTTGATTTTATTCATACAGAACCCTCAGATAAAGGCGTGGTTATAAGATTCCGTAATGGCAGTTTGCTTGGCAATCAAAAAGAAATTCCTTTAAAAGTTCATAATGAAGTTATTACACGCCTTAAAACACTTGCTAATATACCTGAAAGCATAATGCCAGGACCAAAATTTGGGCATTTCCATGTTAATGTTTCAGGAAATCAAATAAGTTTTCAAGCAGTATTTTATCCAACTATAAGCGGCGAAATGTTTTTGCTCAAGCTTAAAGACTATAATAGTATAGTTTCAAGCCAAATGAGCGAAACAAGCAAGAATGCAATTAAGCAATTATTTATTTCTTCCGTAAAAAACCATGGCGTTCTTTATGTTACTGGTCCTCGCGAATCAGGTAGAACTACAACTCTTTATTGTGTTTTACAGGGATATGAAGCAGAAACCCATAAGCTTGTAACTATAGAAAATCCAGTTGCATTGTCTATGCCATTTACAACACAAATTCAAATAGGCCAAAATGGTATAAATAGTCAGAACGAAGCATTGCAATTAGCGATGATGATTGATTCTGACGTTATTTATATAGATAGCGTTGAAGATAATCGTGTTATCGATGAAATAGGTTATGCTGCTATTGGCGGTAAAACAGTATTTACTACATTTTTAGCTTGTGATGCTGCAAGTGCAGCTGTTAAATTATTAGGCACTGGCGCTGATTCTGTTGTTATGGCATCTTCACTTTGTGGAATAGCTAATCAACGTCTAATTAAAACATTGTGTCCAAAATGCAAACAAGCTGCTCAAATACCTCCAGAATTAGCTGAATTATTAAGTGACAATGATAAATCAAAACAGATATTTAAGGCTGTAGGTTGTGAAGCTTGTGGTAATACTGGTTATTCTGGAAAAACATTGATTGTAGAATATATGCCAGCTACTGCTAAATTGAGACAAATGTTCAGGGATAACAAAACTTATGCTGATTTTCGCAATTATACGAAAGAGCATGGTATAAAGACTGTAGAAGAACAGGCATTAGACTTAGTTCTTAAAGGCGAAGTCAGTGCCGATGAGTTTATGAGGCTGTTCTAATGGCTGACTTTTTTGGTAATCTTTTTGGTGGTAACAAACCTGCTAATGTAGCTCCTGCTGCTCCTAAACCTGCAACTCCATCAGGAGTTGCGCCACGTCCTGGAATGGCAGCTCCTCCGAGGCCTGCTAGTACAGGAATACCTCAACGTCCTGCAAGCACAGGAATACCTCAGCGTCCAGCAGGTGCTGGTGTGGGTGCGCCGCAAAGACCACCAATGGGTGGGGGAACTCCTGCACCGTCTGCCCCTCGTCCTGCTCCTCGTACTGTTCCATCTCAGTCTTTTAATTCTCCTGTTATTCTTACGCCTGGTGAAGCAATCGGAAGTTCTGTTATAGATGGAAAAACAAATGAAGATATAACAGTCGAAGATCTTTTAAGACTTATTGTCGAAAAAAACGGTTCAGACTTGCATATTACAGTTGGTTCGCCTCCAATGCTTCGTTTGCAGGGTAAACTATGGCCAACTGACTTACCTGCTTTAGGTCCTAAAGATGTTCAAAAAATGATTTATAATTTTTTGAGCAATGATGAAAGGCAAAAGCTTGAACGTGATTTAGAATTAGACATGTCTTATGAATTGAAAGATGTTTCACGTTACAGGTGTAATATCTTTTATTCAAGACTTGGATTAGGCGCTGTTTTCCGTGTTATTCCGACACGTATAAAAACTTTAGCAGAGCTTCGTTTGCCTACTGTTTTAAGTGATTTGGCAAGAAGAAATAAAGGACTTATTCTCGTTACTGGTCCTACTGGTTCTGGTAAGTCAACAACTTTGGCTGCTATGGTTGACCAGATAAATACCGAGCGTCAAGATCATATTCTAACTATTGAAGACCCTATTGAATTTGTTCATCAGCATAGAGGATGTATTGTTAATCAACGTGAAATAGGTCCTAATACAAAATCTTTTGCTAATGCTCTTCGTTCAGCTCTTCGTGAAGACCCAGACATTATTCTGGTTGGTGAAATGCGTGACTATGAAACAATTTCTCTTGCAGTTACAGCGGCTGAAACAGGGCACTTGGTCTTTGCAACGTTGCATACACCTTCTGCTGCTCAATCTGTAGACCGTATTGTTGACGTTTTCCCGTCTCATCAGCAATCACAAATTAGAACTCAACTTGCAGATGCTTTGCAGGGTATTATAGCTCAACAGCTTATTCCAACAATTGACGGTCAAGGTCGTGCTGTTGCCCTTGAGATCATGATTAATACTTCTGCTGTTGCTAATCTTATAAGAGATAATAAAACTTATCAAATTCTTTCGACAATGCAGACAAGTAAGCAAGTCGGTATGCAAACGATGGACCAATCTCTTATGGACTTGGTAAAACAGAGAAAAATCAGCCCAACCGAAGCCTACAGACGTGCATTTGATAAAAAAGCATTTGAACAATATAAACCTAAAGATTTTTAGTTGTTAAATTAATAATTAAAAATATTGTTATATGGTTATAAAAAAGAGTTTTGAAAATATATAATATTTTATTTTTGGTTTGTTTATTGTTATTTTGTTTTATTATAGACGTTTCAGCTATACAAGTAGATTTGGGAACATGCATAGCTGGATCAAATTTAAACGCTGTAGGTGGCGGTAATAGTGTTATTGTTTTAGGTCAATCTTTTCGTTCTAATATTATTAAATGCATTATTTTTTTGTTTATCTGTGGGTTATTTTATTCTTTTAATAATTCTACTAATTTACTCAATATAATTATTTATGTGATAAGTAGTATGTTTATATCAGTTTCTATTATTATTAGATCTTCTGGCGCATTACTTTTTTTATTTCCTGTTAGCTTAGCGGGATCTATTTTAATAGCATATTATGTGGACGATGTTTTAAATGATAAGAATAAAAAAAATAAATCGTTATTCACTCCACAAATATGGCATTTAAACGCTGTTAATACACTTTTATTGTATTATTTGAATACTTGAAAAGTATATTTAAAAACAATTAACTTAGAAACTAAGAACTAACAACTAATTTGCCGATAACAACGTTGGAACATTCCAACTTTAGATATATAGAGAACGAGGCAAACAAAGTTGAAGAAATCCATAATTTTAGCCAGAGTGTTTTTTGTCGCTCTGATGTGCTTAATATTGCCACAACTGGCTAATGCACAGTCAGCAGCTTTCCTAGATCTGCCCAAAGACCATTGGGCTTATTCTGACGTAGAGTTTCTTGTGAAACAAGGATATATGGAAGGCTATCCTGATGGAAAATTTAATGGTCGCAAAGTTACTACCAGATATGATATTGCTCTCGTTCTTGCACGTATTTTAAGACGGTTGGAAGAGAAAAAAGCGGGCATAGAAATGGCTAGCGAGGAAGAACGTGCAGCCTTGTCACGCTTAACAAAAGAATTTAGAGATGAATTGGGCTTGTTAGACGTTAGAGTAGACTCTCTGGAACGTCGTATGGTTGATAATGAAAATCGTCTTAAAAACATGGAATTAAAGCTTCCAAAGGTTAATATGAGCGGTTTTTATAGAGCAAGATCCCAGTATGTTATAGACCCTAAAACAGTTAATAGAGACTATGCGGGCGATGAAAAAAATATCACAGAACCAGGCTTATATGCAATGTTTCAAGAAATTTATCTTGATTTTAAGGGTCTTCCTTCGAATGGACAAATAGAAACATTTTTGGAATTAAAGGGTAGAATGGCTGGAGAAATGACTAATATGCTTGTTTATAATAAAGCTGGTAATTCTTCTCCAAGTGCCTATGACAGCATTGATGACTATGTAAAGAGTATTAAAAATAATCAATATATTAGAACAAACAGAATGCATATAACAAGCAAAGCCCAAAATATGAAAGTTAGAGCATTTTCTGGTGAATCAGCAACTGGTATTGATGACCCAATGAATCTTTTAACTGAAGATACAGATATAGTTGATCCATATCAAGGTATAGAAGTTTCTGGTGAAGCTGGAAGCGTTTCTTATCAAGGCGCATTCCTAAAAACAGATTCAAACCTTAATGATTGGGGAAACATGGTTGAAGATTCCACAGAAATGGTTGGAGGACGTTTAGTATGGCAACTTCCAGAAAAATTTAGCCAAGATAGCCTTTCTGTAGGAACAACTTTTGCAGAAAAGATTTTTGACTATAAAAAACGTGGTAATTCAAATACAGTTAAAGGCGTAGATTTTAACTATTCAACAGATAGAATGGGAAAAATTCAAGCTAATGCTGAATTTCTTACTTCAGATGCTTATCTTGCTGATACTTCTGATAATAATAAAAAAAGAGGAATGTCTGACCATGGCAGAAGGTATGATATAAGTTTGCAAAATGGCGGATTTACTGGAACTTTAAAACATTATAATTTTGGAAGAAACTTCAGAGCTTATATGGCTCCTGTATGGGCTTATGATGTTGGTGATTACGGAGATTTCTATCCTGATGATGATTTAAAAGTAAAAGATGGCGAAAACTATGGAAGAAGCGATTTCCAAGGTGAAAAACTTACTAGATTTTCTTTAAATTATGATTTTGGAGAAAAGGTTTTGGCTTATGCTAAGAATCTGTCTGTAGAAGCTGCATATCTAACTAAAACATGGGAAGAAGATCCCAATAAACCTAAGGATACAGATGGTCATAGCGGTCGAAGTTTTGACTTTCATATTGTTTCTGACTTTAATGATAATTCAACTTTCAAATACGATTTCCGAAGAAAAATGGATGCTCTTGAAGGTGAAAATGGAGAAAGGCAGAATAATGTGGAATTAAGCGTTAAACTTGCAGATAAAGTAAACGCAAAAGGACGCATTTTCCTAAAAACAGATCCTGACGATATATTTAAGGATGAAACTACTGGCAATGAATATGAATATGGCGAACGTATAGGTTATTTTGAATTAAACTCAGACATCACTCCGAGAGTATTTGTAAAAGGAAGTATAGAACACATGGTGAAAAATACTTCCTCTCCTAAAGAAAACGTTCGTGTCGATTATATTGGAGAAATGACTTATAATTTAACTCCTACAACTACTTTTATTGGTGGTTTGCAGCATGTTGATTTTGAAGATAGTTATACAAATTCAAGGTCAAGTATAGCTAATGCAATTTTATTTGAAATAAAACGCAATTTTACAAAACGTTTACGTGGTAGAACCTTTTATTCAAAAGGTGTAATTGAATATAAATCAGGTGAAAAAGATAATCTAGATCGTGAAAACTGCTATGCGGAGCTTATTTATAATGTAAGCAAAGATGCAAGTGTAAGATTTAAGTTTGGTTACGATTATCCTGATAAAAATCGTTGGGCTGTTACAGATACAGATAATGGTCATGATTTTGAAGATATTCACACTCAAAAGACCTTTATTTTTGAAGCTAGATCTAGTTTCTAAAACGGCAATAGTTGGAAGGATGCAAACAATTATGAAAAAAATTATATTTATGTTCATGCTTATGACGATTGCGGTTTTTAACGCTGGTTGTATTCAAGAAAAGACATTTGTTCCTGTTTCTGTTATAAAGGGAACCATAAAAGTACCTAGCGGAAAAGTTGCTACGGGCGTTAAAATAAGAGTCGCAGGAGAAAGCAATTACGCTTATGCAAATGAAAAGGGTGCATATTCTATAGAAATGAAAAAAGAAGGTCATTTTCTTTTAATGGCTTATGGTATAGATTTTGACGTAAACTTTGCTTGGGTAGATTCTGTTCTTGAAGATACAGTAACTGCTCCTGATATAAGGCTTAATAGTAAAATTGTTGGTGAATCTATTTGGATGGCTAATACTGTTGATTATCCGAATGCTTCTGCTTTTAAAATAAAGGCTATCTCTCCAAGTTGGCAAAGCGATGAAAAAATGTATGATGATGGCACTCATGGAGACATTGTTGCAGGAGATGGAATATTTACTTTAAGAAAGAATAATTTAATTAGCGGTTTACAGCAGTACAAAATAGTTTCTACAGAAAATGGAAGCGATAAAACATCTAATGACCCAAACGCTGAACAGTATTATAATAGCAATTCAACAATTTATATTGCAGAATCTTCTGTAAAGACAGTAAGCGGTTATGTTACAGCTGAAGCTGCTACAGATGTATTTAGCACAGTTAAAGTAGCTTCAAATAAAGGTGCACGTTCTGTTTACGCAAATTCTTCTGGTCAGTTTACTTTTGATGTTCAAGGAACTGGAAAAGAATATTTNNAGACTAAAGTTATTGATTTATCAAAGAGCTCTACTTTGAATGTAGGTGAAATATCATTAACTCCAAAAGTGGCAAGAAGAGTTAAAATGGTTTGCATTAGATCTGAATTTTCAGATGCCTCTGGTGAACCTTTTGTTATGGGTGATTTTAATAATTGGCGGCAAGACCAAATGTTTGATGACGGAACTTACGGTGACGAAGTCGCAGGCGATGGAGTGTATACAAGGGTTTATGAAGATGTGTCTTATACTGGTTCAGAAAGTTTAAAATATCAATTCTGCGTAAATGGCACAAGTAAAGTAAGAGATCCATATGAAGAAAGCCATGATGGTGATTATTCTACAATAACCATGAAATACTGAAAACGTATTAGAGAATAAAAAAAACAGTGGTCTATGGTTGTTTATGAACTTGCAGGTTTTGCAAGCCAGGAGGCGTAATAAATGAGAAGATATGTTTTTTTATTAACTATATATTTTGCGATGATGAGCTTGTGCGTGAATGCAAAAGAGCTTTTATTTATCAAAGATAAAGTAGGAGATGATAAAGGACCGGGTTATTATCAATATCCTCAAGATAAACGTATTACTCGTGGAACTTTTGATATTAAAAGTTTTAAAGTTACAGAAGAAAAAGAAATATATAAATTTGAAATAAGAATGCGTAATTATATAATGCAGGAATGGCCTGATACTCATCGTAGCGAATATCAGGGATTTGTTGCAAATCTTTGGGATATATATATAGATATAGATGGAATACCAAACTCTGGATATAAGTATGCACTTCCTGGAAGAGATTTAAACTTTGCTGACAGTATGGGATGGGAGAAGATGATTTTAGTTTCTCCTATTAGTGAACTTGCTTTGGAAGAAATACTAAACGATAAAATAGATGAATTAGAATTTCAGGATCAAGTTCCAGATATTGTTTACCCTGACTATGTAAAAATAGAACGAGACACTATTATTTTGAGAATAGCAAAATCTAAATTACCTAGACTTTCAGAACGCTCAGGTTTTCAGGNNTTTAAATAGAGATATAAAAGCTTTTCCAACTTTTGAGGATTTTGGCGGCGGAAATGATAATTACGGAGATCCCGCAGTTATGGATGTTATAATGCCTAATGGTTGCGATCAATATGAATTTTTGAAAAAGCATAAAGCGCAGCCGTTTAGAGGAAGCATAGAATATGCTGAGTTACCTTTTGTGTATTCAAATGGAAACCGTAAAAGCCCAGCTGTATCAGCTCTTGATAAGAAGCCTTTGGATAATGTACAAAAAGTAGTTGCAGATAAAACAAAAGTAGCTTCTTTTACTTCAAATTTATCCACTTCAGCCTCTAAACCAGAGACATCTGTATATCAATATTCAGCGGAGAATAATTTTGTACCTTTACAGAAAAAGGGCTTAGATTCAAATGCTTCTAAAGATTTAAAAATAAAATATATACCTCTTAATAAAACAAATGAAAATAGTTTTGAGCCATTGAAAAAGAATGATTTGAATCAATTAAATGTTATACCGCCTAAAACTGGCTTTGTTCCATTAAATAAAAAATAAAAGTACAAAAAAATGTACAGAAATTATTGATAAACAATATAATATATTAATATTATTATTTCATATTTATTATTTTAATAACAATATAAATATTATATGAGGAGTTATATACAATAAGTGTACTGTTAATTTATTTTATTTCTTAAAATAATAATAATTTAACTTGTATTTTTATGAAAACTGTATTATATTCTAACCGAATTAATTTTATTTTTTTACAGGAGATTATAATGAAAAAAACTTCTGCTCTTCTTGTAGCTGCTATGAGTTTAACAACTGTAGCTGCTATGGCAAATCCTTTTTCTGATGTTCCAACTGCTCACTGGGCATATGATGCTGTTAAAAGTTTAAGCAATACAGGTATCCTTCAGGGTTATCCAGATGGTACTTATAAAGGCGATAAAGTTGTTACACGTTATCATTTGGCTATGATAGTTGCTAAAATGCTTGCTAGAATTGAACAAGACGCAGAATTAGGTTCAGGTGCTAGTGGCATTAGTAAAGAAGATCTCCAAACTCTTGAAAAATTAACTGTAGAATTTGCCGATGAATTAGCTCTCTTAGGCGTAAAAGTAACAGCATTAGAAGATGATCTTCAAAGCGTAAAAGGCGATGTAGAAGGCCTTAAAAAAGATGTTAATAATATTAAATCAAATATAAATAATGGCGGATTTGATAAAGTTCAAATCAGCGGCGATATGTTAGTAAGACATGATGACGGTCTTGATGGAGCAGCTCTTGGCGAATCTACAAGCGCAATGTTCAGACTTCGCTTCGATGCTAAAATAGATGAAAATATTGATGCTGCCGTAAGAACAGTTCTTTACTCAGATGTTTATGGATCTAACTTGGGTGGAGCTGCTAATAATGCTGCTATTTTTGATAATGCTAATGCTATAGATAGACAAAATGATGTTGATATCGCTTACATCAGAATTAAAGATGTACTTAATGGCACATTAAAAGTTGGTCGTGATATGTATACACACGGTGCTGGCTTTGTAATGAATGATTACGCAGATGCAGTAAACTATAATATTACTTCTGGCAAAATCATGGTTGGCTTAAATGTGTTCTATAATAGTTTGTTAACTCGTGATGGTGCAGGTCTCAGATATGATAAAAATATTTGGAACCTCAATTTGGATACAAATTTAAAGGGACATGACCTTTATCTTGGTTATTATAATGTAGACTATGGCGATAATGGTAATCCAGATACTTCTCACGACAATAAATCAAGCTGGTTAGAACTTGGTGCAAAAGGTGACATCGACAAGAACGGTAGATTTGGTTATGAAATCGCATTTGCTGCTACAGACTTTGACGCTGAAGAATCAGAAGGCGAACTTTATCATGTCGCTATTGACTATAAAGGCGTAGAAGATTGGGGCTTCAAACTTGCTTATACCTCTACTAATGATGAATATACCAGAGATGGTATTACCGTAGATCACTTCCAAAGAATGATTGATGGCATTGAAACTCCTCTTGATGATATAGCTCGTATGGGTTATACAGCAAATAGAAAAATGAGAGACATGGAAAATCTTAAATTGCAGGCTTGCTATGCTCCAGTAAACAGCAAACATGGTGCAAGAATAGCTTATGATATGTATAAACAAGATCAGAATCCTGCTTATACAAATGGTGTTATTGGTGCTACTGCAGAAGACGAAGCTAATATTCTTACTATTGAATATCAGTATAAGCTTGCTGAAAATACAAGACTTAGAATGGGTTTTGCAACTCTTGATGGTGATAAAGCTTCTGAAAATAGAGAAGATGNNAAAAGACCTCAAATTATTTAATGTTTGAGGTCTTTTTTAGTTAGTAAATATAATTTATCGCAATTAAAATTAAGTAACAGCTTTTTAGTCAAAATAAAAATAGGAGATAATATGAAATTAAATAAGAAGTTTTTGGCTACCTCTTTGTTAAGTTTTGCTACATCTGTAGTTATGGCAAACCCTTTTTCTGATGTTCCAACAGGTCATTGGGCTTATGAGGCTATTAATTCTTTAAGTGAAAATGGAATTGTTACTGGTTATCCTGGAAATTTATTTAAAGGTGATCAAGTAGTAAATAGATATCATTTAGCAATGATAATTTCTAAAGCTCTTGCTAAAATAGAACAGGATGGCGTAAATGGTGTACAACCAGCTATTACAAGAAATGATATAAAAACTCTTGAAAAATTAACTGTAGAATTTGCTGATGAACTAGCATTGCTAGGGGTTAAAACAGTGGCTTTGGAAAAAGATTTGGCTGATATTAAAAAAGATGTTTCAAATCTAAAAAATGATGTCGAAAGTCTTAAAACTTCTCAAACTCCATCAAATAGAGTAAGAATAAATGGAGAAGCCATTGTCAGACATGAAGATCAATTAAAAGGCGGCCCTGCTAATGTAAGAGGACAGGTTACTTCAATGGCATTGCGTTTCTTGTTTAATATAAAAATTGATGATAAAGTAGATGCTGTTGTTCAACCTATGTTTTATGCAGATGATTTAGGAACTAATCTCGGTGGAGCTGCTGGAACAACTATGAGCTATTATAGAGTTCCAGCTCAGAACAGGCAGTCTGACGTTTATAACGCATATGTTAGCATAAAAGATGTTCTAGATGGTAAATTAGTTCTTGGAAGAAGTTTTTATACTCATGGCTCCAATCTTATTATGGATGGCTATGTTGATGCTATCAGATATNNGGTACAAATTCTCCAAATAGTCGTTATGATAAACTGATTTGGAACCTTAACTATGATTTTGCTTGCAAAGGTCATAATATGTATTTTGGATATTATACTCAAGATTATATTTATGATGAAAATTCAACTAGAAGTTTGATTGAAATCGGCAGTAAAGGCAAAATCACAAAAGATAATAAGTTTTCCTATGATTTAGGCTTAGTATTCTCTGAAATAGATGACTTTATGGGTGGAGACGATATGGATGGCACCCTTGGTTATTTAGCTGTTAAATATGATGATGGCAAAAATTGGGCATTTAAATTAGCTTATGCTTCTGGCGATGACGAATACATCTCTCCAAATAGATTTACTTTTGGTGGCGGTAAATATCTATTTGCCAGAAAAGATATGAGAACATTTGATGGTCCTGAAACTCCATTTGATGATATATGTTATTTAAGATCAAATTTATCTATGCAGGATGCTAACCTTGCAAAAGTCCAAATTGAATATAGACCAAACAGCAAATCTAATATAAGAGTTGCTTATGATATGTATAGTCAGGATCAAAATAATAAGGGCGTTGCTGCAGATGATGAAGCTAATGTTCTTACCGTTGAATATAAATACCAACTTACTAAGAGCACAAAACTTAGAATTGGTTATTATAGCTTAGAAGGTGATAAAGCTTCTGACGGTGTAGAAGATGATGCTTTATATTTAGAATTATATAGCAGATTCTAATTATTATTTTTAATAAAAAAAGCACCAACATTGTTGGTGCTTTTTTTATTAAAAAATTTGTTTTTTTTGTCGATGTGCCACACGTTATGAAAATACTGAAAACATATAAATATTTTTTGCTGTTATTTTTCTTAGGAGCTGTTTCTTGCTATACTCCTCTTCTTGCTATTTCATCAGCATTTTCGGTAGAACCTTTATCGGAAATTTCTAAAGTAGATAAATATACAACCATTAATGAGGAAAAGGAGAAGGACAAAGATAAAGAAAAATCTCATTATATAGGTAGTAAATTGAGAAATTTGTTGAAAGACACAGATAAAGTTATTTTGACATTTGATGATGGGCCTAGTCCTCATTCTACACCTAAAATTCTTTCTGTTTTAAAAAAATATAATATCAAAGCTGTTTTTTTTGTATTAGGTTGCCAAGCACACAAATATCCTAAACTTATTAAGCAAATTTCAGACGAAGGCCATATTATAGGAAACCACACTTATAATCATGTTAGATTAAGCTCATTAACTGGAAACGAAGTTAGAAACGAGATTAGGAAAACAAATGAATTAATTAAATCTATTGTTGGAAAAAAGCCTGTTTTAATGAGACCTCCTTATGGAGATGGAGCTACAAATAAGAAATTGCAAAAAATAGCTTCTGAAGAAGGAGTTTCGTTTTTCCTTTGGACTGTTGACCCTGCTGATTGGAAAAGTAGGAATAGTAAAAAAATTATTGAATCTACTGAAAGACAACTATGCCTTACTGAAAAAAAGAAAAAAGGCGGAGTTATACTGATGCATGATATATATACTACTACTGCTGATTCTCTTGAAACGCTTATTTGCGACATGAAAAAGGCCAAATATTGCTTTATTTCTCCAAATGAAATAAATAAGAGTGATGAAGAAATTAGATTTGCACAAAATAGTTTTGAACATAAGTCTTTTGACCCTAGACTTAGCGGAAATAATATGATTGTGGCTTTGTTAGATCCTGAGCACGAAAAACTTAAAACTATTGATGNNTTTTCAATTTTGATGGTAATGATTTCTTCCGTTTCTTTTGCGGCAGATTTGCTTTCCTTAGTTCCTTATAATGCAATTCTTGTCCTAGATGTAAATTTGGAAAAAATATCTTCTCAGCCAATTTTAAAAGAGCTTTATCAAAATCTTCTTCCTACATATGATAATGGTGAATTTACAGGACAGTTTGAAAAAGCTGGAATTAATCCATATAAAGATTTTCAAAATGTTATGATGTTTGTAACAGAAGACGAAAAATTTGGTCTCCTTGCAGAAGGAAGTTTTGATACAGTTACGACTTACGAATCAGTTGATAACAATGAAGGTTTAAAACAAATATGTGAAATTCGTTCTATTGGTGGACTTCCTGCATTATATCAAGAAGAAATGGCTCAATCTACAATTACTTTAGTTGATCAAAGAACTATTGCTCTTGGANNAAAATTATATAACGAAAAAGAAGATGGAAAAAGTATAAAAAAGCATCCAAATTTTGTTTATATGTCTAATAGGCTCGATTTTAATAAGCAGATTTGGGGAGTTGGAATTGGTGGAAAAGGCTGGAGCTCTAATGTTACAACACCAAAAAGTGGTGTTGATAATATACGTATGACTATCTTTGATATTGACTATGGAGATAAGGAATTTAGTTTATCAGTAACTGCTCTTGTTGCAAGAAATAGCGAACTTGAAGGACTTGTTAAATCTTTAGTCGAACTTGTTGAAGGTGTAAAAGGCTTTGTTGCAACTGTTCCTGGTATGACTAAAATAGTAGATAAAGTCGAAATAGTAGATGACCACAGTAACATGGCAAGAATTCAATTAAATATGCCTATTGATCAATTTAACGCTGCAATTAGCGAAGTTGCTGGTTATGTAGAACAAGAAGAAAAACAAAAGTAAAAATGATTGACGTAGGATTTTATTATTTAATTCCACTTTATCTCACAATAATATATGCTTTTTCATACTTTTTGGTTTTTATTAGTTTAAAAGTATTTGATTGCTGTAATTCTTTTTGGGATAAATGGGAAGGATTCAGAAAAGATTTCCCTCCGTTGATTATTGTTGAAATTGCTTATTTTGGAGCTGTTTTGTATTATATTGTATATTACGAGCTCTCTGGAACAGGGCACTGAATTTTATTGGGGCAGTATATTATAAATTTGAATATTATAATATGCTGCCTATAATTTTTTAGTAAAGATAAATCGTTAGCGTTTAATAAAATAGTATGTCTTTTTTATTCTCTATATTGGGTTGCGTATCAATAACTTTCATCGGTTTGTTAGCGATGCGTGGGCTAAGTTTGAACTTAGGTCGTGGAACTTACTGTGGAATTTTTCCTTTTCTAGGTGCTTTTTTAGGAGCTTATGCAGGCAGTGCAATAGTTGCTGATAAAGCTTCTATGAAGCCTTTTCTTATATTTACGTCTATTTCATTGTTGTTAGGTTTTATTGGTTTTATTAGAGACTATAAACGTCTTTCTTTAAAGACTGTATTTTTATTAGTATTTATAGCTTTATTCATTGGTTTTTATATGTTTTATGGTAGCGATACCAGTCTTTTACAATATATTGGCGTTTTGCTATGGACATTGACAATTATTATTTGTTTAAAACTATCGTCTCTTGTTTATGAAATGCCGTATGTTTTAATAAGCATAACTTCTCTTGCTATGCTGGTATATACTATTAATTCACCTGGTAATGATAAATCTGTTTTAGGTTTATCAAATACGTTAATACCTGTGTCTGTATTTTGTATTAGCCTTGTAATTTCTAGTTTTACGTTTATCTTTGCGGGCTATTTTAAAGAAAAACAGTCAAATGGTAATACTATAGATTATCGATTACTTCCTGGTTCTAGTGGATTGTTTGTGGCTGGTTTTTTACTATCGTGTATGCTTTATGATAACTCACCCAAAATGGCTGTTTTAGGGCTTTGTATTCCAGCTATGGTTATTGTTTTTCCGCCAACGTTAATTTGTTTTATGATTTTAACATCGTATTTTGGAAACAAACTTCATAAACTGGATTCAGACTTAACAAAGAGAACATATAGTTGGTCTGTAAAGCGTGAAAAGACAATTGTTTTTGCTGGAATAGTATTTTTATGCTTAACTTTGGGTTGGCTTGTGTCTGTTGTAGAAATGCCGTTAATTGGCATTGTAGCTGATTTGCTTCTTTTAAGTATTGCAATAGGTAGCTTTATTAAAATGTTTATGCGTAAAAAGCCTGTTTTAGATGAGGAAAGAAAAACTGTAACAATACTTGGAAGCGAAATAAATGCAATAACGCCAAAAGAAACTATTGAAGAAATAGATAAGTTTAATAAAAATCATGTTTTTGCTCATATTATAACTGCTGACTCTCTAGCTTTAGTAAGAGCTAACGAAGATTCAGCTTTCAATAATATTATGGAAAAAGCTGAATTAGTTGTTCCTGATGGCGCTGGACTTATATGGGCTTCCGATTTTGTTGGCCAGCCATTACCATGTAGAGTTCCTGGAGTAGCATTGGTAAGTAGCATATGTGAACATTTTGCTGAAAATAAAAAGAAAGTTTATTTTATAGGTAGTCGTCCTGGTATAGCAGAAAAAGCCGCTGAAATACTAAAAGAAAAATATAACGTGAATATATGCGGTGTTCAGCATGGCTTTTTTAAAGCAGCTTCTGCAGATGAGGATGATATTATAAATAATATTGCTAAAGCTGAGCCTGATGTTGTTTTTGTTGCTTTAGGTGTTCCAAGACAAGAGTGGTTTATAGATAAATTGAGGTCTAAGGACGTTAAATGCGTTGCCATTGGCGTAGGTGGCAGTTTTGATGTTATTTCTGGAGATTTGCGTCGTGCTCCAGTTATTATGCAACGCTGCGGAATTGAATGGCTTTTTAGACTTTGGTTAGAACCTTCAAGAATATGGAGGATGGCTAAAATACCAATATTTGTGCTTAAAGTTCTCCGAGAAAAATGGAATAATGAATGAAAAATATTGCTATAATAGGACAAATACAACAAGAACTCCAAAAAAGTCAGGTTTTAAATTTAGTTAATAAAATTAAAGAAGAAGCTGGAGAAGATTGTCATATTTTTTGTAATGGCAGTGGAATGTTTTCTTGGGCTCCACAGCTTGAAAAACAAGTTGAAATGTTATTTGACTGTGGTATTGATGTGTTGTTTTTAGGTGAACAAGCTATTAGTAGGACCGCTGGAAGAAATATTATAGGAAAAACTGATTTTTGCATTATTAGGCCTGCTAACCTTTCAAATAAATCTCCTGGTTGTGGAATTAAAAAGGTAAAATTTGGCGATGATGAAATGTGGTTAATCAGTCTTGTGGATGGTAGTGGAAAAGTTCCAGCTGTTCCTGCGGCTTTTGAAATAGAAAAATTTTTTGAAAACAAAAAAGACCAGTTACCCGTATTTATAAATATAAACGGTACAGAATTTAGATATAAAGAAGCACTTGTATGGAAAATCTGTGAATATTCTAATAATGCTATCGTATTTGGAAACGGAAGCGGTTTTAGAATAGATTCTGAAGTAATTGAAAGTGATGATTTTCTCATTAAGAGCATCTTTATACCAGATGTGGGGGCTGTAGTTACTCAAAATTCCATTGGTGGTGTTTCTCCAAACCTATGGTGGAAGAAAAACGTGGAGAAAATACCAATAAATATGGTTCCTGAGTTTGGAATTCTGAAATGTGATTATTGTGTTATCTTTTTTGAAAATATAAAAAAAATTCAAAAAATTTTACACAAAACAGTAAAAATCTGATAAAATACTTTGACGATTCTTTTTGGAATGTATAAGGAGACCACGCAAAAGTGGCAAATAAAACTATAAGTAACTTCCAAAGCATTATGTATAATGCTCAGAAGCGTATATTAAGTAGCGGCAAAAAGATAGATACTATCTTAAGTATTCTTGCTGAGACTTCGTATGAATTATTTGGAATTCATGGCTTTGCTGTTTTGTTTTATAATTCATTAAGCCAAAATACAAGTATACGCTACAATGATGGTTATGATTCCGATGTTTTAGTCTCTTATTGTGAAGATTTTACTAGTAAAAAGTTATCTAACGCACAAATAACTACTGGTGAAGTTGCTATAAATGGTATTGTTAACTATGTTACACCATTAGGAAGAGATAATAATTATTTTGGCGAACTTGTTATAAAGCCAATCAATGAAGATTATAAAGATTTAAGCCTTGAATTTATAGAAATGTCTATAAATGCGCTTAATACTTTTTTAGAAATAGAAGTTGTCGATTTGCAGCTAAATGAATTAAAAGCTTTACTAGATGTTAGTAAAGTTGTTAGTTCAACCCTTGATTTAAATGAATTGCTTCGAAAAATCATGGCTATTTCAACTCAGGTTATGAGATGCGAAACTTCTACTGTCTATATGGTTGATGAGGCTACTAATGAACTTTATTTCCACATTATAAACGCTGATTCAAAAGTTAGCGCAAAATTGCAGGAAATTCGTTTGCCAATGGGGAAAGGTCTCGCTGGTTGGTGTGCACAAAATAATGCTCCTGTAATTGTCCCTGATACTTCAAAAGATCCACGTTTCTTCCAAGGTGCAGATAAAAAATCTGGTTTTGTAACTAGATCAATGATTTGTGTTCCTATGTGCCATAAAGAAAAAGTTGTTGGAGTATTGCAGGTTCTTAATAGAACAGGCGATATACCTTTTAACGACCATGATCTTGAAACACTTACAAATGTCGCAAATCAAGCTGTAGCAGCTATTGAAAATGCTCGTCTTTATGAAAATATTCAGAAAATATATCTTTCAACTATTGAAGTACTTGCAACAGCTATAGATGCAAAAGACCCATATACTCAAGGACATTCTCGCAGAGTAACTCTTTATTCGGTTGCTATTGCAGAACAAATGGGTTTATCTCCAGAAGAAGTTGAAAATATTAGATATGCTGGTTTATTGCATGATGTAGGTAAAATAGGTATTAAAGACAGTATTATACGTAAACCAGGTCGATTAACAGACGAAGAATACGCTGTTATAAAGACTCATCCTTCTATAGGAGCAAGAATTTTACGTCCTGTTGATTTCCTTGCTGATAAGATTCCTGGTGTTTTGCATCACCATGAATATTATGACGGCAGAGGATATCCAGACCATTTAGCAGGCAAAGATATACCTTTAATGGGAAGAATTATATGTGTGGCTGACGCATTTGATGCTATGACAACTAATCGTCCTTACCGAAAAGGTTTAAGCTTAAATACTGTTATTGGTGAATTAAAAAAATTCTCTGGGAAACAGTTTGATCCAGATTGTGTTCAGGCCTTCTTAGATTGTTTTGACGAAAAAATTTCTCAGTATTTTGCACCTATCGAAGGAACGGATGATATGTCTCTTATTGATGATGAAACAGGAAAGGAAAATCCTGAACTTAATATTCCTACAACAGGTTCTGGAACTCCATCATCACAGCCTTTCCCACCTGTTAAAGCATTTGAGAATAGCTCAACGCCTTCATCGCAGCCATTCCCGCCAATAAATGCAATGGAAGCTCCTAAAAAAGAAACTCCATCATCTCAACCATTTCCACCAATAAATGCGATGGAAACTCCTAAAAAAGAAACTCCATCATCTTAGCTTTTTCTACTAAATAGAGCAAATTAATGGACTTAAATATTAATTATCGTAATTATAAACTTGATGATTTTCAGATTAAAGCTATAACTGAACTCGAAAATGGACATTCTCTTGTTCTTTCAGCTCCTACTGGGTCTGGTAAAACTTTAGTAGCGGAATATTTAATTGAAAAAATACTTAAAACAGACCAAAGAGTTGTTTATACATCGCCTATAAAGGCTCTTTCTAACCAAAAATATCGCGATTTTTCCAGATTATANNGTATTTTAACAGGTGATGTTGTAATTAATCGTGATGCTCAAGCTTTAATAGTTACCACAGAAGTTTACAGAAACATGGCAGTTGAAGACCCTGACGCTCTTGCAGATGTAGCCTATGTTATTTTTGATGAAATACACTATTTGGGTGACATCGAAAGAGGAACTGTTTGGGAAGAATCTATTATTTTTTCGCCAAAAACTGTTCATTTTCTGTGTTTGTCTGCTACAATACCTAATGCTGATGAACTTGCTCGTTGGATAGAATCCGTTATAGACCATCAAGTAAAAGTTATTTATAGCGACCATAGAGCTGTGCCACTAACTTTTCAGTTCTTTTATAATAAACAACTTTTACCATTTAAAGAATTAAAGAAAAAAGCATCTGGCAGAGGCGCCTTAGATGCAATGTATGATAGAGAACGCGGGAAAAAGAATAAAAAAGAGGAATTTCGTCATTTTGATATAATAAAAAATTTGCGAAATCAAGACAAATTGCCTGTTCTCTATTTTGTTTTTTCAAGATCTCTTGCTGATAAGCTTTGTCATGAAACTGCAAGAAAAATGGATTTTACTTCACCTCAAGCAAAGGCTGAAATTGAAGCGACTGTTGATGAATATATTGAAAAATATCAACTTCAAGAGCTTGAAACAGCACAAACTTTAAAAGAAGAACTTTTAAAAGGCATAGGCAGACATCATGCAGGTTTAATGCCGCAGCTTAAAGAATTAGTAGAAATCCTTTTTGCTAAACGGTACCTAAAAGTATTGTTTGTTACCGAAACATTTGCTGTTGGTATAAATATGCCTGCAAGAACTGTTGCATATGATGCTCTAAAAAAATATGATGGAAGAACTTTCCGTCCTATGCAATGTCTTGAATTTACTCAGATATCAGGTAGAGCAGGGCGTAGAGGCATAGACACAACAGGTTGGGTTATTGTTCCACATATTCCTAAAGATTTAAATCTTATGGAATTGCAACATGTGGTTTATGGCGACATAGAAATATTAGAAAGTCAGTTTGATCTTTCTTTTAATAGCGTTCTTAATCTGTATTCTGGGCATAAATCAGAAGAAGTTCGTATGATTTTGAAGCGTAATTTTGCACAATTCCAGGCGAATAAAAATTTGCCTATGCTTACGGAAAAAGTAAACAAATTACGTGCCGAAATAGAATATGCAATGCCGCGTTGCCCCGAAAAGAAAAATGATTTTATTGAGTATGCAGAGTTTCATAAAAAGAAGCAACAGCGTGAAGATACTATGAATCGCCAGTTAAACCATATAAGATTTGGTTTAAAAGGTAAAGATCGTAATAATTGGTTTTTAATGGAAGAAACCAATAAAAAGTTTGCTCAAGCTCGTGAAGAAATCGCTGCTGAAGAAGCAAAATTTATTTGTGGTAATTGTAAAAATAAAAATAAATGTATAGCTAAATACCAGCAGACTGCAAAATTACAAAAGAAATTAGAATTAGCAAGAGCGGAACTAGAAGAACAAGGTGAATTGCAACTGCCTATTTATGAACGTAAATTAGAAATTTTACGTGAAATGGGATATATAGACGAAAAAGGTTTATTGCCAAGAGGTGAGTTTGCAAGTCATATTCATACCGAAGAAATAACTGTTACCGAACTCATGTTTAAAGGATTCTTCCATGAATGTTCTGAGCATGAAATTAATGCCATTTGCTTATCCCTCGTTTATGAATTTAGAAGAAGAGGTTCTTCAGATGGAGATTCTAAACAAAATTTGTCTAAATTGCCAGACAAATTAAAAAATGCAAAGGGGTTTGTAAATAGTCTTGCAAGACAGCATAATTTTATTAAACCACTTGAAACTAAAATATGTCACTTAATGCTGGCATGGAGTTCCGGGGCTACATTTGATGAAATAATGAAAATGACTGATGTTCCTGAAGGCGATATAATTAGAGCCTTTAGACAAGTTATTGATTTATTGAGACAAATAAGAGACGCGTCAGACGACCCAAGTATAAAAGATAAGCTGTTTAACTGTTTAAGCTGTGTAAACAGAGATATTGTTCTTGCTACTGAACTTAGAGATTAAAATAAAAACTCTGTAAAGTTTTTACAGAGTTTTTTGATAGAAAGACATATTGAGGCTGGATAATGGAAATATATCAGTGGAGTTTGGTGTCTTTAATTGGTTTTTTTATTTTAGGACTTCACTTTTACATTTTTAACAGAACAGCAAAACTTTCTAAAAATCATCATCACGGGCAAGCAACTCTTTTTATTGGTTGGATTCCTGCTTTTGTGGCAGGTCTTATTTTTGAGCGGTTTTTTTACAGAACATATATTNNTTCAAATTGTTATATAAGGTTTATTGTGCCTGTGATAAATTTTACCTTTACGATGATGCGGAATCAAATTTGTTTCATTATATTCTATTGTATTCAGGTATAGCTGTTATGGCTTTAGGTAATTCATTTACCTGTTTTGATTTTTTTAATTATTATTTTTCTGTAGGTAAAGAGTATAAATATGTAGAAATAAATAGAGTGTATGACATTCATCATAAAGATAAATATGAGGATTATTATACATATCACGCTGTTTTGGCAAAACCTATGTTTGGAATGAAAGATTTTAGAATACAAAAAGAAGAATTTAAAAAGTATCAGGAAGATTCATGGTTAAAAATAATTATTTATCGTGGTGCACTTGGTGCTCCATTTGTTTATAGTAAATATAGTTCCTTCGTTGCTCCTTCTGAAGTTCCAGAAGAACTGATTGCTCAGAGCGAAGCTATAAAGAAAAAATATGAGCCTAGTAAAATCAAATTTGATGGCTTAGATAGAAATGTTCCTATGAATGGGTATTAATAAATATGGAAATAGTTTTTATTTTTCTTATTGGCTATCTTCCTGCTTATATTTTTGAAAAAATGTTTTATAATTTTCCTACTTATAGTAATGGAAAAAGTGAACCTGGAGTTTTGAGCTTTATTGGTTTATTTGCTAGTATGTTTCTTTATGTTCCATATATGATAATTCACGAAAGTTCTACTAGCTTATTTAATATTTATCCGATATATTCAGTTGTGTTTCTTTTTATTCCTATATTTATTTTATATTTTGTTCTTTTATATTTTTGTAATAAAAAATATGATGAAAAATATTTAATACCAGAAGCAGAAACAAGTTCTTTTTATAAACTGTTATTAGTATTAGTCGTTTCTTTATTAGCTTTTACCTTTTCAATATATACCTGTTGCTTTTTGAATTATTCTTTTGCTAAAGAATTTAGCTATAGATACGTTCAAGTTAAAGAAATACGTAAAGAATACCATTCAACAAAGAATGGTCATTATTATATCTACTATGCGGTTTTGAAAAAAACTCTTATGGATACTACAGAAATAACATTGGGAAGAAAAAATCCTGTAATGTTTTATAAGAATAGCTGGTTAAAAATACAAGTTTATGAAGGAGCTTTTGGAATTCCCTTTGCTAAGACAGATAATATTAGTTTTATTGATGAAAAAAATGTTCCAAAAGAACTTATAGCTGACAACGAAGAATTAAAACGTATATTAAAACCTAAAACATTAGATAAAAACTTACCAATGAATGGATATTAATAGTATTATTTCCGATAATAAAAATAAGAAAAAGTAGCTTTATAGTAGAGGATTTTTTTATGTCTTGTTTAGGAACAGTTTTTCATTCTATAAAACAAGGTCTTGAATATATATTACTCTTTAAAGGTGGTATTGTATATCTCTTTTATTTCTATTCTCGCATAGAAGCTAAAGATAGCTTTTCTTTGGTTCCAAATGATATTTTGATGTTTGTGGGGTTATTAGGATTTATTGCATATTTTATAAATCCGCTTGAATTAAGAAAGAGAAAAGGGGAAAAATCTTCGGTAAGTAACAGCTATAGCGGCATGGTTCAGCTATATTTAATGTTTGGGATAATGACTGCTCAATACTATTCTCAAGACAAATTTATAGAAATTTATACTGGTAGTTTTTTTAAAACGTCATATTTTTGGGTATGTTTAAGTTTATGTTTGATTTTATTATATTTTGTTCAGGTAAAATTAGATAAAAATGATTATTCATCTTATGATAAATACAAAAAAGACCCTAATTTCAATAAAATATTGTTATTATCTTTTATTCCATTTGTTTTTACTGCTGTTATGATATCATATATTAGCGCATATTGTATTAATTATAAATGGAATAGCTCGTTGCCTGATAAGAAACAGTATGAAATAGAAAAAATATATGAGGTAAAATCAAACGGCGAAGTAGCAGAAGTATCTATACATTATGCTGATATTAAAACAGATTATTCTAACTTTANNTTTAGTTTTTTTAAAGGATATCTTGGAGTTCCATATATAGATATTAATAAAAGCTTTATTTCTGTGATTGAGAAATAATTTATTTTTTTTAAGTTTATCTGTTGCATGCGTGTTTGTGGACATTTTTTTTAATTAGGTGTATATTGTCTTTTATAAAAAACGAAAGTAAATACCGTTATATATTATGACAAGTAACAATAATTTTATTATAAGNNCTTAGCTAAGCAGCTTGCAAGTAAATATCCTGATAAGCTTGTTTTGTTACATGGTGAGCTTGGTGCGGGAAAAACTTTATTTGCAAGAGGTTTTGCTGAAGGATTAAATATAAAAGCTACTGTTNNATTTTTCTATGTTTCATATAGACCTTTATAGATTAAACTGTTTTGAAGAAGTTATAGATATTGGTTTGTTTGATGTTATAGAGGCAAAAGAGCCTTGTTTGATTGAATGGGCTGAACGTATAGAAGAATTGGAAAAATTACCCCATCTTGAAGTAAACATAAATAGACTGGAAAAGAGTGAAGACCGAATAATAAGCTGGCAGTGGAAAGAACCAACAAAATGAAATATTTATTTATAGATGCTTCTAATATGAATGATACTGTTGCTCAAATAGGCAATGAGAAAGATTTTGTAAACAAAGTTTTTAAAACAAANNGCAGCGGCATTTATGCGTGCTATGTCTATGCTTAAACATTGTAAACTTTTGGGTGTAAATCAGTTTATATGGGCTTCTAATACACTTAAACAAGAAGGAATAAATCATAATATTAATCTTGTTATGCCAACTTTAATAGATAAAGCTTTTCTTGTGAAGGCAAATTTAGAATCCCTAAAAATAGAAGAACCTGCTTTAATAGAAAGAACTGAAATACCACATAATGATATTCCAACTTATGGAATAAATATAGAAGATGACTATGTTAAAAAAGTATTGCTTACAGATGTTGCGTTACATGATTTAATCGTTAATAAGCAAATTGAATTGCCGGCGGCAAATGGTATGCCTGAAATTTTAAATATACTGCCAATGTATGTAATACCTTCTCAAGCAGAGCGAAAGTTTAAATTTAATGGAGGTGACAATAAATGATTACTCTTGGAATAGAATCTTCATGTGATGACACCTCTATTGCTCTTGTAAAAGATGGAACTCAAATTCTTTCAAGCTTAGTCTCTTCACAAATAGAAATACATAAAAGATTTGGCGGCGTTGTTCCAGAAGTAGCTTCTCGAAAACATTTAGAAGCTATTTTGCCTTTGTTGAACGAAGCTTTGGAAGCTGCAAAAATAAAATTGGAAGATATAGATCAAATAGCTGCTACATCTGGTCCTGGTTTGCTTGGCCCTTTATTGGTTGGTCTTACAACAGCTAAAGCGTTGGCTTGGTATCTTAATAAGCCTCTTGTTCCTGTAAATCATATAGAAGCACATCTTACAGCAGCATTTTTAACTGCTGGTCAGTTACCAGAATATCCTTTCATAGGACTTATAGTTTCTGGTGGTCATTCAAACCTTGTTTATGCTACAGGACCTCGAAATTTTGAAACACTTGCTCAAACTTTAGATGATGCGCCAGGAGAACTTTATGACAAAACTGCTCGTCATCTAGGTTTAGGTTATCCTGGTGGACCTGTTATACAAAAAGCAGGCGAGGGTGGTGATCCACATAAATATCAACTTCCTGTTCCTATGAAGGGAAAAGGTTATGTGTTTAGTTTTTCTGGTTTAAAGACGGCTGTAATGAGAATTGTTGAAAAAGAAGGCGATAAACTTGATATGGCTGGGCTTTGTGCAAGTTTGCAGTATTCAGTTGCTGAAGCTTTTGCTGAAAAAGTATGCATGGCTTTTAAAGACCGAAAATCTAATATTTTAGCAATAGCAGGCGGGGTTTCAGCTAATAAGGTTCTTAGAGAAAGAATGAGCGAATTTGCTGACAAACATGGAATTAGAATCTTACTTCCAACTTTGCACTTATGTACTGATAATGCTGCTATGGTAGCAGCTCACGGCTACTTAACGGCGGATTTGCATAAAGAAAACACTCTTGAAGTTAACGCTTTGGCTAACTGGGCTATGGGAGAATAAAAGTGGTTGAAAATGGCAAAATAAAAGTTCTTGATGAAGATGTTATAAGTCGTATCGCAGCAGGAGAAGTTGTAGAAAGACCAGCTTCAGTTGTAAAAGAACTTATAGAAAATGCTATTGACGCAAAAGCAAGCAGAATAGAGATCGAAGTAAAAGACGGTGGACAAAAGCTCATCGAAGTCACCGATAATGGTGAAGGTATGACTCGTTCTGACGCTGTGTTAGCATTTACGCCGCATGCTACTAGTAAAATTCAAAGTGATGATCAGTTGGATAGTATTACAACTTTGGGCTTTCGAGGAGAAGCTTTACCTACTATCGCAGCCGTTTCCAGAGTTATATTAGTAACTCACCATGTCTCAGAAGAAGCAGGAACAAGGCTTAATATAGATGGCGGCGTTATGGGGCATCCAGAAGCAGATGCTTTTCCGTCAGGAACTCGTATTCAAGTAAGGAATATTTTTTATAATACACCTGCTAGAAGAAAATTTTTAAAAAGTATTCAAAGCGAAATGTCGCAGATTTCAGATATTGTTTGCCATTATATGATGGGATATCCTGAAATAGCTTTTAAGTTCACTAAGGCTGATGTGCAGATTGTATCATCTAATGGTTCTGGAAATTTGCTTGATACTATTATTTCTATATATGGCGCTGATGTTGCTAAAGGTTTACTGCCGTTAAAAGTTCCTGAATTTGCTCAAGAATCTGGTATCTTTTTGCAGGGGTTTATCTCTCCGCCTAATCAGGCTCGGCCTGCTCAAAGATATATGACAACTTTGGTAAATAGAAGAGTTGTTAAGTGCAAACTGCTGACTCAAGCTATAAACAAAGCTTGCTCTGCCTTTTTCCCTCGTGGAAAGTATCCTGTATTAATACTAGATTTGCGACTTCCACCAGATATGATTGATGTCAATGTTCACCCGCAAAAAACAGAAATTCGCTTTAAAGATGAACATCTTGTTTTTAAACTTATTTGGGAAACTGTAAAAACAAGTTTAACTGGTTTAAAAATGATTTCAGATGTAGAGAATGATTTTGCTGGTAATGTAGCAGGAACTTCCGAAAATGAAGTAGTTACTGAAAGTTTTCCAGAATTTTCAACATCTGTTTCAAATAATTCGACTGCGACTATGCCTATTTCCAGAGGTGGAATTTTTACGGCTCCGCCGTCTTTAGATGGTATTCCTAATATTAATTTTTCTAATGAGTCTGTATCTTCTGGGTTAACTAAAGCGCCTGATGGTAGTAAGGTGTATTCAGTAAGAAGCGAAGATTTTATATCTAATTTTAGCGATATTAAACCTAAAAATACAACCTCTGCAAATGCTTTGAGTCCTGTAATCACACTTAGTAACCCAAAAATATTGGCACAGCTTAAAAATACTTATTTGCTTGGGGAAGATGACGAAGGATTATTTATTGTAGATCAGCATGTAGCTCATGAAAGAGTATTGTTTGACCAGCTTGTGGAAACATATAAAGATACTCCTGTTACAGCACAGCCTTTACTTTTCCCTGTTCCATTAAAACTTTTGCCTTCTGAAAGGCTTACTATTAAAGAGCACCTTGATGAAATGAAAGGACTTGGTTTTTCTGTTTACCAGGAAGATGATGGGCAATTCTATGTTACGGCGGTTCCTGTATTAGATAAGCAAACAGAACAAAATGCCATACAGGAAATTCTAACACAGGTATTAGAAGGTTGGGAAAGCCGTTCTCTTGATGATATAAAAACAGATTTGTTAAAAACTATGGCTTGCAAAGCAGCTATAAAAGCTGGCGATCCTCTTACGCCTGCTGAATGGAACAGTCTTATTGGGCAACTTCTTAAAACAAAAAATCCTTTTACCTGCCCTCATGGTAGACCAATAGTTGTAAGATTAACTACGCATCAGATAGAAGTAGGTTTCTTAAGAGCTTAATAAATATCAAATACCGTTGTCTAAGCAATTTGAGTAAAAATTGCATACGAATGACATTGTAGAATAGCCGCCTTCTCCATTTACATCAGAAACTAATTGCATTGACATTTCTATGTGGCTAAATTTTTTCATGTCATTACTACTGCCAGAACTGCTTAAAGTGAGTTTATTGCCATCTTTATCTTTAGCTTCAAATTTTACTAACTTAATTTGGTCTTCTGAGTGCATTTTTGTTTCGCTTGGACTGCCGATGTCTTGGGTGCGTTTAATTGTAAACAGGTTTTCACCTTTTCTTGTTTGTTTAGAGCCAGCTTCTGCTGAATAAGTAATTGTAATTTTGTCTGAGCCAGAGGCTATTTCAAATGATAGTTTGTGTTCGCTTATTTCTTTTAAGCTTCTTAAACCCTTAATATCATTTCTCATGCGCTCAGTTAAACTATCCATAAGAATTTGCACATTCATTAATTCAGTGCCTTTTTTATAATGTCTGGTAGTACGATTCATCATGACCATAATCAATGTCATGATCATGCTGCAAATCGCAATACTAACGCATGTTTCAACTAGCGTAAAGCCTGTTCTTTTTTTCATATTAAATTACTCAAAAATATTGCCATGCTTTAAACCTTCAAGAATTATACTTGTTTTGTTATCTTCTTTATTGTTTAACGGCGAATAGGAAACTTTTACTCTTACGTATAATCTTTTTTTATCGTTATTTTTAAAGTTTTCGCAGTATATTTTGTATTTAAAAGTTTTAAGATCTTTGTTTAATTCTTTTTTTATAGCTTCATCACTGCTATCTATTATTTTTTTTATAATATCGTCTGCTCCAGCAGATGATAAAGCGATTTCTCCCGAATCGTAAGTTTGACTTATATTATACTCTTTAATAAGGTCGCTGTAACTTTTAGACATAAATTTATCCATTATAGTAGCGGCTATTTGGCTTGCTATAAGATGTTTTGTAACAGAATAAGCATTTTTATTTTGGTTTGAAGTTGAAAAAAGCATGGGAAGCGCCATTACTGCAAAGGTACATATCGCAACAAGTATTTCTGCTAATGTAAATGCTTTTTTGCTGAAAATCATTTGTTTTAATCCTTCGATGCATAAAGCTTATAGCTTGCTAGATTTTGTGGAATTTGAACTGCTAATGACGGAGTTGAGGTTGCCATATCGGGGTGATACATAAAAAATGGGGCATGAAATAGTTTACATTGAGCATCTTCTTTTATTTTTCCGAAAGTTTTTACTGTTTCGTCTAAATTTAAATAATTGCAGGCAATACCTCCTAAGAAAATAATTTCTTTTGATATATCAGGTTCCCATTTAATCTGAGTATATGGAGTATCTTGTTTTTTATTAAGAGCAACTAATTGAACCCCAATTAAGGCATTACCTTTTATTGTAATGGCATTTTCATCTTGACTTAAACTAACAAAAGTTAAAACTTTATCTTGAGTTAACTTATATTCTGCTTTTGTTCCACCTTTAATCCAATTTTCATGCAATTTAAAGGCTTTTGAATTAACATAGTCTGGACTAAAAGTTATTTTTTCCGAATATAAATCTTCCCCTCTATTTATATTTCCTAAAGTAATTTTTCCATCGGCAATAATAATACCGCCACCAATATTTTCGTTTGTAATACCTTCTAATTTATTAGATAAGTCTAAATCACCTTTTACATAAACGACGCCATTAATCTGAAATGATTTTTTGCTACTGTCTGTGAGACCAACTTCTTCTTCAAATTCTTCTTGACTATCAAATTTTCTACCTATTCTATCATTTATGCTTTTAGTTTTAGATAAGTCTAAATAATTTTCACCATAATTATCCAATGATAATATATTTTTTGTGCCATCTTTACTTGAAAATTTATTAGGTTTTGCCTCAATAATAGCACTTGCACCTGTATCGCTATCATAATTCATTGGCATGGATAAATTATTATCTGCAGCAACTTCTTTAGATCCCGACATCATTCTGGACATAACTTTGTTATAGTTTAATTGAGAACCGCTTGGAAACTCGATAGGTATTGTTCTATTGCCAGAATCTGATGAAGTATAAGTTTCAAATCCTTGCATAGAATTAATATCATAATCTGTAGATGAATATTTCAAAGGTCTGCCGGGATAAAGACCATGTTGAGCTATTGATAATACAAAATATCTTCCATATATGTTTCCATATATTTTTTTACCAGGTCGTGCAGCCGCACCGTCATTATTAGCAATCAAAAGAGGCACATATCCAAATAGTTTTAATCCACTGCTTAATGAATAGAAACCATATTCTTGTCCTACAGTTTTTACAAATCCAGTAAAATCGCTTCCGTTCAAATCTTTTAAAAAATCATCGAATTTATAACGCGTTGTGTCGCCAATTTCTGTTAAACTGTATACTATTTCATGTGAAAAGCCTTGAAGCGAATATTTTACTTTAATATTATATTTCATTGGGATCATTATTAATGGGGCATCTATTTGACCGCCTCCTGGTTTATCTATAAAACCCTTTCGAACGAATTTATCTTCACCTTCAAAATCAATGCCTTTCTGGAAACCTAAAAACGAAGGTAAGCACATTAAATCAACTTCTGTTGCAGGCATATAGTTATTAATTGCATTGTCTGCATTATATACTTTACCGCCTGATAAATTTAAAAAAATACTTTCATCAGATGAACCTAAAAAAACCTGTCCATAATCCAGTTCATCGCTGGTATCAGCAGTATCTTTATTTAAAGAAAGTAAGACAAGTGGTCGCTTGGGAGTGCTATTGTAACTTGAATCTATTTTCATGTCTCTAAATGTGCTGTCAAATTCTCCACAATCCGAACATTTACTGTAATAACCATTGTAAGAGAACATAGTGTTAATTTTGTCATTTCTTCCAATTTTATCGTTGCCTTGTTCTTTCGAAAAATTATCAACAAACAACTGAAAATCTTTTAAAACGGGTAACATTCTGTAAACAACTGTATAAGGCGTGGTAACTGTTAATGTGTAATTCTTTTCTCTAAATTTACATTTGCATGTAATTTCGATTAAGCCTTTGTATTCTTTTTTTTCGCCATACGTAAAAGCGTTAGATTGTAATTCTTCTTGGTTTCCTACTATTCTAGCTTGAGGATCTCCATCGTGAGTTATTTTAGCATCAGCTGCTAACGATATGCCTTCACCGCTACTTAAAAAACTACCATTTTCTATTTTTTTTAATTCATCTGAAAGAGAATAATTTAATCTTAAGGGATTAGGCGGATTATCGCTTCTTAAATCTTCATAAAGCTGTGAATTTGGGTTGTTTGCTTCTTTTCTAATATGTTGTATTACATCGCCAACGTATGATTCAAGGAAATACCTAGCGGTTTGAGTGTAATCGTTTAAAGTTATTATTTGAGTATGAGAACTCATACGTTGAGTTAAGCCAAATGACATAAAAATCATGGCTGTAACTAAAACTATTACAAAATAAAGTATGCTGCCTTTTCTTTTCATCATAATTAAATTATACCAAAAAAACACAGTTTTTAAAGTAAAAAACTGTGTTTTTTATTTTTAATCTAATTATTTGAAAGAAATTTAAAAAATGATTAGTTAATTACTATATTATCCTTGTTCTGTTGGGTCGCTTTCTGATTTTTTCTTCGGTTTTGGCGTAATTTGCTTTGCTTCGGCAGCAACTTTAGCAGCTGCTTCGGCAACGGCTTTTTCGTCAACTTCAAATTTTCCGATGACTTTAAATTCTGCACATTCGTCGCCGTCTTCATCTTTTGCAACGTCTGCGACAATATCATCGCCTTTGTCTAATGAACCTTTAAGAATTTGTTCTGCAAGTGGGTTTTCAATATATCGCTGAACAGTTCTCCTTAACGGTCTTGCACCGTATTTTAAGTCTGTGCCTTTGTTTACTAGGAACTGTTTAAGTTCATCTGTAAAAGTTATTCTCATACTTAAGGCTGCGACTCTATCGGCTACTTCTTGGGTAAGATTACCTAGTATTTTAAGATTATCGTTTTTATCTAGAGCTCTGAAAACGATAATGTCGTCAATTCTGTTAAGAAATTCTGGTGGAAATTTCTTTTCGAGGCTTTTTCTTGTAATTTTTGCTTTCTTTTCATAAGAAAGATCGTCTAACTTTTCGTTGGTTTCGCTTGAAGCGCCGCCAATTCGGAAGCCAGGACGGGATTCTTCTGCTGATATGTCTGAAACGCCGACATTTGTTGTAAGTATTATGACACATTCTCTAAAACTTACTGTTTCGCCTTTGCTATCAGTAAGAATACCTTCGTCTAACAACTGTAAAAGCAGATTGTGAACTTTCTCATGAGCTTTTTCTATTTCATCAAAAACAACTACTCCGTTTGGTTTGTTTTTTACTGATTCGGTTAAATATCCGCCTTCATTGTGACCGATATAACCTGGAGGAGCGCCTATTAACTTAGCATATTCATGACTCATAGCGTATTCTGAGCAGTCTATTCTTACTAAGTCATTTTCACTGCCTGTCATAAATTCGCATAAAGCTTTTGCTAATTCTGTTTTGCCGACGCCTGTTTGACCAACGAAAATAAAGCTTCCTACAGGACGGCGTGGATTTTTTAGACCTACTCTGGCTTTACGTATAGCTTGAGCAACTGCTGTAACAGCTTCATCTTGGCCTATAATGCGTTTGCGAAGATGGTTTTCTATTTCCATATATCGCTTTTGAGCACTTTGAGCTTCTTCTGAATTGCTTTCAGGGGCAACATTGCCTTTAGCCGTAGCTTCGTCTACTTGTATTGTAACTTCTTTTATATCAAGTGATGGGTTTACTTTTACGCATAGGTTATATAGCTCTTGCTCGATTATTTCTCCAAGAAGAGGATACTCGTTATTGCCGAAAACTAAAGGCTCTATTTCTTCGGCGTAATTAACAACAGCTGATTTTATAATCAGTTTTTTATAAGATTTTTTATCTGTAATCTTAATATTTTTAAACAGCTGTTGCTTTTGCTCTGGAGTGTAAGAGCGTATCGCTACGAACCTGTCGAGTGATTCACAAAATTTCATTTTGATTCCTAATGTGGAATCCATGGGCAAGCCTCCTAGTTGAGGTACATTTTTCCATTGACAGTATTTATGCCGTTGGTGTATAGATATATTGTAACACTATTTATATCGGCAAGGCAATACTAAATGCTTATACAGTCTAAAGCGTTTGAAGACATATTCGATCGTGGAATTAATTATTTTAGAGCGGGTTTCTACTCAGCGGCTTTAAATGAATTTACTCATTTAAGACGTTTATGCCCTGATTATCCCAATATCGACCATACTATCGAAGCAACCATTAAGAAAAATGAAGAAGTTAATGGTAGAGTTGAGGCATTTATCGAAGATAATTTCGATAAAAATATAGTTCAGCTTTCTGAAGAACTAAGCTTAGATGAATCAACGCACTTAGGTCCAGAGGTCCGTCGTTTGCTTGCAAGCGGAAAATACGAAGAAGCTCTAAAAAAACTTAGAGACGCAGAAACAATAGTTCCTGATTCCAAACCGCTTCTTTTACTTATGGCAAATACTCAACGCAAGCTTGGAAAGCTAAACGAAGCTGAAAGAATATTGTTAAGAGCCGCAAATATTTATCCTGATGATGCTAATATCTTAAATAATCTAGGCAATGTATATCTAGGTCTTTGTATGTATCAAGCTGCTGAAGAAAACTTTAGAGCGGCTATGCGTCTTTCTCCTAACGACCCAATGCTATTTAATAATTTAGGTTCGCTAAGAATGCAGACTCATAATTTGGATGATGCTGAAAGATTATTTAGGAAGGCATTAAAACTCGACCCTCATAAAACTGTTTGGGCAAAAAATTTACAGAATCTTCAAATAAGGATGCAAGCTCTAGATGAAGAAATAGAAGAACTAAGAAATAATTTTTCTTTGCATCCTAAATATCTGGATGTTGGTTTAAAATTAGCAAAAACACTGTTTTATCGTGGCTTTCATGCAGAATCAAAAAGTGTTTTTAAGAATATTTTAAAACAAAAACCTGATTTAACAACTGCTTGGTTCTTTCTTGCGGTTATTTATGAAACAGTTGACGATAAAGACAATGCTTGTTTGTGTTATGAAAAGCTTGTAATTCTTAGCGGAAAAGAAAATTCAAATGAATATCATAATTATAAGCAGCTTATGTCTCAAGGTTTTAGCGAAGAAGCTCTTGAAGAACTAAAAAAAATTGCGGTTTTAGAATTAGATATGGCTTCTAGCCGCATTAATTTAGGAATAAAATACTTTGAAGATTGCCAGTGGGAAGATGCTTTAAGGCACTTTGAAGAAGCATCTCAACTTAGTGATACCTATCCAGACGCTTTTTATTGGAAGTCTCTTGCGTTGTTACAACTGAAAAAAAATGCTTTGGCTAAAAAAAATTTGCTAAAAGCTATTGAATTAAATCCAAATTATGCCGATGCACATTTTCAGCTGGGGCTAATTTTGAGAGGGCGATCTCCTAAAAAAGCAAAAGAACATTTCAAAATAGCTCTTTCTTTAAAATTAAGACCTTCTTTCGCAAGACTCGCTGAAAGATATGCAAATGAATAATGGATAGAACTACTTTTATACGATATTTTCCGGCTTTCCCGATAGATAATGATTCTTTGGAAAAACTTTATAATATTTTAACAAAAGATAATTTTGTTGAAGTAAAAGTATGGGAAGAACTTGAAAATAAGTGTAGTACTCCGCAGGCTTTTGTTGAGTTGCTTACCACTCTTAAACAGGTTACTGCAGAAGTACTTGCTAAAGCAGAAGCGGAAATTCGGGGCGTTCCTTATGTAAATGTTGCTGAACTTCAGGTAAATAGTGATGCTTTTANNAAATATAACTGGCGCTGAATTAGTTGTTGCAATGGCAGATCCCACCGATTTAGGCATTTTTGATAACTTAAAAATAAATCTTGCTATAAAGCCAGCAAAAGGTCTTGCCAATGATATTGAAAGCAAAATAAACCAGACTTTAGGTGTAAAAAGCGGAGCCAAAAAAGGGCAACGTAAAAGGCTTGGAGATATTATATTAGAGTTGGGATACTGTTCTAAAGAAATTCTTGATGAGGGCTTTAAAAAGGCAAAAGACGAAAAATTAAGAATAGGCGCTTACCTCGTAAAACATAATCATTTAAATAATAAACAGCTTTCTATTGCTCTTTCAAAACAATATGATATTCCTTATATCGACTTAGAAGAAAGTCTTGTTGACCCTGTTGTAGCATCGTTGCTACCTAAAAAGCTTTGTTATGACCACATTATTTGTCCTGTTAAACGTGAAAATAACAAACTTATTATTGCAATGCATGACCCCACAGATATTATAACTATTGACCATATCGAAATGATGTGCGGTATGCGCGTTTCGCCTGTTGTTAGCTCTGAATTGGCAATTATGGCAGCGTTAGATGTGCTGTTTGGCGACAGTGTTGATTCTCTTGCCGAACAAATCGGTGGTGAAGAAAAAGCTGATGATGTTACCGAAGATATGAATTTGAGCGAAAATGATGCTCCTATCATTAAATTGGTTAACCTTATTCTAACTCAAGCTGTCGTAATGAAAGTTTCAGATATTCATATCGAAATTTATGAAAACGAATTTAGAATAAGATTCCGCCAAGATGGAAGTATGAAACTTTTCATGACTCCTGCAAAGGCTGCTCATGCTGCTCTTGTTAGCCGTATTAAAGTTATGTCTAACCTTGATATTGCTGAAACAAGACGTCCTCAAGATGGTCGTATTAAGCTTAATATGCAAAACCGCAAAATAGACTTGCGCGTTTCTTGTTTGCCATGTGTTTGGGGCGAAAAAATAGTTATGCGTATATGCGACCAAGGCAACCTAAAAGTAGACCTTAACGAACTTGGTTTTGAGCCTTTTGTTCTTGAAAAGTTTAATCGCGGCGTTGAATCGCCAAACGGAATTGTTTTGGTTACAGGTCCTACTGGCTCTGGAAAAACAACTACATTGTATTCTGCTTTGTTTAAGTTAAATACGCCTTCGTCAAATATTATGACAGCAGAAGATCCTGTTGAATATAACCTCTTTGGCATTAACCAGGTTCAATGCCATGCTGATATCGGGCTTGATTTTGGTGCAGCTTTGCGTTCTTTCTTAAGACAAGACCCTGATGTTATTATGTTAGGTGAAATTCGTGACTTTGAAACCGCATCTATTGCTATTAAGGCAGCATTAACAGGCCACTTGGTTATTTCAACTCTTCATACAAATGACGCTCCAGCTACTGTTGCTCGTTTGCTTAACATGGGAATTGAACCATTTAGTTTGTCTTCTTCTTTACGCGTTGTTCAAGCCCAAAGACTTGTTAGAAGAGTATGTAAAGAATGTGCGGAAGAATATAAACCAGATGAAAGTTTGCTAAAATCGCTGGATATAAATGAAAGAACTCTTAAAAAGCTTCATTTAGATGATCAATTTACAGTGGATAACTTAGTCTTTAAGAAAGGCGCAGGTTGTGAAACTTGTAATAACACAGGTCTTAAAGGACGCCAAGGTATTTATGAAGTCTTAGAAGTCACAAATTCTTTCCGTGAGCTTATTGAAAATTCTGCTACAACCGAAGAAATGAGACGTCATGCTTTAAAAGAAGGTATGCTTTCCTTGCGTGAATCTGCTCTTTATAAGCTTATTACTGGTCGAACAACAGTTAGCGAAGTTGTTGAAACTACTGTTGATGCTGGTGGTAAAGGCGATGATGAAGATGAAAAGAAAAAACCTAAAATGGCGGAAAGTTCTTCAGATGCCGCTGTAGCAAAACTTAAAAAAGCTGAAGAAGAAAAAGCGGCAGCAGCTGCTGCAATTCAAAATCAAACAATAGTAATTGGCGGCGGTAACGATGGTTTATCTGGTTTAACTGCCGAATTACACGAATTTAATAGTCTTATAAGTAAAATGTCGTCTTCGTCTCCAAAAGGTGCAGAACAGGCCATGTCTTTAATGAATAATGAGGCATTAAGGGCTGGTATTGTTACTCCTCTTGAAACAATAAGAGCCTATGCTTCTAAAACTGACCAAGCAGATAAAGTTCTTCCAGTTATTAGAGCTCAAGGTCAAAAGATGGAGCATAACATAAGAAATCTTGTAAGCCACTTTACAGAATATTCTCCGAAACTTTCTAAAGTTCAGTTAAACCAGCTTGTAGAAAGAGATGTTATTGCTTCTCTTAAAAATTATATTTTAACAGCTCGTCTTATTTCTGGCATAAAAGGAATAGGAACAAATGTTAAAATTTCAAAGAATTTGCAGGCTAATTTACCGCCTGTTAAAGTAGATTCAAATGCTTTTTCAACGATAGCTTCAAATCTTGTTATTAATTCATTAGTTGGACTAGGTGAAAAAGGCGGAGAAATCAAAGTTGTTACTAGATTAAATCCTAAAAATCCTAATATNNCACAAAAGCATTTATTTGAACCATTTACTGGAAAACAAACATTAGGGCTTGGTTTGCCTGTTGTTAAAAAATTATTGACAGAACTTGGTGGTTCTATAGATATAAAAAGCACAGCCGGAAAAACACTTGTTACTGTCGGTTTGCCTATTGTTAAATAAATATTGTTTTTAATAATTTAACAAATGTTTTGAAAAATAGCCTCAATGTGATAAAATTAGCAAACTACTTTTAAGGAGAATTTTCTAATGTTTATCACTGATGACGTAAAATATATTGGCGTAAATGATCACAATATAGATCTTTTTGAAGGGCAGTATATCGTTCCAAACGGAATGGCTTACAATTCATATCTTATTAAAGATGACAAAACTGCTGTTATGGATTCTGTTGATCGACATTTTACAAAAGAATGGCTTGAAAATTTAAATAAAGAACTTAATGGAAAACATCCTGATTATTTAGTAATACAACACATGGAACCAGACCATTCGGGAAGTATCGCAGACTTTATGAAGACATTTCCTGAAACAAAAATAGTTGCTTCAGCTATGGCTTTTAATATGATGAAATGTTATTTTGGAACAGATTATTCAGATAGACGCATTGTAGCTGGAGAAGGAACAAAACTGGAACTTGGTAAACATGTTTTAAATTTTATTACTGCTCCTATGGTCCACTGGCCAGAAGTTTTAATGACTTATGATAGTACAGATAAAATTTTGTTTTCAGCCGATGGCTTTGGTAAATTTGGAGCATTAGACGTAGAAGATGAAGAAGGTTGGGCATGTGAAGCTCGTAGATATTATTTTGGAATAGTTGGTAAATTTGGTATGCAGGTTCAGGCTGTTTTAAAGAAAGCAGCAACATTGCAAATAGAAAAAATCTGTCCTTTGCATGGTCCAGTTCTATCTGATAATCTTAAGTATTATATAGATACCTATAATACTTGGTCTTCTTACGGTGTGGAAACAGAAGGTGTTTTTATTGCTTATACATCAGTTTATGGACACACAAAAGAAGCTGCTGAACTTCTTGCAGAAGATTTAAAACAAAAAGGTTGTCCAAAGGTTGCTATAGCTGATCTTGCTAGAGAAGATCTGGCAGAGTCAGTTGAAGATGCATTTAGATATGGCAAAATTGTTTTAGCTACAACAACATATTGTGGAGAAATTTTCCCAATAATGAGAAACTTTATAGAACATCTTACGGAAAGAGGTTACCAAAAACGTAAAATTGCTATTATAGAAAATGGCTCATGGGCTCCAATGGCAGCTAAAACTATACGAAGCATGTTTGAAAAAAGCAAAGAAATAACTTTTGCTGAAAATACTGTTAGTATTAAGGGAGCTATGACAGATGCTAATAAAGAACAATTATTAGCTCTTGCATCTGAAATTTGCTGAAATAAAAAATTGTAATAAAAAAACCTGCAATATAAATTGCAGGTTTTTTTATTGTATAAGAAAACCACGCGATAGTCGCGTGGTTCTTTATAGCTTTAGCGATGAACAAAAAA
>LXOW01283332.1_pt1 | contig 44426 bp, 37 predicted proteins | sample 1368591 | NCBI WGS metagenome assembly LXOW01 (sample SAMN04884650, study PRJNA319009) | bovine gut metagenome | isolation source: Cow rumen | host: Bos taurus | place: Italy: Legnaro (PD) | collected 2014-07-09
GGTGTGGTACTCGGGCAGGCCGAAGGGGGGCAGCATGCGCAGACCGCCGGTGCGGCGGGTCATATCCCAGGCCTTGCCGCTGCCGAGGTGGTCGAGCAGGGACTGGTAGTCGCGCTGCATGATGACGCCGACGTCCAGGATGCCGGCGTTGCGCAGGGAGGAGAGGGCGAAGTCGATCAGGCGGTAGCGGCCGCAGAAGGGCAGGGAGGCGGCAGTGCGGTGACTGGTCAGCGTGAGCAGATCGGGCTCCTCCCGATAGGCAAAGATGATACCCTGATACTTTTTCATGGCTCAGACCTCCTCTCCGGTATAGATCATGGCTCCGGCAGGAACCTCCGCACCGGCGCGGATCGTAATGTTCGGGCCGCAGGTGGCGATGCCCCAGCCGGCGGCTTCCTTATCGGACGAGCCGACGTGGGCGCCCGCCTCGATGACGGTGTTCTCGCCGACGATCGAATACTCGACGACGGCGCCGCTCTTGACGACGACGCCGGGCATCAGCACGCTGAAGCGCACCGAAGCGCCCTCTTCGACGATGACCTCGGGGGAGAGGACGGAGTTCTCCACATGGCCGTTGAGCTCGCAGCCCTCGGTGATGATGGAGTGGATGATCTCCGCCTTGGGGCCGGCATAGTGCGGCGGGCAGACGGGGCTGCGGGCCGAGATGGGCCACTCGGGATCATAGAGATTGATGATGTCCTTGGACAGGATGTCCATGTTCGCGTCCCACAGGGACTTGATGGTGCCGACGTCGCGCCAGTAGCCCTCGAAGGGGTAGGGCCAGAGCTTCTCGCCCGCCTTGAGCATGTTGGGGATGATGTTCTTGCCGAAGTCCTTGCTGGAGTTCGGGTCCTTCTCGTCCTCGGTGAGGTAGTAGCGCAGCTTCTTCCAGTTGAAGATGTAGATGCCCATGGAGGCGAGGTTGCTGCGCGGGTTCTTGGGCTTTTCCTCGAAGTCCATGACATAGCCGTCTTCGCCGGGGATCAGCAGACCCATACGGGTGGCGTCCTCCCACGCGACCTGCTGCACCGCGATCGTCAGCGCCGCGTCCTTCGCGAGATGCTCCTCGAGCATCTTGGCGTAGTCCATCTTATAGATGTGGTCGCCGGAGAGGATCAGCACGTTGTCGGGATCGTAGTTCTCGATGAAGGCGAGGTTCTGGTAGATGGCGTTGGCCGTGCCGGTGAACCAGGAGCCCTGCTCGTTCGCGCCGAGGTAGGGGGGCAGGATGTAGACGCCGCCGTCGGAGACGTCGAGATCCCAGGGCTGGCCGTTGCCGATGTAGCTGTTGAGCTGGAGCGGGCGATACTGGGTCAGGACGCCGACGGTGTCGATCCCCGAGTTCGCGCAGTTGGACAGCGGAAAGTCAATGATCCTGTACTTTCCGCCAAAGGGTACGCTTGGCTTTGCGACAGATTGCGTCAGGGCATAAAGACGGGAGCCCTGTCCGCCTGCAAGAAGCATCGCTATGCAGCTTTTCTTCATATGCAGCCTCCTCTTCTTAATATTGATTTTTAAACGGTTCTCACCGTGGATGCGCAGGAAACAATGAATAATTGATAATGAATAATGAATAATTGTGGAGTCCGCTTCGCGGACGGATTATATTGGCTCCCTCTCCGAAAGCGCTGTCAGCGGAGCTGACTGAGGGAGTTGTTTCAATCGTCGCCGTAGGCGACACAATAATTATTCATTATTACTTATTCATTATTAATTATATTTATTCATCGCCCTCTCCGGCCCCTCGAGGATATACGCCTCCACCGCCTGCGCGGCGCGCTCGGCGGCTTTCTGCATATCGACGGCGTCCTGGTTCTTGAAGCTCGAGAGCACCCAGTCGGCCATGTCGTAGTCCGGGTGCGGCGGCGCGCCGACGCCGAGGCGGATGCGGGGAAACTCCTCGGTGCCGAGGCAGGCGATGATGCTTTTGAGCCCGTTGTGCCCGCCGGCGGAGCCCTTCGTGCGGATGCGCAGCTTCCCGATGGGCAGGCTGATCTCGTCCGACACGACGAGGACATGGGCGGGCGGGAGCTTATAGAAGCGCGCGGCCTCGGCAGCGGCCTCGCCGGAGAGGTTCATATAGGTCTGCGGCTTCATGAGCAGCACCTTCTCCCCGCCGAGCTCGCACTGGGCGGTCAGGGCGTGGAAGCGCGCGCGGTTGAGGTCTGCTTTATGCGCCTTGGCAAAGGCGTCGGCGGCCATGAAGCCGGCGTTATGGCGCGTCCCCTCATAGCGCAGGCCGGGATTGCCGAGGAAGACCACGAGCCAGGAGACGCCGCCGGGTTTGGAAAAGAGCATGGCTCAGCCGTTGTCGAACATGCCGGCGATCGAGACCTCCTCGTAGATGCGGCGGATCGCCTCGGCGAAGACGGAGGCCGTGGTGAGGTAGTGGATCTTCTCGCTGGAGGGCTTGTCGGCGGGATAGGGGATCGTGTCGAGCAGCAGCAGCTCCTTGATGCAGCTGTCGTTGATGCGGTCGATCGCGGGGCCGGAGAGCACGCCGTGGGTCGCGCAGGCGTAGACCTCCTTCGCGCCGCCGATCTCCTTGATGGCCTTGGCCGCGCCGCAGAGGGAGCCGGCGGTGTCCACGATGTCGTCGAGCAGGATGCAGGTCTTGCCCTCGACGTTGCCGATGATGTTCATGACCTCGGACTGGTTGGCGCGCTCGCGGCGCTTGTCCACGATGGCCATGTTGAGCCCGAGCTTCATGGAGAAGTTGCGGACGCGGGCGGTGCTGCCGACGTCGGGCGAGACGACCATCACGTCCTCATTGCCCTTGCCGAAGCGCTTGGCAAAGTGCTTGACAAATAAATTGCCGCCCATCAGATTGTCCACCGGGATATCGAAAAAGCCCTGGATCTGCGCCGCGTGCAGATCCATGGTCAGCACACGGTCGGCGCCGGCCTCGGTGATCATGTTCGCGACGAGCTTGGCGGAGATGGGATCGCGGCTCTTGGCCTTGCGGTCCTGACGGGCGTATCCGAAATAGGGGATCACGGCGGTGATGCGCTCCGCGGAGGCGCGGCGCATCGCATCGATCATGATGAGCAGCTCCATAAGGTTGTCGTTGACGGGCTTGCAGGTGGACTGGACGATGAACACGTCCTTGCCGCGCACGGGCTCGTAGACGGAAACCGAGCATTCCCCGTCCGCGAAATGGGAGACCGCGGCGTTGCCGAGGCCGATGAAGAGCTCCTGACAGATGCTCTGCGCGAGCGCGGGGTTGGAATTGCCGGTAAAGACCTGGATCTCTTTGCCGTGAGAAATCATAGATTTGTTCCTCCATCATGCTGGCTGCCTGTTTTTCTCAAAGCAGACGCAACGATACAGCTTCATTGTAGCACATCCCCGCGCGCTTGAAAAGAGCCAGAGCGAAATTTTTGAGGAAAAAAACAGGGAAAATAGTGATTTACAAGCGGGCGGTAATTGTATATAATAGAAAAGTATCTATTCAGTCCCCCGTGTCATTCTGAGGAGCCGTAGAGCCCATGGCCGGAAGAATCTTATCCCGGAATAAAAAAGATCCTTCGACTCGCTTCGCTCGCTCAGGATGACAAGGACTGAACAGTTATATAGAAAGGTAAAACAATTATACGACTGAAACACAGGGAGTATCACGATATGCTGGAATTTGAAGAATACAAGGCCAAACTGAACGCCGCGAAGCCCGACCTCGAGGTGCTGCGCGGCGCGCTCAAGCTGGAGCCCGCCCAGAAGGAGATCGAGGAGCTGGAGGCCGCGAGCGAGCGCGAGGGCTTCTGGAACGACGTGGAGAACTCCCAGAAGGTGCAGAAGCGCCTCAAAACCCTCAAGAGCAAGGTGGAAAACTACGAAAAGCTCTGCGCCTCCTGGGACGACATGCAGGCCATGTGCGAGATGGCCATCGAGGAGAACGACGACTCCATGCTGCCGGAGCTCCAGAGCGAGTTCAAGAGCTTCTCGGAGAAGGTGGAGGCCACGCGCCTCGGCACCCTGCTGACCGGCGAGTACGACGCGAACAACGCCATCCTGACCTTCCACGCCGGCGCGGGCGGCACCGAGGCGCAGGACTGGGCCTCGATGCTCTACCGCATGTACAACATGTGGGCCGAGCGCCACGGCTACAAGGTGCGCGTGATGGACTATCTCGACGGCGACGAGGCCGGGCTCAAGAGCGCCACCATCATGATCGAGGGCGAGAACGCCTACGGCTTCTTAAAGAGCGAGCACGGCGTCCACCGCCTCGTGCGCGTCTCCCCCTTCGACGCGGCCGGGCGGCGGCACACCTCCTTCGCCGCGGTCGAGGTCATGCCGGAGATCTCCAACGACAACGAGATCGAGATCGAGCTGCGGGACGAGGACATCAAGATGGACGTGTTCCGCTCCTCCGGCGCGGGCGGGCAGAAGGTCAACAAGACCTCCTCCGCCGTGCGTCTGACCCACATCCCGACGGGCATCGTGGTCTCCAGCCAGGTGGAGCGCAGCCACTTCCAGAACCTCGAAAACTGCAAGAACATGCTGCGCGCCCGCCTGGCCGAGATCAAGGAGCGCGAGCACCTGGAGAAGATCAGCGACATCAAGGGCGTGCAGATGAAGATCGAGTGGGGCAGCCAGATCCGCTCCTACGTCTTCATGCCCTATCAGCTCGTCAAGGACCACCGCACCGAGTACGAGACCGGCAACATCCAGAACGTCATGGACGGCGATCTCGACGGCTTCATCAACGCGTTTCTGTCGATGAAAGCGGCGGATTGATAATGAATAAGTAATAATGAATAATGAATAATTAAGGTGTCGCTTCGCGACGGATTGAATAGGAAGCAGAGCCTCCCCTCGCCTTCAGGCGGTAGGACTTGCGCCATTGCAAAGGCTGCCGGGGGCAGGCTTTGCAGGCGCAAGAGGCGCGAAGCGACTAGTGTCACGAAGTGACGGAGGGGTTCAGTCCGACTCCGGCGCGCTTCACGCCGCGATGCACCGTTTTTGTATGGGTTGGTTTTGGTAGATTTGGTAGGTCACCGTGGTTTTCGCTCTCTCCGATCTGCCGAAGCTCAAAGAGGAAGGGGCGCTGTGAGCTGCGCGACTGAGGGGATCTGTCCCTGCACCGCTTCCCTTGTGTACACTGCAGTCCGACCCCTCCGCCCCTTCGGGGCACCTCCCCTAACGCTTGCGCGTCAGGGGAGGCAAAAAAGGCCGCCCGGCGAAAGCCGGGCGGCTGTTGTTCTGCTACCGTTCCTCTCGGAAGTAGGCCAGGCCCAGGGAGGCGGGGGGCTGGTTCTCGCGCTTGTTGCGCATGGAGGAGAGCACCAGCACGATGATCGTGACGACGTAGGGCGCCATCTTGTAGAGCTCCTTGACGGCGAGGTTCATGCCCGAGGGGATGTACATGTGCAGGATGTACAGCCCGCCGAAGAGGAAGGAGGCCAGCACGCCGACGTTCGGCCGCCAGACCGTGAAGATGACCAGCGCGATGGCGAGCCAGCCGCGGTCGCCGAAGGCGTCGTTCGACCAGACGCCGGAGGCGTAGTCCATGACGTAGTAGAGCCCGCCGAGGCCGGCGATCATCGAGCCGATGCAGGTGGCGGCGTACTTGTAGCGCCCGACGTTGATGCCGGCGGCGTCGGCGGTGGTGGGGCTCTCGCCCACGGCGCGCAGATGCAGGCCGACGCGGGTGCGCTTGAGGACCCAGGCGGCGCCCAGGGCGATCACCACGGCGACATAGGCGAGGAAGCCGTAGGACAGAAAGAGCTTGCCGAAGGCGCCGAGCTTGTCGGCCACGGGCAGGGAGCGGCGGAAGGCGTTGCTGGTCGCGGTCAGGATGATGGAGGGCAGGTCGCTGCCGGAGAGCTTGATGAGCGAGCCGCCGAAGAAGTTGCCGAAGCCCACGCCGAAGGTGGTCAGCGCAAGGCCGGTGACGTTCTGGTTGGCGCGCAGCGTGACGGTGAGGAAGCAGTACAGCAGCCCCATCAGGAGCGAGCCGAGCAGGCAGCAGACGAGCGGGATCAGTATCGCGAGGAAGGGCTGCACGGCCGCGGCGCGCTGCTCATAGAAGAACGCGCCGATGACGCCGCTGATGCCGCCGACGTACATGATGCCGGGGATGCCGAGGTTGAGGTTGCCGGACTTCTCGGTCAGCGTCTCGCCGGTGCTGCCGAGCAGCAGGGGGATGCCCTGCACGACGGCGCGGGGGATGAAGGAGACGAAATCGAACATGGCTCAGCCCTCCTTACCCGCGCCGCGGGTGAATTTGATCTGATAGCGGATGAAGAACTCACTGCCGATGATGAAGAAGAGGATGACGCCGGTCAGGATATCGCCGTAGGAGCGGTTGAGGCCGAACTTGGTGGCGATCTCGCCCGCGCCGCGGCCGAGGAAGACGAGCAGGAAGCTCGTGAGGATCATCCAGATGGGGTTAAACTTGGCGAGCCAGGCGACCATGACCGCCGTGAAGCCGCGCCCGTCCACGATCGTCGTGGTCAGGGTGTGGTTCGTGCTGCCGACGAGCAGCAGACCCGCGAGGCCGCAGACCGCGCCGGAGAGCAGCATCGTGCGGAGGATGACGCGCTCGACCTTGATGCCGACGTAGCGCGCCGTGCGCTCGGACTCGCCGACGACGCTGAGCTCATAGCCGTGCTTGGTGTAGTTGAGGTAGACGTACATCGCGAGGCACACCGCCGCGACGATCAGGATATTCAGCAGGTACTTCGACACGGCGAACTGGGGAAACCAGCCGAGCTCCGTCTTGGAGTTGATGACGCCGATCGTGCCGGAGCCCTTCGGGGACTCCCAGACCACGCAGAAGAAGGCGACGAGCTGGGTCGCGACGTAGTTCATCATCAGCGTGAAGAGCGTCTCGTTGGTGTTGAAGCGCGCCTTGAAGAAGGCCGGGATCGCCGCCCAGAGCGCGCCGGCGGCGATGCTCGTGACGGTCATCGTGCAGAGGATGAGCCAGTTGGGCAGGTTCTGCCGCCCCATCAGGATCATGCAGGCCGCGGCGGCAAGACCGCCGATCAGCGCCTGACCCTCGGCGCCGAGGTTCCAGCAGCGCATGCGGAAGGCCGGCGTCACCGCGAGGGAGACGCACAGCAGCATCGCTATGTTCTGGCAGAGCACCCAGATCTTGCGCGGCGAGCCGAAGGAGCCGTTGAAGATCGCGGCATAGACCTCGAAGGGGTTCTGCCCGGTGACAAGCGTGGTGATCAGGCCGCAGCACACGAGCGCGAGCAGCAGCGCAGCGCCCCGGATCGCGAGGGACTGGTACCAGCGCAGCGCGCCGCGCTGGGAGACGTGAAAGAGCGGCGTGCGGACTTTATTCTTCATGCGCGTTTCCTCCGAGCTTCGTCATCATCATGCCGACGTCGCGCTTCTTCGCGCCGCGGCTGGGGACGATCCCCGAGACCTTGCCGCCGCAGAGCACGAGGATGCGGTCGGTGAGCTCCAGCAGCACGTCCAGATCCTCGCCGACGTACAGCACGGCGACGCCCCTCTCCTTCTGCTTGTTGATCTGCTCATAGATGGCGTACGAGGAGTTGATATCCAGCCCGCGCACGGCGTAGGCGGTCAGCAGCACGGTCGGCGCGGAGGCGATCTCGCGGCCGACGAGCACCTTCTGCACGTTGCCGCCGGACATCTTGCCGACCGGCGCGAAGATACCGGCGGTCACGACGCCCAGGTCATGCACGACGTTGTAGGCGACCGAGCGGGGCATTTTGCGGTCGGTGAAGANNAGACCCATGCCGAGGCGATCCTCCGGCACGAAGGAGAGCGTCACGCCGAGCTTCTGGATCTGCAGCGGGTCCTTGTCCCGGAGCGGGATGCGCTTGCCGTCGTCCTCGATGTACTCGATGCTGCCGTTCTCCACCGGCTGCAGGCCGGCGATGGCCTCCAGCAGCTCCTTCTGCCCGCAGCCGGAGATGCCCGCGATGCCGAGGATCTCGCCGGAGTAGGCGGTGAAGCTCACGTCGTCGAGCTTGAGGATGCCGTCGATGCTGCGCACGGTGAGGCCCTTGACCTCGATGCGCGGCTTGGGGTCGACGGGCTCGGGGCGGTCGATGTTCAGCGCCACGGGGTGGCCGACCATCATGTTGGTCATCTCCTGGGCGTTGGTGTGCGCGGTCGGCATATCGCCGATGAACTGCCCGTGGCGCAGCACGGCCACGCGGTCGGAGAGCGCCTCGACCTCGTGCATCTTGTGGGTGATGATGACGATGGCCTTGCCGTCGTCGCGCATGTTGCGCAGCACGGCGAAGAGCTTGTCCGTCTCCTGCGGGGTCAGCACGGCGGTCGGCTCGTCGAGGATCAGGATATCCGCGCCGCGGTAGAGCACCTTGACGATCTCGACCGTCTGCTTCTGGCTGACGGACATGTCGTAAATCTTCTGGTTCGGGTCGACCTCGAAGCCGTAGGCGTCGCAGATCGCCTTGATCTTCGCGGCGGCGTCCTTGAGATCGAGCTTGCCGGGCAGACCGAGCACGATGTTCTCCGCGGCGGTCAGCACGTCCACGAGCTTGAAATGCTGGTGGATCATGCCGATGCCGAGGTCGAAGGCGTCCTTCGGCGAGCGGATGACGACGTCCTTGCCGTCGATGGCGATCTCGCCCTCGTCCGGGAAGTAGATGCCGGAGAGCATGTTCATCAGCGTGGTCTTGCCGCTGCCGTTCTCGCCCAGCAGGGCCAGGATCTCGCCGCGGTAGATGTCCAGCCAGACCTTGTCGTTGGCCACGACCGAGCCGAAGGTCTTGGTGATGTTGCGCATCGTGACGGCGGGGGTCTTGTTGTCCAAGGGGAAAACCTCCTTTACGGGGGAATGGATACAATGAATAACGGTTTCTATTCAGTCCACCGTGTCATTCTGAGGAGCCGTACCCTCCTGTCATTCTGAGGAGCCGTACCCTCCTGTCATTCTGAGGAGCCGTAGAGCCCATGGCCGGAAGAATCTTATCCCGGATAAAAAAGATCCTTCGACTCGCTTCGCTCGCGAAGCCATGACACGGCATAATGGGCAAAACAGCGTCTCAAGATGCTGTATAGGGCAGCGCGGCGGCGGCTTCGTCACTGCGCTGCCCTTTGCAGCATGGACTCAGAAGTCCCGGCGAAAGCCGGGACTTCTGAGAGAGTGTCAAGCTCAGGCGTCGATATTGGTGATGCCGTCGATGAAGATATCGAAGTAGGGGGCGCTGCGGTACTCGGACTCATGGAAGTAACCGTCGGCGATGACGTTGGTCTCGGGGACAAAGTCGCCCATGTCGTCCACGTCGGCCAGGTACTCGGTGAGGGTCTCGCCGTTCACGGTGAAGGTGGCGGTGTCGAAGACCTTGAGGGAGCCGTCGAGCAGAGCGGCCTGAACCTCAGCGAGCTTCTCCGCGGTGCCGGCGGCGGCAGCCTGCTCGTTGATCTCGGTCAGCTTGACGGAGCCGGTGGCCAGGGTGCCGGTCCAGTCGGCGCCGATGGCCTCGCCGTTCATGACGCAGGTCATGGCATACTCCATGTAGGGAGCCCAGTTGATGCGGGAGGCGACGATGAAGGTGTTGGGGCAGGCGTCGGCGGCGGAGCCGTTATAGAACACGAAGGGGATGTTGTTGGACTCGCACTCGGTGGGAGCGCCCATGGAGTCGGCATGCTCGGAGAGCAGGACGCAGCCGTTGGAGATGAGCTTGATGGCGCCCTCCTTCTCGAGGGTCGGGTCATACCAGGAGTTGGTGAAGGTCACGTCCATCGTGGCGGAGGGGCAGACATAGCGCACGCCCAGGAAGAAGGAGGTGAAGCCGGAGACGACCTCGGCATAGGGGAAGGCGCCGACGTAGCCGACCTTCGCCTGATCGGCGGTGATCGCGCCGCTCTCGATCATCTCGTTGAGCTTGAGACCCGCGGCGACGCCGCCGAGGAAGCGGCCCTCATAGATGGAGGCGAAGGCGTTGTGGTAGTTGGCAAGGCCCGCGGTGTGGGCCTGGGTGCCGGTGGCGTGGCAGAACTGGACCTCGGGGAATTCCTTGGCGGCCTGGATCATGAAGGGCTCATGGCCGAAGGAGTCGGCAAAGATGAAGTTGCAGCCCTCGTCGACGAGCTCGGCGGCGGCGTCATAGCACTCCTGACCCTCGGGGATGCCGGTCTTGAGCAGGTACTCGACGCCCAGCTTCTCGCAGGCTTCCTTGGCGGCGTTGATGAAGTTGAGGTCATAGGTGGAGTTCTCGTCGTGCAGGAAGATGAAGCCGGCCTTGACGGTGGTCTCGGCGGAGGCGGCGGGCGCGGCGGACACGCCGAGCGCGACGATCATCGAGAGCGCGAGGAGCAGGGAAATGAGTTTTTTCATGTTCTTTCTCCTTTTTAAAAAATAGGGTGAACCATTTGATCCGCGCCGGACACCGGCGCGCAGCTCAATTGCGGCTCCAAAAAAACAAAAACGAGGAGCGGATGCGAAATCCCTCCCCAAACGAAACAGAAGCCTGACCCACCCCGCAAAGGCGAGGTCGGCTCTGGAATTTTCGTTCGATAGTCCGGTCATTTACGGCGTCCGGGTAGAGACTGCAAATCCATATCATTTGTTTATATCGAAGCCTTATGCAATTGATGGCTGTATCCTATCAGACAAAGCGGGCTTTGTCAAGCACTTTTTTCGTTAAAATCAACATTTTTTACTTCAAATATCTGTAAAAACTGCCCAAGAAATACTCTGGAAACACTTGTGTAAACACTTATATAAATGCCTGGGGGCTCCCGGCTCTCCGGGAGCCCCTGGGCGCGCGGCGCCTTACTTCAGTCCGCAAACGTGATCTCGCCCTCGTCGGTCATGGAGGCGATCTTCGCGAGGGACTCGACGCGCAGCCCGCTCCTGCGCAGCGCGTCGCCGCCGCCCTGGAAGACCTTTTCGATCGCGACGCCCGCGCCGACCGCCGTGCCGCCGGCCATCTCGACGAGCGCGCGCAGCCCGACGAGCGCCGCGCCGGTGGCGAGGAAGTCGTCGACGATCAGCACCCGGTCGCCGGGTCTCAGGTATTCCTTCGAGACGACGACGGTGCTGACGTTGCCGTGCGTGAAGGACGGCACCTCGACGGCGTAGACCTCGTCGGAGATGTTTTTGCTCCTGCTCTTCTTGGCGAAGACCAGCGGCACGCCGAAGAGCCAGGCCGTCATCGTGCCGATGGCGATACCGGAGGCTTCGATCGTGAGCACCTTGGTCACGTTCTCGCCCCCGAAGAGGCGCTTGAGCTCCAGAGCCAGCTCATAGAGCAGAGCGGGGTCGATCTGGTGGTTGAGAAAGCCGTCCACCTTGAGAATGCCGCCCGGCAGGATCCTCCCCTCCCGGCGGATGCGTTCCTCCAATAGCTGCATGGGGCACCTCCTGTATACTATAATGAATAATTAAAAATGAAAAATGAATAATTATGGTGTCGCTTCGCGACGGATTGAAATAAGAAAACGCGGCTTGCCGCGTGTCATTCTGAGCATGGCGAAGAATCTTTTGTGCTTGACATACCGAACAGTTCCTAAGATTCTTCGTCGCCTCTGGCTCCTCAGAATGACACAGAGATTCTTCCAATCCGTCGCCGCAGGCGACTCCTCAATTCTTAAGCTTTCAGTCTTCAGTCTTCATTTTTCATTGCGAAGCACGATCAGCTCGTCCTTCGGCGCCTTCGTGATGACCTCCGCGCCGTCCATGCGGAGGATCATCACGTCCTCGATGCGCACGCCGAATTTGCCGGGGATATAGATGCCGGGCTCGGCGGAGCAGAGGTCGTTTTCCGCCATGAGCGCCTCGCCGGTCGGCCCGGCGACGGGCGGCTCGTGGATATCGAGGCCGAGGGAGTGGCCGAAGCCGTGGCCGAAGTACGCCCCGTAGCCCGCCTCGCGGATGACGGCGCGGGCGGCCTCGTCGATGACCTTGCCGGGGATGCCGGAGCGCGCGGCGGCAATGCCCGCGAGCTGGGCGCGCAGCACGGTGTGGTAGACGTTCTGCATCTCCTCGGTCGCATAGCCCACGGCGACGGTGCGCGTCATGTCCGAGCAGTAGCCGTCAACAAGCGAGCCGAAGTCCATCGTGACGAAATCGCCGTTTTGGATCACCGTGTCGCCGGGGACGCCGTGGGGCAGGCTCGTGTTCTTGCCGGTCACAACGATGGGATCGAAGGAGTTGCCCTCGCTGCCGTTACGCAGCATGTGATAGACGAGCTCGGCCATGACCTCGCGCTCGGTCATGCCGGGCCTGATGAGCGGCAAAACCTCCTCGAGCGCCTTTTCGCTGATGCGCTGGGCGCGGATCATGCTCTGAATTTCCTCCTCGGTCTTGGAGGCGCGCAGCGTGCGCAGGATCGCCTGCGCGGGGCGCAGACGCAGGCCGAGCCGCTTCTCAAAGGCCGCCCAGCGGCCGTGGCTCAGGCTCTCCTCCTCCGCGCCGAGCGCCTCGCCGCAGCCGCGCACGAGCTCCCCGAGCTGTGCGAGCAGCGGGCGCTCCTTGTCGAAGAGCCGCACATCGCAGCAGCCGCCCGCGATTCTTTCCGCGGCCTCGATGTAGCGCGAATCGGTCAGCAGCCAGGCGCGCTCGCGCCCGACGAGCACGGCCCCGTCCGTGAACGCGAAGCCCGTCGCGTAGCGCTGGTTCTTCTCGTCGAGAATGAGCAGGGCGTCCAGCCCCTTGTCGATCAGTTCCGCCTGGATCCTCGCAATGTTGTTCATGTCGTTCTCTCCTGACTGAGCCGCGGGAGGCGCACGATGAAGCGCGTGCCGCGCGGCGTATTTGGTTCGACGCGGACGTCGCCGCCCAGGGCGAGCACGGCGTCGTGTACGATGCTGAGACCGAGACCGCTGCCGCCGCCCTCGCGCGAGCGCGCCTTGTCCACGCGGTAAAAGCGGTCGAAGATTTTGGCCCGTTCCTTCTCCGGGATGCCGATGCCGGTGTCCGCCACCGTCAGCACGGCCTCGCTCCCCTCCGCGCGCAGCGAGACGAGCACCGAGCCGTCCGGGACGTTGTATTTCACGGCGTTGTCGACGAGGTTATACAGGATGTGCTCGACGCTCTCACGCGGCGCGAGCACGACGCAGCCGGGCTCGAGCTCTGTGCGCAGCGTGACGTTCTTCTCGCGCGCGAAGGCGTGCAGGGAGTCGAGCACGTCCCGCGCGGCGGCGGCGAGCTCGAGTGCGACGGGCGCGGCCTCCTCCCGCCCGTCGAGCCGCGAGAGCAGCAGCAGCTTCTCGGTCGTCTTCTGCAGGCGCTTGGTCTCCTCGGCGATATCCGCGACGAACTCCCGCGCGGTGTCCGCGGCGATGCCGCGGTTGTGCAGGATGCTGTCCGAGAGCAGTCGGATCGCCGCGAGCGGGGTCTTGAGCTCGTGCGAGGCGTCGGCCACGAAGCGGCGGCGCTCCTCCTCGTTGCTCTCGAGTCTCTCGGTGAGCGCGTTGAACTCCGTCCCGAGGCGGCTGATCTCGTCCCGCCCGCGCGAGACGTGGCGGAAATGGTAGTCGCCCTTGGCGACCGTGCGCATCGAGGCGATCAGCGAGCGCAGCCGACTCGTCATCCGCTGCACGAAGAGGCTGCCCGAGAGCAGCGTCGCCGCGGCGATGACGAGCGAGAGGATGCCCAGATGCTTCTGCACGGCGCGGATGGAATCGGCGTGCGCCTCGTCCTCCTCCTGCAGCAGCAGCGCGCCGAGCAGGACGCCGCCGTCGCTGACCGGCGTGGCGATGCTGCTGTGAAAGGCGCCGTGGGCATAGCGCGAGCGGAACACTACGCGCCCGCCGAGCGCCGCGCTCACATCCTCGGCGGCCGCCTCGCCCTCGCCGCTGTCGAAGAGCGGCGCNNGCTCATATCCTCGGCGGCCGCCTCCCCCTCGCCGCTGTCGAAGAGCGGCGCGCCGCCGGCGTCGTAGACCGCGACGCGGTCGATCTCCGTGAGATCGAAGAAGCCCAGCGCCTCGGCGACGCCGGCGGAGCTGAGCCTCTCCAGCGTCGAGAGCGTGCCGGAGAGCTCCGAGGCGCGCGCGCCGAGGCTGCGCTGCTTCTCCTGGAACACCGCGTCGCGCGCGAGCCCGGCGGGGACGGTGTTCAGCAGCAGCAGAAGCAGCGCGAGCAGCAGCGCGAGCAGCAGCATGAAGCGCAGTCGGATCGAGTGCATGACGCCCTCCCCGTTCCTCATTCATTTTCCGCGAAATAGTACCCCACGCCCCATTTGGTGACGATGTACTGCGGCTTGCCGGGGTCGAGCTCGAGCTTCTCGCGCAGGCGGCGGATATGCACGTCCACCGTGCGGGTGTCGCCCTGGTAGCCGTAGCCCCAGACCAGATCGAGCAGGGTCTCGCGGCTGTAGACCTTGCCGGGGTTCTTCATCAGAAACAGTATCAGGTCGAACTCCTTGAGCGTGAGCTCGACCGGCTTGCCGTCGCGCCAGGCGGCGCGGCGCGCCTCGTCGAGGCGGATGTGCCCCTGCTGCAGCGCCGGGGGATCGCCGCCCTCCCCCGTCTGTGCCGGGCGAGCCGAGCGGCGCAGCAGCGCGCGCACTCTCGCCTTGAGCTCCAGGATGTCAAAGGGCTTGGTCATGTAGTCGTCCGCGCCGGACTCGAAGCCCAGCAGCAGATCGCTGCGCTCGCCGCGCGCGGTCAGCATGATGATCGGCACGGTGGAAAAGCCGCGTATCTCCTCGCAGACCCTCAGCCCGTCCATCTTCGGGAGCATCAGGTCAAGCAGAATGAGATCGTAGTCCCCGCTGCGCGCGAGGCTCACCGCGCTCTCGCCGTCATAGGCGGCGTCCACGGTGTAGCCCTCGCTCTCGAGGTTGAACTTGATCCCCTTGACCAGCGTCCTCTCGTCGTCCACTACCAGGATTTTCATTTTTGTCTCTCACCCTTCTAAAAGGGGGCGCGCCCGCCCCGTTCCGAGCGTCTTCTCTTCTGTCTGTCCTCCGTTTTTTTATAGTTGCAAAGCTGCCGTTTTCACAGTATAATAGAACGCCGTGGTTCAGACCCGCAAAGGGTCGCAGTACCTATATTCTATATCATACCACATTCCTGAGAAAACGGGAGTATAAAAAATGAAATTTTTAAAATTTTTTTCGCTGCTGCTCGCCCTGCTGCTCTGCTTCGGCGCGGCGTCGCCCCTCGCGCTGGCCGAGGCCGCCCCGTCGCTCGACGCGCAGGCCGCCCTGGTGATCGACCTCGACTCCGGGCGCGTGCTCTATGAGCAGAACAAGGATCAGCAGCGCGCCCCCGCGAGCCTCACGAAGGTGATGACCACCCTGCTCGCGCTCGAGGCGCTGGACGAAGGGCGCGTCAAGCTCGACGACAAGGTCGTCGCGCAGAACGACTGCCGCCAGGGTCTCAGCGAGGACAGCAGCACCGCCGGGATCGTCCCCGGCGTGACCGTCTCGCTGCGGGAGCTTTTGTATGTGACGATGGTCGGCTCGGCGAACGAGGCCTGCAACGTGATCGGCGCGTATCTGGCCGGGACGGTGGACGCCTTCGTCGCGCAGATGAACGAGCGCGCCGCCGCGCTCGGCTGCACGGGCACGCATTTTGTCAACACCAACGGTCTGCCCGCCGAGGGGCACGTCAGCACGGCCTGGGATCTCTGGCTCATCACGCGCGAGGCGTTGACGCACCCGCTGTTTCTGGAGCTTGCGAACACGGAGAGCTATGAGCCCGAGTCCATCGACGTCAACGGCGGCGCGGTCATGTACAACTCCAACGCCCTGCTGACCCCGAACGGCCACTACGGCGCGGGCTACGAATACGCCTACGCCTCGGGCGTCAAGACAGGCTTCACCCAGGCCGCGGGCTACTGCCTGATTTCCACGGCCGAGAAAAACGGCGTGCGCGCGCTCGTGATCGTCATGGGCTGCAAGGGGCTCTTGAACGCGCAGCTCAACGAATACCGCAACTTCTCCGACAGCATCCATCTCTACGACTGGGTCTTCGGCAATTTCTCGTATCAGAACGTGCTGACGACCTCGGAGACCGTGGTCAAGGTGCCGGTGGAGTTCGCGCAGGGCGACGGGCAGGTCATCTTGCACACGATCAAGGACGTGTCGTATCTGCTGCCGAACGACGCCGATCTCACGCAGCGGCGCATCGAGGTCTCGCTCTACCGCGACAAGCTGGTCGCGCCCATCGAGAAGGACACCGTGCTGGGCGAGGCGCGCATCTACCTCGGCGAGACGGACTTTGGCCCCATCAAGCTCGTGAACAACGTGCAGGTCGAGCTCGCGCGCGGGCAGTACATGCTCCAGCAGCTCAAGGCCGTGTTCTCGAAGACCTGGGTCATCGTGCTGCTGCTCGTGCTGCTGCTGTTCTTCATCGGCTATCTCGTGCTCGTGACGCGCTATCGCCGCCTCCGGCGCAAGCATCTCGAGGAGCGCCGCCGCGCCGAGCAGCGCCGCGCCGCCCAGCGCGAGGCCCTCCGCCGCGCCGAGGAGAGCGCGCAACTCGAGGGGAAATGGAAGGATCTGTTCTGAGGCACGGATGTCAAAGAGGCTCTGTCAGCGGCTGCGCTGACAGAGCCTCTTTTGTTATCGTCCCCGCTGTGTCATTCTGAGGAGCCGACAGGCGACGAAGGATCCTTCCGGCGTTCAGAAACCGGGGAAAGATTCTTCGCTTGCGCTCAGAATGACGCGAGAGGCGGACTAGCTGCCGTACACCCACCTTCTCAGCAGGCAGAGCAGGAGCAGGTGGCCGGGGTAAAAGAGATAGAAGAAGTACTTCGGCTGTCGGCCGCGCCTGCCGTTATAGAGCCGAAAGAGCGCGAAATCGACGCAGCTCACGACCTCGATCGGGTGCGCGGCATACAGCGCCGCGGCGCTCAGAAGATCGCGCGGCGCGGGCTCGGCGCGGAAGACGCCCATCGCCGCGACGGCGAGCACGCCCCAGGCCTCGTAGTCGGTGCGGGCGAGGTGGGCGAGCNNCCGAGAAGGAGCGTCCAGAAGACGTTCTGATGCTTCCAGTACGGCTCCTCAGAGAAGAAGGCCAGGTCGAAGGGCAGCTCCGAGAGCAGGGCGAAGAGAGCGAGGCGCAGCAGGTACCTTGCGCGGCTGCGGGTGTGGAAGAAGCTCTCGGCGAGCAGGAAGGCGTAGAGCGGGAAGGACGGTCGGCCGACGCAGCGCAGGGCGACGTAGGTCTTCCAGCCGAAGGGCGGCGCGCCGACCCTCAGCCCCGCCTTATAGAAAACCAGCGCCGCGTGGTCGATCAGCATACTCGCGAGCGCGAGCCACTTGAGCGCCGCGGCGCTGAGTCCCTGTTTGGGCAAGAGTTTCCCTCCTCTCCGTTTTGGCACATCCGTTGTCCGTAGGGGAGGCCCTTGCCCCCTCCCGCCGGATACAGGCATGTTTTTCTTGAAAAACTACGGCAAATTCGCACATTTTCACGAATTTGCCGTAGCTGTCTTCCTGTTTTGAGTTCGTACCGCCGGGAGGGGCAAGCCCCTCCCCTACGGCAAATTCGCACATTTTCACGAATTTGCCGTAGCTGTCTTCCTGTTTTGAGTTCGTACCGCCGGGAGGGGCAAGCCCCTCCCCTACGGGAAAGCGGACTTTTTCACAGTCCCTTGCGCTTTGCGCAGATGTGCTTGTTACAGCGCGTTGGTCTTGTTGACCAGGGCGCTCAGATCGACGTATTCCTCGGGCGCGGCCTCGATGCTCTCGTCGGTCTCGAGCTCGAAGTCGCGGTACACGGAGAGACCCGAGCCCGCGGGGATGAGCTTGCCGATGATGACGTTCTCCTTCAGGCCGACCAGGTGGTCGACCTTGCCCTTGATGGCGGCGTCGGTCAGGACCTTCGTGGTCTCCTGGAAGGACGCGGCGGACATCCAGCTGTCGGTGGCGAGGGAGGCCTTGGTGATGCCCATGAGAAGCTGCGTGTAGGTGGCGTGGCTCAGCCCCTCCTCGCCGGCGGCGATGCGCTCGTCGATGCGGCGGTTGGCGTCCTTGAACACGGAGATGTCCACGGTCGCGCCGGAGAGCAGATCGGTGCTGCCGGCCTCCTCGACGCGCACCTTGCGCATCATCTGGCGCACGATGACCTCGATGTGCTTGTCGTTGATATCGACGCCCTGCTGGCGGTAGACCTTCTGGACCTCGCTGGTGATATAGCTGCGCACGCCCTGGCGGCCGAACTCATCGTCGTTCACGCCGCGGATGCGGAGCACGTCGTGCGGGTTGAGCGCGCCGGAGGTGAGCTCCTGGCCCTTGTCGACATGGTCGCCGTTGTGCACGAGGATGCCCGCGGAGTGCGGCACGGTGTAGACGTTCGTGCTGCCCTCGGCCTCGTTGGTGACGGTGATGGAGTACATGACGCCCTTCTTGGCCTCCTCGATGCTGACGGTGCCGGAGATCTCGGAGAGGATCGCCATCTTCTTGGGCTTGCGCGCCTCGAACAGCTCCTCGACACGGGGCAGACCCTGGGTGATATCGTCGCCCGCGACGCCGCCGGTGTGGAAGGTACGCATCGTGAGCTGGGTGCCCGGCTCGCCGATGGACTGGGCGGCGATGACGCCGACGGCCTCGCCCGCGTTGACGGGGCGGCCGATGGCGAGGTTGATGCCGTAGCACTTGGCGCAGACGCCGGTGCGCGCCTCGCAGGTCAGCACGCTGCGGATGAAGGCCCTGTGGATGCCGTGCGCCTCGAGCACCTTCGCGTCCTCGGGCATGAGCATGTGGTCGGTGCCGAAGAGCAGCTCGCCCGTCTCGGGATCGGTGATCGGCACGGCCGGGAAGCGGCCGTGGATCGCGGTGCCGAAGCTCTCGACCAGCTGGCCGCGGTCGTACACGGCGGAGGCCCAGACGCCCTCGCTCGTGCCGCAGTCGGCCTCGCGGATGATGACGTCCTGGCAGACGTCGACCATGCGGCGGGTCAGGTAGCCGGAGTCGGCGGTACGCAGGGCGGTATCGGCCATGCCCTTGCGCGCGCCTCTGGTGGAGATGAAGTACTCCAAGACGCTCAGACCCTCGCGGAAGTTCGACTTGATGGGAATTTCGATCGTCTTGCCGGAGGTGTTCGCCATCAGGCCGCGCATACCGGCGAGCTGACGGATCTGGTTCATGGAGCCGCGGGCGCCGGAGTTCGCCATCATGTAGATGGGGTTGTACTCGTCGAGCGCGCTGGAGAGCGCGTCGGTGACGTCCTTGGTGGTCTTCTCCCACTCGGAGACGACCAGGCGGTAGCGCTCGTCGTCGGTGATGAAGCCGCGCTTGTACTGGCGCTCGATCTTGACGACCTCGTCCTCGGTGGCGTGGATCAGCTCGTACTTCGCGCTCGGCACGGTCATATCCGCGACGGAGATCGTGATCGCGCCCTTGGTGGAGTACTTGTAGCCCAGCGCCTTGATGCTGTCGAGCACCTCGGCGGAGATCGTGAAGCCGTACTTCTGGATGCAGCGGTCGATGATGTCGCCGAGCTGCTTCTTGCCGACCTGGAAGCTGATCTCGTGGTCGAACATGTGCGCGGGGTCGTTGCGGTCGACATAGCCGAGATCCTGCGGGATCGGCTCGTTGAAGATGATGCGGCCCACGGTGGTGACGATCGTGCGCTGCTCATCGACGCCGTCGACGGTCTTGGTCACGCGCAGACGGATCGGCGCGTGCAGGCCGACGTCGCCCTCGTTGTAGGCCATGATGGCCTCGTTGGCGTCGCGGTAGAGGAGCATGGGCTTGTAGGTCGCGGGCTGCGTCTTGTTCTTCTTCGCCTCGAGGTTTTTGGCGTAGAGCTCGTCGCCGTCCACGATGGCGCCGGCCTCGAGGCCGGTGTCGCCCGGATCGTCCACGAGCACGCGCTCCGCGCCCTTCTCGGCCGAGCCGATGCGCACCATGGTCAGGTAGTAGGAGCCGAGGATCATGTCCTGCGTCGGCACGGTGACGGGGTGGCCGTCCTGCGGGCGCAGGAGGTTGTTGGCCGAGAGCATGAGGATGCGGGCCTCGGCCTGCGCCTCGGCGGACAGGGGAACGTGAATGGCCATCTGGTCGCCGTCAAAGTCGGCGTTGTACGCGGTGCAGACCAGCGGGTGCAGGCGCAGGGCGCGGCCCTCGACCAGGATCGGCTCGAAGGCCTGGATGCCCAGGCGGTGCAGCGTCGGCGCGCGGTTGAGCAGCACCGGGTGCTCCTTGATGACGTCCTCGAGCGCGTCCCAGACCTCGGTGCGCTGCTTGTCGACCATCTTCTTGGCGGACTTGATGTTGTTGGCCACGCCGTCCTCCACCAGCTTCTTCATCACGAAGGGGCGGAAGAGCTCGATCGCCATCTCCTTCGGCACGCCGCACTGATAGATCTTCAGGTCGGGGCCGACGACGATAACGGAACGGCCGGAATAGTCGACGCGCTTGCCGAGCAGGTTCTGGCGGAAGCGGCCCTGCTTGCCCTTGAGCATGTCGCTGAGGGACTTGAGCGCGCGGGAGTTCGCGCCGGTGACGGCGCGGCCGCGGCGGCCGTTGTCGATCAGGGCGTCCACGGCCTCCTGGAGCATGCGCTTCTCGTTGCGCACGATGATGTCGGGGGCGTTGAGCTGCTGGAGCCTTTTCAGGCGGTTGTTGCGGTTGATGACGCGGCGGTACAGGTCGTTCAGGTCGCTCGTCGCGAAGCGGCCGCCGTCGAGCTGCACCATCGGGCGGATCTCGGGCGGGATCACGGGCAGGATGTCGATGACCATCCACTCGGGGCGGTTGCCGCTCTGGCGGAAGGCCTCGACGACCTCGAGGCGCTTGACGATCTTGGCCTTCTTCTGGCCGCTGGCGGTCTTGAGCTCCTCGCGCAGCTCGAGCGCGAGCTGCTCGCAGTCGATCTGCTGCAGCAGCTCCTTGATGGCCTCGGCGCCCATGCCGGCCTTGAAGTCGTCCTCATAGTACTCGCGGTAGTGGCGGTACTCCGATTCGGTGAGGATCTGCCCCTTCTTGAGCTCGCTCACGGTGCCGGGATCGGTGACGATGTAGTTTGCGAAGTACAGCACCTTTTCGAGCGTGCGCGGGGTGAGATCGAGCATCAGGCCCATACGGCTCGGGATGCCCTTGAAGTACCAGATGTGGCTCACGGGCGCGGCGAGCTCGATGTGGCCCATGCGCTCGCGGCGCACCTTGCTCTTCGTGACCTCGACGCCGCAGCGGTCGCAGATCTTGCCCTTGTAGCGGATCTTCTTATACTTGCCGCAGTGGCACTCCCAGTCCTTCGTGGGCCCGAAAATGCGCTCGCAGAACAGGCCGTCGCGCTCGGGCTTGAGCGTGCGGTAGTTGATGGTCTCCGGCTTCTTGACCTCGCCGTAGGACCAGCTCAGGATCATCTCCGGGGAGGCAATGCCGATCTGAATGGCGTCAAAGGGTGTGTAGCTCATACCATATCCTCCTCATCGTCGTAATCGTTCAGGCCGAGGTCGGCGCCGAGCTCGTCCTCGGGCACGTCCTCGATGGAGAAGCCCTCGGACTCGATATCCTCGTCGTTCGGCGCGTAGAACTCGTCCTTCATCTCCGGCACGAAATCGTCCTCATCGTCCTCCTTGAGCTCGATCTCGCTGCCCTCCTCGTCGAGCACGCGCACGTCGAGGCAGAGCGACTGGAGCTCCTTGACCAGCACCTTGAAGGACTCGGGCACGCCGGGCTGCGGGATATTGTTGCCCTTGACAATGGCCTCGTAGGTCTTGACGCGGCCGGTCACGTCGTCGGACTTGACCGTCAGGATCTCCTGCAGGGTGTAGGCCGCGCCGTAAGCCTCGAGCGCCCAGACCTCCATCTCGCCGAAGCGCTGGCCGCCGAACTGCGCCTTGCCGCCCAGAGGCTGCTGGGTGACGAGGCTGTAGGGGCCGGTGGAGCGGGCGTGGATCTTATCGTCGACCAGGTGGTGGAGCTTGAGGAAGTAGACCCAGCCGACCGTGACGTCGTTGTCGAACTTCTCGCCGGTGCGGCCGTCGTACATGACGCTCTTGCCGTCCTCGCGCAGGCCCGCCTGGCGCAGGGTCTCGCGGATGGTGGTCTCGTTGGCGCCGTTGAAGATCGGGGTCGCGACCTTCCAGCCGAGCGCCTGGGCGGCGTAGCCGAGGTGGACCTCCAGCACCTGCCCGATGTTCATACGGGAGGGCACGCCCAGGGGGTTCAGCACGATGTCCAGCGGGGTGCCGTCGGGCAGATAGGGCATATCCTCGCGCGGCAGGATGCGGGAGACGACGCCCTTGTTGCCGTGGCGGCCGGCCATCTTGTCGCCGACGGAGATCTTGCGCTTCTGCGCGATGTAGACGCGGACGACCTCGTTGACGCCGGGGTTCATCTCGTCGCCGTTCTCGCGGGTGAAGACCTTGACGTCCACGATGATGCCGCTCTCGCCGTGGGGCACCTTGAGCGAGGTGTCGCGGACCTCGCGCGCCTTCTCGCCGAAGATCGCGCGCAGCAGGCGCTCCTCGGCGGTCAGATCGGTCTCGCCCTTGGGCGTGACCTTGCCGACCAGGATGTCGCCGGCCGTGACCTCCGCGCCGACCATGATGATGCCGCGCTCGTCGAGGTACTTGAGCGCGTCGTCGCCGACGCCGGGGATGTCGCGGGTGATCTCCTCGGGGCCGAGCTTGGTGTCGCGGGCGTCGCACTCGTACTCCTCGACGTGGATGGAGGTGAACACGTCCTCCATGACGAGGCGCTCGTTGAGGAGGATGGCGTCCTCGTAGTTGTAGCCCTCCCAGTTCATGTAGCCGACCAGGATGTTCTTGCCGAGGGAGATCTCGCCGTTGGAGGTGGAGGGGCCGTCGGCCAGCACGTCGCCCGCCGTGACGCGCTCGCCCACCGAGACGATGGGGCGCTGGTTGATGCAGGTGCCCTGGTTGGAGCGGGAGAACTTGATGAGCTTGTAGTCCTTGAGCCCGACCCCGTCGTAGCGGACGGAGACGTAGTTGGCGTCCACGCGGGTGACGACGCCGTCGCCCTCGGCGAGNNGTGGTCATCAGCGGCACGGCCTGGCGCTGCATGTTCGCGCCCATCAGCGCGCGGTTCGCGTCGTCGTTTTCAAGGAAGGGGATCATCGCCGTCGCGATCGAGACCATCATCTTGGGGCTGATATCGACGTAGTCGACCTCCTCCCGGTTGACGGAGACGGTATCGTTGCGGTGGCGGCAGGTGATGCGCTTGTTGACAAAGCAGCCGTTCTCGTCCACGGGCTCGGAGGCCTGCGCGACGATGAACTGATCCTCCATGTCGGCGGTCATGTACTCGACCTCGTCGGTCACGCGGCAGGTGCCCTTCTCGACCTTGCGGAAGGGCGCCACGAGGAAGCCGTACTCATTGGCGCGGGCAAAGGAGGCGAGGTAGTTGATGAGGCCGATGTTCGGGCCTTCGGGCGTCTCAATGGGGCAGAGGCGGCCGTAGTGGGTGTAGTGGACGTCGCGCACGTCGAAGCTCGCGCGCTCTCTGGACAGACCGCCGGGGCCGAGGGCCGACATACGGCGCTTGTGCGTCAGCTCGGCGAGGGGGTTGGTCTGATCCATGAACTGGCTCAGCGGCGAGGAGCCGAAGAACTCCTTGATCGCCGCCGTGACCGGGCGGATGTTGATGAGGCTCTGCGGGGTGACGATGTCGAGATCCTGGATCGTCATGCGCTCGCGGATGACGCGCTCCATGCGGCTGAAGCCGATGCGGAACTGGTTTTGCAGCAGCTCGCCGACGCAGCGCACGCGGCGGTTGCCGAGATGGTCGATGTCGTCCGCCTCGCCGACGCCGTGGGCCAGGCCGTTGAGGTAGTTGACGGAGGCGAAGATGTCGTCGACGACGATGTGCTTGGGGATCAGCACGTCGATGTTCTCGCGGATGGCGTCCTTGAGCGCCTCGCCCTGGTACTGCTCGGCGAGAGAGCGCATGACGACGCCGCGCACGAGCTCCTTCACGCCGAGCTCAGCGGGGTCGAAGTCGATATAGCGGCGGATATCCACCATGCCGTTGGAGAACACGCGCACGTCCTTGCCGTCGATGCGCAGCGTCACGGCGAGCACGCCCGCGTCGGCGATCCTGCGCGCGTCGGCGCGGGAGAGCACCTGCCCGGCCTCGTACAGCAGCTCGCCGGTGAAGGGATCGGCCACGGGCGCGGCCAGCTCGAAGCCCGCGATGCGCGGGAAGAGGGAGAGCTTCTTGTTGAACTTGTAGCGGCCGACGTTGGAGATCTCATAGCGGCGGCGGTCATAGAACAGACCGTCGAGCAGAGCCTCGGCGGACTCGACCGTCGGGGGATCGCCGGGACGCAGCTTGCGGTAGATCTCGATCAGGCACTCCTCGCGGCTGCGGGTCGTGTCCTTCTCGAGCGTGGAGACCATGCGCTCGTCCTCGCCGAAGATCTCCTTCAGGCGCTCGTTCGTCGTCGCGCCGACGTAGGGGTCGCTCACGCAGCTCAGCCAGGTGGCCGGGCGGCTCTCGTCGTAGGCGCCCATGGCCTTGAGGAACCAGGTGATGGGGAGCTTGCGGTTCTTGTCGATGCGGACGTTGAAGACGTCGTTGGCGTCGGTCTCATACTCCAGCCACGCGCCGTGATACGGGATCACGGTGGAGGCGTAGACGCTGATCATGGCCTTGTCGGTGGTCTTGTCGAAGTAGACGCCGGGGGAGCGGACGATCTGGGAGACGATGACGCGCTCCGCGCCGTTGATGACGAAGGTGCCGCCCGCGGTCATGATCGGGAAGTCGCCCATGAAGATCTCCTGCTCCTTCATCTCGCCGGTCTCCTTGTTATAGAGATGCACCTTGACCTTGAGCGGGGCGGCATAGGTGGCGTCGCGCGCCTTGCATTCCTCCTCGGAGTACTTGGGCTTCTCGTTCATGCTGTAATCGACGAAGCTCAGCACGAGATTGCCGGTGTAGTCCGTCACGGAGTCCACATCGCGGAACACCTCGTGCAGACCTGTCTCCAGGAACCACTTGTAGGAGCTCTTCTGGATCTCCAGCAGATTCGGCATGTCCTGGATCTCCTCGACGCGGGCAAAGCTCTTTCGCAGGGTCTTGCCGTAGTGAACATCTTTTGGCATAGACGCACTCTCCTTCTTCGTATTGAAACGCACGGGTAAGTTTTCACTTTTTGAACCCCTGCGTCGATTGGGCATTGATTTTATTCCCCTGCGCTGGTATACTGACCGCAGTCAGATGATGGGGCAGACTGCCCCCTTCCCTGTGCATAGGGCAAGCTATTGTACCATCTTTGACAGGGCAAAGTCAAGGATTATTTTTTGAAAATCTGTCTTTTTCGGGGAGCTGCACGGCTCTCCTTTTATTTTGCTGAAGGTCGGTGGCCGGCATGGATTTGTTTACCGTTCTCTTTATGGCTCTGCTCGCGGGCTTCGGGCTGTTTCTGCTCTGGCACGAGGGGCTGCTGCGCACGCGCCTGAGCTGGCTGCTCGCGCTCGCGCTGCTGCTCGCGGCCTTCGGCGGCCGGCTCGTCTGCTTTGACTACGAGACCCTGGACTATCAGAACTTTCTCTCGCGCTGGGCGGCCTTTTTCCGGCAGTACGGCGGCTTTCTCGCCATGAAATACCCGGTGGGCAACTACAACATCCCCTACCTCTATTTCCTCGCGCTCTTCTCCTATCTGCCCGTGCGCGACCTCTATCTCATCAAGGCGCTCTCCACGCTCTTCGACCTGCTGCTCGCCTGGGGCGTGCTGCGGCTGGTCGACCGCTTCACCGGGAGCGCGGTGCGTCGCTTCTGCGCCTTCTTCACGGCGCTGCTGCTGCCCACGGTCTTTCTCAACAGCGCGGTCTGGGGTCAGTGCGACAGTATGTACGTCGCGCCGCTGCTGCTCGGGCTCGACGCCGCGCTGCGCAAGCGCCCGCGCCTGTCCGTCGTGCTGGCCGCGCTCGCCTTCGGCTTCAAGCTGCAGGCCGTGTTCGTGCTGCCCGTCTGGGCGGTGCTCTGGATGAGCGGGCGGATCAAGGGGCGGCAGCTTCTCTGCTTCCCCGCGGCCTATCTCGTGCTCGTGCTGCCCGCCGTGCTGCTCGGGCGGCCGTTTCTGGAGACGGTGACGCTCTACTTCTCCCAGACCGGCAGCATCGGCTCGGGGCTCAACTACAACTCCCCCTCGATCTTCGCGATCTTCTGGCACGTCGAGAACGAGGAGGCCGCGGCCGTCCTCGCGATCGTCGCGGCGGCGCTCTTCACGCTCAACATGCTCGGCGTCGCCTGGGTGCAGCGCCGCAGGCTCAGCGACCAGGCCGTGCTCGCGCTCGCGCTGCTCTTCGCCATCGGCATCCCCTTCTTCCTCCCGCACATGCACGAGCGCTATTTCTATCCCGCGGACATCCTCGCGCTGGTCATGGCCTTCGCCTTCCCGCTGCTCTCGGCCGCCGCGCTTCTCACGCAGTACGCTTCGCTGCTCGGCTACCACGCCTATCTCAAAATGCGCTACCTCCACCCCATGCGCTACGGCTCCGCCGCGCTGATTCTGAGCTTCGCCCTGGGGCTGATCTGCTTTTTGCAGGGGCTGGAGGTGAGGAGGGGGAAGAAGAAAGCGCCGGCGAAATAGCACGCGGGTTTGCCCTCCCCCTTTTCACATAACTCATTTTTCGTTAAAGATTGAAATAACCAAGAAATAATGATATAGTAGTTGTCAGAAAGATATAGAGAGGGTGTCTGTGCCATGACCGTGAATCACAAATACATTGATTCGGATATTCAGTCCAGATTTGAGTTTTATGACTACGGCCATGCGATCGAAATACTTTATGAGAGTTTTCCGACAGAATGGGAAGAGATTCAGAGCGCGCTGCGAAAGCTGTCTCTCACGCTTGAGGATATCACAAAAGCAGGCGGGAACGAATCTCCCATCCCCAAGAAATTTGACGATGCTCTTTATCCCTACGGCTGGCGTGAGATTCGCATCTCCGGCGACCTTATTGTGAAGAAATACCCGAGGCAGTCAGCACAGCGCAGAGGTCGTTTCGCGGATGAGCCTTTTGAGATTGAGACGATCAAGGGGTATATTGACGGTCATAATATTGATTTTCTAAAGAATAAAGTAGCATTTGATTTGGAATGGAACAGCAAGGACCAAACCTTTGACCGTGATTTGCTCGCTATGAGGACATATTTCGACTGTGGGCTCATTGATGTAGGCGTAATTGTTACAAGGGCTGAGGAATTGAACGGTGTTTTCAGGGACTTGGGCATTATGGCGAAATACGGCGCTTCCACGACATGGATGGGAAAACTCTTATACCGACTCGACAGCAGGCGGAACGGTGGTTGTCCGATTCTGGCTGTCGGGATCAGAAAGGGGTGTGTCAAGGGCTATGAGTAATCTGGAAAGCACAGCGAAAGACTTGATGGCTTTTACAAACGGGAAAAAGTATAACACCATCTACGCCGATCCTCCCTGGCAGTTTCAGAACCGAACCGGCAAGGTCGCCCCCGAGCACAAACGCCTGACCAGATATGAGACGATGACGCTCTCCGATATCAAGGCGCTGCCCGTCTCGAAAATCGCCGATGAAAAAGCACACTTATATCTGTGGATTCCGAACGCCCTGCTCCCGGACGGTCTGGCTGTTATGGATGCCTGGGGCTTCGAGTATAAGGGGAATGTTGTCTGGGAAAAAGTCCGAAAAGACGGTCTCCCTGATGGAAGAGGCGTCGGTTTTTATTTCCGAAATGTTACAGAACTCTTGTTGTTTGGAATCAAAAAGAAAAGCGAGCCAAATCGCACGCTGGCTCCCGCCCGCTCTCAGGTCAATCTAATTAGGACACAGAAGCGTGAGCACAGCAGGAAACCCGATGAAATCATCCCCATTATAGAGGCTTGCAGTCTTCCGAATCGAATTGAACTGTTTGCTCGCGGAGATCGCGAGGGCTGGGATATGTGGGGAAATCAAGCCGACCCCAGCTATGAACCGACTTGGAACACTTACAAAAACCATACAATAGCGGTCGCAGAATAAACAACACATTAAAGCACTGGGCCCTCCGCCGAAGGCGGAGGGCCCAGACATATTTTATCTCATATACACTCTCGGCACCCGCTTCGAGACCGCGCAGAGGAGCTCGTAGGGGATGGTCTGGGCCGCGTCGGAGAGCTTCAGGAGCGAGCTGCGCTCGCCGAAGATCTCGACCTCGCTGCCCACCCCGACCTCAGGCAGGTCGCTGAGATCGACCATGCACATATCCATGCAGATCGAGCCGCGCTGCGGGGCGAAGCCCCCCGCCGCCGCGAAGGAGCAGCGGTTGGAGAGCAGCCGCGGCAGCCCGTCGGCATAGCCGATGGCGAGCACGCCCATGCGCGTAGGCTTTTCGGTGATGAAGCGCCGCCCGTAGCTGACCGAGGTGCCGGGCGCGTAGTGCTTGATGGTGCTGACCGTCGTCACGAGGCGCATGCAGGGCTTGAGGCCGAGCCGCCCGCTCGTATCGCCGTAGCCGTAGAGCAGCAGGCCGGGGCGCACCATGTCCAGCGCCATCTCCGGATAGTTCGCCGTCGCGCCGGTGTTGGCGCAGTGCCGTATCGCGAAGTGAAAGCCGCTGCGCGCCTCCACCGCGTCGATGACTGAGGTGAAGAGCCGGAATTGCCCGCGGGTGTAGCGTTCGCTCTCCGCGTCCGCCTCGTCGGAGACCGCGAAGTGGGTATAGATCCCCTCGGTCTCGAGATTCGGCAGGGCGAGGGTCCTGCAGAGGTTCTCAAGCCCGCTCTCATAGTACTCGCCCGCGCAGAGGAAGCCGAGGCGGGACATGCCGGTGTCGAGCTTGAGGTGGATCCGCAGCGTCCGGCCGAGAGAGGCCGCCGCCGCGCTGTAGAGCTCGGCCTTGTTGAGCGAGCTCACGGTCTGCGTGATGTCATAGTCGATCAGCGCCTCGGTGTATTCGTGCGGGGTGTGGCCGAGGATCAGAATCGGCATGGACACGCCGCCCTGCCTCAGCTCCAGCGCCTCGTCCAGGCAGGACACCGCGAGATAATCCGCCCCGGCCTGCTGCATGAGCCACGCGACCGCGAGCGCCCCGTGGCCGTAGGCGTCGGCCTTCACCACGCCCAGAAAGCGGCAGCCCGCCGGCAGCGAGGCGCGGATGCTCCGGTAATTGTGCAGGAGATTCGGCAGGGAGATCTCCGCCCAGCTTCTCTTTTGCAGATCGTTCATATCAGTCTCTCCAGTCAGTGAGTTCACAGAATATGCGCACGCGCCCGCCGCTCTCAAGCTCGGCGCGGCGCGGGGTCATGCTCTCGGGCTCGAACCAGACCGAGACCGTGAGGCTGTCGTCGAGGATCAGCCGCACGGCCGCCTCGTCCTCCTCCCGCCAGTGGGAGTCCAGGTGCCCGGCGAGCAGGGCCTCGACGAGCTTCGGCAGGGCGTTCATCGGCGTGAGACCGTAGGGGTCGAGCGGCCCGGTTTCGAGCATCAGCCCCTCGAATTCGAGCGCGCCGCCGCCGGGCTTCAGGTGCGCGCGGATGCCCGCGATCCGCTCGGGGCGCAGCACGGTGACGGTCTCGCCCTCTGCGTCCTTCTCATAGGCTAAGGTGAAGTTCAGCGTCCGGTCGGCGTATTCGGCGCGCACATCGCAGGTGAAGCCCAGCTCCTCCCGCGCCGCGAGCGCGTCGGAGAAGGCGAGAAAGCGCGTCTCGTCGGCGCGCCGCGCGCAGCCCGAGAGCAGCAGACAGCAGACCAGCAGGGGCAAAAGCAGCCGTTTCATGGTATCCCCTCCCAGGTGAAGATACCAGAGGCTATGCCGGGGGCATGGGCGCTTATGCCTGTTCTCAACGGGTTTTTGTCATGCAATAATTCAGCCCGTGAGCCTCCCCTGACGCGGGCGAGCCGGAGGCGGGGCTGAACTGTTGTTCCATTATACCGTCCCGGCGCGAAAAATGCAAAACTTTTTCTTGCGCTTTGCGCCCGTCTGCTGTAGAATAGCGTGGTTTTAAAGGAGATGTCATACTATGTCTGTATTATTGTCCCTCTCCGTCGCGATTTTCGCGGGGCTGCTGATGACCCGCGTGCTCGGGCGCCTCAAGCTCCCGGACGTGACGGCCTATCTGGTCGCGGGCGTGCTGATCGGCCCGAGTCTGCTCGGCGCCCTCGCCGTCCCCGGCCTGGGCTTTGCGAGCTTCGAGGAGCTGGAGACCCTCGGGCTGATCTCCGACGTGGCGCTCGGCTTCATCGCCTTTTCGATCGGCAACGAATTCCGCCTCTCCCAGCTCCGGGAGACCGGGCGGCAGGCGCTCGTGATCGGCATTTTGCAGGCCGTGATAACAACCGCGCTCGTCGATCTCGTGCTCGTCGCCTTCCACCTGCTCTTCCCGCAGGTGCTGAGCCTGCCCGCGGCGCTCACCCTCGGCGCCATCGCCGCGGCGACCGCCCCGGCCGCGACATTGATGGTCGTGCGCCAGTACAAGGCCAAGGGGCCGCTGACCGATCTGCTGCTGCCCATCGTCGCGCTCGACGACGCGGTGGGTCTCGTGCTCTTCGCGGTGTCCTTCGGTATTGCCAAGGCGATCCAGAGCGGGGTCGTGGACGTGTACACCATCGTCATCAATCCGCTGCTCGAGATCCTCGGCTCGCTGGTGCTCGGCTCGCTCGCGGGGCTGCTGCTGACCTGGCTGGAAAAGCTCTTCCACTCCAACCGCAACCGCGTCGCCATGACCATCGGCTTCGTGTTCCTCACCGTCGCGCTCGCAAAGCTCTCGATCCCCGCCGGGCAGGCGACGCTCGGCTTCTCGCCGCTGCTCGTGTGCATGATGCTCGGCAGCGTCTTCTGCAACCTCTGCCCGCTCTCGGACGAGATCATGGAGCGCGCCGACAAGTGGTCGAGCCCGCTGCTGGTGCTCTTCTTCGTGCTCTCCGGCGCGGAGCTGGAGCTCGCGGTCTTCGCGCAGGTCTCGAGCGTGCTCGTCGGGCTCGTGTACATCCTGAGCCGCTGCCTCGGCAAGTACTTCGGCGCGCGCGAATCGAGCCGCCTCGTCGGCTGCGACAGGCGTATCGTGGACTATCTCGGCATCACGCTCTTTCCGCAGGCCGGCGTCGCGCTCGGCATGTGCGTGACCGCCTCGGCCCTGCCCGGCGACGGCTCGATGATCCGCAACACCGTGCTCTTCGCCGTGCTGTTCTATGAGCTCGTCGGCCCGGTGATGACCAAGTGGGCGCTCACCCGCGCGGGCGATATCCAGCCCAAGAGTGAGGATGTGCTCAAGCGCCGCGAACAAAAGCTCGCCCAGGCAGCGCAGCAGTAACAGCAGGACGCCCGGCCTTCGGCCGGGCGTCCTGCTGTTACCATCGGAGCACCCGCGCGATCTCCTTGGCGACGCCGCACTCGACGTTGCTCTCGCAGACGGCGTCGGCGGCGGCCTTGACCGCGGGCTCGGCGTTTGCCATCGCGACGCCGCGCCCCGCCGCCTCCAGCAGCGAGAGATCGTTTGTGCCGTCGCCGAAGGCGAGCGTGTCCGCCGGGTCGATCCCGAGCGCGGCGCAGAGGAGCCTCAGGCCGTTGCCCTTCCCGGCATGGACGCTGTTGATCTCCATGTTGTTGCTCGTGGAGCTCGCCGCAATCAGCTCCGGGAAGACGGCGGGAAAGCGGGCGATCGTCTCCAGGCGCAGGGCGTTGTCCTCCGGGCGGAAGAAGCACTGGATCTTCTGCACCGGTCGGCCGTGCTCGCGCAGGGTCTGCTTGAGATCGGGCACGCGGATGCGCAGCCGGTCGAGCAGGCGCAGCATGAACGGCTCGAAGCCGAAATACGGGGGCGCGGCGTCGTACATGGCCTGGCTCATCCAGCCCTGATCGTCCTGATAGCAGTCGTAGAGCACGGGCAGCGCGTCGAGCCAGTCCATCACGCGCAGCGTCAGCTCCAGCGGGACGTTCGCCTGCGCGAGCGAGCGCTTTTCCCGCGTATCATAGATTTCCGCGCCGTTGGCGAGGATGTAGCAGCGCAGAAAGGGCAGCGCGCGCAGCTGCTCGGGGATGCCGCGCAGGATGCGTCCGGTCGCGGGGACGAGAAGGACGCCCTCGGCGGCGGCGCGTTCGAGCGCGCGGCGGTTTTCCTCCGGGATGCGCTTGTCGTTGTCGAGCAGCGTCCCGTCGAGATCAAAGACTATCAGGCGGCAGTTCATGTGTCGTTCTCCTTCGCGCGCCGCGGGCGCGGCGTCCTCATTTGCGGTGCTTGATCCGGCGGAACAGCTCGGGCGCGAGCTTGCTGAGCGCCGCGACCAGCCGGAACGCTGCCAGCGTCAGCGTCACCGAGCCCGTGCGCAGCACGGCGCTCAGGGCGCGCACGGGCAGCCCGCCCGAGGCGCCCTCGCTCCGCTCGCGCAGCTCCGGGCTCGCGAGGATCTCCCTCACGGCGGCGCGCTTCTGTGCGCGCGTCCATTTGCAGCTCGGCGCGTAGAGCGTGGTCAGGCAGGAGAAGACGCTTTTGAGGAACATATAGCGGAAGTCCGCGTCGTCCTCCACCCCGAAACGCGCGCACAGCGCCTGCGCGCGGCGGTCGACCTCGAGGCAGACGGCGAACTTCTTCTCATAAAAGCTGCTGATAAGGCTCTCGCCGGGGTGCATGTGATAGACATAGCGGCAGCCGGGGCGCACGCGCACGCGCGTGCAGCGCTCGAGGCAGGAGAAGATGAACAGCCGATCCTCCCCCCAGCGGCAGTCCGGGAAGCGCAGGGCGTTTTCGCGGATGAGCCGGGCGGAGAAGAGCTTTGCCCAGACCTGATTCAGGAGATTGGCCTTGTACAGCCGCCCGAGCGCCGCGCCGAGCGTGTCGGCGTCGTAGAGCGCCTCGGGCTCGCAGTAATCGCGCGCGGCTCCGGCCTCGTCGCGGATCGTGAAGCCCGTCAGCACGAGCTCCGCGCCGTCCGCCGCCCCCTCGAGGGCGTAGGCGAGCGCGTCGGGCAGCAGCTCGTCGTCCGCGTCGAGGAACATCACGAAGTCCGCGTCCGCGTCGAGGCAGTCCAGCGCCCGGTTGCGCGCCGCGGCGGGGCCGCCGTTCGGCACATGCAGAGCCGTGAGCCGCCCGTCCTCCCCGGCGAGCCGGTCGAGGATCGCGCCGGTGCCGTCGCTCGAGCCGTCGTCCACCACGAGCAGCCGCAGCTCCCGTGCCGTCTGGTTCAGCACGCTGCGCACGGCGCGTTCGATATAGCCCTGCGCGTTGTACGCGGGCATGATGACGCAGGTTTTCGGCATCTCAGTCCTCCTCGGGCAATGCGGCGTAATATGCTTCCAGCAGATAGTCGTAGAGCGGCAGCAGCCGCGTATAGGCGCGCGCGAGCGTCTCCGGCAGCTCCGGGGAATACAGCGCCTCATCGTGATCTCTTTTCCACTCGACGGCGAGCCAGCGGCGGTTGTACCACTTTGCGAGCACGCCCTCGAGCTGCCCCTTCGGCCGCTTATACTCCGGCCCGAGCAGGCGCAGGCCGCGCATACGGTCGAGCTCCCCGGCGATGCGCTCGAAGCGGGCGGGGTTTGCGTCGATCGTCTTGCGGAAGGTCTCCATCACGGCGGGGGACGCCTCGAAGAAGCCGACGCCGTACTCATAGCAGCTCGGCCCGATCTCGAACCAGAAGGCCGGGCCCTCGCGCCGCGTGCCCTCGTCCCCGGTGAGCACGAACCAGAGGTGATCCTTATAGGGGCCGCGCCCGAAGAGCCGCCGCGCGTCGCGGTAGATGCGCGAGCAGCGGCAGCTCCACGCGCGCTGCGGGCGGCGCTGCTGCATCCGCGCGGTCGTCTCCGCGGCGAGCGCCTTGAAGGGCTCGTGCAGGCAGCGCTCGAACTGCTCCTTGTGCGCGAGGAACCAGGGCCGCTCGTTGTGGAAGCTCAGATCCCACAAGAATTCGCCCGTCTCCTTGCTGAAGCCTTGAAACATCGGTATCAGTCCTTTCAAACGGCTCGATCATAGTGAATATATGACGGCAAAACAGCCGCGCCGTTTCGCCGTGTATTCATTACAACGAGCACCGAGCGAATGATTCTCGGAACCATTCGCTGCCAAACGTGCCGTTTGGCAGCGAAAACAATCGAAGTTTCGATCGTTTTCGCATTCGACGCTCATTATAGCCGAAAGCGCCGCTTTTCGCAAGTCTGCGCGCAAAACAAATAATCGCAAAAAAACGCTTGACTTTTCCGGGCGTCTGCGCTATTATAATCAAGCCGGTTCGATGCTGGTGTAGCTCAGTCGGTAGAGCAGCTGATTTGTAATCAGCAGGTCGGGGGTTCGAGTCCGTCCACCAGCTCCACCGTTTGACAAGCGAGAACCGGAAGTGAATATGGGGGAATTCCCGAGTGGCCAAAGGGGACAGACTGTAAATCTGCTGGCAATGCCTTCGGTGGTTCGAATCCACCTTCCCCCACTGAAAAACCTCGTCCTTGGACGAGGTTTTTTCAACAGAATGCAAGATAACGCGCAGGAAGCTTCAAGGCTGTTTGAAAAAGCAGAGTCGGGTCAATGCCCGGAAAGGATCGAAGGCATGAAAACAAAACGCATCGTCACGCTCGCGCTCGCAGCGGCGCTGATCCTCTCGCTCAGCATCGCGGCCTGCGCGGCCTACAGCGCCGTCGGCACGCCGCAGGCGGCGGAGAAGGTGGCAAAGGAACAGATCGAGGTCTGGAAGGAGCTGGGGCTGCTCTCCCCGGAGGTCGAGTTTGCAGGGGACGCGACGCGGGTGCTGGAATTCGAGGAGAGCGACGGCGGCGACTACTGGTACGGCCGCCTGTTCCCACACCGCTACGACGTGCGCTGGTACGGCGCGGGCAAGTATTCCTGCAATCTGAGCGTCGATACCCTGACGGGCAAGCTGCTCTTTGGGAGTATCGAGGCCGCGGCGGACGAGGGCAGGACGCCCGTGCGCGAGGAGACGATCGAGATGGAAGAGGGACGCTCCGAGACCTGGTATTTCTACGACAACTTCGAGGACATTTTCCCGGCGGACATGACCGTGGATCGCTTCTGCACCCTGCTCGCGGAGTACTGGGGCTTCACCGGCTGCCGCATCGCCGACACGGACGACAGCTTCTACAACGAGCACTGGGACGCCGTGGACGGCTCTACGCTCCTGAGAGACCTTCCGAGCGACACGCGGGACAATTACTATCTGACCGTCTTCTTCGAGGGCGATCAGGAGGGCGCGCCGATGTATCTGCAATTGGCGCAGTTCCCGGGCCGCGTCTGCCTGATGCTCGGCACCGGCCACGCGGTCGGATAATCAGCAGCCGCCCGGCGAAGCCGGGCGGCTGTTTCTATGGGGTTTACTCGAGCGCGGCGACGGCCTCGATCTCGCAGAGCAGGGACTTTGGCAGCTCGCGCACCGCGACGCAGGAGCGGGCGGGGCGGCTGACGAAGAACTTCTCATACACGGCGTTGAAGGCGGCGAAGTCCTTCATGTCGGCGAGGAAGCAGGTGGTCTTCACGACTTGCGCAAAGTCCGTCCCGGCGGCTTCGAGGATCGCGCCGAGGTTTTTGCAGCACTGCTCGGCCTGCGCCTCGATGCTGTCGCCGGCCACCCGGCCGCTCGCCGGGTCGATACCGATCTGCCCGGAGGTGAACAGCAGGCCGTTCACACACTTGGCCTGGGAATAAGGCCCGATCGCAGCCGGGGCCTTCGGGGTCTGAATGGTTTTGATTTCCATGCTTGTTTCCTCCTTGTCATTCCTTCGCGGCCTCGAATGCCTGTTCGAGGTCGGCAATGATGTCCTCCGGATCCTCCAGGCCGACGGAGAAGCGGATGAGCCGGTCGGAGAAGCCCGCCGCCTCGATCTCCTCCTTCGAGCACATGGAGTGCGTCATGGACGCCGGGTGCTGGATCAGGCTCTCGCAGTCGCCGAGGCTGACGGCGAGCACGCAGAGCCTGACGCTGTTGAGCACCTTCTTGGCCTCCTCGAAGCTGCCCATCTCGAAGGAGATCATGCCGCCGAACTGCCTGAGCTCCTTTTTCGCCGTCTCGTAGCTCGGGTGCTCGGGCAGACCGGGGAAGTAGACCTTCTTCACCTGCGGCGACTGCCTGAGGAAGTCCACGACCTTGAGGGTGTTCGCGCAGATGGCGTCCATGCGGATCTTCAGCGTCTTGAGGCCGCGCAGGATCAAAAAGGCGTCCTGGGGGCCGAGCACCGCGCCGGTCACGTCCTTGAGGCCGACCAGGCGGATCCTGTTCCCGAGCTCCTTGCGCGTGACCGAGAAGCCCGCGACCACGTCTCCGTGGCCGTTGAGGTACTTGGTCGCGCTGTGTACCACGACGTCCGCCCCGAGGGAGAGGGGCTTGCAGAGCAGGGGCGAGGCGAAGGTGTTGTCTATGACGACAAGGCAGCCGGGCGCGAAGGCGTGCGCATAGGCGGCGACGGCCTCGATGTCGATCACCTTCATGCTGGGGTTGGCGATGGTCTCAAAATAGACCAGCCTCGTATCCGGGCGCAGGGCCGCCTTGAAGGCTTCCATGTCGCTGAGATCGAGCACGCTCGGCTGGATGCCGAAGCGCGGCAGCGTCTCGTTGATGAGCGAGAAGGTGCAGCCGTAGAGCGTGCTGTCGCAGACGATGTGATCCCCCGCGCTCAGCAGACTCAGCAGCGTGCCCGAGATCGCGCCCATGCCGGAGGCAAAGGCGATGCAGTCCTCGCCGCCCTCGAGCAGGGCGATCTTTTTTTCGAGCTGGTCGACGGTGGGGTTGCCGAGGCGGGAGTAGATAAAGCCGCCCTCCTGCCCGGCAAAGCGCCGCCCGCCCTGCTCGGCGGAGTCGAACACAAAGGTCGAGGTCTGGAAGATCGGCGCGGCGAGCGCGCCGAGCGCGTTCTTCTCATGCGTGCCGTGGACGACCTTTGTGGCTTCCCTGTAACAGTGACTCATAGTGCTCCTCCTCAGTTCAAATCTTCAAAGGCCGCCTTGAGCTGCGCCATGGCCCGCTCGACGACGGAGCGCGGCGTCGCGAGGTTGAAGCGCTCGAACAGCGCCGTCTCGGGCCCGAAGATCGCGCCGGCGTCGAGCCAGAGCTTCGCCCCGTCGACGATGCGCCGCTCCAGCTCCTCCTTCGTGATGCCGTAGCCGGAGAAGTCCACCCACAGCAGGTAGGTGCCGTCCGGGTCCACGACCTTCGCCTTCGGCAGATTTTCGGCGATAAAGGTCTTGCAGTACTGCACGTTTCCGTAGATATATTCCACCAGCTCGTCGACCCAGTCCGCGCCGAGCGTGTAGCAGGCTATCAGCGCGGCCTGCCCCATGACGTTCGCCTGGCTGTAGCCGGCCGAGCGGTTCTGCTCGCGGTACTTGGCGCGCAGCGCCTCGTCCGGGATGATGATGCTGGCCGACTGGAGACCCGCGATATTGAAGGTCTTGCCCGGCGAGCTGTAGAAGGCCAGGATCCTCCGGTACTTCTCGTCGAGCCGCATACAGGAGAAGAAGCTGCGGCCGGGGAAGATGAAGTCGCTGTGGATTTCGTCCACCATCAGCACGACCTTGTGCTCAAGGCAGAGCTCGGCGACCCTCGTGAGCTCCTCCTCCGTCCAGACCCGGCCGACCGGGTTGTGCGGGCTGCAAAAGATCAGCGCCCTGACCCCTTCCTCCTTGAGCTTGCCCTCGAGCGCCTCAAAGTCGATGCTGTAGCGCCCGTTTTCATAGCGGAGCTGGCAGTTGACCAGCCTGCGGCCGTTGCTGCGCACGGCCTCGCTGAAGGGATAGTAGACCGGCTGCATGACCATCACGCCGTCGCCGGGCTCGGTAAAGGCCCGGATGCTGATGTGGACGGCGTAGACCAGGCCGGCGCCGAGCGTCACCCAGTCCGGCTCCACTGTGAAGCCGCAGCGCGTGGAATACCAGTGGTTCAGCGCCTCAAAGTAGTCGTCCAGCGGGTCGGTGTAGCCGAAGATGCCGTGGTCGACGCGCTTGTGGAGCTCGGCGAGGATCACGTCCGGGAGGCGGAAATCCATGTCCGCGACCCACATGGGCAGCAGATCGTCCCGACCCTTGCGCTTCATGCCGAAGTCGTATTTCAGGCAGTCCGTACCGCGGCGGTCTACGAGCTCGTCAAAATTGTATTTCATATCGCACCTCCGATGCGCAGCGCCCTTCTCAGGCGGCCTTCTTCGCCTTCTCGAAGGCTTTCTCCTCCGGCGTGCGCAGCAGACCCATCTGGATCGTCACGACCGTCGCGATCAGCAGCGCGAGCGGATAGAAGGAGTAGCGCAGCACGGTGAAGGGCGAATCGCCGCTCATGGCCGTGAGCATCATGATGCCGCCGTCATGCGGGATCAGCATCATGAAGCCGCAGGCGAAGATATCCACGAGGGAGGCGAGACGCTTGGGGGCGATGTGGTACTCCTCGCCCAGCTCGTTTGCGATCGGGCAGGAGACGATGATCGCGAGTGTGTTGTTGACCAGCGCCGCGGAGAGCACGCCGGACAGAAGGCCGATGCCGTACTCGGCGCTGCGGCGGTTGCGGATGCGGGCGCGGATCCTCTCGACGAACCACTCGATGCCGCCGTACTCGCGCGCGAGGCCGACCGTGCCGGAGATCAGCGCCGCCGCGATGGAGATGGAGAACATGTCGGACATGCCGTCGCCGATGCCCTGGATCCACTCGAGGAAGCCGCAGGAGCCGGTCGCGAAGCCGATCACGCCGGTGACGGCGATGCCGAGCAGCAGCACGCTCGTCACGTTCATGCCGGCCAGCGCGGTGACGAGGACCAGGATGTAGGGCAGCACCTTCAGCACGTTGAAGCCGCCCGCCTCGACCGCGCCGCTGCCGCCGCCGCCGATCAGCGTGTAGAGCACCATGGCCACGATAGCCGCGGGCAGCGCGATCCAGAAGTTCATCTTGAACTTATCGCGCATCTCGGAGCCGCAGCCCTTGGCCGCGGAGATCGTGGTGTCGGAGATCATGGACAGGTTGTCGCCGAAGTAGGAGCCGCCGATGACCGCCGCGGCCGTGACCGCGGTGCTCAGACCCGCGCCCTGCGCCACGCTCAGCGCGACGGGGCCCATGGCCGCGATCGTGCCCATCGAGGTGCCGATGGCCGTGGAGATCAGGCAGCACATCAGGAACACGCCGGGGATCAGGAGCTTCACCGGGATGAAGTGCAGAGCCAGGTTGACCACGGACTCCTTGCCGCCCATGGTCGCCGCCGCGCCCTGGAAGCCGCTCGCGAGCAGGTAGATCAAGATGACCTGCATGACGCCCTCGTTGCCCATGTGCTTGCAGAAGAGGTCGGTCTTGGTCTGGATCGAGTCGCCCGGCTGCAGGAACATCGCGACCGCGAAGCCCACGAGCAGCGCGACGTGGCGCGGGAACGCGCCGAAGGTTTTTTCCGCGCCCATGATCGACAGGATGATACCGGTGCCGATGTACAGCGCGAGGAAGACGAGCAGCGGCAAAAACGCAAGTCCTCCGAGGGATTTTTTCTCAGTTTTCATGTTTTCTCACTCCCTGTGAATAGTCGGCCGCGCGGGGCGGCCTTTTCCGCTTCGGGATTCGCCCCTCCCGAATATGCTTCAAATTTTACTATTATTTATGGAACTTGTCAAGAATCCGCGGCGAGGGAAATGAGAAAATTTGGCTCTTTTGCACATATAAAAAGGGGCCGCCTCGAAGCCCGCTGTCATTCTGAGGAGCGAAGCGGCGAAGAAGCTTTCTCCGTGAGTATCCGGCGAAAAAGATTCCTCGCTTCGCGAAGCCATAATGATTATCTGATGGCGAAAAGCAGAAAAGCTTTTCGCCGCGCCGCTTGGCGGCGCAGCAAAACAGCNNGCCCCCGCCGAGCGGCGGTATCAGCCGTAGGTGTGCATACCGTGCATGAGCGTATTCACGCCCGCGAAGGTGAAGAAGACGACCGGGACGGCGATGACCAGAAACCAGGCCATGAGCGTGCCCCTGCGCTTCATGCGCAGACGCAGGTGCAGGTACACCGCGTAGATGATCCAGGTGATGAGCGCCCAGACCTCCTTCGGATCCCAGGTCCAGAAGGCCGACCAGGCCTGCTCGGCCCAGATCGCGCCGGAGAGGATGACGACCGTCAGAAACAGAAAGCCGAAGGCCACCATGCGGTAGCTGATATAGTCCATCTGCGCAAGCGAGCGCTCGTCCGCGCCCTTCTTCTCGGCGAGCAGATAGCGCAGCCCGATGCTGCCCGCGATCACAAAGGCCGCGTAGCTGAGCACCGCCGAGCCGATGTGCACGCCGAACCAGGCGCTGCGCAGCGCGGGCATCAGGTCGCGGATCTCCATCGGCTGCAGGGCCGCGTAGGTCATCACCAGCAGCGTCGCGGGCATGGCCACGACCGAGAGCCAGTCGGTCTTGAGCCGCGGGCGCATGACGATGAGCATCAGCGCCACGCCCCAGGCGAAGGCGTTGGCAAACTCAAACTGGTTGGACAGCGGCAGGCGCTTGGCGATCACGCCGCGCGTCACGATAAAGGCCGTGTGCACCGCGAAGGCCGCGAGAAATACGTACCAGGCCGCCTTCAGCAGCCGGTCGCGTTTGAAGGCCGTGCCGGTGAATTCCACGATCACCGCGGCCGCGTACAGCCCGAAGGCGAAGAAAAACAGCGCTTTCATTGTGCATCCTCCTGTTCGCTCTGTTCGTATTGCCGAAACTCCTCGCCCAGCTCGAGGCGCAGCCGCTCGGGCTTCGCCCCGCCGACGGCGTAGCCCGCCGCGTCCACCTTGACCAGCACCGGCTCATAGAAGAAGGTGAGGTACAGCCCCGCGATCATCAGCGTGAAGGCCGCGATCAGAAGGCCGTTCCAGAGCGCGGAGACGTGCTTGATGCGCAAGCCGGGATAGTCCACCGGCGCGTTGAAGCTGAAGCGCAGCCCCATGAGCTCGAGCTCCTCCCCCGGCTCGGCCAGCGCGGGCGTGAACTCGCCGTCCGCGATCACCTGGATCTGATAGATCGGGTGGGGATAGCTGCCCTCGGTGATCGTGATGAGCGTGACGTTCCCGCTCGGGTCGCGGATGAAGTCGGGATACAGGGTCTGGTAGAGGATGCCCGTGATCCCGTCCGCCGTGAGGTAGGCCTGATCGGTCAGGGTAAACTCGTCGCTCTCGCCCGTCTCGAGCGCAGTGACGGTGATCGAGCCCGCTGTGCCGAAGCTCTGCTGGAAGAGCTTGTACGAGCCGAAGCTGAAGGGGTGGTTGACCTTGAGCTCGCGCAGCCCGCTCTCCCGGCCGTCGGGCAGCGTCACGAGCACATGGCTCTGATAGTCGAGCCGCCCGCTCTCGTCCGTGATACGGAAGTCCTCGACATAGATCTCCGTGCCGTCGGCCAGCGTGATCGACTCGCCGGGCATACAGCTTTGATCCGTGACGGTCGGGGTATAGAGCGCGAGCGCGCCGAAGACGACCGTGAGCAGGATGCTCAGGTGCGTGACGAAGCTGCCGTAGCGGCCGAGGCTGTGCTTGCGGTAGACCGCCGCCCCGCCGAGCTCCTCGCGCTTGCAGCGCATGTCCTCGAGGCAGGCGCGCAGCTTCTCCACGCCCTCGGCGCTGAGGCGCACGGCGTCGGGCAGCATCGCGGCGCGCTCGCTCTCGCCGCGCGCGGAGCGCACGACGCTGCGGATGCGCAGCAGGGAGCAGAGCGAGAGATTGAGGCACAAAAGCCCGAGCAGCGCGATAAAATACCAGCTCTCAAAGATGCGGTGGAGCCCCAGCATCAGAATAAAGGGGTGCGCTCTGCCGTAGCTCTGCGCGTAGAAGCCCGGCTCCCGCCCCTGGGGGATCAGCGTCCCCGCGACGGAGCAGAGGGCGATGAGCGCGAGCAGCAGGAGGCCGAAGCGCATGGAACGCAGGGTTTGGAATACTTTTTTCATGGGTTTTTCTCTTTCTTACGCAAACTGCCCGCCCATTTGGGCGGGCAGTCAAATCAGGAAGCGGCAGGCTCAGGCCGTCAGATCCTCGAGCGCGGCAAGCGCGTCGCCGCAGAGGCTCTCGGCCTTATCCAGGCAGTCGTTGGTGAGCGTCGAATTGTGCGCGCCCTCAGAGTTCTCCACGAACACGAAGTCCCAGTAGAACTGCGCGTCGCGGGCGAGGGAGCGAACCTCGGCAAGCTGCTCGTCCGTGGCGCCATTCTCGACCGCCGCCGCGAGCTGCTCGGTCAGCTCCTGCAGCTCATAGCCGATGGCGTTGGTGCGCTCCTCGGCCGCGGCCTGGATGGAGGCGACGAGCTCAGGCAGCTCGGGCTGCACGCTGCCGTTGTGGCAGAGCGAGCAGGTGTTGGCGATGAGCTCCTCGTTCTTCAGCGGGCTCGTGAGATAGTGGCTGTGGGTCACGCTGCCGTCCTCAGCCGTCACCTTCGCCATATGGCAGTCCGCGCAGCTGAAGAGGCTCGCGTGCTGGCTGCCCGCGCCGAGATAGGTCTCAAACTCGGGGTGCTGCACCTTGATCTGCTTGACGCCGGTGCGGGGATTGGTCCAGTCGGCGAAGGGCTCGCCGTTCGGGAAGTTCGCGCCGTCGTTGAAGTAGGCCAGCATCGTCTCGGGCGCCATGCTCTCGAGGCTGTTGTGGGCGATGGTGGTCGCCTTGGTCTCGGGGTCGAAGTAGTACTCGTTGTGGCACTGGCCGCAGGCGAGGTTCGCGGCGGCGACCTTGTCAAAGTCCTCGCCCACCGCGTCGATCCAGTAGGTGTGGGTCACGGTGATCTCGCCGGGGGTGTTCGCGTGGCAGCTGTAGCAGGAGATGCCCTCGACGACCTGAGCCTGCACCTCGGTCCAGTCCTTCTTATAGGCCTCGATGCCCTCCTCGTTCACCATGTTGGTGAAGTCGGGCGTCTTGCAGGTCCAGCAGTTGGCGAGGGGGTGCGGGCGGCCGGTGGCCTCGATATCCTGCACATTGTAGTAGTGGCCGCGGGCGGAGCCGTAGTCGATGGCAAAGCCGTAGCCCTCGTACAGGGTGCGCAGATAGGGGTACTGCTCCAGATAGTCCACGATCTCGTCGTTCTCACTGTTCTGGAGCCAGGATTCATACTGGGCGGGATACTGTTCGGCCCAGTCGGCGGCGTGCATCACGACGACGCCGGATTTCGTCTCCACCTTATTGGCGGCGTAAGCGGGCGCGGCGAGAGCCGCGAGCAGCAGCACGACCAGCAGCAGAGACAGGGTTCTTTTCACGCTGATCTCCTCCTTTTTCTTTTCCTTTGACGGTTCGGGCAGCTCGCCATCGACCCCCGGCAAGCCGCTCTCTCTCCAGTCTGATTCTACCATCTCCCCGCCCCTTTGTCAATAATGCGGCAACGCTCTTGACAGGAAAAGCAGATCGTGTAGAATAGAGACAACAAAAGCAAGGAGGCGCGCCATGGACGAAGTCAGACCCGGTACGCTCTATATCGTCGCGACGCCGATCGGCAACTCGCGGGACATGTCGCCGCGCGGCACGCAGATCCTCGAAGAGGCGGACATGATCGCCGCCGAGGACACGCGCCGCTCGATGGTGCTGCTCGGCAAGCTCGGCGTCCGCAACAAGCTGGTCTCCAACCACAAATTCAACGAATACGGCAAGGCGAGGTACTTCATCAGCGACATGCTCGAGGGGCAGAACGTCGCCGTCATCACCGACGCCGGGACGCCCTGCATCTCCGATCCCGGCAACGAGCTCATCAAGGCCGCCGTCGAGGCGGGCATCCGCGTCGTCGGCGTGCCCGGCTGCTGCGCGGCGGTGAACGCCCTCGCCATCTCGGGCTTCGATCTGAGCACCTTCACCTTCTTCGGCTTCTTCCCGCGCGAGCGCGCCGAGCGCCGGAAGCTGCTTGAGAGGCTGCGCCGGGGCGACACGCGCACCTTCGCCTTCTACGAGAGCCCGAAGCGCGTCATGGATCTGGTGGATTTTCTGATCGAGGAGGGCGCGCGCTGCCGTCTCTGCCTCTGCAACGACATGACGAAGCTCCACGAGCTGACCTTCCGCGGCACGCCGGCGGAGGTCAAGGAGCAGCTTCTCGCCAAGGGCAATTACGAGAAGGGCGAGTACGCGCTGGCGCTCGAGATCAGCGACGACTATGTCTTCAACAAGGTCGAGCACACGGTCTCCGCCGAGGCGATGCTGGTCGACGCCATGGTCGCGGGGGATCTGGGCGCGAAGGAGGCGGTCGCCGCCGTGCTCGCGGATGAGAACAACTCCTACAGCAAAAATGAGCTCAAGGCCGCCGCGCTGCGGCTCAAAAAGCTCTTCGGTGACGGCGATGGCTGAGCGGAGTCTCTCCCTCGAGCTGGAGGCCGCGCTCGATACGCTCACCAAGGCCGTGCTCAGCCAGCCGCTCGACAAAACCGACGATCAGAAGCTCAGCATCCGCCCGCTCACGCTGCGCGGGGAGCGCGTCTTCCAGCTCGAGAGGCAGCGCGGCGCGCAGGTCTTCCACGAGAACCTGAGCGCGGAGGCGCTGATGAAGCTCTGCCGCTCGGACTGGGACGGGCGCTACCGCCAGGCCCTGCTCGTCACCGAGACGCAGAGCGCGCAGTACAGCCTCAAAACCAGCGGGCGCTACAAGAAAACCGGCGGCGGCGCGGCGGTTCCCCGCCCCGCGGCGGCCGGGCACGACCGCGAGAAGGGCTATCTGCTGCGCGAGGGCGAGGCGATCCCGGCGCTCGTCGATCTCGGCGTGTTCACGCCGGACTACAA